>Ga0325405_1000430_pt1 | contig 40648 bp, 18 predicted proteins | sample PopdelMetagenome_21_FD_205663 | JGI IMG/M metagenome (GOLD analysis project Ga0325405, IMG submission 205663) | Populus deltoides microbial communities from Bellville, Georgia, United States - Xylem-Control-R2 | ecosystem: Host-associated > Plants > Phyllosphere > Stem > Wood/Secondary xylem... | reverse complement strand
GATAATCAATTAAATAGTTACGCAGGTTTTATTCATCTAAATATATTTAATTTATTAATAAAATTTTATTTATTTTTAATATTTATTAAATATTTAATTAATAAATCTATAATAATAAAATTTTTGGAACAAAAATATTTTACAAATAAAATTATTATAATTATAGAATTATTATTGCATCAAAGTATTCTTTATAAAATATTTTTAACTAATACTCTCTTTAAACTGGATATTAATTAGAGCGATTAAAAATGATACATATTATATTCTATTCCTTTATGAAATGAAATAGTTGTACTAATAAGTTGAGGAACGAGGGATATCTAGAACTAATATGTAGATACTTGTCAGATGACATGTACACTAAATTGACTCTGATAGAATTCTATATGGAGAGATCATTAGTGTCTATGAAAAAACTCACGTGACGATTGTATAAGTGATTTTTAGACTTGAAATCACTTAGTTTTTTTATATAGAGAATATTATACTATAATCATGTTACACAATGTCCTAATCAAGGGTAACAAATGAATAGATATTGAGTATATTATGAACTACATAATGATATATAAGTAATCAAGAGATGATTCATCACTCGAGGTGAATGAGGAAAAACATTTCACTTGTTCTCAAATAGTATTGATTGTAAATTTTTGCATAAGGTGAAATGATATTTGAAAATAGTTTCAAAATTTATTCAAAGAATCAATGACTATGATGTTAAGAGCAAATATAATTTGACAGAGTAGACACACTTCATGTTATAATATCTAAATCATAACATTGTTGATGAAGCGATAATAATATTACATTGAGAAACCAATCACTGAAAGGTTAAGTCAAACTACTTATGATTTTTCTAATATTTAAGAGATCATAATAGGTTGCTAGACATTGTACTTGATCTTCAAATATAAATCAATCGATTATTGAATTAATAATAAATTATTTTATTTTATTTAGGATTATGATTTATATTTTAGTCAACTTATTAGAGAATCTAATGACTCATACATATAAGAACCATTGATCAAAAATTAAAATGATGATTAATCAAGTGTGACTTGATTGTAAATAAATTTTAGAAATTAAGGACTAGAATATAATTAACACAGGAAATTATGATTTTAGACCTAGAAACAACCAAGTAAAGACTTAATTAAATAAATTTCTAAAATTAGATTAAAATAATATATGTGATATTATTTAAATGGAAAATTGATATTTTGCTATTTATAGAGTTTTTAAGTTTGCCTATAAATAAAAAATTATGTCTCTTATTTCATGTTAGAAGAGTACAATATAAAAATACCTAAAATATATATAAAAAGCTAGCACTCAAATGTATAAGAATTTTTCTCACCTAAAAGGGTTTAGGAGATTTCTCACTAGTGATTTGTGTAGATTACTGTTAAAGGCCGAACATTTGGATAGTGGTTTGCATTAACCCAACCTTAAAGCAATTATTCAAAGTAAAAAAAAAACATTATATCTTCAAATATTCATCATATAAACCCTAAACAACTCTAAATCTATCTAACAAAATCTTTAAAACTCCTAAAAAGATTTTAAATTTATAGTTTTTGCTATATATAGGGGTTTTGGAAAACCCAATAGTGGTATCAAAATAATTATTAGACAATTAGGATTATTGATTGCATATTTTAATTATTATTGACATTAATTTTATGTGAAAAAATTATTTTTTCAAAATTATTTTTTCTCTATTGTATTTGTGGGGAAGGAAAGATGAGGGTCACGGGTTAAAGATGGTGCTTGGATAAAATGGGTTTAATGGAGGATATCGGGTTGATGAAGGAGATATGTCATGGTGACTGAGTTATTGAGAAAAATAATAGGTGAATGGTAGGTGTTACTGAGTGCGGGCTAGGGAATGTTGGGTATTTGAAAGTATGGTTACGGTTGTTTTTTAAAGTGTTTTTCATTCAGAAATGTATTAAAATAATATTTTTTATATTTTTTAAAAATAATTTTTGATATCAGCGTATCGATCTGAAATCACCAAAAAAAAATTGAATTTGAAGCTAAGAAAAAAATAAAAAATTCAAAATTTTTTAAAATATTTTTAAAATATAAAAATAAACAGAAGCTGCTTTGGGAGACTGTGTTTTGCACGGAGAGGGAGATGAGAGCTATGAGTGGGAAGTGGTGTGTTTCTGTCTTTCTGTGACTGGAAAAGAAGGAGAAGGGCTGGTGAACTGCGTGGCTGGGTTTTCTTACGGTGAAAGTGGTGGATGGAGACCACGGTGAGGAGTTGGTAATCGATGGTTTTATTGGTTGCTGATAGCGAGCTTCCTTGTTTTGGGTCCCCGAGAGAGCTTTTGAATTTGTTGCTTTTTGAAATAGTGGGATCTCTTCTAGAATATTTAAGATACGAACTTTTCCTTTTCTTTTAATTGAGCCGTTTGTGTAGGTAAATGCATTAATTTTCGGCTCGATAAGTTGACTCAAGATTTGGTTGATTCAGGGTTGGAATCATGTTGGATTTAAAAAAATAACAAAAATCAAAAACTCATGTGATCTAGTTGATCTAGTCAAAAATTTAGCTGCAACTTGTTAATTATTTATTTATTTTTAACCAAAATAATATCATTTTGATTTATAAAATAAATTAAAAATAACCTGATAATTCTATTAAAATCCGGTGACTTAGGCAAAACTCGTGATTCGAGCCTTGAACCAGATCAACCACATGCCGGGTATAAAAACTCGGGGTAAATGAAGAAATGTGTGGTAAATGCGACTAATTTTGATTGGAGTGTGACGGCCTTTTGAATTTGACGGCTAGGTGGCCTTTTTGTGGGGGGAAAAAAGGTTGGGTAATTTGTTGGTGCATGGGGAGAGAGGGTGTGATTGTGTGTATGATTTTTTTTTTCTCTAACTAATTTTTTTTTCCCTTAATGTTTCATCTAAAATTCTTCCTCCATTTTTATGTGGTATAACCATTTATTTATAGATAGAATAATTTGTTATTTTTCTCTCAATTGCTAAGATCCCAAGCAACTAGAAAAAATCACTTTAGTCCCTTATTTTTTCTCTTTTGTATTTTTGGTCTTCTTGTCCAAATATTTTTTCTTCTTAATTTTTAGAAAAAATAGCAATGTTATCGTTGACTCAATAAAATTGATTAATGATTTTGAAATAAATGCGTTCGAAACCGAATGTGTCAAAAGTAAATTTTTAAATTTTTAATTCTTTTGAAAAGGTACTAAAAATACCAAAAACGATGCAAATACATCAAAAATATATTTTTGAAACAAATAAGAAGAAAAGGGTAAAAAATTAGGTTGTGACAAATCTAAACACCGTGGATTAATCCATTAAACCTGCGGCTCGACTAATACATTCAATTGGCTTAAATGATGTGTTCTATCAAACTTTTTTAAGCCAAATATAAAATAGCAAAAATAAATAAAATCCCAGCTATGTGGCCCTGTGCATTAAAAAAATAGCCTAGGTGTGCGATCCTACGACTTAGCCTGCGTGCTTGGGCTTAGCCCACTTTTTTTCATTAAAGGGTCATCCGCCCCATTTATTTTTTTTTCAAAAAAGACAATAGATGATGCACCATCTATAACAGTAAATTGAAAATCGACCCTTCAATTTCTTTCAATTCCAAACCAATTTTCAACCTTTTTTCAATCCATTTTGACCTAAAACATCTAGAAAACACCATAAACACCTTGATAAATCTTTTTATGGCCAATAAAAATCAAAAAGACATCTCAAACCCAAAATCATTCTCGCGGTCAGATCTACCTCATTGAATTGTCGTCAATGACAACTTCTTTTCTCTATACTAGAATCTGAGAATTCCTCTCTCTCCTCTAACCAAAAAAGAACTAAAAAGGTGGGAAATAAACTTTGACACCAAAATTGAATTTTTGAAATTTAAAGAGACCTATTACATAATAGCTAAAAACATGTGGGGCTAAAATGAACTTCTAATATAAAATTTAAAATTGTCATCTATTTTACCTGCTTTTTTCACTTTAATCCTATTTCTTTCGATTCAACCATTTGTTCTAAAAAACATGCAATTGGGTACTAATTTGAGCTCAAAATGACCCAACTATATAAGAAAACGATGACGATTTTTACTAGAATGGTTGAATTTAAAAAGAGAATTGAACTTTATTTAGAGTGTGTTTGGTATGGTGGAAGCTGTTGTGGTTTGAAAAAAGTTATTTTATAAAAAGTACTTTTAGTTGAGGTTGATTTGAAAAAATATATGTTTGGTTAAAACTGTGGTTGGAATTGAGGTTGAACAAAAGGTAGTTTAATGTGTTTGGTTAAGAATGCTTTTCAAATTGAGGTTATAAAATAACTAAAAAAGACATATTAATATTGATGATTTTTAATTGAAATATTGTATATTTAATTACTGTTATTATATCATGAAATAAACAATACTTTATATAAAGTATTTTTTATTGTTTCATTAAACCATTTGCAATTCCATCACGTACGAGATCCATCCGACAGGACTATAGTTTCCATGGTTTCCTGAGCGTGCAACAACATCAGGTAATATCATCACATCAGGTAAAATATCATCAGGAATAAAATTGAAATTGCTATCAAATTCTGCAAATGCTACGTCATCATGCGATCTCCTTCTAATATAATTATGTAGTGTCATTGAATAATGTTAAACACTAATTTTTCAAATAAAACATAATATCTGAGAAATTTTTTTGGATTTTTTTATTTTACTGGGTTAGACCCAGACACCGGGCATTTAGGTTTGGGCCGGACTTGAATAGTGGAGATGCTCTCCACTGTTTATTGTTCACGTGAACAGTGGAGAATGCATAAGATGAAAGAGAAGGAGAAAGAGAAAGGGAAAAGGAAGAGTAGTGGCTAGCGGTAGAAACGGCGGAGGCCGGTGGTGAGCTGCTCTTCACTGTTTACATGCAACATGAACAATGGAGAATGCAGAAGACGAATGAGAAGGAGAAGGGGAAGAGGAAGATTAGTGGCTGGTAGTGGAAACGACGAAGGCCGGTGGTAAACTGAGGGAGTTTCTCTCCACTGTGCACTATTCACTGCTCTGTTTCTGTTCTTCTTCTTACGCGCCTCTGTTTATTGTGTTTATAAACACAATTTGCAACTCAGCATAAAAAACAGCTTGAACTTGCTTTTAGTTGTCTTACGATTTAACCGCAAATGGTCATAGGTCCCACAAACAGTAATATACGTGTAGATTGTAACTAAACATATGACAACAACGTTTTTTTGTAAACGCAGTCGCAGCCACGACGCCAAACACGCACTTAGAAGAATAACATTGTGTTATAGATAATAAAGGATGACTTTGCTTAAGGTCACATAATAATTCACTTCTAATATGATTTTACATAAGACGCAAAGGTCATTCATAAATTCTTAAAAGGAACATTTCTTGCATGCTTATTAAACACACACACACATGTTATAGTCCCAGCCGAACAAATGAAGAAACTTTAGAAATATAGGTATTGTTCAAACACAAAAAATAGACTCCAAGAGGAGCAAATGGTTCCTGCAAAACTGCGATGCCATATATTTAGAAAGCGTGACAAACCTTTATATATGCTCATAGCCTGCTACTTCAAGCAATAAAGTGAGAACAAAATAATTTGGATTAAAATACTTGCAATTTATGTACTTTTAGAATTGTAACCAATAACCAACTAATATACACACATATATAAGGGCGGAGCCAAAAATTTATTCTACCTTGGGTTGCTAAAAAAATATATAATTTTTTTTAAGATCAATCATTAACTCATGAACATGAATTTATAAAATTAACAATAAAATTTTAATTCAAATACATGACTCAAAATATTAAAAAAATAAATTTAAAAATACATAAAATTGAAGTGAAAGTAAAAATAAATCCACTATTGAAATTGTACCCTTCGATGTTTTGTGGAATAAAATTCATCTATAATTGAATCTAAATAGATATCTTCAACAAGCTCTTGTTCAATGTAAATCATTATAAAATATGCTAAGAACTCCTTTTTTTATTTTATTATGAAATATATTTTTAACATGCTTCATAGCTAAAAATGCTCACTTTTTGGTGGCAGTACTGAAAACATGCAAAGTAATCAACTTGTTAATCAAATGATTGTGTTGCAACTTATTTGTTTTCATTAATCCTCTACATAATTTGAAAATGATAGACATATGCTGAAAGCTCTTATGATAAATCAAATTAATTTGATAATATTTTAATTGAGATCTTAAATAATGCATCTCTTTTTCATTGAAATCTTCAGGATAAAAATTATCAACAAGCTTCAAATATCATCAACTTTAAATGATTTAAGTTATCCTTAGATTCTAAAAAAGAGTCAAGTACAAGAAGTTTTATTGTTCAATCATTGAATCTAGAATTCAACTCTTCCAATTGAAAATCTATTACTGAGTTAAATATATTACAATGACAATGTTAGTAAATTGTCACCAATCCTTGTTGTTGACATGAATGACTTGTAGTCTTTTATATGAGGCACGTCAATCTCATATTGTGTGCAAACAGATTGCACATGTGCAAGAAGAATATCAAATCCAATATCTTTTAAAGTTTGAAGCAATGTTTTAGTATTTGAGACAAGATTGAGTTGAATTTGTGTGATGGATAGTACCATACAATAGATGGAGAAAGAAAGGTGTGTTGCTTTTGTTAAATTTTGTGAGTTAAATATGTAGAGAAACAATAAGTAATCTAGCACGAGGGGAATAAGATTTTTGACTTTGACTGTCTTAACTAAAACATTAGAAATTTTAATTAAAAAGAAGGTGGCTAATTTTATGGGCAAAACATATTTTTTTTGAGCTAATTTAATTAAATGTAACTTGAACTGGTATAATAATAGTACAAAAAAAAAATTGATAAAATTTTGACTTGGACTATAGCCCACCCAAGTCCTGTATATAGATCCACCCTCATACATACATACATACATACATACATACATACATACATACATACATACATACATATATATATATATATAAAATTCATGAAAGGAATGGATATGAGGTGTTTGAATTAATTTTCTTCGCATTTGAATAAATATGATTAACGATCCCAAGAAAACGACACCACTTGAATCTGATTTAATTATACTTAGAAAACAATGAGCAGAACTCATGATTTCATAGAATTATATTAACTCAAAAATATATTCTTATATGTTTCCCCTTCGACGTCGTTAACCCAAAAGTTATGTGAATTGCGATCAATGATAAGGAAAAAAATACGTGTTACTTAAATTTCATTGTAGTATTACATAGAGACAAATCCTGGAGGGTTGAAAAAAATTATATTCGTTTTTTTATCAACATTATAAAAAGAAGTAATTAGCAATATAAATCGTGGGAGAACCACCCAAATGTGGGTTTTTTTATTTTATTTTATTTTATTATTGTATTATGAATAAATAACGAACCTCAACCCAATTCCTTCTTATGGATAATTACACATTCCAAAGACGCAAAACTCTCCGTCCTGGCACCGGTTATTGCACTTCCCGCAGTGCCTCTTATCAAGAGAAAGCAGTACACACTCTCCTCTGCAACAATCTTCTGTGTATTTACACTTTCTCTTGCATGAACCGCAGTTGTGTTTGTCTGTATTTAAGTCCATGCACTTGTTGCTGCAACATTTATGGTTTTTACCCTGCTGAATATGGCATATTTCATTGTCTTTGTAGCAGTGGTCAGCTGCTCTAGGGTTTTTTTCTTCTGTGAGGAACCGACTCAACCTTTTTGAAGGCATTAGCTTCTTTTCATCATGCATGATGAGCCCTTGTGACAATGTCGTTGATGTGTCAATACTATGCTCATATGGTGGTTTCTCTTCAACTTCGACAACACTTTTCATTGTGAGAGCGATGGAGAAAGCCGTTGTTATAGCTATAATGAAGATTATCTTGACGAGTTGCATTGCTTAGGGATTTGAGTGGGGGAGAGTTGGTCTTCTTCTTCTATTCTTTTTGATAGTTAGAGAGTTGGTCGTCGTCTTCTTCTTTAATTTCTGATAATGAGAGAGTTGGTCTTGGATCCTTAGGTGAGAGATGGAGGCCAAATGGGGTGCAAGACTCCGATCTTAAAAAGCGACAAAAAGGAAGGGTTGACGCGGGAAAAGTGGTAAAAGGTTGTGAAACGTCCTCTTGTGAATGCGCCGCAAAGAGTGTGGTGTAATTCTAGGGTTTATTTTGTTATCTAAGAAAGGTCAATGCACCCTAGCTTGCGCAAGAGGAGAATGTTGCTCATGATTTTTAATTATAAAGTACATGGGGAAATTTTGATTTCTCTCACTGTTGCTGCATTGATAGGGCACCCCATGAATAAGCAAGCCCTGCACATTGCAGACTTGAGGAGAATGACGCCTGCCGTCTGCGGAAGCAAAGGAAAATGACATTTATGAAATTTGGTTTTGTTACGAAATGTTAGCAGACACTATATAATCATCCGGCTAAGTGGCATGATTTTCAGTAGATTATGCAATACTTGAGCAGAAAGGTGGTTCCATGTAATCTTTCCGACTAATTAAATCAAGAAGTAAACTATATATGAAGAATTAATTTCACACGTCTATTGATTTGCTAGAAACACTACAACGAAATCACATATTCCATCGGTAATTAATTTACCAATGAAATCATCGAAAGAAATGCTCCGTCGGTAAATCTTTTATCGATAATTTTTTATCCGTCGGTAAATCCGTTGGTAATAAAAAAATATTATTACCGACGAATTTACTGATGGAATAGACGCGTTGGTAATGATATTTTTTTTATTACCAATTGATTTACCGAGGGATATATCGACGGAAATTTCATCGGTAATTATTTAAAAACATTTAAAAAAATTCATTTTATAAAATTATAAAATAATTAAATTAACATAAATCAACACTCTATAATGTATACTCAAAATGCTTGGAAAAAAAAAATAAGAAAATCAACTCAAACAAATTTGCAACAAATAAATAAAATGAAAAAATAAATTCAACTAAAAAAATTCATATGAAAAAAATGAAGTTGCAATTGCTAAAAATTTAAAAATCCTATAAATAAATCAACTAAAAACTGATCTCATATGAAAAAAAAATCTCACAACAACATTTATACAATTATTAAGAACAAAAACAATTAAAAATAAAATTAAAAAAATATAGTGAAAAAAATCATGAAAAAAGAAGAAAAAAAATCTTACCTTAATGTAGTTGCAAGTGAAGCTAAGGAGAGAAATTCTTTTTCATAAAGCATATTAATTTTAAAAAAGAAGAAAGAATAAGAAGACATACCCGAGCATGGAGGAAAAAAGGAGATGAGAAGAGAAAAGAAGAGAAAGAAATAGATATTGATACTTTTTACATATAGTGAAGAAGAAGAAGAAGAAGAAGAAGAAGTAGAATAATAAGAAATGAGTCTGTCTCTTGTGAAATAAGGGGATTTAACCTTTTTATTGGGGTGCGTTAATGACGGATTTACTGATAGATAATTGAATATTAATATTTTTTAATTATTTCGTCGGTAATTTCATCAGTAATATTTAATTTAAATTTTCAATTTCGTAAAACGTTTTCAGAAACCGCCAACAATTACCGATGATTTTTCAATTCGTCGGTGACTCCGTTTGTAATATTTAAATGAAAATTTTAAATTAATTGAATTTTTTTAGAAAACCGCCAAATAACACCGATGACTTTTCAATCCGTCGGTGATTTTGTCCGTAAAGAACAACAATTAACAGTGCAATTGGAAAGTGAATAGTTCTGGAGTTCTCTGGAAAATACCAACGGAAAATTCCGTCGGTGATTCCCTTTGTAATTGACATGATGAACAATGTTCATAGTTTACCAACGAATTTACCAACAAAATAATTCCATCGGTAATTTCGTTGGTAAAAATGACACGTCATAATTTTTTTTGCTTTGTTTTAATTTTTTTTCCACTGTAATTTCCTCGGTATATACCGAAGGAATATTTCCGACGGTAAAATCCCTCGGAAATTTACCAACGAAAATATTCCCTTAGTATTTCCGTTTGTATTTATCGATTTTCTGGTAGTGAAATGCATCGTATATGCATACAATTAATAAGGAGAATACTGAAAGAGCACCAAGTTTAATACTGCTAGAGGGACTTAGTGCATAAAGTTACTGTTAGAGAGGGAATGTATATAGAAACTAAATAATTAGATATCATGGATGATGTTGCAAAGTTAACAAAAATAACATATAAGAATCCATTAAGAGGAACTTACCCTATTAGCTCTCTCTACAATGTTGTATCATGGATTGATGAAGCCTCCAATAAAGAGTTTGAGGAAATTCAACAATATCTCATATTGGTCGCTGAAATAAAAGATGAGAGATCATTTAAGGTCATGGCATTGAGGAAGCTTAAAAAGGTTGTTAAACTTGGTAGCAAGGAAATAAATGCTATATAAGTAGTTGAAGACAAGAAATACTATTTTGACATTAAAAGAGCTGAAGAAATCCTTGACCAATTGATGCGTGAGAGGAAAATTAAGCTCCTTAGAAATCATACGATCTTTATTGCTAATAAAGTCAAGGGAAGCAATACTGCAAGTTCCATAACTCTTAGAAACATGAAAAAAATAGTTATATAGTCTTTAGAAATAAAATCTAGAAGGTTTTGGAATCTAGACATATCCATTTTTCATATCAGAAGATAAATGATGCGGACCTCTTGATCACATGGTCAAGTAATCCCCAACGAAGTAGATAATAACATGGAAAGCTAAAAATCAAGTTTGATAGAACCTTGACCCAGGGGAATCATGTACCTAAGAACCAAAGATATTTGAAAAAAACTTGGACCCAAAGACAACCTTGTATTTAAAAACCCTAAGTATGCAAATGACACCACGAAGCCAATTAATCTTTGATAAGCCAGTGTACGATCTTTGTCTCTATAAAGAAAGGTTGTTTTGTTACAAACAATTAAAAGGAAATTATTCTCCAACTTACTGCTAAAATTTACAGCTAAAAAAACATAATATAGTCTCTTATAACTAACCTTAATGAACCTTTTTTAGGTTGCAAGCTAATGAGCCTAAACTAGTAATCAACTAACATAAGTTCAATAATGTAATAAACCCCAAAACAATGTCTAATGAAAAAAAAATCAAATTAAAAATAATTATTCAAAAATAAATAAATAAATAAAATAAAATAATATTATATTTTGTTGCCTCTATTTTTAACTCTGATATATTTTACACCTTTCATACATCAACCAAGGTATTTTTTTCTTTGCTCTTATGGTTAATTAATTATTAGGGAAATGAAAATAATGCCTCTATTTAAACAAAAAAAAACAAAGTCTTCATGCCAAAATTCTTCTCTGTAGCCGAATATTTAATTTTCGTATATTCTTAATAGATCTTCAGTCCTAATTTAAAACACGTCATTCTTTTTTGTATGGATGAATTACTAGGCCTTCCATATATTATTGGAAAGCTTGTGATGTATAGTTTTTAGCCCAACTTGAATCTCAGTGAAATTCCACATTTAATTCCAGCTTTGTCCAAACAGCGTACAAAGATCTAGTCTAGCAGATTTGACAAGATTTGTCTAGTAATTTCAACCCTCTAAAATAATATGTTTCTGAAGTCCATTTGACCTAAACAAATACCAAAATATAGTTACATGTGTCTAGTATCTCCCTGCAATTTGTCAATTCATTAAGATGTACAGTTTGAGAAATATGTCTTATCTCGCAAGACTGGTTAGCAAACATTTTAAGGCTATATTCAAACTTGACTTGGTTCATATCAACAAAAATGGATGATAATCCATTCTCTAAAGCCATTACAATAGTGGTTATTCTCTGGGCTGTTGGGGCATTGGAAAGGGAGAGCTCCAAAAGATAAAGGCTTATTGACCATGATAGAGTCAATTGTTGGTCACAATTACTAGTAATGGGAAAAGGTACATATAATGGGAAAAAAAAACATAGTTTGACAAGCCAAAGATATAATTCATGGTAAGGTATATAGTTGTCTTACATACCATATGAATTTTCTTGAAGGTAATGACTTGGGGTCTAATGTTGTACAAGTAATGCTTTAAGTACATGCCAAAGAATTTAGGTTTAAAAGACAAGTTGATAATGATTGGTACGCACACAATTTAGAGTAGAAGTTATCCAAGCTTAGTGATAAGGAGGAGGAGGATCGTGTTAGTCACCACCAACATCTCCTAGATTTGGAAAGAAGATGGAAATAAAGGTAGGAGGATGCAATGCCTAAGCACGTTGGTAAGGGAAAAGGATGTTTAGCCATACACATTGTCTAAAAAAAATAGGAGTGAAGTTTATATATATATATATATATATATATATATATATATATATATATATATATATATATATATATATATATATATATATATAATTAATTAATTAATTTTAGATTTGGAAATTTACTGAAATTTCAATATAATCTCCTCTATATCAGGAGGTCCCAAGTTATCAACTAAAAACATGTTACACTTCAATATTCAATCAATTCACATTCCATTCATTGTCCAATCATTCTGGACTCATCACATCACAACTCAACACATTACATCTATCACATTTCATTATAGTTCACTACATACATATACTTATCAATATAAAATATTCAAATCTTTAAAATATAAAAAGCATAATGTAACATCCCTATGTTACATTATTTAATCCTCATACAAAAGTTTAATAATTTTTTATTTCTCAATAATGTTTTTTTGAAAAGCCATTTAAATCAAGCTATGCCAATATAAAATTCCTACTTGAAATTTTCCAATTGAATCATCCATACAATAATTGGAACATGACCACCTATAAATTAAACTATGTATCATTTAACTACTACGTTAGGAATTTAACACAAACATTATCAAATTAAAATCTACATTAGATATTCATGGATTTAATTAATATTTAAGTCCCAAACATCATAAAATCCTAGCACTATAGTTATAATAAAATATTTACATCCATGTTATCATTCCTAAAAATTACTTGTAGAATGCAACATCATTAATATTCTTATAAATAAAAAATGCAAGGGTTTGTCGTCTACTAATCCCAGCGAAGTTGCAAGGATCATGAAATTATTCTATACGATAAAGTAATTAATTAATATAACATAAAATTTTCCAATCCAATATAATATATTGTACCGAGTAAACTAAGCTATACATATCAATTAGGAATTTAGTTAACAATTAACTTAATTCCTATTCATCTTTTCTTCACATTTATTACATAAATCCCTTGAACATCCAAAAGATTTATTCCTTTACCCCGACCTGGGTAATTAGACCTCATTCAAGGTAAAATCCTCACCGTCCGGAAATAGGGCACTAATCCTATTCAAGGTATCTAGTTTCACATCCTAAAACATGGCACTAGTCCTTAAACCAAAGAACTGGTCATCTAGCCCAAAACAGGGTAAATAGTCCTTAAACCAAAGAACTAGTCATCCAGCCAAGAACAGGGTAACAATATCATATTAGATAATAATACAATTGAATAATAAATAATTTAAATATGATGTTTTAACATATTTAAATAGTATAGAATTAATAAGGTCTGAAGCACCTGCCTGACGTTTGAGCTCTATCTGTGGGATCCTATCTTGGTACCCCCTCAGTAGTCTCTCCTATAAATTTTAACAACTCAATGGTAGACGTCTTGAATTCTCTTTGAGTTTGGAAATCAAGAAAACTCAAGTTCCTTTTATAATATTTCCCTTTCTTTCTATCTTAAGTCATTCGTTTTTTTCCACCATTTAAACAAAACACATTTTTTAAAAAAATTTCATTACACTACACAACTTCCATGCATCATATCATCACATTAACTTCATTTGTGGAAAAGAAATCAATACATAAACAATTTACTTATCCAATACACTTCATTTACCTTTTGGTTCGAAACACAAAAAAAAAGTATATGTTTTTTTCTTAAAATTTTTAAAACCAAGTTATCAATTAATCATCCTATAATTAATTCATTGCAATTCTACCCCTTTTCAATTATCAATGTCTTCAAACACACCAATCCATCCAGTTTTCTTCATTTGGTTGAATGCTTCCATTTAGGTGGTGGTATGTTTTCTTTCTAATTTTTCTCAATTAATTCTTCACATATTCATCAAATAGTCAATCAAACACACACCAACAAAATCTTATGTTAACAATTCTCCTTCTTCAATTTATTGTTTTGGCCAAAACCCTATAAAAAAGGAAGGATAATTTTTCTTCAATTTTTTTCTTAGATTGAAACCTTACCTGTTACTTATTCATCTAATTAGCCACCAATTTCTCATCAAATCAACAATCATCCCATCATCACAACATAAAATAAATTTCTAATTATACTAAAAGTCTCAAACTTTCCACAATAACAAAAACACAACAAAAAGTAAGTTTGAAAGGGTATATTACCTTCCAAATAAGATGAAATGGAAGATCAAAGCTTGGATGGCACCCACAAAAACTTGATTTTTCTTTTAATTTTCCTTGTTTAATCACTCAAAATCCTTCTTTAACCTCTTAATCTACCTCTCTTTGTGATTTTATGGTGGATTTTTATAGAAAAGACTTGATAAGGAAAAATATTAAACAAAATGTTAGCATACCTTGAAGAGATAATAATGGATGATAAAAACTATTTTGAAAGTTAACTTGAAGATGTTGAGAGTTGACCATAAATCAATACAAGAAAATATTAGAAATTAATTATGGGCTGTTGAGGGATTTGACGTTTATGATCCAGTTAGAATAGATGAGATATGCTTGATGCTAGATATGGTAGTGCCCAAGAAGTTTAGGGTGCCAGAATTTGTCAAGTATACGAGACTAGAATGTCCTAAAACGCACTTGAGGTCATACTGCAACAAAATGACAGAATTCATACGTGATGAAAAGTTGCTCGTCCATTTCTTCCAAGATAGCTTGATCGATTTTACGTTAAGTTGGTACATAACCTTGGATAACATGAGGATCAAGAAATGAAGCTGATGCTTTCTTGAAATAATACAAGCTCAATATTGTCATCGCTCCAGATTGGACGAGCTTGATGGTGATAAAGAATAACAATAAGGAAACCGTAAGGGAGTATGCTCATAGGTGGAAAAATAAGAGAATGCATGTATAATCCCTTTGGTTAGAGAAGGAGATGGTGACTCTATTTGCTAATACTTTCAAGTCCTCATATTATAAGCATCTAATGGTTAGCTTTGCCCAATATTTTTATGATGTTGTTGTTATTGCTGAGAGAATAGAACAATGAATAAGAGCTGGTATAATTTCGAAACCTACTAAGAAGAAAGGGTATACTGAGAGGAAAAGGGATGTTGAAGTGAATAATGTGGAAGAAGAGTATAAAGGTAAATGAAATTATCAAACCCAAAGCTATCAAACCCCGTCTTCTCAAATATCCAATATTAACTTTGATAACCCTTTTTTGATAAATCAGCCCACTAAACTGCCAGAAAACTAAGCCTGAAACAATTCAAAGAAAGCCTACCAAAGAAACTAAGAACAACTCTTGAATATACCTATGCCCTTACGAGAAATATATATATATAAAACTGTTAAGCATATGTCATGTGGCTCCTCTTCCATTTCCACGACTAAAGCCTCCCTTCTCAAATTAATATGAACCATACCTAACTTATAAGTATCATGCCGGAAACCCTAGCTAAACTATTGATACTTGCTCAACATTCAAGGCGAAGTTCTTTCAATTATTTAAAGCACGATAGATAACCTTTGAAGAAACCCCCAACATCAATTTCAACCCCTACCTAATCATGTTTTTAGTAGTGGGGGAGTAAATGTTATAGAGTTTGGAAGAAAGAAAGGGAAGGTTTTAAGGGTAATTATAAATAGGTTGTATGACATGTTAGTGCAAGTTGGGTATTTGCTAATAAAAAATGAATCAGATCCAAGAAAGAGTGACATTTTTTGTAGGTTCCACAAAGCAATAGGACATAACATCGATGAATGTGAAGAGTTTCACCAGAAGGTGATACAAATGATGACACATGATCTGTTACAAATAGAAAAGGAGGAAAAGGATGATGTCATAGGTGTCATAACCCAAATTTTGCCCATTTTTATTTTTATTATTATTATTTTATTTACTGAAAAGGATAAAAAATGATGATAAAAAAAATAATGATAAAAAACAAGTAAAAATGAAATAAATGAAGAATGAATTAAAAATTTGGGTTAAGGGCAACATGATTGGAAGTTTTGGGGTTTAATTAAACTTTGAAATTAATCTAATTAATCCAATTAAGGGTTTAATTGGAGAATTGATAAGTTTTGAGACTTAATTAAGCTTGAAATTAATTTAATTAATCCAATCAAGGTTTTAATTGGAGAATTGATAAGTTTTAGACTTAATTGGACTTTGGATTTAATTAAATTAATGAAATCAGGGACTTAATTGAAGAAATATCAAAGTTTGGAGTTTAATTGGGGTCTAAATTGCAAAAATTAAAATTCAAGGACCAGCTTGAAAATGGCTCGGAAATGAAAGGATCCAACTACATTTTAACTAGGGGCTTGATTACAAAAGTACAAGAATTACAAGGATTAAATTGAAAGCAACCTTTAGAACTGGAAAACAGAGTCGTTTCGCATTGACTATTCACCGTCTTCTTCCTTAGCAACGGCTCCGCCATTAATGGCAGAGACGTTTCATCCATTGGCAGCCACCGCTTACGTTTCATCATTGATGGTGCCTAAAGGGTCGGTTGCAGGGCTGGCTGTTACCACCGATTTTGGTCTTATAAAAGGAGAGGAGGAATTACAATGGGGGGGTGAAGAGCAGATCGGAGGGCAAAGAAAAAAACAGAACAAAACTTGAGGGAAAGGAACCGCGGAACGAGAGAACAAAAGCAAAAAAAACCAGTAGCAGAGTGAACAAAAGGAAGAAAACGGAGAGCTAAACCCAGCTTTGGTTTAGTCCCAGAATTCAAGCATAACATACAAATAAAAAAAATAGAGAAAAAGAAGAAGAAAAACAGGGGATGGACAGAGTATTTAGAGAGTGACCAGAAGAAAAAAGGAACAGGGGGAAGAACTGGAAAAGGGAATAAACCGAAGGAAACATGAGTTGAAACAAAAAAAGATACATAGGAAAGAACCAGCATTTCATCATCGTCTTCGTCCTTTCATCTTAATAATCAGGGCGACAAGCAGAGTTAAAAGCAAAGGAAGAAGTTCAAAACAGAAAGACAGGGGAAACAAAAGGAAAACGCAAGCAAGAGACACAGAGACCAACATTAACATCCCCATCGTCTTCATCGCCTCCAGTAACGTCTGCAAATCGGGTAAGTTTGTCTTCGTTCCCTTCTTTTCCATTTTTCATTGTGAAGTCACTGCAACTTGGATTTAATTAACTTTGGCACGCACGCGTGGTGCATGCCTTTGCCTAGCCGGGTCACTGGCTTGGGCCAGTGACCAGGCTGAGCCGGCTGGGTCCAGCCCAGCCTAGCCCCATGGGCCGGCTGGATCCAGCCCAAAAAAATGAAAATAGAAAAAATAGAAAAAATAAAAAACAATAAAAAAATATGTATGCATGAATAAAAATAATGTAAATTTATTGGTTTATTCACTGACGCCAGAGTCAGGAATAAAAATACTGGTTTAAATTTTTATTATTTTTATTCGTTGTATTTTATTTTATTTAGTTAGAAAAATAAAAAAAATATGTGCATGTGTAAAAATAAATTTATTTTTATTTATTTATTCATTGGTGCTAGAGTACGGAATAAAAAATATTGATCTAATTTTTTTTCGTAGCTTTGAATTTTTACCAACGCCAGAGTTGGAATTATTCGAGCTCGAATATTCACTGGCGCCAGAGTCAGGAATATTATAAACCAATCATCATAGCATAAGCGAATAAATGTTTAGCAATTTAAGACAAAACCAGTAATGCAGTCTGCCTCAGGCAGAACGTTTAAAGGGTGATAATATCTTTCTTTTTACGTAACCAATCCCGAGCCATAGAATTTCTGTTGACCAGTTAGGGTTCCTAGTGACCATAATACTAGGTGGCGACTCCTCAAACAAGACATTTTCCCCTAAAAGAACAAAATGTCAGATATATGTTCTTTTTCCATAATATAATTGAGATTTATTTTTAGGGCCGCCGCGATATTGAGTGCGACAATAGGCATGATAAGTTTCTAAGAGGAAGAAAGTAAAAATATATAGGCTTCAACATACCAAGAGCGGTCCACCAAAGCTCATCTTGACAAGGCCTACCATTACCTACAATAGGAACTATAATGCATTGTCTCATAATTATAAAAATTCTCTTAATATTAAGGGTCCTGCTTTTATGTTTTAGATCGAGATTAATGGATTAACTCAAAGTGACAGGTGTTTTATGCTTGAAGAACTAGAAAGGCAATGAAAAGCCAAAGACAAAGAGATTGTAGATGTCATCGAAGATTTCGAAATAGACAAACTCGTGAGTGAGAAAGAAGTCAGTGAATTCCTAAAGCTGATGAAGCATAGTGAGTATAGTGTGGTAAAGCAGTTGGAAGAAAACCCCTGTCAGGATATCCCTAATGTCTCTTATCTTGTGTTCCAAACACCACCGCAATGCGCTCCAAAGTATGAACAAGACATATGTGCCCTAAGATATGGCCCAAAAGACTATAGAGCAAGTGGTCAGAACAATTTATGCAACAAATTACCTATACTGCACTGTAGACGAGCTCGATGCTAGAGGAACGGGACATAATAAACCTTTATACAAGAGATCATCCAATGGAACATTATTGAGATGTTTGGATAGGATAGAATAAAAAAAAAAGCACTCTAAGATGTTCATGAAGGGATTTGTGCAACTCTTGCTAGTAGACATATGACGGTTAGGCAAATACAGAGATCGGGATATTTCTGGATGACCATGGAAAGGGATTGCATAAAATATGTCAGAAAATGTTAGAAGTGTTAGGCGTATAGTGATAAGATGAATGTAAAGACTTGAAATTTCATATCCTTTAATGATCAAAATTAATGGTAAATAATTTTTTTTTTTGTAAACCATTATGTTTTCGATGCTTCTCATAGTAGCATTATGAGAATTAGTAATTAGGTCCCATTCATTAGAATAGCATAATGCACATATGATTGCATAAATCAACATCTCCATAAAAGGTACTCAATACACATACCACAACATCATATTTATATATTCATAAGTTTGCATTCCTATTCTAATATTGCTATCATTGCGGGTTTATACAAAAATATCGAACGACAATTACACAACTAGTATATTTTTTCATACAATATACATAATAACTTAAACATGTTAATACATAGTTCTTTTCAAAACATGTGGACCCATGGAACGGGATTCCCTACGCACTTTGTTAGTGTGACATCCCTGTTACAGTACAAAATAAATACAAGAATTATAAACAATTTAAAACAGAACAATAACTAACTAAAAGAATATTATCGTTACTTTCCGTTTACAGCCTAAATGAATATAATCCTTTCATATATAATACAACCCTTATTATTTCATCAACTACATTATCTATACTCACGTATCCCAACCTCTTCATAGGAGTGGTAAGGACTAGAGTTAATTCATCAGTCATAGTTAATTATTTTGCCCTATCATGGTCATCCTTTATTAACATCAGTAGACACAGTCAATCACATTACTCAAAACCCGGTCATCCCTTATTGGATGCTAATAGCCGAGGTTAACTCACATCGAACCCAACCATCCATTTCGAATGCCTTTAGCCAAAGCTAATTATAATATCCAAACTCGGTCATCCATCTCAGATGCCATGAGCCGAAGCTAATCATAATATTCAATCCCGGTCATCCATCTCAAATGCTATTAGCCAAAGCTAATCATAAAATTCAAACCCGATTATCCATTTCGGATGCCATTAGCTAAAGTTAATTATCAAATTCAACTTGTCCATCCTTTTAGAATGCCATTAGCTGAAACTAATCATAATGTTCATCCAGACCATCCTTCTAGGACATCCTTAGTCAAAGCTAATCATCATACTCAACCCGACCATTCTTCTATGATGCTATTAGTCGAAGCTAATCATTAAACTTAATCGAATATTCTATGGACAGTTTAATATTCACTATAACGCAATAATAGATCTTTCATAATGAAGTCATTTTGGAGAATTAATATTATGCTAGAAGAGGGTGGAAACCACCTACCTGTTCCTCCCGTAGGGTGTCCTTGTCTGGTCGAAGGTCTGATCCCAGTCGCACCACCTGACACATCAAATGACCACTAATCAGCATATTTGCATTCATTAATCATATAAGCCATCACCATACATATCCCAAGAATACACATGTTCACATTCAAGTGTTTCGCACATCACATAATCATACAATAAGCGTCATCATATCAAGACACTTCTCTTAGTTTTAAGCATGGGTCATCCCTGCATGTCCTAGTGTTTGATTCTTGAGTTTTGTAGTGAATTAGGTCAAACCAATGATGAAATCATCACAAGAATTAAATCATTTCTGATATTGAATTCATCAATGAAACGAGGTCGTTGATGTCATAGAAAGTCATTAGCAAAAACTAGGTCGCTGGTGATATAGAAATCATTAGTGAAAACTAGGTCGTTGGTGACACAGAATTGTCAATAAAAAATGGTTCACGGTTAATGCATGGAACTTAGAATTTGTCAGTGACAACTGGATCGCTAGTGACACAGAATCATCGGCGAAACTGGTTCACAGCTGACACATGGAACTCAAAATTCATCAGCGATAATTAGGTCGCTGGTAACATAGAATCGTCAATGAAACTAATTCACGGCTAACGCATGACACTCAGAATTCATCAGCGATAATTAGGTCGCTGGTAACACATAATTGTTAGTGAAATCGGTTCATGGTGAACGCATGAAGCTAAAATTCATCACGATAACTAGTTCGCTAGTAACACAGAATCGTTAGCGAAACTGGTTCACGGATGACACATGAGATTCAGAATTCGTCATTGACAACTAGGTCGTTGATAACACAGAATCATTAGTGAAACTACTTCATGGCTGATGTATGGAATCGTCAATACATATGATTTATTGTTAACTTAGAAATTATTGATGAAAACTGAGTCGCTGCCGACCCATAAATCATCAACGCAATCTATATCGCTATCGATTCAGAAATTATCAGCAACAATTGAGTCATTTCTGGTTTTACTTCTTTCCCCATTGGCTAGGCATAAGGTCTACGTGAAGCCTTCCCCTTTACCGACGTACCTCGAACTTAGTTGGACATAGGACATTCCAATTCACATTCAATTCATCACAAGTTATCAAGTAATATGCAACCAAGTCTCAACATGTATATTTTTCAAATGCTTTCCTAGCTAACACTTCAAGACCGACATCTAGAGTTGCCATAATCATACATTTTATGTTTTCAATTATATCATGACAATACGTCAAAACAACCAATAGTAATTTCATAATACACAAGGGTTTACTCGTGATCTAAGACTTGTTTCCCCTAAGGTGTTTGTCATGGCAAGTCCTTTAATGGTTCTCTCATTTCCTATGGCCGAAACATTGTTACCTATTTCTCTCTAATTTATATATGTAATGCATCATATTTTATCGCAAGTATATTCATAATAACAGTTCATAACACATATCCATCCACTTGGTTCATAATTATACATGTTCATTCATCACACAAATAAAATCAAATCATTAACATGGTATAACTTTTGTTTCAACTCCAGCATGCCTTTAAAGGCTTAACAACATCACAATTCTACACATACCATCACTTCATTTCATTTTCACACAAGTTCTTCTATCATAAATGCAAAAAATCAAGACATTAGTGCAAGCATGAATTATGTTTTGGTTAAAGTATATTCCTAGGAGTTTAACAAGATCATCATTCATGAATTTCATCATTTCATTACACAATCTAATCATCCCTTCAACTTGGTCGACCCTCCTTTAGGTCTACACATTCAAAATCATTCATGTTCATTCATTTTTCTTTTGTAAGAATATGCACTTGTGTTCATTCATTCATTATTCTACTTAGGCTCTTCAAACTTAGTTGCTTAGTTTTGAGTTAAAATGTAAGAGCTTTAATCTCCCATTTTGAGGTTTCTTTTCCTGTTTTTTCTAAAATTTAGGGTAACAACCAGCCAAGGGGGTGATGTTACACTTACCTTATGATTTTAACAATCTTAGGAAAGGTCTTTGGTGATTTTGTTCTTCTTCTCCTTACAGTTTTCTTCTATCCTTCTTCTGTTGTTCCAGTTGGCCTTCTGGTTTCCCTCTTCTTCCATGTTTTTAGTTATTCTTATTTTCTCTAGCTTTGCCTTCACTCAACACTCAAGAAAAGACATGCAAACTGGTTTGGTTTAGTTTTTTCTTTGGGAAGAGATTGTTGTTGCAGCAATGTTTATTGCCGGCTTTTGGGGAAGAGGAAAAGTCATCTCTTTTTCTCCCTCTTGTATTTATATTACTAATAAATATGATGGGTTGTTTGGAGGGTTGGTTTACCTTGTTCTTATTTCTCCTTTGATTAATCTAGGACCAGTTTTCCCCTTCCCAAATCCTCCCTAGAGTAGGCTGGTTTACCCCCTTAATTCTTGCTTAACATAGGCCGACCTTTTACTAAATCCCCTTCCCAATGGAAGAATGATAGTGGAGCTTTGCGCATAATGGAAAATCAAGCACTCAAACTCATCTCCATATAAGCCAAAGATGAACGGTATTGTAGAAGCAGCCAATAAGAATATCAAGAAGTTTATGCATAAAATGATAGTCACGTACAAGGACTAACATAAAATGCTTCCTTTTGCTCTGCATGCATATTGCACAGTAATAAAGACGTCTACAAGAGCTATATCTTATTCATTGGTTTACAGGCTAGAAGCAATCATGTTGCTAGAAGTATAAATCTTATCTTTAAGGGTACTGGTGGAATCAAAACTTAGGGAATCTGATTGGGCTAAAATAAGATACAAGCAGTTAAATCTGATCAGTGAAAAGAGGTTAGTTGCAATTGACCACACTAGTTGTATCAATAAAGAATGGCTAAAGCATATGACAACAAGGTCAGACCTAGGGGTATTTCGGGAAGGAGATATAGTGTTGAGAAAGATCTTCCTCTACTCGATAAAGATCAAAGTAAATGAGCACCCAACTACAAAGGCCCATATATAGTGAAAAAAGCATTCTTTGGGGGGGCTTTATTATTGATAATAATAGATGGATACGACTTGCTCAGACCTGTGAACTCTAATTCTGTAAAGAAATACTATGCATAGTGTTATGAGTATTTACAAAAAGCACATAAAAAACAATGTAGTTATAAGGTAAGGAGTTTTTTTTTATTCATTCCCGATTAGGATAGCATTCGCCACAACCTAAATACTTATAAAAGAATAAGGCTACAAAGGCAGCTTGATACTCAAGATTTGAACACGGACTTGCTCTAGTAAACTAGAAGGATAAGTTGGCAAGAAAGACCTCCTCAAAAATTACAACCCTCAGTAATTAAAGGAAGAGATTGTGAAGAAAAGGGGGGCTATTTTTTAAAAGACATGCATTGTATATGGTTTAACCTTAACTTTAAAATAATGTTGGTACATGATTGACCAATCAAGAGGAAAGGCAGTGAAATTTACATAGGTGAATAGAAGTTGAAAATGGCAAAGAAATCTCATCTATAGGGTGTGGATAACTAAGGCCATAAGACAAGACACTCATTTTAAGAGTTTACCCTTTAAGGGTATTTTTTTATAAAAAAAAGTTTTGGGAGGTTCCAATGTAGATCCTAGTATTTGGAATTTAAGAAGAAAAAAAGATAAGTCACCCGTGAAAATAGACCAATTTTTGGATTTTAAAATGGGTAGGCCACCCATGAAAAGAGACCAATTTCAGAGAAGTATGGAAGCTTGATGAAATTCGTTTTAGAATTTGAAAAAGGTATTGTGAAATTAGACTAAAATTTTTTATTTTCAAATAAGCAGGTCACCCATGAAAATAAACCAATTTCAGGGATGTATGAAGGCTTGCTGAAATTCTTTTTAGAATTTAAAAAAGAATAGGTCCAACTTATGCGAACCTCGTAATCACATAGTTACGCAACCCGTGATCCTAGTGGAGGTTGGTTTTGGTTCTGCTGATGGTTTTGTTGTGGCTTGCTGGAGTTTGCTTTGCTCTCTGGCTTGGGGTGTTGCTGCATTGGTGCCTTTTGTTTGGTACTGTTGTCTTATATACTTGCAGTTTCAACTATCTACGGGTCTGCTGGTTGGATAGCCTATTGCTGAGGGTTTGAAGTTGGCTACATCCAACTGTTATTTGGCATGGTTTTGTTGGCTGGTTGTTGGTTTTGTTTAGCCTGCTAGCTTGTTATTTTTGTTTCAGAGAGCATGTTCCCCTTGTTCAAGAGAGTTTGTTCCCTTTGTTTTGTTCCCTTTCTTTGGTTATATTCGCTTGTTCAAGGGAGCTTGTTCCCTTTGTTCGCTTGTGTATTCTGACTTGCTGGTTTCCAGCTTTGTTTCACTTTTGATCTATACAATTTCTTACATTTGGTAAAAAAAAAAAGATTAAGATCTGATCCCGAAAAGCCGAAAAAGGTCTGATAGGAGTGTGACACAATGAAAACCTGCTCCAAGGCACTAACACTATTGTAATGAAGTAGAATGACGCCACGAAGCCAATTAATCTTCGATAAGTCAGATTCAGTTCGTTCAAGAACTGAAGAATGCAAGAATCATTCTCACACATTAAAACTAAAAAATTTAGAAGTAATATTCCTCAATGGCTGCTGAAATTTTGGTTACAAGAGTTTAAATAGTTTTTGAAAAATTAACCTTAATGAACCCCTTATATGGACTGATATGAGGTTCACTCAAAACTGACCTAGAAACGCTGAACTAAAAAGCCCATAACCTGATTTAAACAAGCCTTAGATCCTAGCTCAAAAAAAAGTTTTAATTAAGCCTAAATATAAAAGAAAATAATAAAAATAATTAATATGTCATTAAATAGCACCAGCCCTTCTTTCTTTGTGTAGTTAGGATGAATAAGGAATCCTTATAAAAAAAAAAAGGATTCTGAAACATTAATGAATCGTTGTCACTCTTGGAAATTATGTTTCAGCTCATTAAATATTCTTATAGAACTAGGAAATTCCCAAAACAAGCTACCACATCCTTTTAGAAAAGGATCATTGCCAAATAGGAAGTCCACAGGTCAAAAGGAAGTAAATAAAAAAATTCATACAACCTATTCTGACCTATATCGCAAGTCTTTTCCAAACTTGGATTCTCCTAAAAATCCACCTCAATATAAACAAATATCTCTGAAATCTTCTGGTAAAGTTTTAGCTCAATCCAACGATTGAATTTGAAGTTATGCTCAATAGCGTAAAACTGGACGGTAGAAACTTTTACACCAAAATTTGAATTTTACTTTACTTGGGTTGTATCACAAGGCTGAACCATATCATTCCCTCCCTCTTCAAGAAGATTTGCCCTTGAATCTTGAATAGGATTAGTGGCAACTTCATTAGCCTCTTGTTTAAGCCTTTAAAATTCCCTTATTACTAACACCTTTCTCCAACAACACTATATGAAAATAGTGACTGCTAAAAATTTTAGATAAGCACGTCGTACTAACCACTTGCGTATATAATTTTGAATGATAACAACAGTGACTCTCCTTCATCTTTTATTTTTTTTGGCATTGTACCTCTTTTTCCCATGAAGTTTAAAAATCACAGAATAATCTTCTACACTTATCAACTTCTTGTTCTAAAACCCCCAAACCATGGCTTAGATTTTCTCATCCTTGAGCTAGAATCCTTCTTCATTCCCTCTCCCTTGTTGAATACATGACATAAATAGGAAAAATAGAAGAAGATGAAGACACAACAAGAATAGAGTTTATGACAAGAATAATAGTGATTTAGATTCGAAATTACAAATCTGACTTTTATTTGGACCAAAACTGATCGAAAACAAACAAATATGAAAATGATGAAAATGACTTAAACAACAGCCAAATATTCCAAATATGGTGATAATATACTGGCAGGAATAAAATCAACAGAAACAAAACAAGTTTTGAAAGATAATGCAAAACAGACCCGTTACGGTAAGACAAAACCTGATTATGAAACCTAAATAAAATGCTATCCAAATGACCTCGAATTTAATATATAGTATTCGGATACCAAGAAAACAATAAATCTCAGTTTATAGGTCATTCTATTATGTCTAGGTACCTAAACCTCTTGTATGATTAGTTTACGACATAATTGAACCTCCAATTAAAACCTCAAGAAACCAATATCCAAATAAGCCTAAATTTAATATATGGTGCGACTTCACCTACAATACATAGAATATGAAGTTTCAATTAATTTTAAGGTGGTTTGCTTATGGTTCACTAAGAGTAGTGTTTATGCGGCAAAATTGAACCTCAAATTAAAACCTCAAGCAGATGATATCAAAATAATCTCAAATTTTATATATGTTGTGATCTCACCCCTAATAGATGGAATATGAATTTGCAATTGATTATGAGGTGATTTTCTTATAGTTCACTGAGAGTTGTGTTTCTGCGGCAGAATTGAATCATCCTTCAAATTTCATCTTATATGCTACTGATATGATTAGAGACAGTAATAAGATGAAATATAACCTCTCTTTTTTTGCTTAGATGACACAGACATAAAGAACAAGAAGATGAATGACGCAAACACTGAAAAACTTAAAGGAACACTAAAAAAACAAAAATAACAGAAGGATATGACCTTGTTTCGGAGCCTAACTTTGATACCAACTGATGTGAACCTCGTGATCACGTGGTCATGCAACCCACAATCAAGATTGAGATCTGATCCTGGAAAGCCGAAAAAAGGTCGGATAGGAGTGTGACACAATGAAACCTGCTCCAAGGCACCAACACTATTGGAATGAAGTAGAATGACACCATGAAGCTAGTTAATCTTCGATAAGTTAGATTCAATTCGTTCAAAAACTAAAGAATGCAAGAATCATAAATGATACGATTCAACCTTGTGATACAACCAAAGTAAGGTCAAATTCGGATTTTGGTGTAAAAGCTTCTACCATCCAGTTTTACGCTATTGAGCATAACTCCAAATTCAACAGTTGGATCAAGCTGAAACTTTACTAGAACATTCTAGAGGTATTTGTCTATGTTGGGGTACATTTTTAGGTGAATCGAAGTTCAAAAAAGGACTTGCAATATAGGTCAGAACAAGCTATATGAATTTTGTTATTTACTTCCTTTTGACATGTGGACTTCCTATTTGGCAATGATCCTTTTTCTAAAAGGATATGGTAGTTTGTTTTGGGAATTTCATAGTTCTAGAAGAATCTTTAATAAGCTGAAACATAATTTCCAAGAGTAGTAACGATTCATTAATGTTTCAGAATCCTTATCTTATAAGGATTCCTTATTCATCCTAACTACACAAGGAAAGAAGAGTTGGTGCTATTTAATGACAGATTAGTTATTTTTATTATTTTATTTCATGTTTGGGCTTAATTAAAACTTTGTTTTGAGCTAGGATCCAAGACTTGTTTGGATCAGGTTATGAGCTTTTCAGTTTAGGGTTTTTGGGTCAGTTTTGAGTGGACCTCATATAAGTCAACATAAGGGGTCCATTAGAGTTAATTTTTCAAGAACTATTTAAACTCGTGTAACTAAAATTTTAGCAACCATTGAGGAATATTACTTCTGAACTTTTCAATGTATGAGAGTGATTCTTGAATTCTTCAGTTTTTGAATGAAATGAATCTAACTTATCGAAGATTAACTAACTTTGTGGCGTCATTCTACTTCATTCTAATAGTGTTGGTGCCTTGGGGCAGGTTTTCATTGTGTCACACTCCTATCAGACCTTTTTTGGCTTTTCAAGATCAGATCTCAATCTTGATTGTGGGTTACGTAACCACGTGATCATAAGGTTCGTATTAGGTCGCCTATAAAAATAGACCAATTTCAGGAAAGTATAGAGACTTGTTGAAATTCTTTTTGGAATTTGAAATGGGTAGGTCGCCCGTGAAAATAAACCAATTTCAAGGAAGCATAGAGGCTTGCTAAAAATATTTTTGGAATTTGAAAAATGGTAGGTCACCTATGAAAGTAGGCTGATTTTTTAATTTTAAATGGGTAGGTCACCCGTGAAATAGACCAATTTTAAGGAAGCATAGATGTTAGCTGGAATTCTTTAAGGAATTTGAAAAGGGTAATTCGCTCGTGAAACAGGCTAATTTTTAGATTTCAAAATGGATAGTCGCCTGTGAAAATAAACCAATTTCAGGAAAACATAAATGCTTACTAGAATTATTTTAGGAATTTAAAAATGGTTGGTTACTCGTGAAAATAGGCCAATTTTTATATTTCAAAAAGGACAGGTCGTCCATGAGAATAAATCGATTTTTTTAATTTTAATTATATATATATATAATAAAAAAAATACAAGAGAACATACATGAAGAAAGCTTAAAAGATCACCCAATATTGGTAGTAGAGGACCAAGATAACAAATGGAAAAGTTATAGGACTAAAATGTATAAGAATAGCAAAATTAGCAACCTAATTCTGACTTACAAAAGGCCCTACTGGTGAAAATATTTTTATCTGGAGTAAAGAAACACATATTTGAATGTGTAAGGACTCAATGAGAATTTTAAAAGGCTTAATTAATTTTATTGAAGGTTTAATTGCAAGGAAACTCAGTTTTTTGAGTGAATTTGGGTGTTAATTTGGGGATTGAAATTAGACTTTGGAAGGTTTAATTAGTTAAATTTGAGGCTTAATTATGAAAAAATTAAAGTTTGGAAGCCTTTTAAAGACTTAATTGTAGATTCCAAATACCATGGACCAACCTGTAAGTGACGCGCAATTCCAGGGGTAAAAATTAGAGAAATCAGGGATCAAATTGAAAGGAATTGAAATTTTAATGGTCAATTAAGGATGAAATTGAACAAATTAAAAACCAAGAACTCATTTGTAAAAGACGCTAAACTTTAGTGCTGATATTTGAATTTGGTAGGGATGCAGTTGCTTGCAATTAAAAGTTAGGAGACAATTATGGATGCAAATAAAAAGAATTGGAAGAGCGAGGACCATATTAAAATTGACCAAATCCTAAATTAAAAAACCTTAATTTCTAGGGTTTAACCTAGATAACATGTCGCACTAACTGTTCATCTCCTTCCTTGGCAATTTTGGCTAGTTAAGTAGGCATTTTTAGGTTAATGAAAATGGTGTTTCTGACCACCTCAAGAGTTGTAAACACCACCATTCAACTGAGAAACACTCTCTCTACAACCCCATACCCATGAAATTGAACGTTTACACCCCAATTCTTCCATAGAAGTTTTCGATATCTTATCCCTGATAAACTTTCCTTGCATTTTCAAATTTTAGGAAAATCGAGACGGCACCTTTGAACCAATGAATGTGAAGCTACAAACCTCCAAATTGAGCAAGATTGGATCCAAATAAAAGGTGTGTACCTCTTTTACCAACTTTAGATGGTCTCAAGCAACATTGACATCAAAGTTGCTCTAACAATGCCTTAAAAGTGGTCAACCCAGTTAGCCATGATTATGACACCCATTTGGCAAAACCACTAACTTTTTCATGTGTTCATACTCAAAACTTTCTCAATAGGTTCTTATCAAGGGTTGGTCGTATTTCTTTCAAAATCAGAAAGCCAAAAAAATAGCTCATTGGTCTTCAAGTTTGGCAAAACCATTAAAATCCCCAAAACCAAAACCAGCTTAATACATAGCTTCCAGCTACTATATTTTTTTTTTTATCTAAAACCCTTCCATTCTGATCAGAGGGCCAAGATTGATCAATCTTTGATTGAATCCAACAAAAAAAACTTAGCAAAATCCTATAAATAACCCCTTAAAATCAGAGTTGAGAAGGAGGGGGAAAAAAGAGAAAATAAGGAGTAATATTGAGAAAATACCCAGGGTTTAAAAGCCTAGCATAAGGGTTAATTTAGTTTTGAGAGGGCACTAAGTTTGTAGAAGTAAAACTTTACAAAAGAGAGCAAAGAAGGTAGTAGTTGTTCTAGGGTTTTAAAGGTATATTTTCTAACCTAAAAGTGGATTTCATGTGGCCTACTTATGGAGATTTTGGTTTTCATTTGGTCTGCATTTATGTTTGCAAATAGGGTGATGCTTAAAAAGTAAGGGTTGTGTTTGTTTTTTTCTTATTGCTATGATTTTGATTATACGGTTTGATGTTTGTTTTTAGGGTGTGTTTGATATTTTTAATGTGACAAAAGCTTTCTAGTTAGGTTAGTTTTGATAAAACATTGTTTGTTTGTTTGTTTGTTTGTTTTGTTTTATTTGATTAATGCATTGTGAAGCAATTTTATTTGATTAAGGCTTGTTCATGACCAAAAATATGTTTAAGAAACTAATTTTGAATCCAAATAGCATAGATATATAGGCTAGATAAGATTTGACAGTTTTAAAAATTGAAACTCCATGCATGTTATTGATGATTTGATGTTATTTGTTAGTTCTTTGGATTCAACTATACTCAGTATTGCTAATGTGGTTTGTAAGGACCAAAAACAATGTGTTTAGAGGCCTAGAAGGCCAAATCTGGGTTTTAGCAATAGTTCTTCAATGGAAATTTTCCGGATTCTAGGTTCATGTTCTTCGAATGAACTTTGCCTAAGCCTCTTGTTTTGGGTTAAATCTTGGCACAAACATGTTAGCTTGTCATCTTTAGCAATTAATATAAGGTTAAAACACATCAATAACACGTTATCATGCATTTAAATTCTAGGGTTCTTTCGACTGCCCAAACACAATTTGATTAAACCGTGGTTTTTTAGTGTTAATTAAAGAAAATGGATGCTTGATTCTTGATTCTTGATCTATGAATGATTATGAACAACACCTTGCCCTTGATTGCATGGAAACTTGATTGGTTTGTGATTTGTGTTTACTGAGTTTCGGTTTGAATGTTCATCGTGTTCTTTATGTTATTAGTGTTTGATCTGTTTTTATCCAAAAAAATTATGTTTTTGTGTTTTTTTTTAGATTTCATATGTTTTTGGTTTAATTATTTGTTTTATTTTACTTTCAAGTCAAACCATGGTTTTTTATTCGGTTCAGGGTTGCACCAGTGTTTTTGAGTCAACCCGATTGGTTTTGTTTGGGGTCGTGTACTAAAGCTTTGTTTGGTTGGTTACTTTTTTGTTGAGGAATGTTTTGTCTAAGGGGTTGTTTGGCAAACAAACACTCACCCTTAGGTCTATTTAGACAGTTTTGCTTTGAATCAAAAGTGGTTTTTTATAAAACATGCCCCAAATAAATTCCTAAAAATTCTAAAAAAAATCAAAGACCAATTTAAAATTATTTGTAGGTCCCTCGCATATTTTTTTAGCAATTGTATTTAATATAAGAGTTGTAAACTTACATTATAAGATGTTGATCTAGTATTAAAATATCCATTTTTCGTTGAAATCTCAAAAATTTCCAAAATTTCTAAAAACAAATTCTTATTTCAAAAATACAAAAAATATATTTTATTTGGTGTGCATTCGGCTAAGTCTCTCAAAAGATAAAAATTATATTTTGCTTAAAATAATATATAAACATATGGCATGATTTAACATTTCTTATACATAAAAATTTAAAAAATATTTTTGCATGTAGTTTTGGATTTAATAGCTAGTTTAATGAATCCATGAGAACTTGACCAATATTTCAATAACCCCCTAAAAATTTTAATTCATGAAAATTAATGGTTAGCATTTAAATACTAGAAGTTGACTTAAAAATTCCCATAATTATTTCGAGTATTCACCAATTTTAATTTGGAATATTTTTCACCACAACATACGAGTTGTGGTAAACTTTTTCACCTTCCAGGATAGGTAAACCCTATCTGGGCACCTATATGGATTCTTTCCATAAAAAATTATTTGGGCATGCGGACCTATAATGAATTTGAAACGCCAGATTTATTCATGAGAATAAATTTTTATTTTAATCCATAGACGAACCATCGGTTGAGAATCCATCAACACCTTTAAACCATATCCAGATCACATAATACTGCTTACCTAAGGTAAGGTACGTTAGGGGTGCTAATATCTTCCCTAGTCACAACTAATTCCTTACCCTAAAATTTCATATAAGATCAGTCTATCTAGGTCTCTTAGTGATCCTGAATCAAACAACTAGGTGATGACTCCTTGATCATGATGTCGCAACGTTGTGTGCACACGTAAGGACTATGCATGCTTGTATATCAAGGGGGCCTTTTTTTTGCTAACAAGGTTCTTCTTGGTTTTGATGATGATGTTATTCTTTGGCTTGATACTGATTTGTTAAGCTTAGAAAATGTTTTTCACAATACAGATTTGAGGTCGAATCTTTTTAAAGAAATGAAGGATGATACGAACCAAGCCATGTCCGAATTTGGTCTTAAAATATTTGCTAACTAGTTTTGCGAGATTAAGAATATCTCTCAAACCATACATCGGAACAAGCTGAAATTTTACAGGGAGATAATAGACACATGAATATATATATTTTAGTAAATTTTTAGTTCAAATGGAATTCGAGAATATTTTATTTCAATGGGTCAAAGTTGCTAGACAAATCTTATCAAATCTGTCAAACTAGAACTTTGTATATTGTTTGTGACATATATGGATATACAAGTGGAATTTTATTTTGATTCAAGTTGGAGAATAAACGTGAGTTTTTTTTATAGCAAAACAACCTTTTTTCTAGAGACAAAAATCATACACTGACTTATCGAAGATTGACTGCCTTCGTGGTGTCATTTGCATACTTAAGATTTTTAGATACAAGGTTATATATAGGTCCAAGTTTTTTTTTTTTTCAATACCTTTGGTTCTTAGATACAAGGTTACATTTGGGTCAAAGTTCTATCAAACATGATTCCCGGCTTTCCAGGTTGTTATCTACGTTGTTGGGGTTGCTTGACCGCGTGATCAAGAGGTTCGCATCATATTTGCTTTCTATAAGGTTTACATGATCTCATTACTATGGTCGCATATTTGATAGGTTAACCTAAATTGATCCAATATTTAATCGTCTTAATAGTTGAAAAAATTATCTTCCAATATATTATCATGTCAATATTTAAAAAAGATTTCATTCAATGTGCATCATATTTTGAGTTCATAAATATATATATTTTTTATTAAAATTATGTTAGCCGAGCTTTAATTTTTTTACCAAAAAAATTGTTTCAACGTGTAACTTCGCACCAATCTTTTCAAAAACCTCAAGAAAACGGTGCCGGATAATAGACCCCAGTAAAAGCCACATGGCAAAAATTAAAGAAAAAACAATTCAACAAAGTAAATTTAGGTGTTGTTTGGGAACGCGGCTCAAACGGCTTTTTACAAAAAAAACTGATTTTTTAAATATTTTTAAATTGTTTTGATGTGCTGATATCAAAACTAAATTTTAAAATATAAAATTTTAATATTATTTTTATATAATTTCAAGAAAAAAACACCTTACAAACTTTTTAGATTATTTTGATGTACTGATATCAAAAATAAATTTTAAAATAAAATTTTAATATTATTTTCATATAATTTTAAGAAAAAAACATTTTAAAAACTTTTTAGATTAAATTTTAAAAAATAAAATTTTTATATTATTTTTATATAATTTGTTTTTTTTTTTAAATAAAATCTACAACAATAGCAAACAATACCGTACTCGACAAAAATGTCCCTGCTGTTGCGTAACCCTATAAATGCTCCTATAAATCCTATAAATGCTTTTAGGAGAAGAAGCCACTAGAGAGGAGGAGAAGAAAGAGCGGGATGGTTTAGTCTCTTTACGGCATTTGTTTCAACCATACGCCCTCCTTTTTCTTCCTCCTCCTCCATGGATGGTGACGTGGGCCCCCCTGTTCCCACCGTGGAATCTCCTCTTGAACTCACCCCCGTTGGATCTCCTGAGGTCGACGTCCACGCACTGCCGTCTGATGAAGATCATGATCCGGATCATGATCGCGAACACGAGCAGTCATCTGGTCCTACCGTTCAAACTGTGGATCTCAAGCATAAAATCATTAAGCAGGCAAGCACTCTTTTCTATTTCTTATATATATATATATATATATATATTGTTTGCTGTTTGGCAATAATTTAATTTAGTATATTTTTTTCTTTTGAATTTCTTTCAATTACAATTGTGGTTAAGAAGTCTTAATTATTGCATAATACTCAACTTGCGAATGAAGTTACTGAATTACAACTCCTAAATTATTGTTTTGCAGGTGGAATATTATTTTAGTGATGAGAATTTGCCTACCGACAAGTATATGATAAGTTTGATAAAGAAGAACAAAGAAGGCTTTGGTAAATAGTTTGTTTTTCCCTTTTTAATGTCTATAGCTTGTCAATTGATAAATTTGTTAACGGGTTAGAGAGAAACGGAGAACCTTCTGTAGCTGGTGAAGTAGAAAATATAGCTAATGAGTGAATTGAGTAATGATTGCTAATATATCTTTAATTATTAATTAATAAATAATCTAAAGTGCTTATTTCAGTTCCAATATTATTTACTTGAATTGCCATCGGCTCACTTCTCTGGTCTGGTTCCATTGTTATAGTGCTCCCTGTTTATGTGGAAGACATAAAGAGTGACGAAGGGGTTGTTTTTTTAGAATTGTATTGCTTACCTTTTATCTTGATTATGCCAAGAAATAAATAAATAAAATCATGCTAGGTTAGTGATATGACTATGCATGTAAATTTAGTGGTAATGAAGTTGGACATCAATGTCTGCTTTCTATCTTCTAACTGCCTTCTGAAACTCTTTTGCCATGCAGTGCCATGATTTTTTCTTCTTCTTGGAGTTATGAATTTACCCTCTTGCTGCTTCGATACAAGACCATCTCCCTGTTTTATTTATAATTTTACTCGTATGATATAGTTGTTTCTCCATTTGCAAATTCTATCCTCTCTCTCCTTTATATGTTGTAACTACACAACAATTTTGATGATTTTGTTTGTACATTTGAATTAACCATCTTCATACTTGTGGAATTGGGAGTCTGCTTGCACTACTTCATCAAAGTATGAAATGATCTGAGTTGGAGAATGGTTTCCCTTGGCTTTTGTAGACAATCTTGTTATGATTTAGGCTTCTAAATATTGCTAATTGTTCATACATGTTACCTTGATGTTTTTCATCTAATAGTTATACACATTCATGGTAAGTTTTTTCTTGCAGTTCCTATCACAGTTATTGCTTCTTTTAGGAAAATGAAGAAGCTTACTCAAGACTCCACATTTATTGTGGCTGCGCTTAGGGAGTCTTCCATTCTTGTAAGAAGCTTCATCTTCTCCCTTTCTTTTATGTCATGCTTATGGAATTTGGATTTTGTGGACAGAAAAAAGTTTGCTTGTCACAAATTTATTTGCCTTAATCTACAGGTTGTAAATTCAGATGGAAAGAAGGTGAAGCGCCTTGATCCTTTTCATTTTGCTGAGGTTAAGGATCCTAAGGTATTTTAATGAACTTGATCTCCCCCCCACCCCCAATCACTTGGACTGGCATTATAATAAAACTTTGAGCATCTAATTTGTGGACCCTAGCTTTGCACTGTTCTGGTTGAGAATCTTCCAGAGGATCACTCATTGAACAACCTCCAGAGAATATTTGGTGCTGCTGGAAAGTAATCTTTTTAATTCTAGTCCTTTATTTTGCTTTCTTATTGCCTTATAGGTGGGTCTGTTCATTCTAAAAGTTGTTGTTTGCAACTTTCAGGATAAAGAATATTTCCATCCGTGATCCACTAGCTGTGGAAAAGTCTAAGAAAGGAAGTAAAACAGATATTTTGATCAGTAGCAAGGTATGGATTATGGAACTGTATTCATCTGAAGGATTGTTGCATTGAACTCGTTCTTTATTACAAGAATGGTATATTATCATTGGCTAGTTCTTTAGCTGCTTCATCTTTACTCTTATTCATCATCTGCTTTAATCTTCATTTCCTCCTTTTACCTTTTTCTGCCTTTTGATTTCTATTGTGATTTGACAAAGAATGCAGCTTATCAATATGAAGTTTAGGAGATGAATTCTAGAATAGTGTATGAGCATTTTACTTATCTTATTGAGAGGTACACTAGGTAATATTCTAAAGCGAGCATTTATGTTCTGCAAGAATAAGATTTGTATCGGGTTTAGGTGAGTGACCATTGTGTGGAATGAGCTTCAATGGGCAGACTTGTAGTGCTTTGTTTTTGCCCATGGGAACGTGTAGTTGGTGCCTTACATGAGACTGTTGGGTTCCAAAAACATAATATAAAATCTTAGCTCTAGTTGTGAGGACATTACAGCAATGATTTTTGGATATGCAAATGGTAGTTTCCGACTGTGAGATGTGTTAAGGTTGTTGTGTCTCCGACCTTTTTGTTTGGTTCTTGTCAAATTTGGTCACTGCTGATACTTTTTTATTGTAGCTATTGACTTTCTGTGGATAAAGTGATTTCCTTTAGATTATCCTTTTTGAGTTTCATAAGACAACTTCAAGTGAGCTTTAGCCACAATGATCCTTATGTTAGCTACAATCCCTGCATTTTTGTTTTTGTAACATCATGTTGCTGCTTATAAAGATTTTTTTTTTCTTTTTTTCAAATCTATTTATGGACATCTTGTTTAGTTATCTAGTTTGGGACTAAGGCATGGTTGTGGTTGTTGTTGTTTTATGGACATTTTGTTTGCTAATATTAAACTAATTTTTTTGCTATCAATCCCTTTTCTGGTTTCTGTGTGTAGGTGCATGCCTTTGTGGAGTATGATACTGTAGAGGCTGCTGAGAAAGCTGTGAGTGCTGTTGTGTAAAATCTATTGCTTTTTGCTTAAGGTGCTTGATTGTATAATTCTAATGCTCAGTACTTTCTGGTAATTGGATCAGGTGGCAACTTTAAATAACGAACAGGATTGGAGAAATGGCATGCGGGTCAAGCATCTTAATCAAATGGTAAGTGATATTGCTCCTTATTATTAACAACAAGCGGTAGTATTGTTAAGCTTTCTTGCTCCAGGCAAAGCATGGGCAGAGAAGACAAGTCTGGAGGGAACCTGATTCTGAGAAAAATCGCAAAGGTCGTGGGACTAATCTAGCAGGAGATGTGGAGAAGCATGATTCAAGTGAGCATCATGATGATACACCTGTTGAAGAGGTTAGAGATGATTGCCTTCTTTTTTAGTCATTAATAATCTTTTTTTCTATAGAAGTCCTTGATAACTTGATGTGCTAGTCAAGTTATATTGTTGTTTGAACCAAACTATCAACCAGAGATTACAACTCTGCCTCTCAAGGATATTACACCTCTATTATAGTAAATGCAATAGAGATTTCATTTTTCCCTTAGAAAGAGCATTTCTAGTGGATGTTGAAATTCCACAGAGAATTTAGATTGGGTTACTGTTTCTTCCTTCACTGATTGATTATATGAAAGCATTCCTATACGAAGGAAGTTTAAAATCTCCTTTAAGGATATCTATGAGAAGAATGAACATGAAAAATAACTACAAATATTGATAGAATGAACATGAATTGTGATGATAATTGTTTTCATAAGAAATGAAATTGAGAGAATTGGATGTCTAAGAAAATGTTGTCTTCGTGCCTGTTTCATCAAATATCATTTCAGGATGGGGAGCATATATCCAAGGAGAAAAATGGTCAGCAAGGTGGAAATCGAGGGCGATCAAGAAAGAACAAATTTCGTGTTACAAATGGGATGGGTATTTAGACTGGCCACTTTGTATTTTCTTTTTTCCTCCTTTTTTATTTTACTAGTTACTTTGGCACATGCGATGTTCAAGTTTTTTTTTTAAAAAAAAAAATAGTTAAATAACCAAATACAAGAATTTCACATTAGAAATATATTCATATGATTTAGAAAAGCTTAAAAGTGAAAAATATTAGTTTAGTAATTGATAAATTAATTAATAGTGTTTAAAATATCAGGTTCTGTTAAAATATAATTATTATATGTCATTCTCTTTCCTGTGCTATCGGCAGTGTTTTTATTTCTTAACATCTTCTTTTTCATATTTCTTGCAAACCTATACACACCTATTTTAACAACAAAAAAAAAGTCTTTCCTAAATTAATTTAATTTTTTCTTTTATTTTTTCTTCCCACATTTACAAAATTTTAGTTTGTGAAACACATTTATTCAACCAATAATAAAAAAAATTACATGTCTAACGTTTTGGGCCTTGTTTATTCAATGTATTAAGAGAGAGATTAAACTATACTTGAATAGAGATAAGTATGCATTATTTAATCACCATTCAAGAATCTTATTGACACAAAAATGTAAGAAATTATTTTCAAACCATGAAATTCATCGGTAATTGTTTGAGGCCTTGTTTGTTTGATGAAATGTTTTCTTGAAAAGCACTTTCCTTATTTTCTCATATTTAGTTACATTGTGAAAATTGATCAATGACATTCACTTTTTGGTTAAAGAAAACATAAGCTTTAGATGGAGGAAAGTGTTTTCCGGTTTAAAAGATTAGAAACACTTTTCATGAAAGACCCAGAAACTAAAGGGGTATGATACTTCATTATTCTTTTATATATATAAACAATAATTTATTAATAAAACACTTTAAAATATAATATTATATAGAAAATAATATATTAGGGTATATTAATATACAATATAAAAGTATATTAATTTGATATATTAGTGCATATGATACTTTAATTTATATAATATTACTAGAAAATACATTTGAATACGAAACATGTTATATTATACAATACTTGTTCATTTTAAATCATGTAAACTGTGTTATATTTTTCTCCGAACACCAAAAAATGGTTATATATCTATAATATTATATTTAAAATATTTATATTATATGTATAGTTACATTTTATAAAATAAACTATATATAAATATATGATATAATAAAAAAAAATCACCACTATTTTTTTATCTCATTCTTTTCTTGTAAGTGGTCAAATAGTTAAATTTAATATTCTATACGTGTTAAGATGAACTTGAAAAAAAAAAAAAAAACATTAATAAGTGATTTTCCAGCTCATTTTTCATAGCATAACTAAACACTATAAAACATTTTCTAGCTTATTTTTCATAATATTGTCAAATATCGAAAAATAATTCATTTTCTATAACTTCACTTTTCATGGAAACTACTTTTTAAAAGGAAACTATTTTATGGCAAACAAACGAAGCCTTAATAATATTGGCTGGTTTTATAAAGTATGTCTATGAATTTCTTTAGGTCACTCACCAATTATAAATAGGAACGAAACTTTTGAAATTGAAATTAATGAACACTTGGAAGCTTAAAAGAAGATAAAAAGAAGTAAATGCTTATAAATTTCTGTTTTTAAATCGGGAAGTTTGTGAGGCAAAGAGCTGGAGAAAAAATTAGTTAGGGTTTTTTGGCTATGTCTGTAATGGTGTATAAAAGTATATGAAAATAGATTGAACAGTTCAATTGAGAAGGCAACATGATTTTTTAAACTTCTAAGGGAGAAGAAAGAGTTTGCTTATTTAACTTTCTCAATGTAGTTCATGTGAAAATGTAATATATAGATTACTGCTCAATTTTATTAGAAAACCTATTATGTTCATGAAATTATAACAAGTGTAAGGATATCTTGCATTTATACATAACAATGAATTGGTATCATTTGTTTTATTTTTACCAGGCCATGGAACTACATCCTATAATGCTGTTGAATTCTCGAAAGCACCTCCCGGGCCAAAAATGCCTGATGGAACCAGGGGATTCACGGTGGGACGAGGCCGACCTCCCATACCTAATCAAAGCCAGGAAATCGTATGACAGTTACACTTGTATAAAATGTGCCTTGTAACTTGTGGTTTGCAGTAGCATGGGAGATGGACGTGGTGTTTGAATTGCATGGAAGGATAACTATCCTAATCTCTCTGCTGGATTGTTGGTTGATCTTATGGGTGCCATTTTGATTGCGAACTATCAAGTACAGGCTCATGTTCTGTGCTTGCGTATTGGTAGAAACGCAACCCTTTAGGAGTTGTAGTACTACATACATTTGACTCGTTGATACGTGTTCTCTAAATGTATTGTTCTGGAAAGCAATTGTTTGGAAACACAGCGCCTGGTTTGATGTGGTATAATACCTCTTGTTCTGTGTTAAAATGTATTTTCTGGGATTCTCTGTGATTGATCCTGCTCAAAGGAACATTGATTAAAGGCACGAGGAGCGCACTCTTGAGTAACAGATTTCGTCAGGGCAGATCACCAGGAACAAGATTTGACTTGTCATTTTGGCTCGGTGATCGCCCTAGCTCTTGTCAAGTAATTCGCCTGTGTCCCGGAATGTGCTGGCCTGCAAATGAGGTTAACAGAAAATCACAAGGTATGAAATTTTAAAACCAAAACATGGTTCTGCACCGCACCCAATGGGTGAGCTCCGTGCATGCTATCTTCCCCTTGGAAGAAAATTAAAATAAAAACAAAAACAT
>Ga0325405_1000429_pt1 | contig 40715 bp, 37 predicted proteins | sample PopdelMetagenome_21_FD_205663 | JGI IMG/M metagenome (GOLD analysis project Ga0325405, IMG submission 205663) | Populus deltoides microbial communities from Bellville, Georgia, United States - Xylem-Control-R2 | ecosystem: Host-associated > Plants > Phyllosphere > Stem > Wood/Secondary xylem... | reverse complement strand
GATCAAATTTGATAGATAAAAAATTTCAATTAAAAAATGATAAGGGAAAAGCAAATAACAATTATAAAAATAAGGACCAAAATTAATATAAAAATTAAATTTTAATGGATGAAATTAAAAAATAAATATTCAAAACAAAATATATATCAATAAAAAATTTGAGGACCAAATTTGATATAATCAGCAAATAATATGACATTTCTAAATTTTTCACAACTTCCGTAAAGTGTTTTTCGCTCAAAATAAAAGGAAAACACTTTCTTAGAAACCAAACTAAATTTTTTTTGATTGAAAAGTGTTTTCTGTTGACCAATTTTTTTAATAACAAATAAATATAAAAAAATTTAAAATTTTTTTTTAAAAAAATCAATTTTAAAAAAACAAACATAACCTTATCAACCTTATCATGCAATCATGATTGCATGCCATCTTCTACAAGACAACTCTCATAACACACAACAACCTAACCAAGCCAGATGTAAACCCATGGCTTCCTGGATCCCAAAGCCAAGACTAGTGCAACCTCTGCAGGCATACAAAAACTGCTAAGAGAGGCGAGGTCCCCTTCCTAAACAAACCATGAGGAAAGCCAAAGATCCAAACAATAATAAACTCTCCTAGCCAGCTGGTTTGAAGCGCCGCGAGAGATCAAAAGAAGGACAACCCATCCCCCCAAACCCGATATAGCTCTCTCAGCCAGCCAACCATCCATCAAAGCAACCCACAATCGATAAGATCAACAAACACAAACCCCATCCCAACAAAAACAAAGCCATTCATAGCCAAAGAGACGAAGAGGCTTGAAAAGGCGTGAATACCAACCGTGCAAGCCCACAAGAAGCCCTGATTCACAGTAGGAAAGATTGGCTGCCCATGCTTCCCTGCCTAACCATGCTTCTAAGAAAGAATGCAACGAAAAACTCAGACAGTCCCTGCCTAACAACACCAAGCCGTTGAACTCATCAAGGACAAAACCGATAATACACTGCCACAACCCACGGTTAAAATGTCTCTACATCCATAGCTGACAGCATAGTAAAAGAGCAACGCCTTTTATTATATAGTACAGCTCTCTCAGCCAACCAACTATTAAAGCAATCCATAACCGATAAGATCAACAAACACAAACCCCACCCTAGCAAAAACAAAGCCATTCACAGCCGAGGAGACGAAGAGGCTCGAAGAGGTGCGAATACCAACCTTGCATGCCCATATGAAGCCATTCACAGTCGAGGAGACGAAGAGGCTCGAATACCAACCTTACATGTCCACAGATTCACAGCAGGAAAGACTGTTTGCCTATGCTTCCTTGTCTAACCATGCTTCCAAGAAAGAATGCAATGAAAAACCTAGACAATCCCTACCCAACAACATCAAGCTATCGAATTTATCAAGGGCAAAACTAGCAGCACACTGCCATAATTTACTGTTAAAATATCTTTACATCCATAGATGACATCATAGTAAAAGAGCAATTCGTTTTATTATAATGTTAATTTGTGCACCACCACTGAAATAATGTAATGTGGTCCTCGTGAAAAATATGGCATATAAGTTTTAAACACAAAAATAGCCCAACTAGCCAAGAATTTACAAGCATGCAACGACAAGAGGGGCTATCCAACCTGCCATCGCACAGGTAGAGGTAGACGTAAAGCCAATCAGAATTGTGGAAGAATATTCGACTTCAATGGTTGAAAAGCACCATCATTGCTTCCCCCATTGAGTAATGTCTTCTTCTTCTTCTTCTTCTTCTTGGATTCGGTGATGATAGTCTCCTCCGTTATCTCCATAGTAAAAGAGTGGTTGTCACTTGTCACCAAGAAAAAGGCCAAGTAATTCATGTCAAAACTATATAAAAAAAATATTATTTTAATTGTAAAAAAAAAACAATTCAAGAAAAAATATTCTCAACTTGCACTCCCACACCGTGCAGTGCTATCCCAACGTACCACGTTTTTCACTTTCTCCATCATCAAGTATTCTCCTGTTTTAAATTTTTTTATTTTAAAGGTAAGTACCGGTACCCACCATTGTCAGCAAGTGGCTCCTTTTTCTCGACGGACCCACGTTGCTTTTCACTTGTGAGGCCTCTTCTACTCTACTGGAGTACCTTATAATTTTACCTTTTTTCTTCCAGTTTTTGTACATGTTTAGTTCTTTGATGTATTAACGAGACTTTCTTCTTTGCCAAATTGGGGTTTTTTTTCCGTAAATTTATTCTTCATCTTTAGCTACTGATGATGTTTTGTGAAAAGTGGTTTTGGTTTGAGCTGGAGGTGTGATATGTTCATGGTGATCAATAGGGCCTGAAATCATATTTCTTTGCTTTATGCCGGCTCTCTCTTGGTAAGCAAGGATGGAGGCCAGTTGAAGGCTAGGGTGGGCTGTAGTAAGTATCTGTTTGTTGTTTCAGCACCAGGACACATTTTGTTTTCCTATAGGGGGAAAAGGACTACATGGTTTTATAAGTTGTTTAACTGCTCTTTGATTCCTCTTCTCGAGATCTCAAATGGGTTGCTGTTTTTCTTGTGCTTTTGGATACGTGATTCGCACTTAGCAACACCAGGAAAGTGTTTTTTTTAAATGCTTATGGGTCCCTTTGCTTTTGAGAAAATACTTTCTTTTTGTTTTTTTATCAGGGTAAAACCACTTGTCTTGGACAAGGACCTTATTCCTCTTCATCTTATAATTCCCTCTTGTTGATAAAATAGAATTTTGGTTGGCTATGCTCAATCTTGGTTCCCGATGTCTTCCCACTGAAGATACTACAATTGTAGATTTAAGTTTCTTGCAATTCTAATTCCTGATAAATTTGATTTGGTGTGTACAATTCATTATGTTACGTTTTGGAAGCTAGGTGGTTCGATTCATCTTTTAGCATCACCATGAATCTGGCCTGGCTTTTGTCCTTCTGGATTCTCTGTACCAGTTCTTTTTCACTAGGGGCTTTAAGCCCTGGTGGTACTGTGAATGTTGGAGCTATTTTTACACTTGGCTCCATCAATGGAAGAGTCGCAAAGATTGCCATGGAGGCAGCTGAGGATGATATCAATTCTGATCCAAGCCTTCTTGGAGGAAGGAAGTTGTCTATAAATATGCATGATTCCAACTTCAATGGATTTCTGGGAATCATTGGAGGTATTCTTCATTTCTGTTTTCTTAATTTTGTTTTTCTTTAGTTCGTGCTGAGTGTGTCACTTTAATTCTCTCTTAATTCTAGCAAGTTTAGTTTTCTTTGTGAAATACGAGTACTTAGGAATTGTTTTTCTTCATCCATCGCAGCTTTGCAATTCCTGGAGACTGATACTGTAGCTGTTATTGGTCCACAAACTGCTGTGATGGCTCATGTACTCTCACATCTTGCTAATGAGCTCCAAGTTCCTTTCTTGTCTTTTACAGCTCTAGATCCTACTCTTTCACCTCTCCAATTCCCATACTTCATTCAAACAGCTCCCAACGATTTGTTTCAAATGACTGCCATTGCAGACATGGTTAGTTATTATGGTTGGTCTGAGGTTACTGCAGTTTTCAATGATGATGATCAGAACCGAAATGGTATAACTGTACTAGGTGATAAACTTGCGGAAAGGCGTTGCAAAATTTCCTATAAAGCAGCACTTCCTCCAGAACCAAAAACCACCCGAAGCGATGTTCAAGACGAGTTAGCTAAGATTCTGGGGATGGAATCTCGAGTAATTGTGTTGAATACCTTCAGCAAAACAGGTCTCTTAGTTTTTGATGTTGCAAAGGCACTTGGGATGATGGAGAATGGGTTTGTTTGGATAGTTACCAGTTGGCTGTCTACTGTTATAGATTCAGCTTCACATCTTCCTACCACTGCCAACTCAATCCAGGGAGTTTTAGCACTCCGTCCACATACACCAGATTCAAAAAGAAAAAGGGATTTCATGTCACGGTGGAACCAGCTGAGTAATGGCTCTATTGGGCTAAATCCTTATGGTCTATATGCCTATGATACTGTTTGGTTACTTGCACGCGCATTGAAATCGTTTTTTGATCAGGGAAACACCATTTCTTTTACCAATGATTCGAGATTAGGTGGAATAGGAGGGGGATATTTGAACCTTGGTGCATTGAGCATATTTGATGGAGGAAGCCAATTGCTTAAAAATATATTGCAAACAAGTATGACAGGTCTGACAGGACCTTTTCGATTTAATCCAGACAGATCCATTTTACATCCCTCTTATGATATCATTAATGTCTTAGAAACTGGGTATCAGCAGGTTGGATACTGGTCAAACTATTCCGGGCTATCTGTTGTGCCCCCAGAGACACTTTATGGAAAGGCAGCTAACCGTTCTAGTTCAAGCCAACATTTACAGAGTGTGGTATGGCCTGGGGGGACAACAGCTAGGCCACGGGGCTGGGTGTTTCCAAACAATGGAAAGGAATTACAAATTGGAATCCCAGACCGAGTTGGTTATCGGGATTTTGTCTCAAAAGTGAATGGCACCGACATGGTCCAAGGATATTGCATAGATGTATTTCTTGCTGCCATTAAATTGCTTCCATATGCTGTTCCACACAAGTTCATTCCATTTGGAGATGGTCATAAGAATCCAACATACTACGATCTTGTTTACAAGATCACAACCAGGGTGAGTAAATATACAGCCCCTCAGAAAAAAAAATCAGATGATGTAGCTTATACTGATCCTATGAAAATGTTTGTCACAGGTCTTCGATGCTGTTGTCGGTGATGTTGCTATTGTCACCAACCGGACAAAGATTGTCGATTTCACTCAGCCATACATAGAGTCAGGGCTAGTTGTGGTGGCTCCGGTCAAGAAGCGAAATTCAAATGCTTGGGCATTCTTGCGGCCTTTTAGTCCATTGATGTGGGCTGTCACGGCAATGTTTTTCCTTATTGTGGGAGCTGTTGTATGGATCCTTGAGCATAGAATTAATGATGAATTCCGAGGGCCACCTAGGAAACAGCTTGTCACAATTCTCTGGTGAGTAGATGCCATGTTAGACATGGATTAATTCCTTTTTTTTACTGCTTTAAGGACTGCCAGAAGTGTTTAACTTTCACCAGATGTTACTGATCCCTTGCCCCCTTCAACTCCCATTTCCTTTCGCCAACACACCACACAGTTTCACACTTATATATTGTCTCTGTTGACAAGTAGGGAAGTTCGGTTTTTATTTGAAAATAGTCTAAATCAGATGGCCGACAGGCAAAGTAATATCTTTCATCAGATTGTGGAGGTTAGAGATCCTAGGTTCAATTCTAAGGGTTGCAGAACATGTTATAGAGGCTATGGAGGATTAAGGTCTTTTTTCTCTTTAATGTTTGATTAATTTGAGAACTGAAAGTAGATGAACTCCACAGGTTACAATGAACTTATCTGATCAGGGAACATGCAGGACATCTTTTGAAGATTTTTGTTCATGGCCCACAGGCCACGTACTAAATGATGGATACTTAATTGCTGTGCACTTATAGTTCACATCATATTTCGATTAATGTGGAGAATGTTTTGCACTTTGTTCTTCCAAACTTGTACATTCTGCCCTTTTTGTAATTCCGTGTCCTTTTTTTTACTTGCAGGTTTAGCTTCTCCACTTTGTTTTTCTCCCACAGTAAGTTCATTTTCTATTTCCCCACTTGTCATCAATTAACTTCTCTCTTCTCTCTTCATGTCAAGAATTTTGGGGAATGGCTCGATCTGTTTGTATTTATACGAGTTTTTAATATCTTCTTATATCCACCTTATCCAAATATATATATATAACAATTATGAGTTTTTGTGTTGATTTTTCTTGTCTAAATTAACTGAATCAATTATGTATATGGCTTAATATTATACTGAAAAATGTTCATGAATACCATGGACATGGTTAGTGATGTCGAAAGCACATGACAGAACTTTTTTTAAAAAAAATAACTCACGGGAACGGACCTCTCTCTTTGAAACCTCTTTCTCCTCCCTATTGTTCTTCTTATTTTTATATAATATCAAATGCATGTTTAGTATTGAGATGTTATTAATTATGTTAATTTTAATAGAAAAAGTTAATAAAACGATAAATTAGAAAGGATAAAATTAGCTCGTTTAAATATGGATTGGAAACCTACCCTTTATACAAGGATGTGCTGGATTATTTGCCCTGAAAATTTTATTTCTAGCTTAGCCAATAATTCTACTCCAAATTTTCTTGAATTTTCAGGAGAAAACACTGTGAGCACACTTGGTCGCCTTGTGCTGATAATCTGGCTTTTTGTAGTTTTGATAATCAACTCAAGCTATACTGCAAGTCTGACATCAATTCTCACAGTGCAACAGTTATCCTCCACCATTAAAGGAATTGATTCCTTGATAACTAGCAATGTTCAAATTGGATTCCAAGTAGGATCCTTTGCTGAAAATTATCTAAATGAAGAACTCAGCATTGCTAAAACTAGACTTGTTGCTCTTGGTTCACCAGAAGAATATGCAGATGCCCTTAAAAATGGTACTGTTGCTGCCGTGGTTGATGAGCGACCTTATATAGACCTCTTCCTCTCAGAGCACTGTGAGTTCTCAATAATAGGTCAAGAGTTCACCAGAAGTGGTTGGGGATTTGTGAGTATCTTAACTTGGAGATACTTAATCCAACTCTTTTTTCCTGCTTTATTTACTAAATGAAGTTGATTTGCTCCTAAGTTATTCTTATCGAAACTAATAGCTCGGAAGTTGTCAGAATTAAGTAGCTTGAGAAGAACACAAGGGGAAAAAAACAGAGGCCTGAATGAGTAGAATTTCGTAGGCAGACCCCTCTCCTCCAACCCCCAGAGGCAACAAATGTCTGATAGGATAACGATCAGAGTGTGTAAGGTGTTACATAAATTTGTACAGAAAAGAAAAAACACAAATCAGGGAACTTCAGATAGTGTCAGCCCAGGCCTGTAGAAAAGAAATGGTTGTATAAAATCCTCTTAAGAAATTGTTTGGTCTGGACATTTCTTTCTTAATGTTTTTTGTGTTTCTTTTAGGCATTTCCAAGAGATTCACCCTTGGCCATTGATATGTCTACTGCCATTCTCCAACTATCTGAGAACGGCGAGCTTCAGAAGATCCATAACAAGTGGTTGCAAAGAAAGCTCTGCAGTTCCCGGGACATTGGGTCGAGTGCAGATCAGCTACAGTTACAAAGCTTCTGGGGGCTTTTCCTCATTTGCGGGATTGCATGTGTGCTTGCTCTCTTGATCTACTTTTGCACCACATTTCGCCAATTCAGCCAGCACTTCCCTGAAGAATCTGATTCTTCTGTCCAAAGCCGCTCTCGCTCCAAACGTCTTCAAACATTCTTATCATTTGCTGATGACAAGGAGGAACAATGGAAGAAGAGCAAGTCCAAGAGAAAAAGAGAAGATGAATTATCAAATCGGAGTGGGGAGGGAAGCATGTCAGTTAATAGATCTGAAAGAATCCAAAGGGACATTTCTCAGGAAAGAGAAAATGGTGATACTCGGCTGCATTAATTGGTCATATGATAATTTATTTACATGACCATCTATATCTAGGTAGCCACTTTATCCTCCATAGTTTTGTCAAGGAGCTACTTGTTACTACATACTCTCTCACATGAGATAGATTATAGCTTGCAGTTATTTCAACTTGCCAATCAATTGTCTGTATATATAATCAATACAAGAGCAGGCAGCTTGTGCTATATGAAAGAATGGAAATACTCTTATGATGATGCTAATGATACATGCATGGAAAATGCTGAAACCAGCAGCATTCTTCTCTTCTGTATTGCTCGTGATTGGTATGCTTGAAATTAAGGTTGAGGAACTAATATGAACAGCCTTAAAAACATGGAGAACTACATGAACAATTCACCCCTCCCTTTAAAAACGACTGGAACCTAAAACCCTTGCGTTTTTTACTAATTAAAAAGTGAAAAAAGCCTCCCTTTCTCCCTCTACAACCAAAAAAATGGCAATATGTTGTTTTCCATCTCCTTTGAAACCTATAACCCCAGCAATTCCATTAACAAATCTTAAACCCAAAAGACCAGACATCCTTCGCTGTAACTTCTCTCTGCCCACCATCACAACCACCGAACCCGAGCCAGTTTTCACATCCGTCAGATCCTTCGCACCTGCTACTGTCGCCAACCTTGGCCCTGGCTTTGATTTCCTTGGATGCGCCGTCGATGGCCTCGGCGACTTCGTCTCTCTCCGTGTCGACCCCTCTGTCCACCCCGGCGAGCTCTCCATCTCCGATATTTCGGGCCCCAAAAAGCTCTCGAAAAACCCACTCTATAACTGTGCTGGCATCGCTGCTATCGCCACCATGAAAATGCTCAACATTCGCTCTGTGGGTCTCTCTCTTTCCCTCGAAAAGGGCCTTCCTTTAGGATCCGGACTCGGGTCCAGCGCTGCCAGTGCTGCGGCGGCGGCTGTGGCTGTGAATGAGCTGTTTGGAAGAAAATTGGAGGTGAAAGATTTAGTCTTGGCTGGATTGGAATCAGAAGCTAAAGTTTCAGGTTACCATGCTGATAATATAGCGCCAGCAATAATGGGTGGTTTTGTTTTGATTAGAAGTTATGATCCGCTAGAGTTAATGAGTTTACAATTCCCAGTTGAAAAAGATTTGATCTTTGTGCTTGTTAGTCCTGATATTGAAGCACCAACTAAGAAAATGAGGGCCGCATTGCCTGCTGAAATAGGGATGCCACACCATGTGTGGAATTGTAGTCAAGCTGGGGCTTTTGTGGCTTCAGTGTTGCAAGGGGATTTGGTGGGACTGGGGAAGGCATTGTCAAGTGATAAAATTGTGGAGCCTAAAAGGGCTCCCTTGATTCCTGGGATGGAAGGGGTTAAGAAGGCGGCTCTAGAGGCAGGAGCTTTTGGATGTACAATTAGTGGGGCGGGGCCAACAGCGGTGGCAGTGGTGGACAGCGAGGAGAGAGGAGTGGAGATTGGGGAGAGAATGGTGAAGACTTTTTGGAATGAAGGCAATCTTAAGGCTGTTGCTTCGGTTAAGAGGTTGGATAGAGTTGGTGCTAGACTTGTTGGTAGTGTTCCCAGATGATGATGATTGATCATGTAATAATGTTGGTTTTGATTTGATTTGATTTGATATGGTGTGAAATAACAAGTTTGAATAGCAGCAAATATCAACTCACCAAGCAAGCAAGTAGAGGAAAGGGCTTTTGTTTTTCTCCTGTATTAATGCAAGTGAACTTAGAATGTTTTTGGTTTCTTTTGGGTCTCATGTAACTTTGGGTTCTTGTCTGTCATTTACTCTCAGTATGATTCCTTCGTGCCTGCATTTCAAGTGTTTTGGTAATGCATTTGGAAGTACGAGCTCTCCTATATATGGCCTGAATATTGGGGGTTATTTCAAAGCTTTCTCTCTGGAACACTGAATTTCAGTCAGTCTGGTATAAATGCAGTTGCTGTGTTTATTTATGCTCCAAGCATAAGAAGACCTTGCTTAACTTTTCCAAATCCAAAATTATTCCGTGTATTTTCTCATACATCATTGATCATCCCCACTCTTAGCTAACATGACATGAGGTGTATTCAAACATTTCAGCATAGAGTAGGAAAAAGAACTTTTACAGTAATGTAAAATAAAATCACAAAAGGAAGGGGAAAATGGATGATGTGCTTTTTCTACAAAAATAACAGAACAAATACAGCAACTGTCAAAACTTTTTCTATCCATAGGTGCTTGGATTCAGTTTTCCTTAGCAGCTGCAGCCTGCTTTGCACCAACCGCAAAGAACTCGGAAATCACTTCCAGAGGCATGCCCTTGGTCTCTGGAACTTTCAAGTAGACAAACACAAATGATATGATGCATACGATTGCATATAAGCCAAAAACACCAGCAAGGCCGATAGATTTAAGCATAACTGGGAGTGTATACGTCACAATGATGTCGCAAATCCAGAAAGTAAGGGCGCATATGGCTATGCAAAGGCCACGAACACGAGTAGGGAAGATCTCTGCACATAATATGTTGGGAATTGGCCCAAAACCCATGACGAAAAAACAGAAGTAGAGCACAACGCTAACAGTTGAGATTGATGCATTAACAACACTGCCCATATCCACCAAGCTTCCAAGGACTAACAAAATGAGGGATATGATCAACACGGGGATAGTGGTGAGCAGCAAAGTCCTGCAAAACACAACAGCACTAAGGATAGTGGGGGAAAACAAGGGACAACACGGGGAAAATGCACATGAATCATTGCTTCTTCTTTTTTTAATTCCGTTAGTATGTTACAGTTTTATTCATTTAAAAGGCACGAAATTGAATTCGAACAATGATTACACCTTGTATTTTCCCCCATTTCCTGAGCCCCTAAACATTATACGATCAAAACATGTTAGAACAAGAAAAGACTACTTTATGGGCCTAGCAATGGACACATCATTGTACATCAGTAATCCTCACTGCAACAAACATTTTGGGGATTTTAAAAGAATACAGTCACGATTGGGTAGAAAACAGTCAGGGAGGAAATGAAGAAATGGAATTACCTTCTCCCAGAGATATCCATGAGCCTCATGGCAACAGCTATACAAGGGAGCATCAACAATGTTGTCAGGGCACTGATAAGCAGAGATGTAGAAGCTGAACTGAGGCCCAAGTTTGAAAGAAGAACTCCAACTCCTGCCTGTTCAAGAATTTGAGGAGTATAGTAGAGAACCCCATTTATGCCAGCGAACTGCATATGCACACATTCAGGAGCAACTTACACAAAAGTGAAACAAAACTTCAAAGCAGTATAATGTCTCCATTAACAAATCCACTATGCTTCAAACTTTAAGGCGTAGTTGTCCAAAGGAAAAGAAGAAAATGATGGAATGAGTGTATCCATCTGTTTAAAACAATTTCTGCTATTAAAGTTTAGAAAGTGTCCCTCTTGAAGAAAATAGAACACGTGCCAAGATCAATGTGCTACCTAATGAAGGCCACTAAATAAACTTCATCACAAAAAAACCAAGCAGCTCAGTAGACTCCATTTCTTACCTGCTGAAGTATTTGAATTCCCACACCAACAGCCAAGGCATGCTTGACTCCTGGTTCAAAAAGATCTCTCCAGCTTGGTCCTTTAGCTACAGTTTCAGATGGGTGGACCATAGCTGGTCCAACTGGATTCTCATTCACAAGCTCCTTGGGATAAAGAGCTGATTGACTCACCAGAGCAGCAGCCTGGATGTATTCACTGTCTGCATGGGCATCAGCACCAGTCAGAGAAACCAGAGATCCACGCCGAGAACCAGGGGCTCCCTCTTGATGCAAATAAATTCTCTTAAAGCCCCCTTCCTTCTTTCCATCTTGACCTTCTCTCTCGGACCATTTCCATGCCAGCTGCCAACCACCACCAATCCCTGTGTTACCAACTGGATCTCCAGCATTTCCTGTAATCAGACTCCCATGTCTCATGCTTGACATGCTTCCATGGGCAGGTGGAACCATGTCCTTGTCCATGCTTGTTGCCTGACGTGAGATCAATGGACTCTGCAAATTGTCATCAGAATCACCAGCAGCACCATCAGATGCATAATCCTCACCATCTCTGGCTTGGCTCTCCTCATCCCAATCTTCATTTCTAGGATGATTCCCTCCTACACTGAACATGCTTCCAAAGTGAGGGAAAAGCATGCTTCTCATGCTTCCTTGTTCAGGGAGCTTCTCATGGACGCTACCAAAGAGGGTGACAAGAGGATCCATGAGAGCTAGACTCTGGTTTGCCATGCTTCCATGCCTAGACGGAAGACCAATAGCACTCTGCCCACTGACAGGTCTGGCAACCCAGGAGTGACCTTGTTCAGGCCCATATAACTTGATATGATCTTTGTCGGCAGCTATATCATGGTCATCGGTGAAATCATTGGCAGGGCCAATTATGTACTCCTCTATTGATATGTCAGTCCCAACTCCAAGTCCCTCAACCAGTAAAGCCAGCTCACCTGTTCATCCAAACAAGATTAGTCATGAACATGATAATTCATTACTTCCAAATTGTGAAAATAAACACCTAAAGTCATGTAGTGAGTGATTTTACACCATTTCCACCAAACATGACAGAATACTCAAACTTCTATGCAGGAACAGTAGAGAAGTAAGAGGAAACACTGCAATATTATCACTGCATAAGAAACAAAGAGAAAACAATTACTAAGAACTAAATTGACTATAGTCACCAAACCATCTATTTAAGTTGCTGTCAATTCAAACACATGGTTCTCTCCTTTAGAAATGCTAAAAGAAATAAAAGAAATAGAAACATAATGATTTTACTTCAATTCTGATAGAAGGAAATGCATGACTGGCCAGGGTCACTTGGTATGGTTTTGGAGGGCAGGCTAGTGAAAGGGAGAGGAAGACTCAACAAAGAGATAGGAAGAGCATTCCCCCACCACGAGTGGCGAGACAGAGTAGAGTTTACACCATTCAGCATTTCGTAAGGTGCATAACATAAGAGGATGCATGGTGTGTTCATGTACCCTAAGAGCTATAACTAACACATGATTAGTTATGAAAGAATATGGACCTAGAGAATTCTATATCAACAGCTACAATATGGCAAAGTACAGGTATGTGATCCATGAAATCGAATGCCACTCACTCGATACTGAATACTTTATACTTGAAGACACTGATATTTTGTAAAATAAACATGGTAGAGAGGATAGAACAGATCACGGCCAAGCAGTTTTGTACAAACTTCTTGAAAATGATTATCAAGGTTTCTATATGATATGTTGAATCGGCACACCCTTGAATTATTGTCAATAGAATACCGAAAGCATAAAAGTTTCCCTCTGGAGGTAACAAATGTAATTCTCAGCTGAAATCTCACTGCCATTTGCCAAATTGTTGTACAGTTAATGAAATCAAATGAGAGCCTCTGAAAGCTTACTTAATCATGACCCCTCTTTCAATTTATGATATGGCCTGTGTTTCAGGAGTATCATTAATCGAGGACAAGAATAAGCAAGTTTCATTATATTGCAAGGTAGAGGTGAAGAGATAAGAAGTGAGATGAAGCAAAAACAAAATGAATAAATTAACACATATATACATTGTGGTTAGTAGTAGTCTAACAACTGAACATTAGTAAGGGCAAAACATATGAAGCCCAAACTGCCAAAGAGAGTGATGATTCAAATACAGAATGGTTGCCTCAACACGAAGCATAAGTACATGACAGAAGGGAAATTCATAAATTTCAGAACTAAAATCACCCCACATCAAACAGCAAACTTTCATATTAAAAATTCTATGCATGCACCTTTTCAAACACAATGTTTTTTAATCTTTTTTATTTTGCTGGGAGAATTTCTGCATGAACTAAACTTCCAAAACTATACTTTTGTCTTCCAGAAAGCTTTTACCTTGTGTATCATATCACCCATCACTAGGCATATCAAAACAATATTGCTATTAAAAATAAAAAGTATTATACTAAACTCAAAATTCACGCAGATCACATTTTGAATCTCCAGACAAAAGGAATAGATAACTTTCAAAGAGGCAAAGCAGAAGGGCTAACCAGAAACATCTTCTCTGCCACGGAGCCTCTGCAGAACCTTCTTGGCCTCAAGCATCCGTCCTTTACTTACAAGCCACCTTGGAGACTCGGGCAAGAAAAATACAGTCAATAGAAAATAGATGATTGAGGGAATAAAAAGAACTCCAAGCATCACTCTCCAACTTGGAGCCTCCATCAAGGACATTCCGAACACCATGCAATATGACAGAAACATTCCACCAGATCCAGTGAACTGAGGAAGGGTATTCAACAACCCCCTTATTTCAGGTGGTGCAGTCTCAGATATATAAACTGGAACAAGAGTTACTGCCAAACCAATGCCAAATCCATCCAAAAGCCTTGCCAAAAGCAGAACGTAAACATTGGGAGACCATAACATTACAAGACCACTAACAAAATAAAGTATTGATGAGATTATCAACAAAGGACGGCGGCCTAGACAATCAGATATGGGTCCAGAACACGTAGTAATTAAAGTGGCCCCAACAAGTGATGTAGCCACGATTAATCCTTCAATAGTAGGTTCACTTTCCAAATGAAATTCCCTTTTTATGTATAAAACAGCCCCTGCATCGGCAAAAAAAAAAAATCGCTTAGAATCGATAGCCAAAAAAAACATGGTTCTAATACAGGAAGCACTGTGTGTTAGTCAATTCAAGCAAGGTACAATTATCAACTACTGAATGAGGCAAATCCCAGTTACTATAAGTCGATCACAAAAACAACTTAATGCTTAAACGTGATCGTTTATTGTGCAAAGAATCACCTTTAAAAGGTGAAGAAACCTTGAAGCATTTCAGGCCTTGACAGCAAGACTAGGAAATAAATTATCAAACGGGAAAAGTACCTGCGATGGTTGCATTATCCCATCCTTGCAATAAGTTGCCAATAGCAGCAGCAACAGCTACAAGCACAGCTCCGTTCATCTTTCCTGAAGCCAAGATTTCTTCTAAACTCTAACCACAAACCGTACACTCTGATAGAGAAGATCCCAAAAATCACAGATCAAATGGTGGAAAACTTTATCGCTCTCCCAATTCGAAAAAAATAAATATTTTTACAAGAGTTCGATTCTCTTATGAGGTACGCAGATCTATATTGGGTAGAGAAACAGACCAATGGATCAACACTATCAACCTAACCAACCGATGAACAATATGGAACAAAACAGAAGATTGTACATATAAAAAAAGAAAAACAGAAAACAATGAAAACGCAGATGTCCAAATCTAACACGAAAACAAAACAAGTGATTTTTTTTTTTAATTACCTAGGTGACAAAGCAAAAGAAGCAGAACCGTTAGATGGGTCCTTTTAGGTATCGCCGGATGCAGAAAAGACCATCATAATCTCTGCAAATTGCAATGTCTTGGCGTCAAGAGAGTTGTCCTTGGTGATGAGGGTTTTTTATTATTATTATAATTCAGGACAATGAAGTGCGAATAGAGAAAAAGGAAATATCTTTCTTTAGGTGGCAGATGGGGAAGTAAAAAAGGAGAAGAATTCCGGCGAAAGAGAAGCAAAGCAAAGGCCTTTTGAGCTAGGACACCTGCCCCTTATGCGCCTCTATTTACCCTGCACGTCACCACCTCCCACGGATTGCTGTTACCAACTTACTATATATGTGCCCCTCGCTACCAAACCCTTATTTGCGTCACCTCAGCAAAAGAAGGGTACCTATTTTTATATTCTACAAAGAATCAAGAAAAAATAAAGTTCCAGACTTTATGAAGGGAAATCACCAATTGAGAAGATTCTCCTGAAAGATGACTGTAGAGAGGGGGGGGGGGGGCTAAAAAGGATCCGTCCAAGATCCAATATGCAAGTCTGGACTGTGGAGATTGGAATCTTGTGGTGTGTCCTGACAAACAACTTGGTGTCTAACCAGTAATTTAAGCAAGCAAAGACACGGATTGTGTCAAATTTCCTTTCCTTGGTTAACCATGTGACATTAGCAATTAAGGGTTGCAGCACCCTCTGTCTTCCCAAAGAGACGAGCTATTGAATCAGAGCTGGAGCTGTCAATTTCTTTAAGAAATATTCTTAAGGAAAGTTTACAATGACATAATATAATACCTGGACAGGTGGAAAATCGAAATGGTGGCCTGCTCTGATCTGGCCTGGCCTTGCAAGACTGTGAAAAATACCTCGGCATGCCCTACTCCCACAAGCAATTCTCGCTGTCAAATTTCATTCTTTTTTATCCAGTAATGTTAACAAAAACATCCAGCTGGGAAACCCGGATTATTTAAAGATATAAGAGATTATTTCGAGTGCCCTTTTGCCCGCTTTTGCTCGTCTTTGGTTTTGGTTGGAATAACTAAGAACGAGAGGGAAGGATGAATGCCCCGGTCACGGTCACAGCCACGGCCGGTAAAAGATAGGGAAAGTAGGAAGGAAAAGCACAAGATGCGGACTAGGAATACAACTTGTAGCTATCAGTTCTCGCTCCTCGGTGCACCGTGGGAGACTCGTGAGAGGTTACGAGCGTGTATTCTGGTAAATTTTTAAAGTATTTTTTATTTAAATATATATTAAAATAATATTTTTTTATTTTTAAAAAAATATTTTAACTCCAACCCATCAAAATAATTTAAAAATATTAAAATAATATTAATTTAAAATAAAAAAATAAAATTTTAAAAATATTTTTAAAACATAAAAATAAACAGTTATGCGCCAGGCATTTTTGCGCCATGTGTTATGAATTAATTGTGCATGGGACCCGCCACCTTTACATGCAAGATTAAAGTGGATGGGTGTGATTTATTAGCTTCTGACGTGCAATCAAATTTAACCATTTGCTGAATGTTCATGTTTGCCACGCCAGTTGTGCTGCCTTTGTTTTTTTTTTTTTCACTTCAATATTAAAAAAAATTTAAAAATATTATTTTAATGTATTTTAAATATAAAAATACTTTAAAATTATTTGAAAAAATAAATTTAATCTCGAGTAATATATAAGTTGGTTTATAAATTTTATAATAAAAGGTTTTATTATTGATTGATGCATGCAAGAATAGTTTTTATTGGTGGAAAAAAAATAAATGAGAAGCCAATGGCCGGCGAGTCCAATTCTCGCGCAACTTATGATGCAATCAATTGTTCACTGGTCGGTCTCCGTGGCTAATTGATAGCTACCGATCCTCAACAAGGGCTAGGGAATGGTCCATTGTTGTTCTAACGCCCTTTTCCGGACGAGGAATAGTCAATTGATGTTTAATATCCCTTGAAAACAAAAAAATGTGATAGAGATGGTTTTTTAAATTATTTTTTGTTTGGAAATGTATTATAATAATATTATTTATTTTTAAATTTAAAAAAAAACTGTGAAAACAACATGAAGCCTAGCAGGATAGGATAGAAGGAGGGGTATATATGTGTTAGGATATGAAAGAGTGTGTGTGTGTATAATAATAATAATCGTGCAAACCCTCCTTCTCCATGTAAATACAATTCTCTAGCTATTTTTTTTATTATTATTATTAAATGGTGTTCTCATGAACAATATCTTCAATTAAGATCAGTTAAATCTAAAATCTGAGATGAGAAAGGGATCGTGGAGAAGAACGAAGTTAACTTTCTTGGGCAGTTCCTTCTTTGTTAATTTATTTGAATATAAAAAGAGAGAGAAAGATATGGAAGTGCTGAGGAGTGCATGTAGTCGACCCGATAACAAAGATAAGGAAGGAATAAATCTTGAGAGTTGGAATTAAAAGAATATCGATCTTATATCATTAATCTCTTAAATAATAATAATAATAATAATAATAATAATAATAATAATAATAATAGGAAAACTCACTCTTATACATACATACATACATATATATATATATAGAAGGAAGCACAAACTAAATAAAATGGAAAAACAAATATAGAGAGAGTTGAAAATTAGCTCGTTAATTAAGCTGCAAAGAATGGGCATTGGGGGGGAATAATATGCTCAAGGCGGGTGGGGCACAGAGCGTACATGAGATGATTACAAGAGCTACAAACATCGAAGAAAAAACAAACGGTGTCCCACAGCCCAGGAGGAAAGGAGGAAGGCATGGGATCGTAATTATTAAACAAAACAAGCAGCTTATCCTTAACAGGGGGTGGTGCAATTAATAATTTTGAATGGAAGTGATTGGCCGGAGAGAATAATGAAGAGCCGCGCGTAGCATATGACGGACAGTGGAGGAGGGAGGGAGGGACGGAGGATGTTTGAAGAAGTCAGGTCAGTGTTTTTTCCCACTCATTAGTAGATCTGATCTTGAATAAACGCCGATTAATATCCAATATTATTATGATGATTAGATCTTGAATAAATCACAGTGGTCTACAAGTTAACAGCATGATTAACATAGCTGCTCATATCATTATCCCTTGTTTTTTATTCTACGTTCGGTATAATCCTTCTATCCGATCCTTGCCTCAACGATAAAAACTGAATATATTTCCCTTGTGATATAAATAAATCATGATCAAGAATCGCTAATCTAATGTAGTATTTCTTTTCATATATATAATACTTAATAATTATTCTTTTTACCAATAAAAAAGATGTGTTTGAGAGTATGATTGGTGTTATTTTGGAAAGTATTTTTCATTTAAAATAAATTAAAATAATATTTTTTTAATAATAATAATAAAAAAAAAAGATGATGAGAATCACGAAGGATTTCATTATCTGTCATGACCCGATCAGCAAAGGACCAAGGAGTTCATGCATCCAACCAATCACGAAACGAGTATTCAACAGCGTTAATTGCTTTCCGCTCCTCCCGCTCTCCCCTTGAAAAAATCACATTTCTCATTGGTACACACACTGTCCTGGCAGCCGAATCTAGCAATCATCACCCACACGTATTGTCAACTCCTTTTCTTTTATTTCTTTAACAAACCCACGTCTCCACTCCAATTGAAAACAAATTATTTACACACGCGCGCGCGCGCAAAGAAAAACACAGAGAGAGAGAGAGAGAGACAGAAATCTAGGCTGTTTGAAACCCCGATTCCAGGAATCAATCAGATTACATTATCAAGTTGTCCTCCTCAATCGTTCATGTCCGAACTAGGAATTCATGAGATTTTTTATTCTGATGGCCCAATTCGAAGCTTCATACAATCAGTCTATACCATCATCTCCCTCTGTATATAATCATAGTTATCTATCTAAAATATACCGAGTAACAGCAGGGTTTCACTGTATACATAGAGACGAAAGCGTTGTTCATGTCCCCATGACGGTGATTACCAAAAGTTCACATTGGTCCTTGAGGTTTTTGTTTTGCCACGGATTGGTCCGTGCAATTTTAGAGTATTATGCTTTGACCCTTGAACTCCATTTATGTTACTTTTCATCCCCTCATGAGAAATAGGGGAGAAAACCATCAATTAAATAGCAAGGAGAGATAAAAGAATATGATTGATTACATTCCAATCACACAAAAAAAAAAAAACTAATCTTAACATCAATTGGTTTGGTTTTTAGATGAGAATTCAATGATGGTGGCTTTTCTATCAACCATGCCGGAAAAAACAGATTGAGGCTCCCCATAATGTTTTCGATTTGTTTTGATTTTTAGTTAAATTGAGTAATCTTGATTCTTAGGATATCTTTGAGTTGTTTTCCAATTAAAATACCTTGATAATTGAGTTCGGGGGTAAAAAATCCCGGGTCCAAATATTTTCATCCCAAAACTAAATTAAGAAGAAAATGGGAGTTTTGTCTCCAAACTTAAGTTTTTTCACCCATTGATTTAAATTATTGAGATTTCTGGAAATATTTATTTTAATTATTTTCACTTTTTTATTAAAAAAACAAAGTTGTTAATAAAAGAAGATATTTTTTTCATAAAAAACTAACACAAATAAGGAATGAGAGTAGTTTCAACTTAAAAAATACATTTTCTTTTATAGAATTTAAATCTCCTAAACTCTTACAAATATTTATTATAATAATCATGTAATTAAATAAAAATTAGTTTTGAAAATAGTTATATGACATATACGGGGTGTAAAATCTAGTTGGGGCATTATATTTGGAGCCTGTTTGATATTGTGTTAGCGATTGTTTTTTAAAATGATTTTCGCTTAAAAATATATTGAAATAATTTTTTTAAAAAAATTATTTTTAACATTAGCTTATCAAAACAATTTAAAAATACCAAAAAAATTTAATTTAAACTAAAATAAATTATTAAAAAATATTTTTAAAAGACAAAAATAAACAGATTTTTAATAGCAATTATTCCTAGAGCTTCTCTCTCCTATGGATTTTAGTGTTTTGGGGGCTTATGGAGTTTAGTTCTAGTAAAAAAAAAGAAGACATAAGTCAATACAACAAAATACAAAGACTCATGATGAGTATTTAAAAGTGTGATAATGATTATTTTTAAAAATATTTTTTTATTAAATATATTAAAATAATATTATTTTATTTTTTAAAAATTATTTTTAATATCAACACATTAAAATGATCTAAAAATATATAAAAATAATTTAAAATAAAGAAATATAAATTTTTAAAAATAAAAAGCAATAATCTTATCGGTGGCTGCAGAATTGGAACAGCATAAAAAGTTTTTTTTGCTGTGAACCCTATGTTGGGAACTGCATGCGTGTAAGAAACCACCTAATAAAAGTCTCGTTTATGCTTTTCTACAGTTCACGAGAAATTTGGTTCCAATCCAAGTAACCTATAAAAAGGGTCTTTGCTTTTGGGTTTAAAGTTTTGAATTTGAAGAGAAATGTGGCTTCTTTTCTCTTCTCTGCTCTTCTTTTTTCTTCTTTTTCAATAAATAAGTAAAGAGAACCAAAGAATAATCTGATCAAAGAGAGGAATGAAGGAAATGAAAGGGCGAAGTAGTCTCATGGAGGAGTTCTCACCGGCCTTTTATGGACTCTGCACTGTTGGAGGAATCCTCAGTGCTGGCACTACTCACCTGGCACTACTCACCTTGCTATCACTCCTCTTGATGTTTTGAAAGTCAATATGCAGGTAATTAGTTGTGTATTTTTCCTTTTCTTTCTACCTAAGTGTCTTCCTTTTTTTCTTTGTAACTTGTCTTGATCATCAACGCTTTGTTAACCTCTCTTTTTTCCTCCTGGATTTTAGTGATTGTACAGCATGATGGGGGTATTGAAGATTCAACTGTCACAGGGTTTTGGTGGGGTTTAGTTCATTCGTTTAACTGAAATCGATTATGCTTTTCATTCTGGAAAAGGGGGAGTATAGAGCTTGTATTGCTAGCTATTATTAGGATTTTCCGTTTAGCGCATACCGGCATAGAGGAACTCTTCCTGATCATGTTCTCAAGGATTTTATAGTGGCCTCACTGGTATTCTACCTATTCATGCTTAATCACTTTGGTTTCCATTTTTTAATCATTCATTATTTAATTCATATATTTTATCCCTTGTATGTTATGTTGTCTGCCGATTATGGGTTGATATTTTGCCCATGTTTCATTTAGGATTCTGATTCTGAAACCTTATTCACTCCTCGTCATAGACCTCCATTCAATTTTGCAACAACTTTTGCTTATTTATTTATATTCTTCTCAAAGAAGAATAAAACCTTGAATGGCCTTTTCAAAAGTAACTGACATAATAAAGCATTTTGCATTCTGCAACATATCCTGTTACAATATGCAATAGCTCATGCTCTAAACAGCTAAGTGTTTGGGACACGGGCTGCTTGTTGATTCGTATTCTTGAATGATTCCCGCACTTGTCACCCGTACATTTTTCCTATTGTTCATTCTAGCTGACATATACTTGAAAATACTTCAGGCCTACCGGTGGAGGGCTTGCCAGACATCAGGAAGACACCACCCTGTTATATTGAAGTCAGGAGAGTCTGAAACTGAAGTTCCATTGAATCATTTTTCCCAGATGTGAAAGATATAACATCCCAACTTGTGGTATTTGATGGTCTAGGTACTTAAATTGTCAACATTTGCCGATGGAGATGCACACAGATGATGTCTCCTTTTCTTAATCCCAGCATAAAAGTTGAAAGGCCAATTTGGTTTCCAAAGAACATATTGACTGGTTTTGTCCTGGATGATCTCAATGCGCAATAGAGTACAAATAGGCATGTGCAAGCATAAAAAGTTGTAACAAACCAAGAACTAGAATTGATGCTAGACAGACTTAATAAAGCTTGGTTTCTAACAAAAAAAAAAAACATTGCAAAAAAAATCTATAAAGTTTACAGTCTAAGAAGCAACAAAATTCCTTGACAACCACAAGCAGCCGCCATGAAGACTAATTCATCCTGCAATGCACAGAGACCATTAGTTCTGATGACCAAGAACAGTGTAAAAAAGTGTATATCAACTGGATGGAAAAACTAATGTCCATGTCTATTAAGGGATCTGTTGATCGGAATACAAAAGATTGAAGGCGAAATGGATGTGAAAGTTTAGCTATCAAAACCAAGGCAAAGCAGCGCCATCTAGGCATAGCAGGCACTGATAAGCAACCAAGGCATGCCTTTCTTGTTCCTATCTTAAAGTTGAAGCAACTTCTTTAGTTGTATTTAACTTTGTAAATATAAAAACAAAACTAAAAATCCAATAATTTCCTTTTGTTTTGGTATTATGCATGAGTCAACAATAGAAACTACTAACCAGAAAAGCCAATGAAAGCTAATATTGAAAGGCAATCACAGAGCGCATATAAAAGCGTTGGAGCAATTCTTAATCCAATCTCAAAGGGTTGGAGGCAGATTGAGAATGACAATGTAGAGAAAATCAAAAGACAGAAACAACCATTCAAATCAAGGCCAGGAAACTGAGCTGCACAAATGGCTGGTCGCAAGGGTCAAAGCCTGTCCAGCATAGCCCATCAAAGAACTGTGCACTGTAAGTTTTGTGAACTGTAAAACATGGGTTAAAAACAGCTCAGAGGCTAATTTTTCTTGTCCAAACCGGAAGCCAGTTAATGAGGCTAACTTATTAAAAAAAAAAAAATTAAAACTCAACAAATGATGCAAATCGCATAGAGATCACTGTGTACTTTTTTTTAATATATTTTTAGAAAAAAATGTTCAAAATCGATAGGCTGCAACCATTTCCTTGTTCTTAACCTTTTGAGACAGTTTCAAGACATGGCATTGCAATAATAAAAAAAATCATTAGCCAAAGATGTAACAACATCAGACTCAAGGCAATATTATCAACACAAAAGCATCAGCCAGGTCACTTACAATCAACTCTCGGATTCTTGGCAATTTTAAATGCAGTTACCGCTGCTTGAGAATATGATGAAATTCTCTTTCTCTTGGCTACTGGAATCTCCCATCCTCCAATCCCAACGAATCTTGTTTATGAGTGAGATTGGTTTCAGCACCAAACATGCTCGGATCAGCTGCAACAGGTGTAAAAGAATGTATTTTCATGACTCTGTCGCAGCGAAGTGCATCATATATACCATAAAAGGCAAGACATTAAGTAATCCCATATAAATCCAAAGAACAAAGGTCTGGTTTATATAGAGTACTTAAACAATGCATCGCAGAACGTCGCAGTAAACCGGAAATCGAAAAGCGTACGAGGAAAATAATGAAAAATATATGTTTTTCCTTTTTTTGCACTTTTTTATAACTCTCAGTCCTGATATTCTAATTTTTTCTGGTTTGCAAGATGGCAAGAAAAAGAAAGAAAGTTGAGAGGTCCGCACCTATAAATTCTTGGAAATAACCAGAACCTGCTGCAGCTACAAATGTCGTAGAAAGCAAGAGTAACATTAGAAGGAAAGCCTTGACAATAAATGCAAAGTAACGCGCAAATATTTTTTGATTTCCAAGTTTTCTTAGTGGATAAAGCACGCGAGGATTAAACGTGCATTTCTAGACCAAAAACTTCCTCTCCTTTTTTGGTCGATTCGTTTTGGTTCATCAAACAGATTTTTCTTAACGATTCAAAAAGACCTGTTTGATCCCAAAAAACCACGAGAAGATAACGATTTGTTAACAAAAGAAAACATCCAAAGAGAAAAACAAAGGCATGCGATAACAGGAATCTAGGGGGGGAAGTCAAAAGCAAAAACATCATAAGCCCTCTGTTTAAGCAATGCTTGAATTAAAAAAAAAAGAAAAAGAAATCGAAGGTTCTTTGAAGTCTTTTTTTAATGAGAAAACTATAGAATCTACGATGAAAGTGTTTTCCAATACTCCGCGGCTTGGTCGAACCAAGCCTCCACCAATAAGTTTAAAAAGAAAAAAAATCCAAAGATGCACAACAAAAGCCCCCATCCAAATTTCTCATCATATTAGTAAAATGCTTTCAGTTTAGACATTAAGTTTCAAATGTGCATTTTTTTTTTTTTTTAACTTTGAGACAACGACAATTGCAATTGAATTTTCTTTTCATAGTTTTTTCCAAGACAACCTTTGAAGGATATTTAGAATCGTACCATGCAATCCTCATAGTCATCTAAATCCAGGGGGGAGAAAAAAAAACAAAAAAAAAAACAAACTCTTTATGTAATGGAAGATAAAGAAATGACGAAGCTAACCATGCAATCCTCATTGACATCATCTCTATGGAGAAATCTCTGAGTATTTGATCAAGTGATTCTCAATTGGGATACTATCCACTTGACTATTGATAGCCTCGTCTGACCTTGACACATTTTTCTTCTTCATCTTACCTCATACTCTACAATAATAATGAAAAACACGATAAATCTTAGAATAAATTCATCAAGCAAGCCATAATTAAAAAGCAGCAGCAAACAAGAGCAGCCAGGAGAACTCACATCACTGGCCGAATGAAGGAAAAAGAAAAAAGAAACTCTGATACAGATAACAAAATCCCCAAACTTAAAATAAACTGAAGTTTATTTTCTTGTATGCTCTCAACAGCTTGTACGTCCTCCCTTTTCATTGTTCTCGAATCTGTCAACCCTCGTCTCAGAAACAACTCCTTCTTTTTCATCGACTCCCCTACACCCTCTTAACTCCCCCGTCAAAAAGCAGTCCCTACCTTCCTGTTTCCACGTCCCCGGATCTAGCCACCCTATCCACCCCACTCTCAAAAAAAGACTCCTTCATCTTCGTTGCCCCCTCTGCTTTTGATTTTTGTCCTGCTTCTTTGTGCACAGAGAGAGGAAGTTCACGGAATACTAGAGAGGTAAGAGAGTGTTGGGGTTTTTTTCAAGAAAAAAACATGGTACGAAACATGCCATGTAATTTGGTTTTAGTGTTTTTTCAATGATGGAGGAAAGCTATGTTGTTTTTCCGACATGATTAATTAGTTTTTTGTTTTTCTCGTTTTGGTTTTTATAGCAGTGTGAATGAATACTCGACTGGTGAACTGCATATTTTTCTATGCAATGATTACTCGACGAATACTTGTAGCTTTGAATTGTTTTCTTTGAAAAGTAAATCCCTCATCCTTTCCTTTTTTCACAATTTTGACTTTCAATGAACAAAGTAGTGGTCTTTTTAATCGAGGGTTTGGGGAAATTATTTTTTTTAGTTTTAAATTAATTATCTTTTTTTAATTTTTATATCTTTTTATTTCCTGATATTAAAAAAATTATTATTTTAATATATTTTTAAATAAATATATATTTTAAAAATAATTTCTATGGTATTCTTGAACAAAGCTCATTCATTTTTGCGGTTTAACCGGACATGTATTCAGGGAGGGAGGTGTGGATTTTATTTGAATGAGTTGTTAATTAAAAGAAAAAAAAAATCCAAATTAACCTCACCTCGCTATCATCCACACTAATCTATTTTATTTAAATGAGAACATGTTTTTTTTTAAAAAAATTATTTTAAAAAAAATTTATTTTTTGTTATTTTTTACTTTAAAAAAATATTTTTTTAGTATTTTTAAATTATTTTAATATATTAATATTAAAAATAATTTTTTAAAAATAAAAAACATTATTTCATAATATTTTAAAATAAAACATAATTTAATAATAAAAAAAAACCACGACAACCCGACAAACAAACATCCAAATTCAGCTCATGTGCAAAGTCCAATTGAGCATTTGGTTGATGGATATGATGATGTCATAATAATGATGATCGTGAATGCCTCTAGCTTTGGGGTTTAGGGCTGGTTTCCTTGCTTGCACCAGATGGGCCCTACCCAGAGAGGATCAGACAGTCAAGATTGTTTGATTGATGTAATCAGCTCAGCCACCTCTGATGCAATGTGCCATTCACCATTCACCATTCACCATTGCCATAAATGGTAGGTTGAAAGTTCTAACAGAAAAAATTGAGAGGAAACACGAGGAGGGTGTCTCAAATTAGATCTTACAGAGCTAAATTTATCCTTCTCAAACTAATAGTTGCTGCGATATTTTGCCATCGAAACAAGAAAAATCCATGTTCTCTAACAGCGCGTGATGATGACGAACCAATCAAGTGTATTCAGGGAGCCAGCGAAATTTACTCTTCAAACACAACCCACCTTGGAATTGTCATGTCTGAGGTCAAAGATGGAACCTTTTTTTGCTTGGTTAGCATTTCTTGGAAGAAAACCGTGTAATAATAGGAAGGGAGGGAGAAAGAGAGAGAGGTAGCAAATAACAATTACTCTTATAAAAAACAAAAAAAAAAAACAAAAACAAAAATGGAGGAAATTAAAGAAAACTGTTGTTTTGTATAAGTGATTGATGGAAAGGTTAAAAAGAAGGAAAACAATGGCAAAGGAAACATGTAAAGCCGCGTACCCTTTCTCTTCCACAAAAACAAATAAATAAATAAGAGGGGAAAAAAAAAATGTTAGCTGGTCAGCACTCTCCAATCCGATGTTTCTCAGCAACAACAGCAGACCCCATTTAATATTCACAGCATCATATTAATAAACAAACAACTTCACAGTCGTGTTATGTTTTATAACTTGGTTTCTCCTCTTTTCTTCCATTTTTCCTTCTCCTACCTACACTTCAGATCCATCCTTTTTTTCCCTTGTATAATTCAAGACATTATATAGGTAAGTACTTAAGTTATCATGTCTTTCCTTGTGCTTGAATCCTGTCACTTTCTTTAAATGGCTTCTTTTCCTTGTTGGGTTTTTCTACTTTTTTTAATTTGTGATGGTATTCTGTTGTAAAGACTTGTTCTTGTTGGGTTTTGACCGGTAAGTTATTATCCTTTTTTTTTTTAATGTATTTTGATGCAAAAGCTTTCGTTTTGTGTACTTTTTTTCGCTCCCTTCATCGGAAAATGAAGAGGGTATTCATTTTCGGACGAAACAAACTGAACAGTAGGCTTGATCTGATGTTAAATGCTTTCTAATCTTGAATTAGATTTGTCTGCTTGTGTATGCACATAAAAACGCATGTATAGATTATGTGCACAAGTTTCCAAATTTGGATTTTTGTTTTTAATTATGATGTAAATTTCGTTCTTGCAGTGTAATTGATGAGACTTCATTAGATGAGGACAAGGTGGTGAAGTGATTAAAGGGAATTGTGGTTGTTCCATGGGCAATACATGCCGTGGATCTTTCAAAGGAATACTTCATCAGGGCTACAATCAGCCCGACGAGCAATCGACCGCCACTGCCTCCAATTCCAAGCGCCACGCCTCCTCTGATCACTCCAATTCTGAGCATTCCTTTTCAAGTCTAACCTCCCAAGAACTCACCCCCAAAAAGGACAGCAATTTACCTCTCATTAGCCCTACCAAGAAAGATACAATAATGAGGCGCAGTGTCGATAACCAGGCTTATTATGTTTTAGGCCATAAAACTCCAAACATTCGTGATCTTTACACTTTAGGTCGTAAATTAGGACAAGGACAATTTGGCACTACTTATTTATGCACTGAGATTCTTACGGGGATTGAGTATGCTTGCAAGTCTATATGCAAAAGAAAGTTAATTTCCAAGGAGGATGTTGAGGACGTTAGGAGAGAGATTCAGATAATGCACCACTTGGCAGGTCACAAGAATATTGTGACCATTAAGGGTGCCTACGAGGATCCATTGTATGTTCATATTGTAATGGAGCTTTGCTCAGGAGGAGAGTTGTTTGATAGGATCATCCAAAGGGGGCATTACAGCGAGAGGAAGGCAGCCGAGTTGACTAAGATTATTGTAGGGGTTGTGGAGGCGTGTCACTCGCTAGGGGTTATGCATAGAGATTTAAAGCCAGAGAACTTCTTGTTAGTGAATAAGGATGATGATTTCTCGCTTAAAGCTATTGATTTTGGACTCTCTGTGTTCTTCAAACCAGGTATACAACACATCGTTTGCATTTTGTTGAATTATCAGCATATCAAGATACTAAAGATGTTTGTAAAAAAAAAAACATCAAGATATTAAAATATGAATGTTACTTCATCCATCTATTTTTTTATGAAATGTTTTTACCAATTAGATTACATGTTTTACTGATTAATAACTCTTCACATCTAAAATTCTGTACCTTCTCTTATGCTTGATGGTATTCATTTTGTTAGAATGAATTTAAATAATTAAAGCTTTTTGTATGCATACCTATAATTGCTTGAATAGTATAGCGAACTTATGAAACACTTTTCTTCTCTAAAGACCTCAAATCAAACTCTGGAGATATAGTAATGTGTAGCATTCATGAAACCTTTCAATACATGGTATAACAATGTAATCTTGAGTATTAATGCTTATATGTGGTTGGCTATTACAGGTCAAATTTTCACTGATGTGGTTGGAAGCCCATATTATGTTGCTCCAGAGGTGCTCCTCAAGCACTACGGGCCAGAAGCAGATGTGTGGACAGCTGGGGTCATATTGTATATATTGCTAAGTGGAGTGCCACCATTTTGGGCAGGTTGGTGTTCTTTGGAATACTGCTATAAAAGCTTAAGCTTTTTTATTCTTTGTGCAATTTACTGAAAAGTTCTTCTGTTTTGGATTTCAGAAACACAACAAGGAATATTTGATGCTGTGTTGAAGGGTTATATCGACTTTGACTCAGACCCATGGCCCCTAATATCAGACAGTGCCAAAGATCTCATCCGGAAGATGCTTTGCTCTTCACCTTCAGAGCGTTTGACAGCTCATGAAGTGCTGTGTATGTCTGACCTTTCAGTAGTTTCTTGAGTTATATGAATGATAATTGGGTAGGCTGCTATATCAATTTGGATTTTGCTTTCTGCGTTTTTTGGTAAAGCAACCCAAATACCAGATAGCAGGATGTGTAGTCTACATAGCCGTCGCCGTGTTTACAGTGCTAAAAAAACTTATGACTTCCTTTTTGGGTTCCCCTTGGGTCAATCAATTTAGGTAGCACGATGCCTGAATGTAAAACATCATGTTGTCCTTGAATTACCACATTAGTTTGTGCATTGCTGATCTTCAATTCACTGTTGCTTTGGAACTCACTGCCCTGAAGTAGGCTTGCTACTATACTTAATTATGTAGAGTCTGCAATTTTTGGATTTGGATCCAAAATCGTTATGCTGTTGTGGGAATTCCTTATATGCATAGCTTGCTGTATTCATACATTATTTGATTTTCAGCTAACTTCTAGGTCAAACTGACATATATTTGCTTTACCAGGTCATCCTTGGGTATGTGAAAATGGAGTTGCTCCTGATAGAGCGCTGGATCCCGCTGTACTTTCTCGTCTCAAGCAGTTCTCTGCAATGAATAAATTAAAGAAGATGGCTTTACGGGTAAGGGCATGTGCATGTTCATATGCAACATATTTTTTAGCATTCTAGATAATAGTGGGCGCGCTTCATGGAGAATACTTAATCACTTGGAAAATACAGATGGAGGCACTGGTTACACGCCCGTGTCACTAGTCCTCGTATAGTTTTTGCTTGTTTCCCAGTTACTCTCTCGCACCTATGGGCAGTCTATCATTTTAACTGGAAAGCATACTCACTTGACGTTGCTTACTTTGCTACTTCTGAAGCTAGAGGATTGATTGACAGTTTGTCATGTCTTAGATTCAACTCTTTATACCATATACATTCTGATGACTTGTACTTGTTTCACATTATCAGGTAATAGCTGAAAGCCTTTCTGAGGAGGAAATTGCTGGTTTGAAAGAAATGTTCATGGCTATGGACACTGATAACAGTGGTGCAATCACATTTGATGAACTCAAAGCTGGTTTGCGAAGATATGGCTCTACCTTGAAGGATACAGAGATACGCGACCTTATGGATGCGGTAAGATGTTTGTGTCAAAGCAGATATCTGCATATCTGGTTGTTTCTGTACATTTTTGTACTTCTCTATTCCATTGTTTTCCCCAGTCACATCTCCTTTTCTCCATTTTCATACTCTTATTTTTTCCTCATTTTATGCATATGCTTTTCATATTTATTATGTTAAATCTTAGTGGTTATCTTCTAATCAGCTGATTAGTTATTTTTGTCAATTTCAGGCTGATGTGGACAACAGTGGAACAATTGACTATAAGGAATTTGTAGCTGCTACAGTTCATCTTAACAAATTAGAGCGTGAGGAACATCTTGTTGCAGCATTCCAATATTTTGACAAGGATGGAAGCGGTTATATTACAGTCGATGAGCTTCAACAAGCTTGTGCTGAGCATAACATGACTGATGTTTTACTTGAAGACATAATCAAAGAAGTTGATCAAGATAATGTAAGTCATCAACATTTATATATAGTGGGGGTTGGCAAACAGATTCAGTTATTTGAATTCCCTCACCTGTTTGCTTGCTACCAAACTTCATTGATTTGGTGGTACGTGTTGTTTCAGGATGGAAGAATTGACTATGGTGAATTTGTTGCCATGATGCAAAAAGGCAATGCAGGAATTGGTAGACGAACTATGCGAAACAGTCTGAATATGAGCATGAGAGATGCACCAGGTGCACTATATCTTGGGAATATGTGATGTACAGGTACCTTATAGCCTATTGTTTTCAGATGATTCCCATTTTCCACTTCTTACATTTTACTTATTGCTGGAACTGTCACTTTGCTGGGAATTTCTAATGCACATTTCATAATTGGTGACGGTAGATGTTCGAAAGAAATAAGCCTTTAATCAGCAATTATCAAATCATTGTTTCTGGTACTAATGTTCTTGACAAAATGGTTTCTGGTACTAATGTTTTAAGACTTACCAATCATAATATTCTCATGATAACCTGGGAAGATTTAAAAGATGATTCCAAAGCGAAAATCTAACGATTGTAAAGTTGTTTTTGATTTTCATAGTGCTTTTATACCTTGCAATTAAGCATTAAAAAACAGTAACTAACTAGTATTAATTATTGTGCACAATTAGTACAGTCTTAAAGGATATAGAACTAAAACTAAAGTACTATCGAGATATTTTTGGATGGCGATTTTAGATACAATTGCGTAGTAATTTATGATTACCAATCGTAGTCCTGTTTTTTGAACTAGACCCACATTGGCAGGCCGCACAGCAAAGCTGGAAGATGAGGATGATTGGTAACAGTAGTTTGAGAAATGATTACAATTCCTTCCGAGTAACAGAGGATTTAGATTTTTGGAAGTTTCTGTACTTGAACATTTGTCCACTTGCATTTATATTGCTGTGTGACTGGGGAAAATGATCGTAAGCTTTGTAAACTTTAGTGTGAAGTGTTATTATAGCTGTTCATGTTGATAAGTTAATTTGTTGTGCTTTTATTTAAGCACTCTGTTTGTTGATTTTTGAAGAACGAGGATCTTAAGTTTCATTTTCATACTCCAGGCATTGCTGAACCCCAGGTTGAAAAACATCACACTATCACAGCATGCTAATGACTTGGGGTTAACCCCATCTGTGCCAATTATAGAGTCTTGCATGATGGATTGAAAAGCAGAAATTGGTCTTTGTACTTGAAAGTAATTGTCAAAATTGATCAACAACGAAAATCTACCAATGCTACATGTTCCTTTTAATCTGTATTTGTGCTATAAGGAATTTGGAGAGACTGAACACAGCATATACTGTCTCGTTCTATCCTCCATCTCCTGTTTAGCCAAAACCAATAGAATATATCTACACTACAAAACCCCATCTTTGTTATTAATTTGTCTTGAAAACAGTGTACATACTAAATAGCAGCATACTTTTCTGTGCATTGCAAATAAATTGAGCTGGTATGAATGGTCATCTCAGGCTAGACACCCTCTGACATTGCAGTTTCATGTGCTATCAAAATTTCCTGCAAAAGAAACAAAGGTTGATGTCAAGAAAAGCACGAACCTCCATGTAGTATGTCCATGACAACAAACGGTCATAAACCCATCTGCCCGAGCTTCAGATTTGTTTATTCGACATAAAAATAAGAAGATAATGATGAATGCGCACAAACATAATTCCAGAAAAATAAGAATACTAGTTGAATAGATTTCTCAGCTTGACGTAAATAGATGCGATCATGCAACTGTTCTTTTGACCTCAAATAGGCCGATGAGATTTTTTCATGAACCTACAGGTTAGCCTCTTTGTTAAAAGAAAGAAAAAAAGTTACATCATCAATGGATGCACTTGCCATCTAACTCAAGTAATTTCAAACCAATGATTTCTAGATGTGAAACTGAAAAACAAGTGAAAATTTGACTATAGTGGAATCAAATAATAGTAACGATCAGTCTGCAGCAACTTGCCTTCAACTTCACATCGCTTGAGAAGATGCATCTTGATGTAACAGCGTACCCATGATCAAACAGCCATATGCCTCACACCAAGTTTCACCACCTTTGTTTCCTTCTAGTGAACTCCACAATTGCATGGGAAGCAAAATGAGATCATGTTCGTCTCGTACTGTCTTTCCACACCTTGTCATCGATTAGTTCTTGAATCAAGACCTGGATTAATTAAAAATTAGTTTGATTGTACTTATTCAGGGCATGGAGTTGGATTTGTTTTAATACATTTTTTGAGTGCTAAAACTAGCATAATTCTACGGCCAACACACATCAAAAACTTTGAATTCACCAAGACAAAACCTGTCTCCCTCTTTCAGTGCATGAGCGCAAGGCTTATGCAGGCATGAACTCAACATTACTCGGAAAGCAAAAATGAGGAAGGAAAAAAGAAAGCTGGTCTAAAAGAATTAATCAATCCTTATGGATGGAATAGTTTAAAAATCAGAAATAAACAAGTTCCATCTTGGCAAATGATATATAACATTATTCTTATTTCACATATCTAATAAAACTTTGAATTCATAGAAATGGACTGCGTGACTGCATGAACCAAGAGTTAATGAACAGAATGCCTAGTAAACAAGGCCAAGATCAATTTCAATGATTCTGGATGAAATGAAGATAAGACAAGATAAGGGAAGGAATCTTGCAAACTTACATTTTGAGAAGAATCAAAAGTGGAAACAGCACTGGACCCTGACAAACACCAACAACCTCAGAAGCTTTCAAGGCAGAGGTAGAAGCAAATGCTGAATCCCGGATAGCACATCCACCTAGGTGGTCACCATTTCTAAATGGTCCATACCACTGCTCGCAAAAAACTCCGATACATTGTAATTCAATCCCTGTATTCGCTACATGAACAACCTGAATTATTCTCAAACGAGACTCCTTATCTCGAGGATTGGTCAAGCAATGCTCCGTTTCCAATTCTTATATATATTGACCATTATCGACAATTGGCCAGACAGCCGCACAAGAACCACCAGATTGATATGCAAAGACAGAAACATTATTATCTACTCCTCCAACAACCCTCTCATCCATGCTGTACCGAGTTGCAGCCTCGGCTTCACATCCTACAGTGGGAAGTAGTTTGATAGTTTTGTAAGTCATAAGAAGGTCTTGTGGGTGAGCAGGGGTGGACATTGAGTCTGCCAATCGAAAACCTTAACCTCCCACTCCCTATAAGCTTCAGGCACCACAGATTCAGGAAGTTCAGTTGGTTTTCCTTCAGTTGTGAAGTCTGCTCCAAAGCCATCCCATTCACCAGATATTTTGCTAGCAAACTACGACCATGCTATAAAAACACAAATTAAAGAAAAATAATCCTCAATTCCCTTCCATTTTAATATTTATCTCACCGTTTCGAGTTTATCAGTTTTTTTTTTCAAAATAAAAAAATCCTTCTAAACTGTACCATCATCCATGCTCGTTCGTTGGCAAAAAACAAAATCGGGAGTCTTGCGATTTCAGTTCATTCAATTCTGTAACATATACATTAAGAATAATCTATTGAAGTTTCCCTTGAATCCTAGATAACAAAAGGATAGGGGGGCAGAGCCATAAAGCCATCTCCTTTGATGACCCATGTTGTTTGCTTTATTCAATTCATTGATCTCTCGGTGTGAACTAACTAATTAATTAATTGATCGGTTCATTAAAAAAATTGAAATCTGAAGAAGAAAGAACTTATTAGTAGTGGAGGTGGTGGGATTGATGGTTTGCTGGACTTGAGCAGCAGAGACAGGAGTGATGCTGGCCTGCATCACACAATTAGATAACGTAGCAGTTGGAAGTTTGGATTGGAAGAGACAGTGGTGTGGATTATTAATACAAGAATATTGCTTAGTGATGATAAAATGGTCCAAAAAAACCCTTTTAAATGAAATAAAAAATTCCCTCAAAATATGTCCAATAATAACATTTATTGGGCTCGGGCTTGATATCCCAAACACAAAGTCCAACAAGGAAGCCAAGGACAATGTACTAAGGCGTGCAGGATGTAGGGTTAGCATGGATGTACACCCCAGCACCATCGTGGACTCGAGCTTAGGCACGCGCCCCAAGCCCCACATACTTGGGTCCAAACAACGCGCCTGGATTCATATCTCACCTCTAATTAATATGCTCGAGCCCATCATATTTAGGTTCAAACAAAGCGCCTGAACCCACTTTCACCTCTCGTGGGCTCGGGCTGGCACCCCCGATCCCAACTTGTTTGCGTCCAGCTAGCGCCCTCAAACCCACTTTCACCCCTTATGTGCTCATGATGCACGCCCGAGCCCACTGTGTTCAGGTTCAGGTAGCGTGCCTAGATTCACTTTCACCCTCTATGAGCTACATGGTTGAGTACATCGTGTTTGGGTCCGGGCAGCATATCTGGACTTACTTTCACCCTTTATGAGCTCGGGCTGTCATGCCCGAGCCTAGCGTGTTTAAGTTTAGGTAGTGCGCCCGTACCCACTTTCACCTCTCGTGGGCTCGGGTTGTCATGCATGAGCTCAACATATTTGGGTCCATGCAACGCTTCTAAATCCACTTTTACATGTGATGGGCTCGGGCACCTTGCTCAAGCCCAACACTCGTTAGGGAAGTTTTTAATGACACTATGCGGGTTTCTTCGTATTTTATACTGATCCAATACATATAATTTTAAGTAGAATACAATTCAAAATATTACAAGGGTAAAATTACACTCCAAACCCTCTTCTTCATAAAAGAAGAAGACTCATGAGCTATGAATACACCATGAGACCTTTAGAACAAAGATTCACAATCTCTTCATTCTCAACATTTTTAGCATACATATTTTCAGTCTATCTCTATAAAATATCATTGTATTTTCTCTCATTATGAAATTACTGAATTTACCATCATAGTGTCCCCACCTCCATCGAAAGAGATTAAAAGGAAAGAATATTCTTTAATCTTCTTCTTATCTTTTTTTTTCTTCTACAGAAAGAGTTTGTTTGGATGCCCAACCCAATTATTATTGTAAATTATGATTTTAGCAATCAAAATCAGGAAACTTGGAGCGTGATTATGGTTGTTTTTCAAAATACTTTTTATTTGAAAATACGTCAAAATAATATTTTTTTTATTTTTTAAAAATTATTTTTGACATCAGCACATCAAAATGATCTGAAAACACCAAAAAAAATATTAATTTAAAGCAAAGAAAAAAATAAAAAAAAATTAATTATTTTCAAAAACTCTTTTGAAATGCAAAAATAAACAGGGCCATGTGTGGATTCTGATCCATGCTACTTTAAAAACTTTCCAGTTTGCACGTATTATTTATTTAATCTATAGTATTTATATTTTTATTTCAAACATAATGTTTATAATTATTTATAAATCAATAAACTTGATTGCTCCTCAAATAAAAATGTTTGGATTTAAAATAATTTTATTTAGATCTTGATAATTATAATTAAATTAATTTGCTTAGTTTTTAAACCATATATATAGAGTATAATTTTAATTGAGATTAGGTAAAAAATTAGGGGTATAAATTGAGTGTTATTTCAAAATAATTAATAGTTATTATATATAAAAATATTTAAAATAATAATTACTAAATAATACATGGCATCAAAAAAGAGAGTTGATTTACTTATAAGTATATGAAATATAGTATTAAAATATATAGTGTTAGAAATTCAATTAATAGTGAATCAAGAACTTTAAAATAGTTTGAGTTCTTATATACAATATTTACGAATAACCAGGTCTTAATTCTCTTTGTTTATAAATAAATAAATAAATAAATAAAAATAAAAGGAGGATTAATGGATAGTAGCAAGCTTAATATTTAACCCCGTACGTACGTAGCCATAGGGCAGTTGTAATTGGGGGTGCAAAGTAAGTAAATGAAAATGGAGTCACTCGATCGAAAGTAAATAATATTAATTTTCAATATATATTACAACATCTAATTAAATGAGGGAACCCTGGAGGACACTAACACAGATAATTATTAAATTTACCACGCCATGCATGCATGCATGGATGGAGGGTGCATGGTTCACAGCATCATTATCAACCATGCATGTGCTTAATTAATAAGATCATAGGTTTCAACATGCCACATCAACTTCAATAATTAATTAATTAATTAGTAGCATAAAAAGGCCACAAAATTAAGAGAGGGAGAATTAAAAGCATTAATGTTATACGGCAAAAACTATACATGAAAATACGTACACATAATAAATTGATACGTACATCAACGTCACTCAACAATTCTTATGTGGACTGAAATCATTTTGTGATGGGTTTTGGGCCCCAAAGTGTCCGGTGAGAAGGGAAATCAATCTTGCTGGCTTCCTTGTGCGGAAAGAATTATAAATAAATAGGGTAATTTAATATTGCTTGAACAAGAAATCCATCGAACAACAACACCACATCTATACTTCCTTACAATAGAAGCCTCAAGAGTATAAATAAATAAATAAATAAATAAAAATACCCATATACAACAGTAGAGTGCGACATGGCTTGACAAAGTAAGTAGCAAGAACAATCTTTGGCTGGCAATGGGCAATCGGAACTGGTGGCTCCTTAATCTTGAAAGATACGTTGACTCATTCCTCTTCCTAGCTAGCTAGCTAGCTTGCCAATGAATTTGATTATGGATGAATCGATCGATCTCTCTAAACCAATATCACTTGTATCAATACCGGCCAGAAGTACTATACTCTTCCAGGTATGTAATTACTTGCAGCCACCAGTAACTCCCATGGACAAGCATTGACAAGAAAAAATTAAAGAAAAGAAACATACAAAAAAAGAATCCTATTTCTTGATCTGAATCTTGAATTCTTGAATTGTGATCTTATTGAACAAATTATCCAAGGCTTGATCAGCTTCCTTCGAACACCTCCAAATGTTGAAGATCGCGAGATTGCTGCTTTCTCAATGGCCAGCATCAAGATTCTTGGAGTAACTGAAGGAATGATCAGACGTCCTGCAAGTTTGAGGAAGGACAGCTTTATCTCCAGACCTCGCAAGCTTTATTACCTCGGACCTGAACTTATAGAACACATGTCTCCAGCTCCCCTTGCTGTGACAACCGAGAACCCTGGTCTCTTCTTCATTCATTTCAAGATCTTGAGCAAAAACGGGCTTTCTTGAAAGGATCCAAGACCAGCCCCAGTCCCACCATTTCTTAACGGAGCTGCCAGCATATTCCCCCATGGCCGACACAGATTTGGATCTTTGAAATGCCCATTGAGTAGCAGGGGAAGAGATGGGCTGGATCTTGAGGGAAAGAGAGGAGAGTCTTCTACGTAGACCGGCTACAGCCTGGTCTTTAGAGGAGTGAGTTTGTGAGACTGGGAGAGCAGCAGAATTGTTTCTCTTTTGAAAGCTCTGGACAATGGAGCTCATTGCTATTAATATTACAGGAAGAAGAGGAGGAGGAGGATTAAAGAGTTGGGATAGCAGTAGAGGTAGCCAGTGGTGATGGAAGGAAGGAGGGAGATTAGGTAGAAAGAGTAGAGAGCAGAGGAGAAGAAAGTTAGGGAGAGGGATGTGAAAGATTACAAAGTGTTAACAGCTAGAGCACAGGCTGGTTTACTCGTTGTCGTGGGAAGGATGGGTGGATGCTGATGGGGCGCATGGTGGGGTCCATGCAATGAATGGTTCTTACATTATATATATATATATATATATATATATATATATATATATATATATATATATATATATATATATATATATAAAAGTCTTTCGTTTTGAAATCCTCCTCTTGTCTGTGTAGGAGAGCTGTGTCCTTGCTTCCTTGTGAGGAATACTACCTTCCTTGAGTGACTGTTAAACTAAACTAAAAGGATAATTAATTGAGATGACGCCTGCTATTAAAAATAAAAATAATAATAATAAGAATAAGAATTCAAATAATAAAACATAAGATAATAATTATAAGCATAGATATAAAATTAAAGAAATGATTGACGGAACACCATTTATATATCTATATAATGCCATATCACTTAATTAATATGGAATTCTTCAAATATCTTTATCAATGTCCAATTATAAAAATAAACAAGGATAATTAATCTTTCATCCACCTCTTCTTTTATTTGTTGGAAAATTACGATAGTACAGAGAGACTTTCAAAGAATAACCTCTTTGTAAGAAAAAAAAATCAAATACAGGGATCGATCAAGGTGAATTTTTCCCAAGAATCAGAATATATATATACACACAACAGAAATTTTATGATGAAATTAAAGATATGACGTGGCAATCTTTTTAATTTTATTGATAAACACCAATTGACGAAAGGATGTGATGACGGATTCCGTTTTGAAATTAATTATAACTTAGTCCTTGAATTTCTTATTATTTTTTGTTCGAATGGATTAATTAAATAATCATGGTTGCCACATAGTAGAGGAGGAGAGCTGTGTTCTGGTTTGGTTTTTTTTTTAATATTTAAAAAAAATAAAAAAAATATTATTCTAATATATTAAATAAATAAAAAATAACCTTTAATTATTACTCCGGTCAAGGTGGTTGCTTGGCATTCTCAGCAGTTGCAGCTGTTAAAGGCATAAATCAGATTGTCACAGGGAATTTAACTTCATTGTCTGAGCAACAGCTGATCGATCGCGCCATGAAATTCAATAATGGCTGCAACGGAGGAGGCAACATTGATCATGCCTTTGAGTTCATGCTCTACAACGGACTCCACAGAGAGGAATTGACTACCCATATCGCATGCATGGAAGAAGGCACTTGCGATGAAAATCTTTTATGTAACATGAATTGCATTTCCATTGCTGTATGTATACAATGGAATGATGGATCGTTTATGTCTAAAACCTCTTTGTTCCTTGTCTTGAGGAAGAAAAGGAGGGAGGTAGTAACTAGCTATTAGTGGTTAGTACCGTCATGTGCAGATAAAAGAAGAACAAAACCTCTTCAAGATGGAGGCACTAGCTCACCAGCCTCTCAGTGCATCATCATCTATATATTGAGTCTTCTGCTAGGGATTTAAAGTTCTATATATTAGGGGGGTAGGTAAGAATATTGAGAATTCTTTCACATCTGTAAGAAGCCGTATTTGAGGTGGGCTTTCGATGTTCGCGGGGACCTTGTGGTGGGAGAACATCTAAATCATGCAGCAACAGCAACAGCAGCAGCAGCTGGATGTATGGTTCGTCGGAGGGGATAGACTACATCGTTGTGAAGAGTTCATGGCTACAGACGGGCAAACCTGAAGGGCTCCGTGGGATCAACAAACAAGCTAACTGGCTTCATATTCCACCAAAGAACATCCAAGTGCTTTCGTAATTTGATTCTTCTTCCAAGAGTCTCTTGATTGATGAAAATGCAATCGGTTTGTTCGGTGAGTGAAATGAGATGAAATTTCATGTAGAAATATATTATTCCTCCTAGCCACAACTAGAGAGAGAGAGTACTGGAACAAAAACTAATAACGAAGCTCCACGGACTGCACGTTTACAAACGTGATGCCTACAAGAGCTCACACCACAGCTCAGAAACATTTGTACAGCAAAATTGAAAAGAGAATGCATGCTAGCTCATGATCAGATTCATGCTTCTTTCTTAATTCAAATTAAGCACCGGGTGTTATATATTTATAAGTTCATGGAAATATCAAGGCAGGCAGTTGAATTGGCGCCTCCGAAGAAATCAGTGCAAACAAGAATCTCTTCAACTCACAGCTTCATTGTGCTTGAAAACAAAATCGTAAAGCCGTCCCTGATGTTTCAACATCTTAAAAAGAAACAAAAAACTGGACAGACATTACAATATTCTCATTTGATACTGAAAAAAAAATGAGAATGCTGAGACTGATTTGAAAACTATTATTCCAAATACTTCACAAGGAAGTAGCACTTGAAAACCAAAGCTATATATAACACCCCCACCCCCTCCCTAATCTTCACCCATCTCTTCTTCTCAGTTCTCGTCTCTCATTTTACTATTATATTTCTCTATCTCAATGGATCTCTCAGTTTTAGAGATTTATTTTTTCTCACCTCACCTTCTTGGCGTCGCTTTTTGGATGTTTGGTTCCAGCCCGTGATTTTTCAACTGTGGGTTACTCACCAGAACACTTGACTTCTGTTTATACTTGTTGAGCTATTTGAATTATGGGTTTCTAGACATGGAAAGGCTTACAATTGTCTCGATGAGAAGCTGCATGGGTTCGAGGTGTTCAAAGACAACTTGAAGCACATTGACCAAAGAAACAAGGAGATTACTAGCTACTGGCTTGGGTTGAATGAGCTTGCAGACCTGAGCCATGGGAGTTCAAGAGCAAGTACTTTGGATTGTATCATGAGTTTCCTAGGAAGAAAAGCTCTCAAGACTTCAGTTACAGAGATGCTGTGGACTTGCCCAAATCTGTTGACTGGAGAAAGTAAGGACCTGTTACTCCTGTGAAGAACCAAGGTTCCTGTGACAGTTGCTGGGCATTCTCAACAGTTGCAACTGTTGAAAGCATAAACCAGATTGTCACGGGAAATCTAACTTCTTTGTCTGGGCAGCAGCTGGTCGATTGCGACACAAGTTTTAATAATGGCTGCAATG
>Ga0325405_1000428_pt1 | contig 40777 bp, 10 predicted proteins | sample PopdelMetagenome_21_FD_205663 | JGI IMG/M metagenome (GOLD analysis project Ga0325405, IMG submission 205663) | Populus deltoides microbial communities from Bellville, Georgia, United States - Xylem-Control-R2 | ecosystem: Host-associated > Plants > Phyllosphere > Stem > Wood/Secondary xylem... | reverse complement strand
GATGAGACGCTAACACCGAATGCTGTTGTAGGGATATAAGCAATCTCTCTCTCTCGCCAAACTCAAATTGAACATTTCAATTTACATTTTGACAGTGTCTTGCATGTCAAAGCAATCCCGGAATTAAAAAGAAAAACTAAAAAAGCAACAAATCCAACCAAAAAATGAATATATCTGATCTACACCCAAAAAATGAAACCAAACTTAGCATTCAAGGTGGATGAATACATGGGGCGGACGAAGTCAAACAACTTCTCTTCAGCAGTCACTAACAGCAGCACTGATCCGAACATTTAATGCTATAAAAGGTAATCAGGAATATCCGGTGTTTGTGCAACCACATTTATAGGTGCATCAGCTCTTTGTCGACTTTTATGTCTACCATGGTGATCTCTAATCTTCTCTCTTTCTTTCTCCCCATCATCTTCCCTTCCATCCCCATTCTTCTTCCCTCGACTTTTCTTGCTTTTCTCTTTACCATGACCCCGGTGTTGGCTTCGCCTTGAACTGGGATTTTCATGATTGGGCTGTTCGCCGACAGCTAGATTTTCTTTAGAATCAGGTAGAATAACATGTTTCGCCTTCCCTTTTCTCTTACTTTGTGATGAGGCAGCTTTGGCTTCATTACCTAAAAGTACATCACGAATGGCGCCAGAAAGTAAATCATCCTTCAGCTCTGGTTTCTTGGAAACGACAGGTGCTGCATCTCCTCCTTCCAACTTCACCACCATAGGCCTAGGTTTTGCATGGTTTGGCTTTCTCTTGGAGACTAGTGATTGGTCTGCAAGCTTAACTAAATCTTCAGTGTCATCATTCGTGTTAATGCCAGAACTAGGGTCATTGGCAGGGGGGTAATCATTTGCAAGAATTTTATTCTTTTCTGAAGGGAGATAATACAACCCATGCCGCTTTCGGTGTTCTGTAAGCAAGGAAGTGGACTCTGTTGATGGTTCTGAATCTTCTTCGCCTTGGAGGTTAGAGACGGAAAAACCAGCACTTTCTCCATAATATGGACTTGTAAGAGAAAAGGAACCGGGTGAAGGTAATTCTACACCTCCACAGATTGCTTCCAAGTCAGTGAGATTCTCCTTAAGCACTAGTTCATCTGGTATAAGGACTCTATCCTGGGCAGTTGCGGAGACCGGACCGAGCTCCTCAGAGAAGGCATCATGCACCCATTCAACAACTCTGGAAGCAATCACTTTTTCCCTCTCCAAATTTGCTTCCTTTCGAATCAATGGATTAGAAAATTCTTGTCGTACCAACTCAATAAATCCAAGCACATTCCATGCTCTCTCCTGTATTTCAACATCAAGGCTGCCTGATAATGGACCCAACGCCAATTCCATCAAGTTTAACAGGTTAACAATAGATTCATGCATAAAACTTTTTTCCTCCATGAATGCGGGTGTAGATGTCTGTCCAACCCCAGTATCTACAACACAAGGATCTTCATATGATTGGTTTGATTCCCTTGGATTGAACCCTTCATCCTGATCACTTTGGACAAGAGCTTTGCCTGTTGCTAAATCAGAACTTTCTGAGCATTCCCTTTTAGAAGCCAAATCTGAAACTTCTGAGGTCATTTCTTCCTTTTGCAAAAAGTAAGAATGTATACAAAAGATTAAGACTTTAAAAGCAGACTGCATGTAAACTGTTCTTATTGACGAAGGCAGGAGACTAGTACGAGGCTGTAGCAATGCCTCCATAAGTTCAACTGGGTTCCTCGAGAACTCTACATATTCCCCACACACCCAAGCAGCAGCAGATAACAGCCGATGCAGAAAAGGATTTCCAAGTAGTGCTGGATCAATCAGCAAGTCACGGCCAACACGAACAAGCTCTGGCCTAACATCCTTGACTCTCATACCTATATCAATTAGCTGATTCTCAATTTCTTCCCCCTTCGAGCAATTTGGAATCCTTGACATTTCCCCAAGAAGTGACACATACCAATCAAAGTCAATTATAACATCATAAACGTTCCGGCAGCATGTTGATAAAATTGAACCAAGAATTTCATTGCAGAACTCAGGGTCAGATTTGAGTGCATAATTAACCAAAACCCTGCAAGTTTCCACTAAATTGCTCTCTGAAGCCATTGCCATAACTAGACGCAAAGACTCGAGTTTAATATTAGGATCTTCATCACTCAAAGACTGGATCACCACATCCTTATTCTCCAAAACTGCCCACAAGTGCTTTGGCGCCATAATAGATACGGCATGCAGTCCAAGATACTTAAGATTTGGATCATCCTCCATCAAAAACTCACGAATTTTTGCAGCTGCAAGCTTCATCGCAGATTCATACTCAGTGAAGCTAGTGACTACAGTCTTAATACACTCAAACACCAAAGACTTCGCCCCGGTCTTTCTCATATGATCACAAATTGGTTCAACCATCCTTTTAGCCAACCTAGGCTCTAAAGGAGCCAACTTGGCAAAAATCTTTAACACCTTAATCAACACCCAATTATTCTTCGAATCAACCAAAATCCTATAAAACTCAGGTGCCAATGGAAGATACGATCTGGGGTCTTTGGAAGCAAGCTCACAAAACACACCAACAACTGCAGACACAATTTGCGAATCACTACCCTCTAAACTCTCAACAAGTTTCTTAAAACACACCCTAACTGCATCTGGGTATTTCTCAAAAAGCCTTAAAACAACACCTATACCTTTCTTTCTAACAAAAACTTTAGAACTAGACATCAAAGTGAAAACCTCAGACGTAAGGTCTCTACATAAATCAACAGTTCCAATTCTAGATAAGCAATCAAGAGCTAAACTCACCTCAAACTCATTGCTACTCTTGAGATCCTTCCTTAGTTGATTACTAATCAACAAAATAACGGGTGTGGATTCATTGAAAGATTGAGAGATCGCTAGATAACCAATCTTTTTGTGAGAGAAAGTAGGAGAAGAAATGCATTCAATAGCATGAAAAGATGCCCATGACATGTCAATAAAGTGGATTGAATTCAGGTAAGTGAGTTTTTGAAGGGCAGTGGATTTGGTTTGCAAGTCAGTGGATTTGATTTCTCGACGGATTTCTTCAATAACTTTGGATATGAAAATGGATTCAGTACTACTTTGTTGTTGGCGAACACCTTTGATGATGTCATCTAAACTTCGTTGAAAAAGGGTGTCCATAAGAGAAGGAGATGCCATTGAAAAGGATTTGGAGAATTAGAGATGGGTTTTGATTTATGGATTGCATGAAAGCATGATTAATTGAAAAGGAGGGATTTTTTTGGTTTTCGTTTTGGTTTTGTCTGATGGTGTTTTAGGGGAAACAAAACAACAATGTTCGGTGTTCTTTTTGGAGAAGTGAAATTGCGGGAGGAAGTTGATTGGATCTATTAGGATTGGGTCCCACTGTCTAAATGATCTATAGTATTTGGGTTATTTACTTAATTCTGATACTAGTGGGATTAATCAATTAGTTTCATTAAATTACAGGGACTAAAGTTTATAACTAACTCATAATTCTTAACTGCTGGCCTTCTCCGGCAGGTCCTTTACTATGTTTGTAACGCTGTATAATATGTTTTTAAAAATATTTTTAATTGAAAATATATAAAAATAATATTTTTTTATTTTTTATATCAATAAATTAAAATTAAAAGGCATTAATTTAATATTTTGTCAGGCCAAAAATAATTTAAAAAATACTATGAAATATAAATTTTATTGTAGTGTCAAATAGGCACTTAAATATCTCTATCAACTAGATTGTTTTTTGACATCAGCACATGTAAAAAATTATCATAGTTGAGAAAATATTTAAAAAAATAATACAAATAATACAATTTAGCAAGTCGACAATCTCATACGCGACTCATGAATTGCATGCCATATTTGTGACTCATGAGTTGTATGAGAGGATTGTACCTCTCTAAAAAAAAGACAGTTTCTTTCATACTTACAACTCTCAACCATAAAAAATCAATCGATCAACAATAACAATATACAAACATAATTTACAATTCATCTCCAACAAACTTCACAACACACTTCACAATTAAAAAAATAAACACACTTCACAATTCATAATCAAACATGATAAAAATTCACATAATATTTTATTAAATTTAAACTAAATTTATAATTCTTAAAATATAAAAGCATATAACATAACTACATTTAAAACTCAAACTCATGCAACACAAGGACAAGCCTATAACGCCCATATAGGGGTCAGCACCAAAATCACCCCAACTTGTAAATGAGCAAGGAACGTTTATGGGCAAACCTGTTTCAGGCTTCTGTTCACGATAAATGATCTCATTTTCTGTTAAGGTCTTTTCAAGACTTTCAGCCTCCTCAACCTCTTAAATTCTAACAAGACACAAATTGATTGTATTGTTGGTCAGGGCATGTGCCATCTCATCAACGCCTTTATAAATAATGGATTTTACTCTCCAAACCTCCTGTAATAATAAATGAATCTAATAAATACAATAAACAATAATTAGCACTTAACATCTATAATAACATTAACAATATTTAATAAATGTTATATAAAAAAAAAATCATACCAGTGGTTTCTATTTCGGATATCGAAGCTTGTTATGCATCAAAATATGTGACACCTCGAGATACGTGATCATGTAGGTGCAATAAATTGGCGCATTATTGGAAAATATCATCTCATTTAGATACCTAGATCAATTGTTGGTTTTCACTCCATAAATATCTTATCTCTCCTAACACCCTAAAGATCTGGATAATCTGCATGAATCACCAGCCAATTCCTTTCTCACCTGCCTTGATGATTGATAACATGTGACTCTTCAATGGTGTCAACATGATCTGGAATATGTTGATATGGGTCAAACTACCGCATCACCTGATCAGGGCAATGCATTTAAACTATGTCAAAACAATGCAACGAAACATTTGTTAACCACAAGTCTCCCTCTCAACATACAGATGCAACTGATAATATCAAATCATCGGTATATTGCATCCATATAACCTATTAATTCATGAAAAGCATATATTAGAAAAAAAAGCGAAACTAAAAAATTAATGCCCAAATGAAAAAAATTAAATAAATTTATAACTCATACCTGGTAAGGCTATTGTGCTTCCAATGCATCCTAGTGGAACTCATGGACGTGAGTGAGATTAAAGTGAAATGTTTCGCCTCATACCATCTAACATAAAAAGCAAAAAAGTTAGTATATTTTTTGTATTTAATTTATATAAATAATATTTTTATTAAAATCTTTTAGATTTTATTATAACCTGGATCATATAGAGAGTTTCATCTTGGTTTCAATGTTGAACATATTTGTCATATCCTAATTTTAGGTCACCCAAGATTTCATTTATATAATAATAATAATAATAATAATAATAATAATAATAATAATAAATGTATATTAAGGCCACAAATGGACAAGAGATTTGAAAATTAAAAAAAAAATAGGCCGAAAGAAAAAGGCTTAATTGAAATTAAATAAGTTGGCAAGTCAATTTGGCTAAAATTAGAAGAATTAAGTAACTTTAAGGACTTAATTAGACTTTTAATAGGGGTTTAATTGAGTTAATCAGGGGTTTAATTGAAAAAAAATTAATTTGAAAATCAATCAGGCAAAAATTAGAAGAATTGATTAAGTTTAAAGACTTAATTAGACTTTTAATGAGGGTTTAATTGAGTTAATCAGGGGTTAAATTGAAGAAAAAATTAGTTTGAAAATCAATTAAGCAAAAATTAGAAGAATCGATTAAGTTTAAAGACTTAATCAAACTTTTAATATGTTAAATTGACTTAATTAGAGGTTTAATTGCAAAGAACAGAAGGTTTAGAGGCCAATTAGAGATTTAGTTACAAAAATTCAAAATTAAGGATCAAGGCGCAAAATACGTGTACATAGGGATTGAAATTGATTAAATCAAGGGTAAAATCAAGATAAATTAAAAGTTTAATAGTCGAATAAGAGTCGAATTACATAATCTAGAAACCAATGACTAATTTGTAAAAGGCTTGCGAATTAAAGTATTCCCGTCAATATTTTCAAACATGCAATTACAAAAATTGAGAAGTTTTTGAGTTAATTAAGGATGCAAACACTGAGATTAAAAATATAGAGACAAGAAGGAAAATTCTCAAAAAACCATAATTAAATATCCTAATTTTCAAAGTTTAGGAATAGGCAACACGTAATTTAAAATTGAATAGAAAAACTAAATGACTTGTCTTTTGGTCACTATTATTCTTCTTCTTTACCCAAAAAAACTAATCAAAAAGCCATCTTCAGATGAATGAATGTGTCGTTTCCAAACACTTCAAGGGTTGTATTCGGAACCAAAAAATTAAGAAACATTTTACCTACAAAGATTAGCCTTCTATATTAAAAGTTTATACCTCATTTAGCTCAATGAATTCAACAACATCTTGTCCCTATTCAGTTTCATCTGCATTGATAAACTTAAGTTAATCATTGACCAATCTTTCACTAAATAAATATGGAGTAATAATGATTCAAATTAAATGTGGTTTGTTTTCAATGATATATTTGCATCCTCTCTACATGATTCAGGTCTATTAATGATGCGTTGACATCCCAAGCTTCACAATAGTTTCTTCAAAGTGCCCTAGCCAACCAGCCTTGGCTAAAGAAGAAAAACACCTATAAAAGAGTTAGCTTTAAAGTTGTTTTATCTTGCTAAGATTCAATTTAAAAGGAAAACAAATGACCTAGCCTTCAGGAATATGTTATAAAAGAGTGAGAGAGCGCCTTAACCACCTTAGTTTTTAAGGAAACCACTATGGTTTTGTAACCTCCTTGTTTTATTTTGGCTTATAAAAAAAGATGTTTCTCCACATAAAAGGCAGAGAAGAAAAGCAAGTTTTAGAGAATTGAGAGAGATACCAGAAATAATTGAAAAAGAAAGATACCAAAGAAAATAGTGTCAAAAGATGGGAAGAAGAAAAAATAAAGGGATCAGAATGTACGAATCAAAGAGTATGAGCTGGAAGTACTAAGGATCATGAGATGAAAAAAAAGAGAGAAAGAGGTAATAAATCACAAATATAAAAATGGCATCATTGATTGAAAAAGGTATCCCTGTTGAATTTTGAATGTTTATTGTTCATTTGTTTAAAGGTAATATGTATGTTTTAGTATGTCACATTTTGTTGTTGGAAATGATATATGTTGTTCTAACAAGTTGATTTGAATGCATAGTTTGATGTTGTTATAATTGTTATTATCATATTAGTTGATTGTTAAAATATCAGTTATGATGCTGAAGTTTAGTTTAGTCATTTGAATTTGATTTTCATTATTGGAGATTTACTAAAATTATGATTATCAATTGTTTTCTCGATATGTTTGTTGGGTTTAATCAAGCTATGATCATGTTTAGATAGAATAAAAACAAACATTAGCTTATTATAGCTCAATGTTACAATGTCAGAGTTAGAGATATATCATTTTAAAGTTATGTGTTAAATCTAATTTAGTTGGATATATCATTTCCTTTCTTTGTTTTCTTGAGTTGTTGATAGTTCAAGCAAGTTGTAGTAAGCATGTTTGAGCCATGGTTACAAGGTTTAGGTCGTTATTCTGGGATTTTAGTCATTTTCTAGGTTTGGGTAGTTTTCTAGGTTTTTTTTGTCTTTTTTTGTTTATGTTTGATTGTTCATAAGTGGATAATTTTTCTTTTTAAACCGGTGTTCTAGACCTTCTAATGTGTTGCAATTGAAGCCTAAACTTATATGTTATTGTTCTTTGTTCTTAATTCTTTCATTTGAGGCAATTTGGATCAATCAATCCTTAATAATTTGAAGATATGGGTTTGGTTTGAGGTTGTTGAGGTTTACTTCTTGATTTTTACAGCATGTTATCCCTTTTAAATGAGTCTTTCAATTCTAGTTTTCCATATTCTCCCTTTCTATGCTTGTGATTTGATGTAATTCGTTCTTTAGCTTTGTTTAGTCTTCTAGGTTTATGTTGGTGTTTTTCTCCTTTTTGTTGATATTTAACCAAAACTTTTGTTTGATTTTTTTTTTTTTTTGTTTTTATTTTGAGTATAGGTTGTGTTTTTGGACCTTGGGCTAGGCTAGGCCAAGCCCTTTAGGTTTAAGGCCGTGTTTGGCAAGATAAAAATTTACTAAAGAAAGAACGAGTTTTATGGTCTTTAAATGGTATTTGGAAAATGTTCTTTTAAGACAAATTTCAAGCATGTGTTTTTTAGTTAAAGGTGTGTTTGACAAACACGCTCAAATGTTTTTTTTTTCAGCCTTGCACTTTTTTTGTGTTTTTCCATATGTAGCCTTATTTAAATTTTAATTCAATTTAATATTTTTAAGGGACTATTTTGCAATTAATTTTGGATCTTCCATATCATTTTTACCTTTTTATATTTAATATTTGGTATTGTAAACTTATATGTAAGACACTTTTCTAGAATTAAATAAACCACATTGTTTTTTAAAATAACAAAAATCCTTCTTTAAAAAAATATATATTTATGTTTTAAATTGCATACGACTAAGTTTTTCCCAAAAAAATATCACGTTTGCATTTTTAATAAAAAAATAAAAATACAAAAAAAAATACAAAGAATATTGCATGATTTAGCATAGAATTATATATATATATAAAATCATGCAATATTCTTTGTATTTTTTTTTGTATTTTTATTTTTTTATTAAAAATGCAAACGTGATATTTTTTTGGGAAAAACTTAGTCGTTGTATTTTTTTTGTATTTTTATTTTTTTATTAAAAATGCAAACATGATATTTTTTTGGGAAAAACTTAGTCGTATGCAATTTAAAACATAAATATATATTTTTTTAAAGAAGGATTCATGATTTAGCATAGAACATCATGGATTTAAGAACAAGTTTATTAAAGCCATAGGAACTTGATTTAAATTTTTAAATCACCAAAAAAATTTATTTATTTATTTTTAATAACAAGAATTATGAACTTATATGTAATATGTATTTTTTATATTAAAAGAAAAAAATGCAAAAATAAAATATTTCAGCTTTAGAATGGTTAGGCTTAACTAGTAAAGCCATGGTCCACTTTATTGGGGTGGACGTGCTTTAATCAATAGACAGACCAATGAGTAGAAAAACACAGCAGTGCCTTAGTAATATCTAGACAAATAAGTAAAGCAGTTTACCTCAGACAAGATGTACTAAAGATGATATTGTCCTCTATATATCTAACTAGTTCCTTTATCCAAACTTTGAAGACCAATTAGGATTTCTATTGACCAAAATACTAGGTGGCGACTCCAAACCTTTTTAATAATATAAAGAATAAGAATGATTTGTTCTTTCCACGCAAACCAAAATCATGATCTAGGAAGATGATCGTTGTGATGCCGCACACGTGCGACAAAATGGCAACTGCATTGGGGATTTTGGGTGGACTAAGCTTTATTGTTTTTTTGTTTGTTGTGTTTTAATTTATTAGTCTAAATATTTATTTTGAATATGGATTTTTCTTAAATTCTACTTATGTGCTTTGAAGTTTTGTATATTTTATGCATAAATTTGGATATTGGATATGGATTAATGCCTCATGCGTCACATGCTTTAAATTTTTTTAAGAATACATACAAATTTCTAGGTTAGGTGGGGGATTAGTGGTCTGTCCTATTACTATTTGTCAGGGTTCAGGCTCATGAAACATCCAATTCAAATATAAGTGTGTACTTGGTAATAGTGGGCATACGTGTTTTAACCATTTCTTGCAAACCCCCCCCCCATATTGTCCTTACAGGAACCGTTAGTAGGTAGATTTAGGACTTTTTTTTAAGTCTAGGTAGAAAACTTACCCATGTTTCACTTAATAGTTAGAACTTGCTTATAGGTAAATGCTCTCAAATATTCATATTGCATTAAAAGGCAAGCCTGGCCATATATATCATGTACTGCAGGACTTTGAGCTGAAATCATGATTTCCATAAAATACTCATCTTTTCAAGAATTTAGGCAAAAATTTAAACTAGTACAATTGACTGAGAGAAACTGACCAAAAAGTGATGTTAATGGATTGCCGTGCATTACCAAGATGAATCATGTTATGAATGACATGGAAAAATTGCTACTCATCATGGGATATGTGGATGAGACCTTATTTAAAACATGATATGGAAAGATAATGTAGTTCATGAGACTTTTGGTTTAAACAACAACTATAAAAGCATTACTTAATTTTTAAGATCCTATTTATATGTGTTTTATCTTTGGAAATACTGACATGATGCCCATGTTATAATAATATAGTAGGATTTTATATTTTTCAAATGATAGTCATAAAGTTTACTTTAAACAAAGATTTGAAGACACTACTTCTAAGATACTAGATTATTATGCTTGAGGAAGGTCAACCAATATAGAATAGTTGATAAAGGATTCAAATAGAAAACATTGAAACCAAAATAAAGAAAAAATTGGAAAAAGAAAAACTAGGAAATGAATAATATAAGATAATAGCCTTTGTCATTAGTCTAAAAGATGCAAATACATTTGTAAAGTATGAGCATACTAAAATTAACCCTTATGTTGGAATTTTAGTTGAAACCATATTATCACTCAACCATTATAGGATGCACAAGAGAGGAGTCATGAGATGTTGTGCCCTAATATTGCATTTGTGGATTATCAGTCACATCAAAACACCAAAAGATATTTTTAATATTTTTTGTGGTTTGATCTAAGACCATTAAAGATTGTTATAAATGAAACTTGGAAGAATTTTAATCAGAGTAACTAGCTATATTGGTTATGTACCTATATTGGTACCAAGACAGCTAGGCGGAATACAGTACATGCCAAGGACTCTAGAGTTAGCAAATTTCACTAGCTTATTTAGAAATCAAATCATCTCTCAAAGAACTAGAAATCTTTAGGTGAGATTGGGGAAGGCTTCTTATGGTAAAAAAAGAAGAAGGAAGAAGTGGGGTTGAGTCTTCATTCAGTCAAAATTATGTTATCTGGAAAAATAAAAGACTTTTTAGGATGGTCGAATCTGTGAATCCTAGAAGCTTTGAATTAAAAGTGGGGCCGTTACAAACAACTAAAAAGGAACCAAAAAGAAAAAGGATCGACAATAAGGAGTTGAGAAAGCAATAAGAGAAATTCCAAATTGACCTCTACAACAGAAAAGGGCAACAACTTTTGAAAAAGCAGTTAAAAGAAAAGGATTAAATGATAAACTATCTAAAATAGTAGTTAAAAGGAAAAGATGAATAGTTAGTGGGCTTGATGAAAGATATTAGGATAGTAAGTTAATGATAGAAAAGGGTTCAAGTAGCCAAAGAAATAGCTAAAGGTATCCAAGATGAATTGAGAATTCAAATAGCTAAGCATTATGAACTAGTCAACAAATATATGCTAATAGAAAAGGAGTTGGCCAATGTCAAAAAGTCAGTTAAAGGCTTAAAAAAGAAAACACTTGATTATTGGATTGAGCTGAGATTATTACACGAGTTTTTAAACATGCTTTTTTACTTTAGGTTAGAATTTCAGGTCAATTGAAGTTTTTTAAGGGATTGTTTCCTAGGGTTGAAATTACTAGACGAATCTCATCAAATCTGTTAGTCTAGACCTTTTTCTATTGTTTGGACTATATCCAAAGCTACATAAGAAATTCTGCTAAGTTTAAATTAAGCTGGAAATTAAAAACTCATACATTTTCAATGATATATGGTAGGTCTGTTAATTCATCTAGACAAGAGAGAACGACGTGATTGAGGTCAACACTGAAATGTGCTAGGAATATGCGAAAATTAGAGAAACATTATTTCCTTGTGTATTATAGATTCCATTCAATACAAGGATTCCTTAATACTCTTCGAAGCATGTGTGACATATATTAACTTACCTATTCTACAAGGATTTCATGTTAAACAAAGAGACATTTATGGCAGCAACTATTATCAATAGTTTGCAAGGATTCCATATCCATCATTGAATGTATGTGGTGGCAATGATGCTTTGGATTCTTTAGTTGTTTTTTTACCTTATTTTATAGGATTTCTGTATTCAAAAAGGAGATTATGGAAGGCTATTTAAAGTATTTCAAGCTTAAAGAGGAAATAAAATGACATCAACTTCTCATCCAAAATAAAAAATTAAAAGGCAACAAGATTTCCTTGCTTCAAGGACAATAGTGATGGCAACAAGGCTTTGTATAAGGCCTTGTTTCAATATTTTTCTTCTTCTTCTTCACTATTGGAAACAAAGATAATTTATTCTTATAGGTTTTATCTTTTATTGTTTCTAATAGGCTTACTTTATATTAGGCTTGGGTTTGATTAATTAGTGAAGGCCCAAGGCTTGTTTAGATCTATACATTTAGGTTTATTAGTATAGGTTAGTTTTGTAAGTAAGTCAATTTAGCCCACAAGGATAGATCCATTAGGGTTTTTATTTTCAAGAGTATATATAGTTTTTGTAAAGACAAAATATAAAGACTTGATAATATTATTGTTGTGGAATTTATTCAATTTGTATGAGAGAGATTCTCGTATTTTTTTTTTATTCTCTAATGAACTACATTTACTTATTGAAGATTTACTAGCTTCGTAAAATCTTTCATATACTTCTCGTTCATGAATTGGTATTCGTAGGGTGGGGGTTTTATATGAACCTCTTGATCACGTGGTCAAGCAACACCAATGAAGTAGATAACAACTCGGAAAGCTACAATTCAGGTTTGATAGAACTTTAACCCAGAGGTAAACCCTATACCTAAGAACCAAAGGTATTGGAAAAAGACCTGGACCTAGAGATATCCTTGTATCTAAGAACCCTAAGTATACTAATAATACCACGAAACTAGTTAATCTTTGATAAGTCAAAATATGATCTTTGTCCTTGCAAAGAAAGATTGTTGTGCCACAAACAAACAAAAGAAAAAATCATGTATAATCTCCAACTTGCTGCTGGAATTTGCAGCTAAAAAAAAAACATAATATAGTTTATTTTAACTAACTTTAATGGATCCCTTTTGGGTTGCAAGCTAATGGGCCTAAACTAGTAATTAACAAACATATGTTCAATAATAATATAAATCCCTAAACAATGTCTAATGGGCCAGAAAAAACCAAAATTAAAAATAATTATTCAACATTAATTAATTAAATAAATAATGGGTAATAAAAACAAAGTCTTCATGCTAAAATCCCTCCATGTAGCCCGAATCTCTAATTTTCGCATATTCTTGGTAGATTTTTAGACCCAACTTAAAACACATAGTTCTCTCTCGTATGGATGAATTAATGAGACTATCATTTATGGTTGGAAATCTTGCGATGTCTAGTTTCCATAACAACTTGAATCTATCACAATTCCACATGTAGCTCTTCATATGTCCTAAATAGTACACAAAGGTCTTGTTTGACAGATTTGACAAAATTTGTCTAGTAAATTTGACCCTCTAAAATAATATGTTCCCGAACTCCATTTGACCTTAACATTTACCAAGATATAGTTTCATGGGTCCAGTATCTCCCTATAATATTTTAGCTCATTCTGATATACAGTTTGTGAGTATCCTAATCTCGCAAAACTGACAGCAAATATTTAAAGGCCAAATTCAAGCCTGATTTGGTTCGTATCAGGGTTTTTATTTCAATAGTGCTTTTAGACAGGTTGTCATTGTATCACACTTCTATTAAACATGTTTTGGCTTTTCGGGATTTGTTGTCAATCTTTTCTTGGGTTGTGTGACCACATAATCATGAGATTCCTATCAGTTGGTATCAAAGCTAAACTTCGAAATCAGGTCATATCTTTCCAAAACATTTATTTTCTTTATATTTTATAAGTTTAGTTGTGTTTTTCAGTGTACTTCGCTTTGTGTTTTCGGCATCTTAGTACAAAAAAAAGTTGTTTTGTTTTGCTATTATTCCTAAACATATTAGTAACATAGAGAGTAAGAGAGAGAGAGAGAGAGAGATGTTATTCAAGCTAGTTTCAATTCTATTGAGAAAACACAAACAATAGAGAAACTGAATCAAACCATCCTGAAATCACTTAAAACTAAATTTTATCGCAAACTGATCATACACTAGTTTTTGATAACTAGGAATCGGAGAACAATCTATAAACTGAGATCTATTTTTTATTAAGTACAAGGATACTGCATATCAAATTCAAGGTTGTTCCAGTATCGTTTGGTCTGGGTTTTAATTATGTGATTAAAATTAGGTAATGAGTCAGATTTGTGTCAAGTTATAAAAACATGTTTACTACTGTTTGTTTCAACCTATTTAGTTTATTTATGTTATATTTGGGTTATTTCTTATTTGAGTCAAATAAGTGTATTCATTAATTTTTGCTTCTGTTTTATTTTAAGTCTTCATATCATCCATATTTTGTATGAATTCGCTTTGCTACTCGTGAAATCATAATCTTAGTTTTGTTTTACTTGTTCTCAGTATCTTATTTATTCTTAAGTGACTTTGGATATATTTGGATTGTGTTATGATAGTCATTGACTTTGGTGTATTGATTTTTAGTTCCGAAAGAACTATAAGAAGGTGAGCCAATAGGTAAAAAGCTTGAGAACAATTGAGTGAAAAGCCTTGAATTGTTTGGAAAAAAGAGTTGTGAGGATATATTTTTATTGCTACTAATAAATTTTTACAGAGTCAAAGATTTCTGAAAATCTCGAGTCTGCCACTAAAAGCGAAAAACACCTTTCAAATGCAAGCTTTCTCCCAACAACTTGAGCTTCTGACTAGGGTGATCAAGGATTTGAAAGATGATATGGCTTCGATGAGATAACAAAATAGTAGGATGGTTGGATTAAGGATAAGGGTTGATCGAAAAGGAAAACCCTATTCAAAAGGCTGTATGAAATGTTAAAACTAACTTTGTTGATTTTGTGGATGAAAACACAGATGCAGATGATAATGACTATAACCTTGCATTCGTGAAAAATAGAGATTGGTTTGGGCATAATCAAAGTTAAAAGAATGTTAGTTTTGCCCTGGGTGGAACTTTCAACCAAAGGGAGAACATTTTCCATACATGTTCCATTGTACAAAACAAGGTGTGTATTTTGATTATAGATAGTGGAAGTTGTGCTAATAAAGCTAGTACTATCTTTGTTGGTAAACTAAACTTATGTATGATTAAGCATAATAGACCTTATAAGTTGCAATTGTTGAATAAGTGTTATGAGGTAAAAGCAACTAAGCAGGTCTTGGTTCAGTTTTTTATTGGAAAGCATGTTGATAAGGTTTTGTGTGATGTAGTTTCAATGTATGCAAGTCACATCTCCTATTAGAGAAACCTTGGCAATTTAATAAGTAGAACAAGCATGATAGGTTTAAAAATAGGTATTCTATTGAGAAGGATGGAAGAGCATACACACTTGTATTATTGTTACTTAGATAGGTTTATGAAGACCAATTGAGATTGAAAAATAAAAGTGAAGTTCAAATGGTAATACAACAATGTAAGGATGTGGTTACCATGCAAAAATATATACGAAAATGGTTAGCAAGGCGTGCATATTTGAAATTATTATCAGTTAATATTTTCATACAGTGTTGTTAAAGGCAAGTGCGAGTAAGAAAAAAACTTTAAAGGTTTCAACAAGAGGATAAAGAATTTTCCATTATACCTATTCATGATTCAAGGATGAATCATCTTGAAGAAAAAGGGAATGATACGATCTAAGTAAGGTCAGATTTGAATTTTCTTGTAAGATTTCCTACTGCCTAGTTTTAGTCTATCAAGCATTACTTTTAACTTGATTGTTGGATTGAGCTGTGATTTTTACAGGAGTCCATATATATGATTTTTTTTACATAGGGTAATGATTTCAAGTCAATTATATTTTTTAAAGGGATTATTTCATATAATCGAAGTTACTGGATAAATCTCGTCAAATTTATCTATATGGACCTTTGTCTACTGTTTGGACTATATCTAGAATTACATAAGAAATTCTGCTAAGTTTAAATTAAGCTGGAAATTAAACACTCATACATTTCCAGTGATATATGGTAGGCCTGCTAATTCATTTGGACAAGAGAGAGTGACGTTTTGAGGTCAGGACTGAAATCTGCTAAGAATGTGCGAAAATTAGAGAAACATTGTTTCCTTGTGCATTATAGATTCCATTCAATAAAAGGATTTCTTAATGCTCTTAGAAGCATGTGTGGCAGCTATTGACTTACCTATTCTACAAGGATTTCATGTCAAACACTAAGACATTTATGGCAGCGACTATTATCCATAGTTTGTACGGATTTCATAACCATTATTAAATGTATATGGTGTCAAGGAGGCTTGGGATTCTTTTGTTATTCTTTTCCGTATTTTATAGGATTTCTTTATTTCAAAGGAAGATTATAAGAGGCTATTTAAAGGAGTTCATACTTGAAGAGGAAACAAAGTGGCAACAACTTCTCCTCCAAAATAACAAAGTAAGAGGTGACAAGTTTTCCTTGTTTTTAAGGATAATAGTGGCGGCAACAAGGCTCTATATAAGGCCTTGCTTTAGATTTATTGTATTTTATTTCTTTTTCTCTTCTTATGGAAACAAAGATAATATATTCTTATGGTTTTATCTCTTGTTTTTTTCTAATAGGCTTAGTACATATTGGGCTTGGGTTTGATTAATTAGCTAAGGCCCAAGGTTTATTTGGATCCATACATTCAAGTTTATTAGTATAGGTTTTGGTTAGTTTAACCCATAAGGGTAGATCCTTTAGTGTTTTTATTTTCAAGAGTATAAATAGTCTTTGTAAGGATAAAATATAAAAGCTTGATAATACTATTGTTGTTGAATTTATTCATCTTGTGTGAGAGAGATTCTTGTATTTTTTGGTCCTCTAATGAACTAAATTGACTTATGAAAGATTAACTAGTTTCATGGCATCCTCCTTATACTTCTTGTTCGTGAATTGGTATTCATAGGGTGAGAGTTCTTATTCCAATAGTGTTGGTGCCTTGGAACAAGTTTTCATTATGTCGCACTCATATTAGACTTGTTTCGACTCTTTAAGATTCATTGTTAATCTTGTTGTAGATTGCGTAACCACGTGACCATAAGATTCTCATCACCAGCTCTCTCATACTCTTAACAATTCGCACCAATATGACCATATTATCTACAGGTATTGTAAATACTAGTAATGCCTGCATTACCGAAGCTACTGGAGCTGTCGAGGCTGGTGTCACCTCAATCCACTACCCTCATTGTCAGGGCTATGAATGCAAAGTCAGCATTCAGTGCATGGATTCATGTAGGTGTTGTTGTTGCTGGTAGGGATACGAATTTTTATCTCTGCTGGCCTTATAGACTGTGACACTCCAACCTGCCTCGAATCAGTATCATCCTGGAGTCTAGATGACTCCCTCATTCTTGACTAATGAGTTATCGATGACATATGAGAGGCATTATCCTCTAGGGGGTCCTTCCCTTCCTCTTCTCATGACCTGAATGATGAACCCGTCCCCGAGTTGGAGAGGGATCTATTATTGTAGATTTTCTTGTGTGAACTATCTTGATACAATACAACAACCATTAAATTTTTGTTTCATCTCCTAAACCTAGACTAGGACTCTGATACCGACCGTAACAACCCCAATTTAATTGCACAACATTTCATGTATACATATTTTATTATCATTGAAAGTAGAAGATTTTTTTTTATATTCTACTGCAAATCTGGCAAAGTTTCCTCCAAATTCTTCATATCAAATTATCAACTTAACAACTTTCTCAACCTACAAATAACAAATTCAACATTGGCCCACCATCCGGGACTTTCTTATTTAAATTAAAGCCAACCACAAGAACATCTTCTCTTTTTTCTTCACTATTCACTCAAATAAATCAAGTATTGTGTTATTCAATAAATATTAAGATAATTAAATTAGTTGCAACGTGAATCAAGTTACACATTCATTTTAAAGTAAAAGTAAATCTAAAAAAGAAATACAACATAACTATAGACATTCTTACAAAAAAAAAATTACTTTAAATACATCACTCTTATTTAATTTAAATATACATATATTTTTTCATACAAAACTACATTACAAAAAAAAAATTCTTTTCTTCCATTACATCATTAGATTTGAAGAAAAAACAAAAACACATACATGATCAACTACTCGGCAAGATATTGCGAGGTACCTATGAATTTATTTAATACCAAATACAATCATTTTAATACACAATGATTCTTTATTATTATCTCTTCTATATATTTATTATATCAATTTCTAAACAGTTAATTTTTTATTTTATCTTTAACCTTACAAATCAATATAATTAGCACAATTTAAGGACATATTAATGTCCTCTCTAGCTCAAACAGGTATTTGTTTGATTACCAATTTTATCGATTTCTCCAATTGTCTATTAACTAAACTACTAATCTCGTTAATCAGAAAAACTAGTTTTTTCAATAACCCATTAATCAGGACATTAGTCACATTAATAAGGATAATTAGTTTCTCCAAAAACTCATTAACCAGGACATTAGTCTTATTAATCAAGGTTACTAGCTTCTCCAATAATTTAACATTTTTCAAGTAAAATCAAGATATATTCAAAGAAAATTCCAATTATAATTTAGATAATATTTTAATTTTAAGATATCAAATACCTACCCAATATCTAAGCGTGTAAAATAATTCTTTGCTGCTGAGTTATTTTAGTAAGAAAAAATAAAAGTTAACGGGTTGCAATCGGGTTTTTGACCGAATATTGTCAGGTCACACCGAATTTTTTCTTCCTCTATTTTTTCTTTAACCCGGCCCGGTTCCAGCTCCAGGTCGGCCGGGTCCCGGTTCGACTCGTCGGGCCGGGCCGGATTTCAAAACTATAAAACCAACAATTGGTGAGGGATTTTTTTTTTCCCCTTCCATTCTTTAAATTAAATCATCACCCAACCTTATTTCATAATAACAAGCATTATTTAATTACAATAGCAACATTTCTACAACCAAGCTCCACAATTCAATTCTCACATAACACTAACTCTCAATTCTTCAACATATCACGAAATCATTGAATCAAGTGATGAATGCAAGAAAATCAAGTTCCCTTCACTCTTTCTTTTCTTCTCTACAATCCCCCGAAACCCTAACTCTCAATTTATTTTCAAAAGAACCTACTAAACCACCCAGTCACCTCTTTTAATCACTTATGTATCCCTTACTCACTCGAATTTTGCCTTTCTTTAATGGATTTATCAAGAAACAAGAAGAGAAAATCAAGCAGTTCTCACCCTCTCTTGTTCCAATCAAGTCGTCATCAACATGAGAGAAAAAAGTATTTATAGTCCAAAATTTTTATCATTTGCACATTGATCCCATGTGTCTTATGTATCTCATTTGGTTCCTACTAAAATAACACTTTGAATTCAAAATTAATTCCAACAATTGAAGCTGCTACATCGCCACTGCACAATTTGCATTAGCATTATGAGCAGCTCTGGTAAATTTACCATTTTGTTTTATCCATAGTGATATAAGCAAATGCATGTTGAGAGGCATTCTACAGAAGAAAAGGAATGTGAACAGAGAACACTCTACTCAATCAGATTGAAGAAAAATGGAAAACAAAGATGAAAAGCTGACCGTTTTATTGGTTGCAACAAACAGCCTAGCCATTAATGTCCATTCAATCTTTAGATTTGCCTCTTCTTTGTATCTTTTGATATTCAGTAGCTAAGAATTTTGTATCACAGAAATATTTTATTTCAATCTTCACGGCAAGGTTTTTGGCGATCAGAAAGTCCGGAAGAACACTGATTGTTTTGTTTTGTTCTTGTGTGGAAATCCCTTTATGAAGTATTACCATATAAATGAATACCAGAGACAGAAAAGGAGAAACAAAATAAGTGATGCTAAAATGGATAAATCATATCAAAATATATCTAATCCTTAAAGATGCTTTAATTTGTGCAGCACTGCCCCCCTATATCACTCTCCAAGCTTGCATTATGACATCCAAATTGATCAGCTTGGTTATGCTTCGACTTATTTCATAAACCAGGAGAAGCCACCATAGACGGATCTTAATCTGAAAATTTCTGGAGAAAAAGGGTGGGTGGAAATTAAGGAGTGGAATCATATTTCTCATGTGAGAATCATATTTTGATTGAATTGGAAACAAGGGGAACCATGAAAAACGATTTTTAATCTTCTTATCTTCATCAACTTCATAATTCTCAACAACCCTGAAGGAAGCTAACATGAAGCCCCTCCCTCCCATGGAATTATTGATAGTCCCCACTTACGTCAAATCACTATCTATATTTCTTTTATGTGTCAGGGTTGTAACTCCCTACTTGAAGTTTAAATTATTCTTAGCAAGAGTAGTGAATATTCTAGGCGAACACAGGGAAAGTGCTTTCATTACATTTTGTTTTTATCACAAGAATGATTTGATTTCGGACTTCACAGAATTGAAATGTGGGATCCAATGTTGATAGGGAGTCTGCCATCAGAGGAAAAGCTTGAAATGTCGTGCTCCTAACTAATACTTCGATGGAAAGCAGGGATTTAGGTGCTATAAATCATACACACCATGCCATTACTGATGCAGAGTTGGTCCTTCAGAACAATATTTGAGCACCTGAGGTGGTATGGTTATGGGGCAATCTTGATAGAATTACTAATCCTTAGGTTAATTTGGAACATAACATAATGCCCTTCATGCTATCTTAACATATATGCAATCTTTCAAGAGGTGTTACATGGCAGAAGACATGCTTATAATATAAGATTCACTAGGCTCTTAGATGATGTATTACCATTCTGTTTGTTGAGAAAATTACTAATTCAAACTGGGAGGTTTTGTTTCCTTGTGAATGGTGTTCCTTGAGAAATAAGGAACTGATGGCAATTAGAGAACTCTAATCACTACTACATGAAACTAACTAAGCATGGAAGGAATAGGGTTTTTTTTTATCTTCATCCCACTTTTAGGGAAATTTCCATATGGAGCTATGAAGCTAATGCAAACAAAAAAAATATCAGAAAAATTTTGAAGTCATGTTGTTACAGATAAGTGTCTGGTTTTTCAAGCCAATCCTTGAGACATGGCCTTTGTCCTTACTCCCACGGGAAGAAACAAAACACAACCTTACCAATAGAAAAAAAAAAAAAGACTTTGAATAAACAATTAAGGGAGGGAATCTCACCCCCCTCTAGTAAGAGAAACCAAAAAAAGATAATACAGAATATGACAAGCCATGAAAGAAGGTTACCTGTTCTTCTGTCTCCTAAGCTTGTGACATGTTGATATGTATGATCATTGAACATCCTCCTTCCAACCCTCCTAATCCCTTATTGGTATTATTATATACAATTCACTTAATTAGCTCTCTTAATTCCTAACCTCTATAATTTCTCCTTGCTAGCTTGCAAGAAAATATTACATGACTTGGATCAGCAAAAACCACAAGAACCCACAAAATTATAATTTTGAAAATAAGATCATTTCATTGGTTAAAGGATCAAAATGATCACTTTCTGATCTTCTTTTCCTTTCCGTTGCGCAAAAAGGATCCCAGACCAAAGAGATTTGCGGCTCCTTTATAAATGTAAGGAGGTGGAACATTCAAGACTGGACTAATCTTACCATAATATCCACTCTTCTTCAATGGAGGCTTTTGTGGTAATGAATACACTAAACTAGACACCGAAGAAGATGATGATGATGATGCAGACTTTTCCATGGCAGTTGATTGTTGCTTCTGTGAATTGCTCTTGTGCGTGTCCTTCAATGTTGTTCTCTTTGAATTTGACACAGAACCTGTTGAGTTGCTTCGTGACAAAAGTGTTAATGAGCATAGGCTTCTCTTGATATCATAATTGAGACTGCTGCTTCTCTTGAATCCCCAGAAAGACTTGGACTGAGGCTTTTCCTCAAACTGATCAGAATTCACAACCATTAACTCTCTCATGCTATCTTTAGTCAAATTCTCATTTGGAGGAGGACATGGAAGAGGAGGAAGTGAAGCTCTTCGTGGCGATTCATGTCTGTATATTTCCTTAGAGGCAGTAATTCTTTCTTGAATTTGAACTGGCAGGATCATGCCATCTGCGAAAAGATCGTCTGCCGGAGAAGATTCATGGCCTAAATTACTGCAAATACTGAACTCAAAGTCAGAATTTGAGTCCAGTAATGTAGTGTCCCTTCTTGACACTTGCTCAGTTTCTCTATCATTTTCTTGGACAAGATCATTAGAGAAAGATGTTCGAGGGCTTGTTTCCGAGCACATACTGGTGATCACGATCTGAGAAGATTCTTGCTAGCATATAAAAGACAGTGGAATCACAAGAGAGAGAGATTTTAGGAGCAAATAGTGGATGCTAAATTAAAGAAAGAGAACAGAAGCTATAAGAGGTGAGAAAAAAGGGTGGAAAAAAGATTCAAAGATGATGGCTATGAGAAGAGGATTTGAGGATGAACATAGACAACAGATATAATTCAGACTTGGGAAGTCAGAGTTTCAAAGAAAGGATAGAGAGGACAAGACAAGAGATCACTGCAGCTTTATGGAAGGTCTGAGAATGTAAGTGATTCTAGGAAAACTCCAAGGAAGCATGTTCTGTTTTCATCTGAAATGGAGCAGAGCAGACTGCAGAGGAAAGCTGTCTGTTACTGGTTACAGAAAAGAAATGAGAGAGAGAGAGAGAGAGAGGTGGCCTAAGAAACAAGAGGAGTAGAGTAATAAGAGAAGAAAAAACAAATGATATTTTTTGTGCATTAGATATTACTAAATGAAGCCAAGACACATGAGATAGAGACTGGTTTTCCTTCAATCTGAGGCAAAGGAAAATTAGAAACAAAAATTTAAAAAAAAAAAAAAACCTAAGAGAGATCAGTAATGTATTGTGCCATGTGAGATGATTTAGTATGGATTAGCAGTGAATTGTTTTTTTTCCCCTGTCTACACAAAATAATTGCATTTATGGCTTAAAAGGGTAAAATCTTCATTTCCAGGAAATTCAATGGTCATTAGAAAATTCATTGGGTTCAAGTGTTCACCCTCTCACCATATAATTGACTTTTGGGCTAACATTGCAACCACCGAAAGCTTCATTTGTTCTTTTAAGAGATTTTACTTTTCCCTTCATGTTCTTATATTTCTACCTTTTCAAGGAGGAAGAAATGGTCTCCTTCGCAAGATTTGAACAATTCATTCCTTTTTCTTCTTCTTCACTCATTGCTCAAAGAATTTAATCCATGCGGTAGGTTGTTCCAGGTCCTCGACCAGCTGCAGCTGCTCTTCCTCCCTTCCCTTTCTTTTTTTTTTTATTTTTTAAAGTAGTTTATACATAACTCAACTAATCTCACGAGCTTCTGAAGTTAACGATTATCTGAGTCTCCAGTAGTCCCGAGATTTATGGGACTCGAACTGGTAATCCCTAGAAAAGTTAAGCTACACCCATCAGGGTTGTTCTCTTTTTTTTTTATCGAACGGTGAAGAAACAATAATAGATTATTGTTCTAATTAAGTCCCTTAAATGATTGAGGTCATTTATTGCATCAGGAGACGACACAACTGACCACCCAACCATTTAAGCTTAATATAAAGTAGAATGATTTGTGTGAAATGATCATATCATATGGTAGGAGTTGATATTAATTTGCCAATCATGAAAAGGTGGTTTTATTTATTTCTGATTTCTGTCAATCTTTGTATTATATTTCAATTCTTGTAACCGTCGTGCTGATTAGTTAGTGATTAAGAAAATGGAGATTATGCGAGCATTAGGTGGATACGTAGTAGATTATTATTATCATTATTATTATTATTATTTTATAGCGCTCTACCTATGGTTTAATTATTAATCTTAGTGGAAAATCTAATTCGGATTAGTTGAGAGACACATTTGACAAAACTCTGCTTTGCTTTGCAGACATGGCAACCACATCTGCTTAATTTACATTTCAAACATCTCCCTTTCTACTCTACACACCACACACTGTTCTTGACATCAATCTGTTCACTCTAGTCTTTTTCTTTTTTTTATTTTAAAAAGAGTGAAACCCTCTTGTTATTAAAATAAAATAAAAAATAAAAGACATGGTTGAACATGTTAATCCCATTAACAATTTAAGAACGCGGTAGAAACCATGTTTAAAAAAGTTTTTTTTATTAAAAATTATTTTATATATATATATATATATTGAAATCGTTTGGATATACTAATTTTAAAATTTATTTTAAAAAAATAAAAAATATATATATTATTTTAATATATTTCTAAATAAAATATATTTTAGACCACAACCGTTAAAATATCAAATAAAACAAAAAAAAAATCTCAAATAAAACAAACAAAAATCAGCATCTTTGTCAATGGTTTTTTTATTTTATTTTTATAGGATGACGTGTGCATGGATGGATCTTGCACAAAAAGTTAAAATGGTAATCGGAATGATGGAACTCATATGTTAAAAAAAACATAAGCAACAATATAATCTGTCTCATGTTTGCTTTTATTCTTTATAGATATGGGGATGCTGAGAAGAACCAAAAAGATCTATAGAAACAGAGGGTCTTCTAACCCCCGCCCCCCTAGTTAAAGCACACTGCATGTGTTTGAGATTTCTTTTTATAGCTGGTGAAATAGAGGAATTGTATTATTGGTGATAGACTGATATAATAATCACCACAGTTAAAAAAAAATTAAAAAAAAATAGATCAATCGAAAGTCCATAGTTATATATGCTTCTTGTATGAACAGTTGAATTTGTAAAAACGCAAACACATTCAATGGAACAATTAAGATCACCGAAGATCAATGACATCAAATTTCAAGTTAGGGTTCATGTAAACATCTGTACAGGGCTTGTAAATGGGCCCGCCATCTGGAGGTGGGTCATGTGGATGAAACCCACGATGCTGGCACTGTCTGATAACCGACATCCCACCTGGAGTTGTCAACCTAAAGATGCCATGGGTTCTGCACGAGGGGGTAATGAAATCTGACATTCGTGAACAGAAGAGTGAACAATTCATTATAAGAAAGAATCACACTTGCCTTGAAGAATCTCTTGGTGCCATGACAATGGCAACGGCTTCTGGCAACATTATCTGAAGAAAGAAAAAAATGCTTGTGTGAACAACAAAGAAAATGATTGAGGAACAAAATTATTGTTTGCTTCTTTGTTGCAAGGAAGTTGTTTTCCTCGGATCATGCCAGAAGTTCATCAAAATGCAACAAAGAGTGCATCTGGCAAACACTAGAATGGGAAGGAGTGGATTTAAAAAGAAAAATCATCCCCGTCTCGGGCAAGGGTAAAATAGTATTGGCAGGGACTTGAAATGGCTTCAGCAGTTAGAATCCTGACAAAGTTAAGCACAACTGCAAAACAGGAGGACTTTTAAATGTGACAACACTATTAGATCAATCATTATGTAACCGTACTCATTTACGTTGTTTACAGTCCTGCTGTTCAAACTCTTCCTGAAATGTATGCATTCACCTTTAAAACTTGTTCAGACTACAGCCTAGTTTGATATTAATGGATAAACATATTGGATTCCCACCATATACCAAATGACCGCTTTAAGCAAACAACAAACAAGAACATGAGGTTTGCTTAAGACTTCCTTGCAACAAAGGTAGATAGATTTGATAATAACAGGAAGAGGCACTCACCTGATATGAGTAATGGGTGTGGACATCAATTGATGACATGAAACAAGACTGTGTAGGATGTGTCTGGAATTTGCAACATAGGGGTTAAATAAATCAATAAACAGATAAATTGTAGTTGTCTTCTAGCATTTGAAGTTGCTTTATTAGCAACCCATTAAAACAAAAGAAGAGCCAGTATTAACCAGATGTTTGATTGGTTCTAAACATTAGAAGAAGAAAAAATATATATGGGGATCCAGCCATCCAGGCTCCAGCCAAAACTTGGAATTATTCCATTTTCAATCACCTTTTATCACAATATTAACTAGACAATTTGGTAGCTCTCGCAATTAAATTAATTCACCATTTCAAAATGACGAAGTTCTATTGTTTGTTATGGGAAGCCTTCATCAATTGCAAAATAAATCTAATTCTGAAGCCAATCCAAGCAATTGCCTCTTCTGGCACTCCTAAATCACACCAGCATTTAGAACATATACATTAGCTAATGTTTGCCTGATCGATGTCTTCTAGGTCTGCCAATAAATAGCAAGAAATTATAGTTTCCAACAAAATAATGGTTTCCCTAATCATGGCAAGTATAAGTAAAACAGCTCACGTCCTGCACATTCTTTCCCATATTGCAACTGTCAAAACCTTAGATCCAGTGTATTTTTGTCTCGTTATTACCAAATGGTGGAGGCGATAACCTTTAATTTTTTAATCTGCAAAGCATAAAGGTAATTTTTGTGGCACATAAAAAGGCAAACCAGAAAGAGTAGGATATCACTTCCAAGGAACTATGCAGTTTCACAAAGTGGATGGATATCAAATGAAGCACTAACAGAATCTACATAGTGCAGAATAATTAAATCATAATAATAACAAGAGCAACAGAAACAGCGGGAAAAAAAAGGGGGTAGTTAGACCATAATTACTCACATGAATCCAACCAAGTGGGAAAAGGGATCGTTTATCCTGCACTTCAAATATTTCTTCTTCATTTGTAGTTTGACACTGATTAAAAGTGATGCATTCCACAACAGTTAGAGAAAAGTAATAACAAAAGCAATATGCAATAGCACTGCTCAACCCATGATGAAACTGCCATACCGAATCTGATGTTGATTCCTGCTTTGGAATAATGAGAGCTGTAACATAGAATTTTCTGTTTTTCTGCAAAGCAGAGTTGATTGAACCATCAGAATTATACATTGGAACATCAGAAACATCAGAATTATACAGGAACCTTTATGCTATCAGGACTTACAAGTGAACCAGCAAGGACACCACAAGTTTCTAAATTCTTATCGGTATTTGACTTTGCCATCTTCATGAAGTTCTCCATCAATGTAGTTGACTGCAAAGAGAAACAGTTGTCAGACAAGAAGCATACTGACCCTGCAACCCATTACTACCATACCCCCTTTTTTTCTCTAACCACAATAATTTACAAAGGAATAATTTACCACAAAATGGAAACCAAACAAAATAATAGACAGAGACTAATTCACAGTACACATTTTAAATCCTCAGAGAGATTCCTAATAGCTAAACTCCCAAAAGATGTAAAACATAAAGAACAAGGTTGTTAAGAAGCTCACAATGTGCAGTTGCAGGGGAGCTTCAGAACAAATTAAATCATTGGGTGAGGAAATGTCCATTTTATTTTCTGCCTCAGAAACTTGGGGAGGTGTCGCAGGGATTAGATCTTGTACTTCTGCAAGTACAGGGGGAGGAGAAGGTTGTCTAATAACAGCTGGAAGGACTGGGGTTTCAATTGTTTCAAAGGAAATCAAAGAACAAGGTTCCTCATCACGGCACTTCTGATTATCATCTTGCACACTAAGAATTGATTCTAAACTTGATCTTCCTGGTTCTGAGCTGCTATGCTCTGATTTTACAAACAGTTCAGCTTTTACAGATTCCTGCAGCCTGTTTTCACAAAGGGATCACCCAAGGAATGAATCCAAAACCAGAAATATTTCAAATACAAAAAACAGGAAAAGAAAGAAAGAAATAAAGTAAACGGTGCAATGAGATTTATCATAGATAGAACATTTCTTCCAAGAATAAAATTCAAGGTGAAACAAATAAAGCTTCTAACTATCACATAATGCCTTTTGAAAATATCTTGTAATTATCATGCATGATTTTGACTAGGTCTATCTAGTAAATCTGGATAAAATAGGACAGAAATAACCCCAAAAGCTAAATAAGAATCTAACCTTGGAATTTCAACTGGTGTTAAGTCGATGATGCTCGGGTATTTGACCTGCATTTGCATGAGATATGTCAGTGCAAGTTGTGCACATGAAAAACCTAAAGGTAGAGGCATAACACATACCCCTTCATTAGTCCTTGGTGGTTGCCACTTTGCATTAAGCCCGCTCGGACCCAATATAGAATGCCTAGAGAGAGTCTCCTCATTTGGTCGTTGGAAGTTCAAAGATCTTCAAGAAGAAAGTAAACAAGCAAAGCCAAAAAGAAATGAAAAATATTATTCAACATCAACTCGCATCTTAGTAAGGAGGTCAATCTATAAGGGAATCAGCTGGTATTGAATCTTCCTCTATCCCTTTCTTTTCATTTCCTAGACATCTGATATTCTTTTTTAAACAAGGATCTGACGTGATTCAATATCAATTATCAATAGAAACTACACTTCTTTCTACCTGGCCACTTTAAAATTAAAATAAAAAAATTTTTATCTTTCATCTAGGCATTTCAGGATGGAAGTCAGGCACTCATCTCAGGGACATGCCCTGAACTTTAGCTTGAGCCCTTCCAATAGTCTTTGCTTTGTGAATGGAATGAATTTTTAGTGTTGAAACATGAATTAGAATTCGCAAACTAAATTCTCATTCACAAACAGAAAGATTTAAACTAAATGTGTTTCTGCTGTTGCCATCATGCTCATAAAATTACCTAATGAGGATTTCTGCACATACTGTGCAAGATTCAACTGGAATTTTCAAGCTTAAGGTCAGGGGTCAAAGAGATCTCAAGCGACAAAGGTTAAATCGCACATCAATTGTTCATCATACTCAAACCCTACCACAATACATGCATACCTATCTATGTGGATGTAATTGGGATAAACTAGAATTCTTTTGTGTACTTCCTATCTATAATTTTCTTTGTAATTTAAATTGCAGTGTTAATTCACATGGAAGCAGTCAGGAGTTGTGATCACAAACACAGGTGCAAATGTAGTTTCTTTGAAAATCAATTTCATAATTCTCAAGTGCTTTTCACAATTTCATAATAAACTAATTAAAGAAGCGCACACAAAGCAAGCACCAACTATATGGTAATCCACCAGAACAAGCGAGAGAGGAATGCTGAATAGCTAGGGAGGGAAGGGAGATGGTTTAACAGCAGCACATGTTATTGCATTAGGAGCTTAGGGTGGCTTTGAAGCATTTGGCTTAAAGTCAACAGGGCAATCTCAAAATTAATAAGCTGCAATCCTTCCATGTCCGAAATTTTATGCAGCATTTCAAAGATAGTTGACTAAAAAACTTGGAGGAATACTTACACTCTGCGGAACTGCTGTTCCACTGGCCTAACATATGAATATTGTCTGGTTCTTGAACCTTGATACAAGGATTCTCCAGCGACTGGTCTCACTGCCTGTAGGATGTGTAGAATAGTATGAAGATCACAAACTTTAACTTCATTGAGCAGAACCATAAGTGCAACCGCGCATTAAAGAGAGAGAGAGAGAGAGAGAGAGAGAACTTCTCCGTAATGATAAACTGAATATCATAGAAATAGCAACTGTACCTTTGTCACACCATTTCCATTCAAAATTTTCTTGGTATAAGGAGGTTTCTCTAAAAGATCATTTTGACTGTTATAGCCCCATCCATTTACTTGATGTGTGTGTTTTCTGTTCAACTCATTTATCCTTTGTTGCACTGCTGTCTTTAACTGCTCCAACTCGCCCAAAGCATTTAAAAGTTTCTAAAACAAAAATCCGAAATCAATATAAATGCCAGGCTTTGAAACAAGGAAATCTTGTTCAGAAAAGGAAGAAGAAAAAGGACATATTACCTTTCTTAAATAATCTTTTTTGCTTTGGGGGAATGCTCCATAACCTCTATGACATGGTATTGTTTCTGAGACCAAGCTGAAGCAAAAAAAGGCAGGTAACATTATTGATAGTTTCAGGAAGAAAATCGGACTAAAGAAGAAAAAAACAACAAAAAGATGAAGCAATCCAGCTAAAAAGAGCTCTAACTAAAGTAACCAGAGTGTGATCTTTCATCACGCAAAACTGAAGACATACATTGTTTTATCTCCAAATGAATCCCCCAATTTTACATAAAAACAATGCAGCATACAAAGCAAAAAAAAAAAAAAAAAGGAAAATAAAAACCATCTCCTCCCAATTTCTTAAAACCGAGCAACGTCACACAGTAAAATGAAAGAGCAAACAAAATAAATGGCTTACCTTGAAAACCTTAGTAACATAACATACAAATCTATTATATTCTTCTCTGCTCGAAAAATCTCAGCCTGCGTGAATGCAATAATAGCACATCAGAACAAGAAATTAAAGGAAAAAAAGTATACTTCCATAGTCAAGAGGCAACAAGATTACAGAATAAACAGTTAAATTAAATTATCACGCAATTTCAAAATTGAAAACCCTAATTGAAAAGGAAAGAGGAGAGTAAGACACCTGTTTGAGAATATTATTAGCGATCCGAAAATAGATATTAAGAGCAAAGCGATTATCGACATCCAGTCTCTGAGTTCTCGCTTCTATATTTATTATATCCATACAGCTCGAAGAAGAAGACTTCATTCTTTTCTTTCTTCGGATTTTCCCTTCTTTTCTTGTTAGCCAAACAGTATTTCGATTCTATGTGTTTTGAATTTTGATCGGGGCATTAAGGAGAGATGAGAGAGGTCGCTATTGGCTCCCTGCTTGGGGCTATTGAGCAGACAGAGAACGCGATGGAAACTAGGGAGGAGGTCTTTTGCTTTTCTCTTTTGTTTCGAGGGTAAATATGGTAATACGAGGAAAATTAAAAGGCTGGTTTAGTTGTTGGGATGGTGATTTTCCATGGTTGGTACGAATGATATAAGGTTGACTTCTCACCTTTTATTATAGCACAACTCCACGGTTTTTCTTTTTTTCTTTCCAAGATTTCTAAGAAGACGAATTGGGAAAGCTTGATTAAGACTATATTTTCTTGTTTTCATATATTAGCCATAAAAAAAAATTACATTTTAGGCCTTAATTGTTAAGAAAAGAGAGAAAAATTCATCGGAAAAGAATGTAAAAAGATAAAATTCTTAATTATTTTCTGATCTTAAAATGGTTATTTTAATATCAATAAATTCATTCTGAATATAGGAGTTCAATGGATATGATTGAGGTAATGAATGATGCTGGAAAAAGTTGATCAGACTCTAAAAAAATTATTTTAATTTAATTTTTAGTTTTTAGACTAATTGTATAAATTCTTACCATGTTTTTTTTTTTTTTTGTATTTTTCATGTGAAAAGAAATTGAAATTTGGTTTTTAGAGACAAAAAAAAGTCTTGAGTCTTTCAATACCAGTGAGAAATCTCTTAAATTCCTATTTAAAAGAAAGAGATTGTTATACTTAGAGTGTTAGCTCTCTATTCTGTGACTTACATAATTTTTCTATTTTACAAACAACTACTTGAAAAATAAGAGGCATGACTTACTATTTATAGAAAAATCTAAAAAACTCTATAAATTGATAAAACATCAATTTACCCCTTAAATAATATACATATATTAATTCAGGACAATTTTAGAAATTAACTCATTTAAGTCATTACTTAATTTTTCTAGGTCTAGAAATATAATCTATGTATTAATTATATTCTTATCCTTAATTTTTAAAATATATTTTAATCAATTCATACTTAATTAAATCATCTCAGTTTAATTTTTTATTAATGTTTATTAATATGTATGATCCATTAAGTTTCTAATATGTAGGCTCAAATATATATTGTAATTCTAATTAAATAGAATTAAGTAAATTAAATAATTTAATTTATTATCAATTCAACATTTGATTAATTTATATTTGAAGATCAAGTGCATCATCTACCAATATGTCATGATCTCCCAAATATTAGAAAAGTCATTAGTGATTTGACTTAACCTTTCGATAACCAGTTTCTTAATATAATTAATATCATTTCATCAATAATATTCTGATTTAATATTAAAGCATGGAGTATGCCTGCCATGTTAAATCATGTTTGTTCTCTACATAATAGTCATTGATCGTTTGAATAAGATTTGAAACTTTTTTCAAATCTCATTTCACTTTGACCAAGAATTTCTCAATCAAATACTATTTGAGAATATATGGAAAAAAAAATTTCTAATTCGCCTAGGGTAATAAATCCTCTCTTGATCACTCAAGTACCTTCATATAGTTCATGATATACTCAATGTCTGCCCCTTCGTCACCTCGATTAAGATAACATGTAACAAGATTCAAAGCATAATATTCTCTATATAAGATAACTTAGTGATCTCAAGTCTAAAGATCACTTATACAACTATCACGTGAGCATTTCTATAAATATATGTGATATCTCCATATGGAATTCTCATGCAGGTTAGTTCAGTGTATATATCTTATGACAAGTACCTACATATTAGTTCTAAGTATCCTTTATACCCCAGCTTATAAAAATAGTTGTTTTCTTTCATAAAGAAAAGAACATAATATGCATTAGTATCTATAGCTCTAATGAATGTCCAGTATTTAAGAGAGCATCAACTAAGCACTTTTAAGGAACAATGCTTTGATGCAATAGAAATCTCATAATTATAACAACTTTATAATTTTATTTGCAAAGCATTTATATCCCATGGACTTTATCTTTACTCTAAATTCATAAATCAAATATTAGATTCATTAATCTAATATTACATGAATATTAAAGATAAATTGAGTCTTTATTAATAATAAATATATATTTACATGAATATAATAATGTTATGTGTAACCAACTGATTGGCTGCATGGCATATTAAACTAACAATATTACACTTGCATTAAAGTCAATCGCTCATGTATCTAATATCATATTGCTCCATGTAGCATTAATGCTTCTGCATGAATAATGACTTAGTAAGAGGATCTTCTAGATTCTCTTTGGTTGGTACCCATTCTATCTTTACATCTTTCATTTCATTGATTTATCAAATCAAATAGAATTTTTTAAGTATTTGTTTGGATCATTGATATGACTTTGGATTTTTTGCTTATGCAATAACTTCATTATCATCATAGTACAGGGCAACTAGATCAATAATGTTAGGAACAAACCTAGTTCATTGATGAACTTCTTAATCTAAACAACCTCTTTGTTTCTTTAAACATGAAGATGTACTCTTATTCAGTTGTAGAATTAGTTATGCTCTATTGGTTGGAAGTCTTCCAACTCAGAGCACTTCCATTTAGAATAAAACATATATTGACTGGTATCTAATATTTTTCTAACATTTCATTGAAAAAAATCTTAATTGAAATACTTTTGAATTTCTACTTTATCTTTTTCATCGATAGATCCTGTAGCCAAGTATAAAGTACCATTTTCATCATATCTCTCTCAATATATGTCTTAGAACACATTACTTTAGAGGGAGATATTCCATGTAAAATAGATAAAAATCTAATATTAGATTCTTTCATGCTAATTATTTTAAAATCTAGTTTATATGCATGGATTGAGATAATCTAAGCAATCTTCTAAATTTATCTCTATATCCAATATATAAGTTGTTTCTCCTAATTTTTTTTGGAGAAATTCTTAGACAACCAAAACTTTACTAATTAAAGTAAAGATACGTCTTTTCTTAACAATAATATGTCATCAACATATAATATTAGAAAAATAACACTACTCCCACTAATATTTTGTAAACACAAGGTTTATCCATATTTCTTATATGAAATCAAATTTGTTGATTATACCATTAAAATTGGATATTTTTACTCCTTAAAGCTTACATTGTACATTTGTACATTGTCTTTCTTGTTATTGTTTCTATTAAAGACCTACTTAGATCTATTAAGTTTTATCCCTTCAGGTGGATTAATCATGTTCCAAACTTGATTGGCACATGAAGTTCATAACCTTAAGTCATTTCTTAGAATAAATATCATTTATTACTTCTAAGTAATAAATGTGATCATCAATTATAAGTAACATGTCATTCATAGCTGATACGATCCGGGTAATGAAAAAACAATCAGATTTGGATTTTGACGTAAAATGCACAACTGTCTAGTTTTACGACAACAATCATAATTCTCAATCAGACTGTTAGATCAGGCTGAAATTTTACGTGGAATATCCTAACATGTTGTCCTACCGTGGGTTAACATTTAAGGTCAATTAGAGTTAGGAAAGGCACTGAAATACTAGTCAACAGAGGTTGTATGAATTTTGTTATTTACTTCCTTTTAACTTATTGACTTTCTATTTGGTTAGGATTCTTTTCCTAAAAGGATGTGGCAACTTGTTTTGGGAATCTCTTAGTTCTACTAAGATCTTTAATGTGCTGCAACATAGTTTCCAAGCATGGCAAGCATTCATAAATGTTTCAGAATCCTTTTCTTATAAGGATTCCTTATTATCCTAGCTACAACAATGAAAGAAGACTTCAAAATTAATTCTACATTTAGATCAGATTTCCTAATCTATTTGGAACTTCTTAATGGTGAAAAATCTGATTTTAGCATATTTAGGATAATAATTTTTGGATTTTTATTATTTTCTTCTTAGTCTTTGGGTTATTATTACTTATTTATGTCAATTGTAAGTAGGCCTCATATAAGTCCACCTAAGGGGGGTCCATTAAAATTTATTTAAGTCTAGAGTTAGTATAAATAAAGACATAACTAGACATGTAAGTTGACAATTCATATTAATAAAACTTCTTGTTTGTCGCACTTTGTGTGTGTGTGTGTGTGTGTTGGTGAGATAATCTCCCTTCCATAGTTCTCTAAAGAACTACAAACGATTTATCAAAGAGCAACTAACTTCGTGGCATCATCCTTATACCTTTCATTCGTGAATCAATATTCATTGGGTAAGGGTTTTCCATTTCCAATAGTGTTGGTGCCTAGGTATAAGTTATCTTTGTGTTATCAAACCTGATTTAGTTGGCTTTTTGGGAATTTATGTCTTTGCGTGTGGGTTGCGTGACCACGTGATCATGAGGTTCATATCAACAATTTTCATGAGACTTTCTTATCTAATTGATGCATAACATGTCCTACTAAATTTATAAAGATTTTATATTTCTTAAGGTTCAGGCTAAACATCCAACGTTTTAGCATTGAGAATATATTTCATCAGAATGTAATGTTTTAAGAGGTATATAGAATCTCATTCTCTTATTGATAATCCTTGAAATATTTTATCAAATATTATCATCTCGATCCAATTGAAATTTCTTAATATTTATTACAATTTGTATTTTAATTTTATTGCAGTTTATATTGAACTTGGGCATATTAAATTTAGGTATATACAAACTATTCATATAATTACTAGATCCATAAAAATATCATTAATATAAAATAATAACATTTGTCCTCAATAATAAAAATTTAAATCCATTTAACAGTAAATAAAATGGAAACAATGTCTTAAAATACTCGAGTAATAACAATTATAAATTTATGGTATTTGCTCATTAGGTAAAACAAAATAAAACTAATGCATAACTAGTTTCTACAACTAATGCATAACTAGTTTTTACAACTAATACAACAACTTTTGCTTCATTAGTGAGTCGTAGGTTCACTTTGCCTTCAACTAATCTTTTATATTTCCTTAGTTACTGCATGCAATTGCAAATGTGAAAACCATATTTGGTATCCAATACTCAAGAACTACAATGCAAATTAATAAGATAATTTTCAATTATAAACATACATGAAGTAGAAGCTTCTTTAAGCTTCTTTGCCTTCACGGTTGCAAGGTGTTCTTTGCAATTTCTCCTCTAATATCCTTCATTACCACAATTATGACAAGTGTTTTTGTCTTTCTTGATGCCCCTAGTAGGTTTGTTTCCAGTGGAAATATTTCCTTAAAAATCTTATACATCTCAATTCTATTAGCATTATCAAACAATTGTTTGAGCTATATAATCATAGTATGGGCATCCATATTCTCATGTTGCCTTTGAAGTTCAGGTGACATACTGGCTTATATCACACATGCAACTTGTTCATCGTTATTAACATGATGCTCATGTTCATTCCTAACTTCCTCTTCAGCATCCTTAGCAGGGGCATTTAGAATTAGATTTTCTAAAGCATACAACATTTTTTCTTGTTTAAGAACATCTCTCACATTTTGGTGTCAATCCAAGAAATTTGGTCTAATCAATTTGTTAGCATCAAGTATGTTTTGTAGGGATATTTTACTACTCATTTTGAACTACCAACTTATTTATATAAAGATGGAGAGTATTAGTTTCATGCATACAAGGTAATTCTACCAACTTATTTATTTCATGCATACACATTTAAATTCTAAATTTATATAAGGTAATTCTAATTTGGTTTCTTACTATTTTCTTGCAAATTAATAGCTCTCCCTATTAATTCGAGAAATCTCGCTTAGATTTTCCTAGTAGCCTCGGATCTCATTTAATTTATCTAACCTTGAGTGACTCAACAAACTAAAATAAATTAAATCAAGTAGATAACATCGTTTATCAATCATATCTTTATGTGACTCTTAGATCAGTTAGGTGATAACTCTTTCTCTAAACATATTTTATATATTTTACCTAACTCATGCCTCTAACCTCATATGATCATGAGTGACTCATCCAAATCATATAAGTTAGTTTGGTATGATCCAATTTCATAGCATTAAATATATTCAATTAACGATAACCTTGAGTGACTCAACAAGTTATCCAAGAATAAAACTCTGATTTTTATGCATATAAGATTAGAAGGCAATTATTCATGATCTCAACATGTACTTAATATATTAATGAGGGATTTATTATCAATTAATTAGGTCTCATACATAATATGGCATAACAAATATATATTTTATACATAACAATTTATATATAAACATTCACCCCTAGTATGCCATTTTAATTGAATGATTATGAACATATTTAAACTAATTCTCTCGAACCATTGAAGGGAATTAGATGGTCGAATCCTAGATAGCTGCTGCAAATCTTCATAAGTTCTTTGCAAGCATTTCAATTGTAGCCTTCATCTCTATTTCTTTTTTCATCTTAGATCATGAATAATTTTCTATCTAAATTCTTACATTTCTAAATTATATGATATTTACATCATTAATTAAGAAATCTCGAGTTACATTCGAGGAGAATTAGATGAGAAAAGAATTTACAACCCAAAGAAAAATATAGATAAGGTAGGACACATAAGCCCTATTTAATAAAAATTACAACCACTCAACCATGAAATAAAATACACAATTACATTGGTCTATAATGTCCATAATCATCCATCATGAATAAAAACATTTTAATATCATAATAAATTACATTGCATACTTCAATTCTAATTATTGGCTTTATGTGCTACTATAAAATAATATTTATATCAATCAAATCTAATTTCATAATTTCCAAAACAAAAACAAATTTATTTAACATAAATTCCATGAAAAACATTTTTCAAAATTTAATAAAAAAATTAATCACATTAAAATTCTTATTAATATCCTAAACTATTTTAGGATTAATTACATATAATTTTTCAGCTTAAAACAATTCTCATTATTTTGGAAAAACCATTTTTAAAAATATTATTTCACTAAACCATTTAATTAAATAAATCCTAATCCTATTAGGATATTATAAAACTCAAAAAACTAAAATAAAAAATTTAATTCATTCTTAATCCTATTAGAAAAATTAATTATTTTAATTAAAATTATTTAACGTATAAAATCCAAATTTTATTTAATTAAAAAAATTTAAATTAAATCCTAATCATATTAGGAAAATTAATTCTATAATTAATCTAATTTGGGTTTCAATTAAAATAAAATCAAAATTTTATTTGTGGGGTAAAAAGGCATAAATAGCAGAGTAAGAGGGTATTTGACATTAAAATAAACCCTATGGTCATAACACAAAAGGGGGAGGGGTAAAATGACCCAAAACCCTAAAACCATATCTTTCTCCTCATTTTCTTCCATGTGCCGCATCTATGTTTTCCAACTGCAACCAAGGCCACCATTGTCTTCAGCCACATGAGGCGTAACCATGGTGGTTAGCACTGCCAGCAGAGGCAGCACCCGACTCAACCAACAACAACGACGTGCTAGGGTGCTGCCAGCGTGGAGCGAGCTTGGCTTTACCATCCACAACATCGTCTGAAAATTCCATTAAGATCTAATTGAAATAGTAACCTAGTAATGAAAAACACTTAAATAGCAGTAACCAAGGCCACCATTGTCTTCAGCCACATAAGGCGTAACCATGGTGGTTAGCACTGCCAGCAGAGGCAGCACCCGACTCAACCAACAACAATGGCGTGCTAGGGTGCTGCCAGCGTGGAGTGAGCTTGACTTTACCATCCACAACATCGTATGAAAATTCCATCAAGATCTAATTGAAATAGTAACCCAGTGATGAAAAACATTTAAATGAATCCTAATCCCATTAGGATATCATAAACTCAAAAAATTAAAATAAACAATTTAATTCATTCCTAATCCTATTAGAAAAATTAATTCTTTAATTAAAATAATTTAAGGTATAAAATCCAAATTTGATTTAATTAATTTTTCTTTAATTAAATCCTAATCATATTAAGAAAATTAATTCTATAATTAATATAATTTGGGTTTCAATTAAAATAAAATCAAAATTTTGTTTGTGAGGTTAAAATGACATAAATAGGAGAGTAAAAGGGTATTTTACATTAAAATAAACCCTATGATCATAACACCAAAGGGGAGGGTATAGGGGTAAAATGCCCCAAAACCCTAAAACCATCTCTTTATCCTCTTCTTCTTCCATGTGCTACCAACATTTTTTTCCAGCAATGGCTAAGGCTACCATTGCCTTCAGCCACGCGAGGCGCAACCATGGTGGTTGGCGCTACCACCAGCAGCAGCGCCCAACTCAACCAACAACAACGACGCGCTGGGGTGGTGCCAGCATCCATCTCGCTTGGTTTTACCACTCACAACATTGTCTGGAAATTCCATCAAGATCTACCTGGAACAATAATTTGGTGATGAAATTTTTTTTTTATATTTGATTTCAAAAATCATGAGAGAAAAAATTGATTTTTTTTGGAGAAAATATTTATTTCGCATAGAAAATTAATTTATAATTAACATCAATAATAATTAAAAACATACAATAAAATGATTTTTTTAAGATTTATTTTACCATTAGCACATCAAAATTATCATAAATAACTAAAATAAATATTAATTTAATGATTTTTAAATAAAAAAATATACTTTTACAAATCTTCAAAGAATAAAATCAGAAGAGGTTAGTATCAAACACCCCATTACACTGTACAGTTTAAACTCCCATTCTCCATCTTCATGTAATTTGAAGGTCTTGGGATCGAGGCGTGTAATTAGTTTATTGGAGATATATTATTTATGTACAATTATTTTAAATTTTATTTTTGACATAGTTGTTGCGTAGATCTCGTTAAATATATAGAGATATTAAAAAAATGTAATATTCTTTATCGAATATATGGTTAATTTATTGTTTTTAATTAAAAAATAAATAAATCAAAGTGACAATGAAAAACCTCATTGAACTCTGAAGTTTTACATTTTGCTCCGCTACTCATATTTTTATTAGATAATATTTAAAGATTTTTCTTTATGCATGCTAACTTTGAAGATAGTAGTGGTGATCATTTTCAGTTTGATTTGATTTTTATTAAAAAAATAATCAAATTGAATTTTTTTTAAAAAACCAAAACCGGTTCAAACCGACCGGTTTCGGTTCGGTTCGGTTTTTTAGGATAAAAACCGGTTCAAACTGGTTTGGCTCGGTTTTTTCGGTTTGGCTTGGTTTTTTCCGGTTTTGCTTGGTTTTTCAGTTTGGCTTGGTTTTGGCCCAGTTTTTTCCGGTTTGGGTTCGGTTCGGTTCGGTTTTTTTGGTTTTAGGCTTATAAAACCAAAACCGAACCGAACCGGTGGGTTTTTTAAAATTTTAATCGGTTTTTTTCATGGTTCGGTTTTTTCGGTTACTTTTTTTTCAATTTTCTCGGTTTTTTAGTATATTTGCTCACCCATAGAAGTTAGTGCTACACTACGATAAAATTTATTTTTAACTTATAAAAGATGTTCAAGCACTATCAATATATTTTAAAAAAGTATGAAAAATACACCATTATAAATTCGACTTGTTATAATAAGTTAGTTTTGTTTAATTATATAATAAAAACAAAAAATAATGAAAATAAATGTATCAAATTAAAAAAAATCATCATGACATAAAAAAATGCTTGAAAAAAGAATTAAAAAAAATCAATTACTAAACAATCCAAAATTACATAATAAATTTAAAATAACCATCTAGTAGGTGGTCCAGTGGTAAAAATTTAGGACAAAGAGGTTTATTTTCCCTTGTGGTCTTAAGTTCGAGCCCTGTGGTTACTAATATGATAGTCACTAAAGTCTTACATGGTCATTAACTTCAGAGCCCGTGAGATTAGTCAAGATACACGCAATTTGATCCGGATATCCACATTAATTAAAAAAATTTAAAATAAAAAAAATCTAAATTAGTTTATTAAACTCACAAATCGAGTCCCACCATGTGTATGCATCTAAACCGAGTTTGGACAAAGGTGACTGTTTCATATGCCAAGGTCTCGAATCCCCACCCATCAGAATGGGATTCTAGGTCCGCCTTGCCGAAGACCACGCTGCCCATATTTATATTTATATAATAAAGAGTTTCCCAAATAGTATTTAAAATTCTTTAATTCTTGAAAAACAAACAATAAAGTTCACATTTGTTTTCATAACTGAACCGACCATCCATTAAGTATTGATTATTAAAAAAAAAACAGAGCACCCATTTGACTAACAACACAATGTTTGGTTCAAATAATTCAATGTTTATTTTATTAATTAAT
>Ga0325405_1000427_pt1 | contig 40777 bp, 27 predicted proteins | sample PopdelMetagenome_21_FD_205663 | JGI IMG/M metagenome (GOLD analysis project Ga0325405, IMG submission 205663) | Populus deltoides microbial communities from Bellville, Georgia, United States - Xylem-Control-R2 | ecosystem: Host-associated > Plants > Phyllosphere > Stem > Wood/Secondary xylem... | reverse complement strand
AACCATTAAGTTGATTTTTGGAAATTAAAAGACGCTTGACAATATTACCGGCCGGCTAATTATTAGGGATAATTAATACATGGTTAAGTTGATTGTTTGAAGGGTATGTTTGGCATTGCGTTTGTAACTGTGTTTCGTTAAATTTTGAAAATTTTTTTTTGCTAAAATTGAGTGCGGTTTGTACTTTTTGGATCGTTTTGATGTGATGATATAAAAATAATTTTTAAAAAATAAAAAAATATCATTGGCATGTATTCCAGCACGAAAAACTATTTAAAAAGCAACCGTAATCACACTGTACAGCTAGAAATTAAATACGTAATTGACTACCAATATTATGTAAATCCAAGATTCCCCCTGTCAATTTCATTTCATAACATTGTGTGAACGGCTGTCAAGAAGCGACAGTAGAGTTGACAATAAATGAAAAACAAATAAATTAAGGAATTAATCAGAAACTACAAAACCACATCGTAATTTGTTATTGAGAAGTATAATAGAATATAAATCTGATGGCTGCCTTACCATAACAAGGGTTAAGGTCTTGTATTATAATATGAGGATGATCGTATACACAAGAGTAGAAAATATACTAAGGAGGTTGACATACACTTTAATTAGTCTTAGCTTGATATTTTTTTATATATATAAATATATAGCTTAATTAGTCTTAGCTTGATATTTTTTTTATATATATTTTTTTGACATACACTTTAATATAGGTGTTCAATCTTCTAGAAAACACATCATCAGAGCATAATACTCTTTCCTTAAAACAAAAAACCCTACCAAACCTCATTAAAGCATGAGGTGACGTCTGTTGAATCAGAGAAATGGCAGAAAGTGAGGAGCATTTTCTGGCATTCATTGTTTTTTCCAAACTCATACTGATCCGTCGGGTGAAAACACTGTATACACATGCACTTTCTACTCTCTCTCGTAATTCAAAGTGGGTTCAAGAACCGAGTCGATCTTATTTTGCAAAATTAATGTCAAATTGAACCAGCAATTAAATTTAAAAAAGAAGAACCAAGTTAAAAAAAAAAAACACGAAAATAAATAGTAGTTTTAAAATTAATGTGAAAATTTTAATTTAATTTTTAATTTCTCTGAGATGATTAGGTAAAAAATTAATATATTTTTGATGACTATTAAACAAGTATATATTCTTTTATGTTAAATATTTTAATGATTTATGAACTGTGAAAACAAAACTGAATGTAAAAAAAAATTTAGCCCAATAAATAAGTGTTATTTTAAATATTTATGCTAACTATTCTTCTATACTCAAAATTGTATTATTAAAATTTATTTATTTTAAATAAATTTTTTGATGAACTTTGAATTAAACATAAAAATCTCAGAAAATTATTTTATATCACAGCATCAAACATAAATGTTGACAAAAGGAAAGCTCCTTTTAAATTCCCTGAAAGTCTTTAATTTGTGTGGTTCGATAGTTGATTCATTGAATGTCGACAACAGAAATTACATAAATAGGAATTTACGTTTTTCAATCATGAATAAAAGCTTTTAAAAAAAATATTATTGGACAAAAAAGGGGATCGGAGTATACTCTTCGTTGGCTTGCTCCCGCGCACATACGCTGTGTTTTATTTTCCTTACTTTGACTTATATAGTCAATACTTGTCATTTAATCCAACAAGTATTTTCAGGCTGTCTTTGCCGATCAAAATTTGGAATGGAGCACTTAGGATCTTTAAGAGAATCTTTTTCTCTTAAAATTATTTGATTATTTATTTATTTTTGAGGTGGACTCTTAATTTCTAATATATGCATAATTATTTAAACAAAATGTATATATTAATATTTTATTTATTTAATATTATAAGTTTTAAGAGTAAAATAGCTATCTTATTTGAATTTCATAAAAATTTCCTAAGATATACTAATTCAAGTTGTCATATAAGTTTTAAGCAAGGTATCATTATTCACAGAGAAGCATCACAAGAAAAATTCAGCAGCTTCCACTAAAATCCAAATATGAAATTATCACATGAACAGAGAATCCAATGGCCCCAAATCAAACCTCAATGGTCATATCCAACATTTATATCGTTTAAAGCACATTCACTTGCAAGTAGCACAAAGGTCGAGGTGTTTTTTTTTTTAATGGCATCACCAACCTGGAACCCACCTCAACCTCACAAGTTATTGTTCATTGAAGACGCCAAGAAAAGTCTAGGAGACCGTCCAAGAATGTAAGAAAATTCAAAGCTATAGCATTAGTTTTTCGACCGTAAAATAAGAGACGAGTACTGTTCTGCAAAGCCAATGCTGTGGTGTTAGTTTCCTCCTATAAATAGGGATACAAACCCACTTACTTAGACCATCAAATCCGACGTTCCACACAAACTTAAGAAGTCCCTGATTAATTACTACGCACTACTACTAATTCTAATCATGCCTGCCGCTGTGTTGCATGTAGCCGAAGGGGTTGCTTTACCAGAGACCAAACAGCTTCCACCCACCTACGAAAATCCCATTTCCACTCTACCAACCGTCCCTGAGGCTGAGCTTTGTGATGGCTCTATCCCTATCATTGATTTGGAAGCCCTTCATGGTCCTCGCCGTTCCCATATCGTCAAACAACTCGGCCATGCATGCCAACACAAAGGTTTCTTTGCGGTAGGTTTTTTCTTTTTTTTAAATGGATTCATTGCATTAAAAATTAGATCTAGCACTGTGAGAAGCACATCAAATTGTAAGAAAATCATTAGCGGTGTGCCCAGAAACTGAGAAAAGAAGAAGAAGAAATCACACCAGGAAATCTAGCTTCTATTATATGTAATTCTCCAGGGTAGAGAAACACGTTGTTTGCACTGTTTCTAGTGACCTTTCCCAACAGCTTTGTCTCTCCAGCAACCTGCTGTTCTAGCTGCTAATTTTTTTCTTTATTTAAGCTGTAGTTGTAGCTTGGTATATTATATTCTGTTATGCATTAAAATAATCTAGCTAGTTTCTAACAATAAATTTTATGTTAAACTGCCAGGTGAAGAACCATGGAATTCCAAAGACAGCTGTTAACAACATATTCGACACAACAAGGGAGTTTTTCCATCTGCCGGAGGAAGAAAGAATGAAATTCTACACTCCTGACCCTAACAGTGACATCAGGCTAATGACAGCGTATAAAGATGAGGTTGAAAATGTCTTCGTCGCAAGGGAATCTTTGAAATTCCATTGTCACCCTGTTGAAGATTATGTGAACAAATGGCCTACAAATCCTCCTTCCTTCAGGTGAACAAAAGCACAGATTGTTATTTTAGCCATGAATGACTCAAATGGGGTAGCCTCGAGATGCATGGCGATTCTGTTTTAGATTATTTGTGTTTTTTTTTTTGACATTTGATTGTTGACAGGAAGAAAGCTGCTGAGTATTTGACAAATGTTAGAAGGGTGGAGATGACACTACTTGATGCAATATCAGAGAGCTTAGGCCTGGAAAGAGATTACATAGAGAAGAGATTGGGTGGACATTATGTATCATTGAACTACTATCGAGCTTGTGAACAATCAGAACTAGAGCTTACTTATGGAGTGCGTGGCCATACTGATCCAACTATAATAACTATGCTGTTGCAAGATGATGTGCCTGGACTTCAGGTTCTAAGTGAGGGAAAGTGGATGGATGTTAATCCTATTCCAGACACAGTGGTTGTCCATGTTGGAGATCTTCTGCAGGTGATTTATATTCTATCTATACATGTCTTCTGCTAAAATGTACACTAATCCAAAAACCAACTAAAATATATACGATTCCTTGATTACTATTAACATTCAAAGCCCTCTAATTTATGGAAACCATAATATATTGCCATGCCATGACTTACTTTCCATGTTGTTATAATTACATTTTTCTCTTATGTTTCTATTGTATCAGGCAATTAGCAATCATCGATACAAGAGTTTGCTCCATCAAGCTATAGTAAATTGCGAGAAGGAGCGTATGTCCATCGCCTCTTATTGTTATCCATCATCTGATGCTAAAATAGGACCTCCTAAGAAGTTGATAGACACTGATCATCCAGCAATCTATAAAGATTTCACATTCGGAGAATTCAGCAAACAGATGTGGAAAGTGATAACGCCAACTGATAAGCGCCTGGACCTTTTCAAGTGCTCTGCCGCCTGACCATTTTAGCTTCTGAGATGGCACGCACTTGTCTAATAAGAGAACATATAGCAGTGCTGCTGAATATATAATAACTTTCAGTTTTTTTTGGTTAAATAATAGTCCAATTCAATGCCCCAAATACTTACAAGAGTGAACCCAAATGATGTAATTTTGTAGTTGTTCTGAAATTGATCAGTCCAGGTAAATTATTTAGCAAGTAAAATGTTGCACAGTAAATTTAATTTTGAAAAGCTAGAGGGTATTGGTAGAGGATTTTCAGAGTCAATATATCTCCTTAATTACTTGTGTAATTGACTTAATTTTATCCATCAAATAAATCCTACTTGATTCGCAATATATGTTGTGTAATATTACGAGGATTGACATCAAACTGATCAAAACTGCTTGACTGATTGCGTTCATACTTGTTAGGAAATTAAGGTTTTTTTTGTTTGTTTTTGTGTTTTAAAAATATTTTTAAAAAAATTTAAAAAAATTTATTTTTTTTCTTTGCTTCAAATTAAATTTTTTTGGGGTTTTCAAATTGTTTTAATATGCTGATGTCAAAAATAATTTTTAAAAAATAAAAAAAATATTATTTTAATATATTTCCAAGTAAAAAATACTTTGAAAAATAACCGCAATCACACTTCCAAGCAGTGATAAACTTTTTTTTAATTAATAAATCCAAAATGAATCAGAAGAATACCTTTTATTTTATCCATAAAATAGCATACTGACACCGACTTAAAATGTCTGTGATGTTCGGTTTTATTCAAAATGCTTTAAAAAAATACAGGATCATTTGTAAAATTTGGTACACTTAAATAAAAGCTCTCTGATATTGAGGATATGCAAGAGACAAGAGAGTGACTCCAACTAGCACGAGATCAAGAATATTTTTTTTAAAGATCCATCTTAGGTAATATCTTCATTAATTATAAGCAAGAGCACAGAGGTAATTAAGATCCCAGCTAAAGATTAAAAAAGAAGAAGACGACTCCACCTGTACGCGCATCTTGCATTTCTTAATTAATTTCATATCCTTATTTTATGTCTTAATTTGTTCATCTCCCTCGTCACCTTGCTTTCAAAGGTCAGCAGGCTATTTTTCTCATCTCTCTGATCATTTGATTTGATTCTGTATCATTTGATTCTAGGGATAACGTAGAAGGCATTGCCTCGTGACTTCTATATGTATAATCAAAGATCAAACGCAGTAAAATAATGCAAATATTGAGTAACCTATTCTTTCATCTCTATATGTACAATTTGTTGGGATTTAATTGAATTTCTATAATTGTTCAAACAAAATTCTTATGTCTTGTTTTGGAGATGGATGTATGATGATGCGGGTGTTGTCGGGATTTAAATAGGTTTTTTTTATCGTCATTTCACTCAATCATCACTATTTTTTTTTTCATAATTTTATATCTAATTAATAAACATGTAATTATAAATCAAGGAAAGACAAAATTAGTGGGATTTTCTTTTCTCAATTTTCTTTTATTGGTTTCCTTATTCCTATATTTTTAGTTTTAAAATCTTCTTTTTTTTAATTCATCTATTTCTTATTATTTTATGATTTGTTTTTTCAAAAATAAAAAATATATTCGAAAGAATATTCTAAAGATAATGGCCAAATAACATGGTGAGTGAAAAAGAAACTTACAATATAAAAACCAAGTAATAGTAAAAATAATTGAATTAAAATATTTCAAAGAGGAGAGGTCTTATTAAAACCAAGAGATACCGAGCTCATTAATCCATATTTTATCCAAATCAAGGGAATGGGATTCCTTCGAAGGAGAACAATTTAAAGATAAATTACAATAATATCTTTGAAGCATTATAAAATTAAGAAATAAATAAAAAATATTAATTTTTATTTAAAAAAAAGATGAACTAAATGATATATATATATATAACAATATTTTTCAATTATCTTTTATTGACTGTAAAATCAAGATTCGAATTTTTTTTACCTGGAAAAAACCTTTAAAATCTTAAGAAACCCCCTTTTCGAGTTGTCACAATTGCAAGGACACTGAACATGGGGGGGGGGGGGGGACAGAGGTTATTAATTATGAGGTACACTCACAGCCTCAAATCATTAAACGACTCAAATTTTAGTTGTGGCCAAGTCAATCATTAAACGGCTCAAATTTTAGTTGTGGCCATGTCAACCTTGCATTAACTGCAGAGGGCAAAAATATTCCACCAGCCGACACCATTTCCGATGCTCAAACTGATCTCCATGGGCTTGAGCTTTGGGAGAGTTCCTTCCCCTTCATCGTCATGCATATATGCCAACACTATATATATATATATATATATATATATATATATATATATATATATATATATATATATAAAAGATATATAAATTGAAAAGTCTATGCATATATTATAAATAATATCTGAAAATAAATATTTTTTATATTTTAAAATAAAATTCATCTATATAAAAAATTAAAAAAATAAAAATGAATCAAAATAATGTTTTCAAAAACTAAAATAACACCATTAAAATCTCTATATATAAAAAAAAAGTTAAATAAGAAGAAAAAAAACATAGAGGAGAGATATTAATTGAAACATAAATTTAAAAATTATTTAAGAAAAAACTTAAAAAAAGATATCAATTAAAAAGATATTAGAAAAAAATATATAGCCCGAATGTTGTGGCTTAACTTGTCAAACTTGTGCTCCATGCGTCTAGGTCATTACAAGGAAAAGCCTAGGAGCGTTTCCCATTTCCGGGATCAAACAAAGCAAATATTTTATGCTCATTCCACAATCATAATATATTCATATTGTATCACAACCACAATCATTACTAGTCACAAGCATAATAACTTAGATATTCATTTTTCCTTCTCATTTACAAACACATACAAAATGGTAGTTAAACATGGATAAACAACATTAATATTACAAGCATAAAAAAGTAAGAATCTTAAGTCTCTATGATTAATATAAAGAGATACTAATACAATTCGATTCATATAATTACTTAAGTTAAGTTAAAATACATTGACATTCATTTAATTCCTAATTCATACAAAAAGAATTAGAAACATGAATTTCCTAATTCATACAAAAGAAATTAAAAATCTAGGACACTACTCCCAGCGTGAATGTGAAGGACTTGCAATATCAAAATATGTAAATAATTATATTAAAAGTAAAAATACAGCAGAGGTGAGGGAAAGTCACAAATACATGTATCTACATATATAATTACCTACTCGATAGTACACAATCATAGTTGTCATGGAAAACCACACTTAAATTTTCATTTACTACATCTAGAGCCTATCATTTCGTAACCCACTTATGATTTTTTTTTTTACGATTATTATCCATTATTCTTCACTGAGTACACCCATCTTAGAACCATGTCCCAAATTTAGTGTCATTGATCACCCTTACCCGGACCGACTAATCAAATTTTTAACAATGACGACATCAACTTATCGGTTGGTGCCATTAAATATTTCTAACATGAAATAGTCAATCAATTATTTTCCGCCCCACCTTGGAGATTTTTCCCGGTAATGCCGATGCTAAGGTCTCTAGACATAATTAGCTTCTTTCTTGGAAGCTAATCAAATTATCCTGAGTTTGTTGATACCGACATTGACCGTCGATATCATTAATTATTCTTAACCTGAATAGTCAATCAAGTTCAACATTCATTATATTTTCATAAAAATCATGCCGATGTTAGCAAATCTTGCTAACATCATTAGCCGCCCATATTCGGGATCGACTAATCAAGTTCAGAGGTGGTTGTTTTGGATTCATCATTATAGTTCATTATTCGAAATCGAAGTCCATAAGTCCACAACCAAAATCAGATTTCAATCCATGTCCATTTCATCATATCTTTCCTTTCTTTAATTTTATTCGTAAGTGTTAAATTCCAAAATAAAATAGAATACTAATTTCACTATTAACTAAGGAGAGTATAGGTGTGAAACACCTACCTGTCACCGAAGCTCGATTTGCACTCCCTTGATGTTGTTGTACGCCTCTCATGGTTCCTCCTGAATCCACAAGTACACCACATTAGTTCATGTTCAATTTCAATTTTGCAAATAGCAAGACAACAACAACAACAACATTTACTCTTCGCGTTTCGTTATCTTAAATCATTACACATATTATCAAATTCATTTTCAAATGTGGTTTATTCCCTTTTGATGTCAAGGTATAACGTTACAAAATTCCTAGTGGGAAGGAAATCAGGTTCTGCCTTTATCGAGGCTAAACTTTCTCATTTTATCAATTTCGCCGAAACTATCGACAAAGGCGACAACTCGACCTTTCCTCATACATTTACCTATATATAAAGCTCTAGAGCTCCAAATCAAGTGAGGTCAGATTCGTTGGAAAGATAACATCCCCGACTATAATTTCTATGAAGAGACGTTTCCCAAAGTTTTTTGTTCTAAAGCTCGAAGCTCCCCTAGAACAGGGGTGATGAATCTACCCAGATTTTGTCGATAATTCCTAAATATTTTTTCCGTCATCTTTACTTCTCCTTTTCTTCTACGACACTTATTTTCTACATTTTCTGATTCCTCTAATGTTGAAATCATGAGCTATACCCATGGTTAACAATTTTGTCTTTGCTTCACATAACACACATTAAACTTGTGAAGTCTCCTATTATCAATTTTTTCATGTTTTTCCCTATTAGTGAGCTTTCTACTATAATTAATTTATGCATCAAGAACACACAATATACCATAATTCTTCTTCACTCCCCTCAATTTACTCTTGGCCAAACTTGGCCTAATGGCATCAAGGTTTCCCTTTTTCTTTTTAGTCAATTTTTCTTGCCTCATTCACTCATTGTTCACATCATATACATACTATAAGTGTTCATCAACATAAATTTCAAAATTCCCTTCTTCCCCCCGTTCAATCCTCACATGGTCGGCCACTCAAGCCTTTAAATTAATGATTTTTCTTTAACAATTTTGCATGTTTTCATATTCAGAATATCTCATGTTATCTCATGTTAGCTCAACTAACTTCATGATAACAATTTTTACACTTCCTTTAATTTTTACTCAAGAAACCTAATTTATAAAATCTGAAATTGATGCATAATTCTTAATTAATTGTTAAATTATTTTTCACAATTAAATCTAGTGTCCATACCTTGTGAAATTTCAGAATTTTAGTCAATTTAGTTGAAGATTTTTGGTCTCTCCTCTCTTGCACGCAGCCGGCCCTCTCCCTTCTTTTTCTCCAATTTCTTTACTTGTTTTCCTTGTTAAAATCCTTGTTAATGGGTGTCCTCTCTACTTAAGGATCTTAGGTTTGTATAGTCCTAGGACATTTCGTATTTTACCCTCTCTTTTGATGAAGAAAAATTTGCACTCTCTCCCCTCTTTTCTATGGTGTTCAGTCGGCCATGAAAGAGGAAGAAATGGGGTATTTATAGCCTCATTCTTCCTAATTACACATTGACCCATTTTCATTTATCCAGCCGACCCCTCTTTGTCAGTTTCCTAGCCTAGTGACCAAGCTGGTCAATGTCATTAACCAATTATTCATGCTTGCCACAGTAACACGGTAATTAAATTTGCCAAAAGCAGGGAAGAAGACTCGCCCGGTGTGTTGCTGTTGGAGGCGAAGCTGATGGTGATGCTGCGTCTGTTTGATCGGGTGGCGCCTCGGCGATGACCTCCTGGTCTGCTCTCTGCCTCTGCTTTTATAGTGCTGGATTTCATCCACGAACTTCATCCCTTATCTCCCAGGATGACGATCTCATGGATGAAGATAAACATAGCTCGGGTTTACTCCGTGTTTGATGGGTACAAAAAATCAACAGTACTACCATTGTTGGACTGTTGGTGATGCTTATCTTCATGTCAGGGGAGAGTCGTGAGGACGAGGGATACCGAACCAAATCCTATGGGTTCTGTGGTAGATAATGTAGCCTTAGAATTGGTCTGGGTTTGATGGGATTGATGAGGGTAATTGTTCTAGCCGAAGCCATTTCGGGGGCATCACCGAACGGACTTCCCCTGCTTCCAGAGGAAGAGGAGAATGCCTAGTGTTTGGAACGACGCCATTTTAGGCTAGGACTGTTATTCTTCATTTTGCCCCCTGACGTTCTGATGTTTTGCAATCAAGTCCTTACTTTTGAGAATCTTCTCTCTCTCTTTTTTTTTTAATTTCACGCTGGATCAATGCAAATTGGACCCCTGGATTTTTGCATAATTTACAAAATAGTCCTTGATTTCAAATTTAATTAATTCAATCATTGACTCCTCAAACTTTTAATTCTTTTAAAATTACCTTTGGAGAAATCAATTAACCCCCCTATAGTATCATCTTCTATTCATTTCAGTCCTTGGAATTTAATTTCTTGCAATTTTGATCCAAATTGACCTTAAACTTTGATATTTTTTCAATTAAATCCTTGATTGAATTAATTAAACTAATTCAAAGTTTAATTAAGCCCCTAAACTTATCAATTCTTTAAATTTTAGCCAAATTAACTTCCAACTTTATAATTTCATCCTTATTAGTGCCCAAACTTTCAATTTGTATTATCATGACCGAATTATCAAATCATTATTTTTATTTATTATTAGTTATTATTTTATTTTTTATATTATTATTATTTTCATATTGTTTCTTGTTTATCTTGTTAATTAATAAATTAAAATTTTAAATCGAAACAGTTATTTAAAATCTCTTAAACCTAGTGATCGGATGTCAGGGTGACGCTGCCCCTCTCACAAAGTTTTTAAAAGTTTCAAAATAGATTTTAAACTTGTTAATTTCTTAGGGTATTTTTAGAAAATAGTATCGTTTGAAAGTATGTCGTGCCTGCTCTTGTTTTAAATGGCTCCTGTTGACCAGGTTCGGGTGGCTTAATATATTTTAAAAAATTAATCTTAGTTTTTCATCTAGTCATTGTAAAGATGATGCACTTATACAAAGAAAACCATTACGCCTAATAACTCGAAAAAAGAAAATTCAAGATGTAGGATTCATGAAATGTTGGAAAAAAGAAAAAAAAAACTCCTTTTCCCCATGGAATTGGAAACTCATAATATTGCTTTCTGACTTCTTTCTATGCCATATTTCTGCAACATACTCCCAATAAAGCATTGAATGAGGAGTGAGGAGATGAGAAGACCAAATTGTGGAAGCAAGTTGAATATCTAGAATTCAAATGTTTGCTTGGTACGTTGATTGAACAAGAATACATGGAAATTAAGGAATCGAAATAGGAGGATTGACAAATCAAGTTGCCGGTCAAGCCACCCCAAATAAAATATTCCGGCACCTAATTTTGGACTTTGGTAGAGCAGAAGATAAGTCAAAAGGTCTTATGTTGTCATCTTGTTAGCTGATAAATACGAGGAGCGATAGCAAATTGTCCGTAAACTAGTGTTTTGTCTTCTCAGTCAAAATCAGAACCAGAACTTCCATAGATAAACAAATGGCAACCTCAAGCAATGAAGAAGACTATCATCTCCAGTATGCCATGCAACTTGCAAGTGCATCAACTCTGCCTATGGTTTTCAAAGCAGTAATTGAGCTAGGAGTTCTGGAGATCATAGAAAAAGCTGGCCCTGGTGCCTTGCTCTCAGCCTCACAGATTGCCTCTCAACTTCCCCCTCAAACCAACCCTGATGCCCCTATTGTACTAGACCGTATCCTGTGCCTTCTTGCTAGCCATTCTATTCTGACTTGTTCTCTAGCCACCGAGAATCAAGATAGTGATCAAGTTCAAAGGTTATATGGATTGGCACCAGTAGCCAAATACTTTATCAAGAAGGAAGATGGAGGGTCCTTGAGTCCCTATTTTCTTGTTATTCAAGATAAAGTCACAGTGGATCTCTGGTAATTTGGATCATCTCCAAAACTATCTTCTTCTTCTTTTCATTCCTGATTCTTTTTATGAACAGAAACATTAAAGGATGTCGATTATAATATTTTGTAATATGTCGTATTGAAACAAACAACAGGTACCACTTAAAAGATGTTATTCTTCAAGGAGGGTTTCTATTTCAGAAGGCTTATGGGATGAGTTCTATGGAGTATGTGAAAAAGGATCCAAGATTTGGTGAAGTATTCAGTGGCTTTGTTCGAGGTTTCAACCCTTTATTTATGAAGAGGATTTTGGACATATATGATGGCTTTGAAGGTCTAACATCCTTGGTGGATGTTGGTGGTGGCAATGGTTCTGTCCTTAATATGATCATCTCAAAGTATCCTGCTATTAAGGGCATCAACTTTGATTTGGCTCCAGTTATAGAAAACTCACCATCCTATCCAGGTACTGATTTTGTTCTGATCTTATAATTGATTTCTTTGCCTTGTTCTTTACTGAGAATGTTGAGCTTTCTGACTAGTTACAGAAACAGATGAACTGAGCTGTGTTAGAAATTGTTAAATCTTTTGTTGTATTTCTATTGCAGGTATTGAGCATGTTGCAGGAGATGTATTCTTAACCATTCCCAAAGGAGAAGCCATTTTCATGAAGGTGAGGTTTGATAACACTCTGTTAAAATTAAGCTTCAGAGTATTGTACTGACAATCACAAAATATTTTTGAACGAAACAGTGGGTATCCCATTTCTGGAACGATGAGAACTTCTTGAAAGTACTAAAGAATTGCCATGAAGCTTTACCGGACAACGGAAAGTTGATAGTAGTGGAAATGGTAATTCCTGAAAGCCCCGGTACCAGTGTTGCAGATAGAAGCTTGCTGCAGAATTATTTATTCGTGACAAACATGAATCCGAAGAGAAATGAAAGGACAGAAAAAGAATTTGAACGTTTGGCCAAAGCAGCAGGGTTTTCTCATTTTCGAGTTGCCTGTTCCGCCTGTTCTTTCTCAGTTGTTGAGTTCATTAAAAAGAAGGCAACTGCGAGTACTGCTGCTATAGCAGCGAAGTGAACTGCTAAAGTTGTTACAGTTGAGTAGCCGATATATATGACGTGTATCAATAAACCCAGTCGCTGACTGTCCTTTTCATTTTATAAATTTTTATTATATTTATGTTTTGGGATGTCATAGTTTTTTTATTGGAGAAAAAAAGATATTGTTAATACTTAATAAAATAAATTAAAAAATATACAAATAAATAAACTAAAGAAATATTATTAATGTTAATTAAATACTAAAACAAAAGGTTAATTTTCTTAGTAAAAATAAAAGTTAGTTGCGCATGCAAATATTTAACTTTAATTGTCTTTTTCATCTTATAAATTTTATTTATTTTATCTTAGAGGTTAATCATGATTGTTAAGAACAAACAAATTTTATTTTAAAAATATATGTAAATAAAATTTATTTATTTACTTAAATTATAAAAGAAAAAAATTCAAAGATAAATTATAGTAGTCTCTTTGAAGTATTATAAAATTAAAAAAAAGGAAATATTAATTGTTATTTAAAAAAAAGTGCACTAAATGATATAAAAAAAATAAGAGAGAGTATTAATTAAAAATTAAATATAAAAATAATACACACATATATATATAAAGGTCAGACGATATTGAGTTTGGTTAGGTTAAGAGCCAAAAGATTAGGTGTGCTTAGGCCCAGAAGCCTTGGCCCATGAGCTTGGCTATTTTTTTTTAAAGAGCAGACAATGCATCATTTATTTTATTAGTTAAATGAACAGAAGTCCATTTATTCTGTTGTTGACGACTTATAATCCTTTATAACATTTGTTTACCGCAAAAACACCTTTAAAATCTTAACAAACTCATTCACAACCCCAAAATAGTCTCTAATCTCTTAAAATTATGAAATTAAACAAATCTATAAAAAACAATTCCTTGAACTATTTTTCCTAGATATATCAAAGGTGGAAACCACCTTCAATGAGTTTTTCTTTTAAAGACAAATCCATTGACTCCAACATCAAAGCTATTGCTGGTTGGAACTAATCACCAAAGAGTTTTCTCTCTCCTTAAATTTCCCTTCGACTTTCTCTATCCTATCTCGAAATTCAGGGATTGAGATGTAAAACAAATAAAATTTAAGATCTAAATTATTATATATAAAACTAAAAGACATCAATTTTTTACTGTAGCAAAGAACATTGTGCACTCTCACAATTCACTGTGGGTTGGAGCAGTGCATTTTTTTTAAAAAAATCACTTTGGTCCTCGAACTTTTATTTTGCGTTAATGGGCTCTTTAGAACCCAAATTAGCTCCCAATTGCATATTTTTTTAGGAGGGAGGATTGAATTGAAAGTTAAAGGACTGAAGTGAAAATCTCAGATAACATAGGGGCGGGTTGAAAGTTTCATTGAAACATTCATTTTAATCCCCTATATTTTTTAGGTATTAGGTGATCACTCCCTTCAATTTCAAGACAATACATTTTGATACCTAACTTCATTTTTCTCTTTTTTCAGTCCTTTTCTATTAAGAGGAGAGAGAGAGAGGGAGTCGTTTGATTTCAGCCTAGAAAGAAAAGCTGGTCATTGGGAAAGATTCTGGACACCAAAACAATTGATTTTGGTGTGAAAAGGTTTCATATGAAGAGGGGGTTATGATTAGGTTTTTTTTACCTTGAAAACACCTAAAACAACACATCTAAGCTCGGAAAGAATTTTTGTTTTTCATGGATTTCAGGTTTTGGGATGATTTGTTGGCTTTTGGTGGCAATGAATTGGTTTATCAAGGTTTTTAGAGTGTTTTCTAGGTATTTTTGGTAAAAACAAATAGGTTGAAAATAGGATTTTGCGTCAAAAAACAAAGGACCTCGTTTTTCCAGCCACCACATTGACCGGATTCTGAGTTGGAGCAAACAATGCATCATTTTTTTTGAACTATTTAGGGTGCGTTCTCCACCCCCATTAAACTTTTTTTTTAAAAAAAAGGTTCATGCTTGTTCTTGGCTTTACAGGCCCATGTGAGCCATTGTTTTATTGGACTAGGCGTTGTGCCTAGCTTAGCAGACCCAGAAGTGTATGGCCTGTTTTTATTTTGTTATATTCTTTATTTTTGTTTTAGTTTTTAGTTTGTAGTTTTTTTAAAAAAATAATGTGTTATTTGTGTATATCTTTTCAATTAAATCTTTGGTTTATGTTTTAATTTGATTGAGATTATTTTTAAATGATATTGAGTATGTTTAGTTTTTAGAGATTCATCTATGGTTTTTTCTTAATTTTATATAGATTAAATTTATTTTTTTAATATTAATTTTTTATATGAGCAGTCTTGCAGTGTTGTTTTTAATTATTGTTCAATAAATTTTATATGTTATGTTCAACATTGCATTATATATATATATATATATATATATATAATTATTGTTCAATAAATTTTATGTGTGTACAAATTTTTTTTTTCTATTACAAATTTATTTTGATATAGAAATTTATTAAACATGACAGGGTAAATTACTCATGTTACAATGTTAGATATCTTGATCTTTATTTTTCGCTTAGTTTTCTCAATTACATTTGTTTTTCTCAATTACAGTGTTAGATACATAAAATGTTTTTGTAGACATTTAATTAAGTTATTCAAGTCATTGCAGTAATAAAGAGTTGACAAATATTTGTTACTCTTTACTTGCTAACATTTGCTAGGACTTCACTTCTCACTCAAAAGTTGGGCTTTCAAACTCTTTTTGTTCATCATGCCACTTTTTGTTTTGAGTTGCTTAAATAATATCTATGTTAGATTGATGTCCCTTTACCTTTTACAATTTAATTCTTATATGAAATTCGAGATAGTTTAAGCAAGTTTTTTACATGTACTTATTTGTTGCTTAAAAGTCAAATCATATACCTTTTAATGCTACCAACTCTTGATTGCATGTTTAGAATGACCCTGTTTTTTTCTTTCAATTGTCTTACAATTAAAAGTAACACATGTTTCCAGAAGTAGCTCGCGGCAACACGCAGACAACCTATCTAGTATAAACTAAAAGAAGAGGGAGCAATCATTAAAAAAATTAACTTGAGGGATGCAATTATAGTCTTGCACACCTTTAGTGGAAAAAGGCTTTATTTCTTGTTTGATGTCAATCTTGGTCCTCTATTTTTCAATTGTTTTTATTTAAATAAGCTAAAACCTAATCTTGTAAAATTAACCATAAATTAATGTTGGAATATTTTATGACAAGCTAATGCCTACTTATATTGTTGTGCCAAACGACAAACTAATTATAATAAGATTTTTTGTATTTTGGTCAAACCCTAATGTATAATCATAAACTAATTATAATATCTATTTTTACATTTTTAAAACAAGATAAAATGTGATTTTATTATTTTTTTAGGAAATATGCATGAAAAACCTTTAGGATTTGGCCATATACACAAAGATAAAACACTTTTTTTTGTTTTTTTGGAAAGTGGGAATTAATTTAATTTTTTGAATTTTTAAATTTAAAAAAAAATCAGAGAAAACTAGTTATTTTCATTACTAGATTTGTATCTTACAATGCAAGTCTACAACCCGATATTATGTACCCGATATTATGTCAAATTATTGGACAAATATGTCATGGACCCACAAATATTTTTAAAATTCACTTTTTAATATCATTATATTATTATTTAATATATTAAGCTAGGTTGAAACATGTTAAGCCAAACCCAGTTGGGTTGGGTTGATTAACGGCCCAAAAGCCTTCTCCATTTTCTTTTTTTTAATGTTGGGTTGGGCCCGGAGCCCAAGCTCAATTCGATCAGTTTGGGCTGATAAAAGGCCCAACTTCTCTCTTTTCTTTTCTTTTTTCTATTAGGTTGGACCCGGCCCATCCATCTGGATTGGGCTGAAACGGGTCTAGCCAAGACCCAATAGCTAGCCTAGCCCAGCGACCATGTTAATTATTTGGCTATTGCATGCAATGGCCGCTGTGGGGTTTCAATAAGAAAAAAAAAAGGCTTGCCTAGCCAAAGAAAAAGAGTTGCTAGTTGTGTTCTTGGTGGTGTTGGGAAGTCCGGCGTGTGGCTGGTGGCGGCATTGACGGTGAAGGCATGACAGAGAAAGAGAGGAAAGGTTGGCTGGTGAAAAACCAGGGGGGGAGGATTGGTTTTTTGCCAACTTTGAACCCGAATTTCATCCTCTTCAATGTCTGGAATACATCTTTATTTATATGGAGTGGAAGATGAACAAATCTTGGCCCTTGATTCAAGTGGGAAGGATCTCAATTGTTGGATCAAAAGTGTTTTCATGGTTTGTCCAAATAGGCTGCTAAAGGCTAGTTGGATTGATCATTTTGGAGCGGCGTTACGGCAACTATAGGGCAATTAGCCAGCAAGATTTATATTGGGGTGTAGTATAATGTCAGACCATTATAGCAGTGTATAGTTTGACATGTTTGGTTGAGAGATAAAACATTAAATACTCTAAAAGGGTAGCCACTCAAGTAACTTTTTCAGGCAAACAGGTGAAAGAATATGAACAGTAACCACACGACTTGTCGTCTGGTTTTTTTTTTTAATGGTTAAAACGACACTATTTGGGCTTTAAGATTTTAATTTAGGGATTTGGTTAAAGTTCAATTTAGTCCTTAGGCTTTTGATTTCTTTTAATTGCATCCTAATTAAAAGTGCAGTATTGAATTAAGAAATTTGAGCTTACATTAAGTTTACTGAATATTGAACGCTGATAGAGGTACAGAAAATCTCCAGTCAACCAGCTGGCCTAATTTCTTCATTTTGTTAGATAGATAAGCAAGCCAGAGGAATGATAAGATTCTTCAGTGCACATTGAGGAAAAAAGAAAATTTTCTAGTAAAAGACATAAACTCCAATGAAATTGAAAAATCCAGCAATCATCTACACCTTATTTTTGCAGAGTATTCTCCAGTCTGAACCTGGACTAAATAAACTCCCAAGAAAATTAAAAAATAAAATGGCAGCCTCTACCAATGAAGATGATTGTCATCTCCTGCATGCCTTGTAACTTTCAAGCGCACCGCTGCCGCCTTTGGTTTTGAAAGCAGCAATGGAGATAGGTATGCTTAAAATCATAGACAAGCTGGTCCTGCCCTCAGCTTCACAAATTGCCTCCCACTCAAAACATTTTCTGTGCTAGACCGTCTCCTTTGCCTTCTTGCTAGCCATTCCATTCAAACTCACTCTCCAGCCACCAAGAATCAAGATGGTAAAGTTTAGAGAATATATAGGTACCTGTAACCAAATACTTCATCAGAAACCAAGATGGTGGATCATTTAGTCCCCATTTATTTGTGATGCAGGACAAGGTGATAACGGATATCTGATAAGAAATGTTCAGTACAGTTGAACCTTTAAATTTTCTGGAGTTGTTATTACTAATAGCTACTGTTAATAAAGTTTTGTACTCCCTTCAACAATAAAATAAGTAAATAACAACAGGTATCACTTGACAGATGGGGGGGTCAAACCTGTGGGCTACATGAAAAAGGATAGCAGATTCGGTGAACTATCCACGAGAGCTTTCAGCCCTAGATTATGGAGAGAATTCTGGACACATGTAATGGTTTTGAAGGTCTAGAAAACATGGTGTCAACTGATGCGCACTTCTTAAAACTGCTATAGAATTGTTAGGAAGCTTAGCAAGACAATGGAAGAATGATTGTACTGGGTTTTCTCAAATTCGAGCTGCTTCTTGTGCTTGTATTGAGTTGATTAAAATATGTGATTGCTTTGTGATTAGCATCAGCTTAGTGATGTAGTAGCCGAAGCCCCCTAAACTATGCAAGTCACCACAAACACATTCTATAAGATGAGAACGGCTTTCTACGAGGGATTATCAGACAGGGATTTGTAAGCAAGTTAGGCGAAGTCATGAGCCAGCCAAAATTCATAAAACCAGTTATTAATCAATGACAAAGAATTACAAAGTTCAAAGCTGAAGCTAAGCCACTCCAATACAACTTGCACTTACCCAGTCTGACGGTTTACTGTCGCTCTATCTGAATGGTCACATGAGTGATATTGTGTTCTCTCTTAATGTAATCTATAACCTTGTCCAGTACCATGTCAGCATCAGCATCAGGCTTGATCATAACATGGCAAGCCAACAGAAACTTCCCTACAGTTATTGCCCAAATGTGCAGTTCATGAATGGCAACCACCTCATCCATCTCGCAGAGACCCTTCTCAAGCCTAGTTGCATCAATCTCCCTCGGTGTACTTTCCATTAGAACCTCTAAAATATTCCGTATCATACCGATTGTTGTGCCCAGAACGATTATTGAAAACACGAGGGTGCATATCAGATCAATAATCTTCCACTCTGGCTTATACCATATAATTGCCCCACCAATCATCACCCCAACACTCTGAATTGAGTCTCCCAATACATGAAGATAGGCCCCCTGAACATTGATATTTCTCTGCTTCTTTTGTTTACTCCCTCCTTTTGTTTTATTGTCAACTTCTGTGTGAGTACTAAGCAGAGGCTCAGCAAGATCTGCTCCGTGTGTATGATGATGTTCATCATTGTTTTCAGAGCTCCCTTCATGATGGTGGTGATTATGATGAGTGGCTCCACTCAGCATGTGGTTATGTGCATGATCATGATCGTCATGGCTATGATCATGATCCTCATGGCTATGGCCATCATCACTGTGGTCATGATTGTGCTCACCATGCTCATGACCATGACCATGACCGTGCCCATGACCGTGACCATGCCCATGACCATGACCATGACCATGGTCGTGACCCAACAAGAATGCCATGCCAATATTAACCAGTAAGCCAACAGCAGCAACAGCAAACATGAGTGCACCTTTAACTTCACCTGTATCATGAATAATTCTAACAATAGCTTCATATACAAGGATACCTGCAAGAAGCCATATCATCTGGATGGAAATAAGAGCACCAAGTATCTCAATCCTAAAATATCCATAAGTCCGACGTGGAGTTGCCTCCCATCCGGATGCCCAGATTGAAAACAAGGAGATTGCAAATGCTGCAACATCTGATAAAAGATGAGCTGCATCGGTCAAAATTGCAAGACTATTGGCTTTTATGCCTCCAGCAATTTCAACACCCATGAAGAGAAGACAGAGCCCAACTGCCCACCCAAGTTTCTTCATGGATGCCCCTCGTTCCTTTGCATCTTTAGAACTGGTCTGAGCATCTGAAAATCCACACGATACTCCTCCACAAATCCTACTCCCACCCAGGCTATTCTCCGCAGCTGGAACATCTACATGTACTTCAATTACACGTCCATGCTCTGAATTTCGCACGTCCATCTGAATTTAACTGACAGCAATAACAAAACTTAAATGAATATTAATCTAGAAATGCATTCAAACACAAACATATCTCTAGCAATTATAAGTTCCTGCATCTAATATTTTTTTGGTGGCTCTATTCCATTAAGGAATACTTTCAGAGACACACAGGGCTTATAAGATGCTAATAAGACATTCTATATTAACTTGCAATAAGCATCGGGATTAGGAACTAATCGGTAACATAAAAAAAAATGAATCATTAACAAAGGGCAAACTAACTATCATAAATATTCAACTTTGCAAGTCTTAACCTTCACACACAATACATTCTTCAATCACTACAGACCTTAAAAACCATAATCATTGATCACTCAAGACCCATAAAAAAAAATCAGCCCTTGAAAATCCAAGATAACAAACCAAATCCACCATAAAACATACATGCTTAGAATGAACACAAGATCATCTCATCCCAAACCCAAAACCAACTAAAAAAACTTTTTGTTCAACGAAAACAAGACGTCAAAAACCCATAATCCAATTCAGAACAACGAACACAAAACAAGCCTAAAAATGGAATGAACAGCAAAAATGCAGGAGACCCATTGACGAAAAGTACACCAAAAGTAATAAAGTAATAAACTTTAATCCAGAAGATAAATTCTCTTTTAAAGATCCAGAAGAAAATCCAAGAAAAAACATTAGATTCCATATCCATAACTAATTCCAGTCAATAAACAATAAATAAAGACAGAGAAAGTACCTTTCGGTATGCTTAAATTCTGTAGGTTTTGGTTTTGGCGACGATATGTTGTCTCAGCTTCTTATGATTGCTCTATCTCGAGAGAGCATGACACCACAAAAAATACTTTGTGTTTTTTTTTTATTTCTTTTTTTAATGTTTGTGTTTGTGTTGTTATGTTGTGCAATGATTTTTAGTATTTTATAGATAGGAAAAGACAACATCATCCCTACGCATGACTCCTTTTTCCTTTCCACGGTGTATTGTTCTTTGAATCCATTGAATATGCTGATTCCATAACTTAATAATGGATTTTTGTTTTGTTTTGTTTGTTTGTTATTAATTTTCAATTAAGATTGTTCCCTTTTACTTCCTTCCCCCTCTCTTCCTCACAATTACACAAACTTTTGGATTTGGATTTGGTTTTGGTATAATTGTTTGGTATTACACCATGTATAAGTTTTTTTCAAATAATTTGAAAAATATATTGGTATATTGAGATGATATATCTTTTTACCAAAACTTTTCAATCTACTAAAGAGGTGATTAAAAAATCAGGCTTTGGTTATATGAAACCATAAAATTATTTTTCAATCTATTTTCATATAAAAATATCGACAAACATTTTTATAGTCTTAATAAACTAATCCATTAACTCAAAAAATCTCAAAATAAGTTCAAAAATACAAAATCAAACAGCAAAATTTTTTTTTTCTCAACCTCAATCTACCTTTTCTGACAAGATAAAAGGTAAAAAAAAAACATATTAATAGAACATCTCTTATTAAATAGAATCCATTGATACTAAAAACGACTAGTTTAATAATCAAAATTTTTACTAACAATCAACTTTCTCTCTTCTTTCTTATTTCATGATGAATCTCCTTTTCTTTTCTCTTTTTTGAACTAAGACTGCAAATAAACAAAATAAAATTTTTATACCAAAATAAAAATTACAAAAACAAAAGACATCAAATGAAAATTAAGACAATTCTAAAGGAAAAAAAAAACTCCAAAAGGCATGTTTTAAATAGTGCAAAAAAACTTTAATTTTAAGCATAGTGTTAAATTGGAATGCTGTATTTCAATTTTTTTCAAGCAATATAACCAATATTTTAATATAAAATTTAGCATTAACCAACTATCTAGATGTTTTTGGACACTTGAAGAACCTCATAGCAACTTAATAAAAATAATTTCTCCATCTCAATTCCAAAATAACACATAGTATGCAAGATAAAATTAAAAAAAAAATGGTAGTTAAAATTGAAAATAACTTATAGAACTAAAAAAAAAAAAAATTAGGTTTATGTTAACAGTGGTTTATGTGCTGGGTGAATAGTAATTAACCGACACAATTAGGTTTTTGTAATTCACGTTTTTATTTGGAATGTTTTGGATTCAATTAAGAGGGTTTATATGGACAGGTAATTTCACTTCAAATCTTTTAATATTTTTAGTAATTAAATACGTAGCTATTAGGTGGCAATTTTGAAAATCCAAAATCCAACGAGCACAACAAGAGCAACTCCAAGGGCTATGCTAAATAAAATAATAATAATAAATATATATTATTTTAGCTCTTCTATACTTATTTTACATGTGTTTAAAGAGAGTGTTAAACAAAATATTAAAATATGTTTTTTTTAAATATTATTTTTATGTCTTTTAAAAAAAAATCAAAACTAACAAAGTAGAACTAACAAAAAATAAACTAATTAATGTTGTCATGTAAAAAAAAAATAACATCAAACTCGTTGAAAAAAAAATAAAACATTTATTTTTACCACTTCAGTACAATTGACTTATCAAATATTTTTTTCAATGGAATATATATAATAAAAAAAATCATGTTTATATTATTTAAAATATTATTTTATCAATTTAACTCTTTAAAATAACATTTTTCTTTTGTGCGCTCTAAAAGACAATAAAAGATAGTTAAACTACCCAATATCCTTGGCTGTGAGATCTATCTATTTTTCTAAATGATAATTATTATATGGAAAAATACACAAATTTCACCAAATATATATATTAAGCCAAAATATAATTTGATATGATATTAAATTAAATCATTTGAACTACATGTTTTCCACCTTGTTGATGAATAATAAGTGAACTTTTAAGGTGTTTTTATGGTACAGAAAATTTGACCCACAAAACAAGACTTTTAACAAATTTCATTTCAGCCGACAGTCAAAACATAATTAATTGAAAATAAACAAAATTGGAAAGAAGAAAGAAAAAACCATGTATTATTTGGTTGTATTTACTATTTTGGTGTATAATGTTTATTTTTTATTATTATTTTAAAATTATCTAAAAACTTATGAAAATTGAATAAAAAAAATAAAAAATTACTTTGAAAAACAGGAAATGACTGGACCTTGATTGAGAAACAGAAAATGACAAGACCTTGAATTGGGAAAGGTCAAGGAAAAAACCTTTTTTATTTTACTTTTTACCGAAGTGACATTTTTTGGATTTTTTTTTTCAAGTCAAGGTTTAGATTGACTAGCTTACCCGCAAATTAACCTACCACTCAACATGCGACCAGTAACCCAAGTCTTGAACCAGACCAACTTATGTTCTGAACTTCGGACATGCTTAGATTTTCGATTGAAGCTCTCTAGCCATCCACCAGATTGTAAAATTTATAGCCAAAATGACCAGGATTGAGGACACAGAACATGAATACAGATCTTTCCATGAATTGCTTCTACAAATGATTATGAATACAGATATACCAAAATCAAGGCAAAAGTAACTAAGTGAACTACAAGACAACTTTCTTTTTAGGTTCAAGAATGGGAGGATCTACATCGATCCCCATGTTAGCTGCAGTGCCTGCTATGATTCTCATTGCTGATTCAATGGTTGTGCAATTCAAGTCTGGAAGCTTTTCAGTAGCTATGGTGCGTAATTGGTCAATCGTGACCTTACCCACTTTCTCCATCTTTGGATCTTTGGAACCTTTCTCCACTCCTAATTAAGAGCACTCACTAGAATTAAACATCTATATTACAACAACGAAAATTGAATGGCAGTTGATATAACATCCACAATCATCTTGCAAAACTAGTACTCTACAATAACAAATTTTCCATGAATTAAATGAAAATACCCTATACTCACTTTAAGCAACACCTATTTGGAGGAACTAGTCAATATATAATTTCTTGTTCTTTCAAAATATGAGATTCTTAATATATTCATTAACTATGTTGAGGCTCTACGCATGAAACCTGCATATTTCCTGACATAATGCTAGTAACTCCTCAACAGATATATGGCAACACAAGTCTAAATTTTTAAAGCCTAATAGGGAGTCAAATTGTTTATATAGGCAAAAAAAACTAGGATTAGTAGTAAGAATTCTATTCTAACCAGGAAAAAGAAGAAAAAAAAACAACAGTAAAATATTTTGTGCATCAACTAGGCAGAAATTATTTACAGATGTTTCCATTTTCAGAGTCAAAGTATTTGTTTCTCTGAGTCAGAGAAAAAGAAGAAGTGGCTTCATAATACCAAGAAACACAAATTTTGGTTTCACTTCAACAAGGACTGGTTGCACCCAAGAAGAGTTTCAGTTAAATTCTTCTCTGGTAAACATTGAAGCACAACAAGGCAACTCTGGCATCAGCAGCGGTTCAATAAAAGTTACATGGGTTAAGGATGAAAAAGAATTGCTATGGAGCAGATAGGATGAATGGTAAAGTGAAATTTCAATTATCTAATCTAAATTGTTAGAAACACTGAGAATCATGTATTACTAATCACCAAAAGGGGGAAAACATGGCGTGTTTTGAGGTAACAATTTTAGGATTTCCCTTCCACAGCTCACTTAAGCTCTGATTGTTATACGAGTCTTCTCTACAATAGCTTCCAAACTAGACTCAGACAATTTGGCCAAATATACAATCCCTCCATCAAAAACCTAATACAGCATAACAAGGGGGGTCCAAAACAAGGGAAGAATTCATGTCCCTGATATTTGAAAAAACTTCACAATGAGTTAAGCACTCTTGCACTGCAAAATGACAAACTTTTACTTGCTCTAGACTCCCAAACCCAAATTCATCAAATTTCACAAGTATTAATACTGGAAGTCTGGAACTCCTTTTGGTATTAAGTAATCAAAGAGAAACACAACTCTGTCAAATTTGAATGACTTCACTTAAATGCACAAAGAATGAGTCACAACATCACAAACTCTTAACCTAAAAACCAAGAAGCTTATAATGAGAATATTAGCAGGTGTATTTTCTGCACAAGGCTACCACCAACTCTCACAGAGTTATTACAGCCTTATGTGTGCATGCTACACCCATACCTGTTTCTCTTTGAGGAGCCTTTCAATGGTTTGATCATTTAACTATATGCATACAACTGTCCATTCTACTATTCACATTATATAATTTGTTTTAAAAGTATCATAAATGACTCTCACCATTTAAACTTGTAAAGACATTGTTGGGAATTCAATAATTACAGTTAATCATTCATATGTTAGCACACAATTATAGTATTCTAGATTCTATCTATGCATTATACACAACCCTTGAAATATCAATTGGTCCATAGAATCATATGCAAGTATACCTGCAGCCTTAAGCAACAAAACTGAAGCAGGAGGTGTCTTCAAAATAAAAGTAAAGCTTTTATCCTGAAAAATAACACCATAACAAAAATCAAAACAAGAAAAACCATAAAACCCTCAAAATCTCAACCCCATAAAAAATTAACAATTTTTTTTTAATTCTCACATCATAAACAGTAATCTCAACAGGAATGACATAACCAGCTTTATCTGCAGTTCTGGCATTATAATCCTTACAAAAAGCCATAATATTTACACCCTTTGAACCAAGTGCTGGCCCTACAGGTGGTGCAGGAGTTGCCTTCCCTGCCTCTAAAGCCAACTTTATCAATCCAATCACTGCAACCCCACAAAAAAGATCATCACAAAACAACCCAAAAATTGAAACTTCACAAATAAAAACATAAAGGGGAATTTTTTTTACCTTTCTTGGCCTTTCCACCAGGCTTTGGAGGGGCCATTGCAATAACCGAGAGCCTTCTTGGAGCTGTTGAAAGAAATGGGGAGTGTTTCTTGTCAAAGAATTGAAGAGAAATATTGGGGTTTGAAGATAAGCTAATGGGAGAAGCAAAAAGAGAAGAGGAATTCTTGATGTTAGCATTGTTCTTTGAAGAAGGAGAAAGAGGAGAAATGAAGTGATAATGGGTTGAGAGAGAAGAAGAAGAAGCCATTGTTGAAGAGAGAATGAGTGATGAAGGAGAGCAGGGTTGAAAGAACTTATGTTGTGGATAAAACTTGTCATGTCGTTCTTTCTATCTTCAATTTCTGTTTGGGCTGAGCTTCTTGTTTCCTGTCTTCAACTCCTGGTTTTTCTGTAAATGGACTGATCTTCATTGAGTCCAAAAATTGTATACAAATGCCAAAGGCCTCTAAACCAATGTGATTTAGACTCGAATCCGGCCTGAGACAATCCTTGAGCTTTCAGAACTGGCTTTTAGGCTTTTCATAGATTGAAAAAACGCCCATCATAATAATTGCAGCAGCAATGTGTAGTGTCATGTACCTAGCTATTTAACTTTTTCTTTGCTGCGTCGATTTTTTTTTCAATACAACGATATTTTTTAATGTATTTTTTAAATATAAAAAAATATTAATTTTAAATTAAAAAGTTCATGCATGTATTTAATTAAATAAATTGAGAATTATTTATACAACCAAAAAAATTAAGAAATTCAATTTCTAACCGACCGTAGTTAATCAATCAAACTCGTGATCTAGATTATGATTTATTTGGACTAAAAAAGATTTTTTAAAAAAATTTTTCTTATCTAAAATAAACACTTATAAAATAAAAAACTCACTGAATATTGAGGTAACTAGATATAAATACCAAACCGAAACAAATTACATTACTTAATTAATAATCAACAAAACATTAGCTATATATGAAATTGAAAAAAAAAATTAAGCAAGAAAAATATATATAAAAAAGATTGAATTATGATGGGTAAAATCTAGGTTAGCCTAGAAAGCAAGGGCCTAAAGAAAAAGGCTCGGGCGTGCGGGCCTAGAGTAGCCCACATGACCGGGCTTTATTATTATTATTTAATTCTCTTAAGAGGTGGACAACCTATCATCTATCCCTTTTATGTTTTTATTTTAAATCAACTTTTCTAAATTTTGGTGACCTCTAATTGCTGGAAAATTGGGTTGTGATGTTTCATACTAAAAAAAAAAAAACTCATTTTCAACCATATTTAATTCAAATAACCCTAAACACTTTGTAAAATATATCTATGGCTTCAAACAATACAAAAAACAATTGCCTAAAAACTGACAATCAATCCAAAACCAAAATTGTTTGTGAGCTCAGGTCTACCATATAAGGCAATTTCAAGAGAAAAAACACCTAAGATAAACTCTTCCCATCTAAAAAAACTCATTAACATCAAAATAATCCTTTTTCATGACCTTAATCGGTGTAAACAATGATTTCTCTATCTATTGCTAGAATCCGATCATTTTTCCTCCTCTCTCAAATTAGGAACAAAGAAAAAGAAGTTCGGGATTAAAATTGACTTCATTCTTAATTTTTTAAAATTGAAAGGACCACATATTTATAATCAGGAAAGTTTGGGGATTAAAATGCACATTTCACACAAACTTTGTTAAAGCCACTTATTCCCACCATGTTTATCATTTTGATCCCCTATCTTTTAATGTCACTCTTTCTTAATAAATTAACTCAAATTGGTCTCCAATTTGACAATTTTAGGGTAAAATTAAAAAAAAATTCATTGTGAATGTCGTAAGGGTGCGAGAGTCGCGACGGCGGAGGCTCCTTGTCATACCTCCTGTGTGAGGTGTTGTGTATTGGGAAGAGTTTTTGGATTTAATCATAGAATTATGATTAATGTTTAGGAGTCGCCACCTAGTATTATGGTCACTAGGAACCTATGGTCTGCAAGAGTTTGAGTAAGGGACAAGTTGTGCAAGGGAAAGACGCATCACCCCTAATGCACCCTATCTAAGGTAAGCTGCATTGTTGTTTGATTGTTTTTTTTCTAAGTAGGGTTTATATTCGTTGGTCTTTTCTAAGGTTCAAGACAGATCTCTCTTCTTGAGAAAGTCTCTACCTTATTGGGTTAAATTCTAACTGTTCTAAAGTCTGAATTATAACATGACATTTATTTACACCTTGTATCTTTAATATTTGAGGGTGTACTTTATCGTGTAATTTTACACCCCACAAATATTAAAGTCTACATCTGGATCCTATAAAAAGATTGGAAAAAAGTTTTTGATATTTTAGCAAAACTCTAATGGATGATCATAAACTGGTTATGATATCTATTTTTTGGATTTTCAAAACATGAGAAAGATGCAATCTTTTAATGAAAATATGATTGGAAAAGTTTTACGATTTGGCCGTATGCATGAAAACAAAATATATATTTTTTTATTTTTTTGAATAGGGAAATTGATTTAAAAGTTTTTGAGATTTTTTTGAAAATGTTTTGAATTTTTTTTAATATTTTGGAGAAAACCGGGTATTTTAATACCAGACTTGTATTTTACAGTGTAAATATACAATCCGATATTATGCAAAATTGGTAGAAAAATATTTGAGAAAATCACAATTTTTTTTCAAAGGATTTTTGAATTTGTTTTAGGAATTTTTTGTTTTTTTAATGAAATATATAAAATAATATATATATATATATATTAATTAATTCATTAAATATTATTAAAGCATGTGGGCCGGGTCGACCCAAACAACTGGGCCAGGCATAAACTTAGAAAACAGTGGGTCGATATCGACCCAAAACAGTTGGGCTGATCTCAACTCAACATATTTTCTTCCTCTCTTTCTGGGGAGCCCAAACATTTGGGCTGGGCCATAACTGACCCGGCCCAAGAGTGAATTATTTTCAGAACGTGAACAGTAAGTTCACGTTCTGCATGCAACTTTGTAGTTGCAGACGGCAGAGTGAAGTGGGAGGCAACCTTGTGGAGGAGAAGGAGCTGCTGTCATTGGCTTGGCGTGAAGCTGACGGAGGTGCTGGTGGAAGAAATGGTGGCGGTGTTGGTTGCTGGTGGTGGAGGAAGAAAGATGAAGAAGCAGAAGAAGAAAATCTGCAGGGGAGAGAGGGAAGATCTCGCAGTGGCTACCCCATCACCGGTGAGGATTTGGGTTCGTGGGGAGGCTGAGACACCGTCTGTTGGTGGAGGAGAAATGTTTCTGAGGGATCTTCAAGGGTTGAAGAAGCAGCGGGGAGAGAGAGAAGAGAGAGAACCGTTGGATGGAAGAAAAACAGGGGAGGGAGCTGATTTTTTGCGATGTTTGGACCCGAATTTCTCCTCCCTCAAGCCATGAAATCCACCTCTATTTATAGGCGGTGGAAAAGGGCAATCTTGTCTTCGCCGGGGAAAAATTTTCAGCCCTTGATTTGACTGGAAGAATCCAAACCGTCGGTTCAAAGTGTGTACCTTGAACTGCCAAATTTGACAGTCCAAGGCTGCCTGAGTTGGCTACTTTAGGCTAGTCACTGGAGCAGTTTTGATGTTTATAGGCCTCAACGGATGATACTCGGGGATAGAGGGATTTCAGGTGACCATTTTGGTGCATGTGTTGTCAATTTTGGGGGACATACGAGGCATTAAATGCACCTGTAAAACTGCTCCCCGAGCAACGTTCAAGGGGAAGACAGTGAGCAGTGACCAGGCGACGCGTCACCTGATCTCCTCTTTTTTTTATACTCAAAACTACGCTGTTTTAGGTTTGAATTAGGGATTTCGCCGAAGTTCAATATAGTCCTCTAGATTTCAATTTGATTCAATTGAACTCCTAATTGACCCTAAACCTTTGATTTAATGCAATTAGGCCTTTGCGGAACTTCAAATTCAGCCTTGTATTTACGTGCCTTTTGCATTATGGTCATTGGTCTCGGATTTATGCAATTTCACCCCTAATTGACCAAACTTTCAATTTCTTCAATTTGACCCCCAGATTTTGTCAATTAAACCCTATAGTTTGACGCCTTTTGTATATTGGTCACTGACTGCGAATTTTATCAATTTAACCCCTAATTGACCCCAAAACTTCATTTTTCTTGCAATTTGGCCCCTAATTTCAATCAATTAACTAGGTAAAAATTAAATTTTATCTCTTAAAATTCCAATCTTCTCAATTAAGCCTAAATTAGGTTTCCAAACTTAATTTTTCACCTATTAAGCTCCAAATAAAATTAATTTGGCTCATTTAAAGTATAATTAAGTCCTTGCATTTAATTAAATCCTTCAATTGGACCCAAATTAATTCTTAACATAATTAAAATTTAATTTGGCCCATGATTAAATCAAATTGGCCTATTAAAAATTTAATTATGTCATTGGACTTAATTTTTATGTAAATTCGTCCAATAATCATTTAATTTAATCTTGAATTTGTATTTTTTTCACCATTTTTGGGCATAATGGGGTACAATTACGCCTTGAAATTTCACCAAAATTGCAACTTGATTACCTGGTTTGCTTTCTATACATTGCTAGCCTTTATTATTATTTTTTTATTTTTATTTTGAAAAAAAATTAATTTTTAAAGAATAACCCAGAATTGGGTTATGACAGTGAAAATCGACAGTGAATTGTGAGAGAGGCTACTTTCTATGAAGGAATAATAAATTCTCCACGCCTTATAGTGTGTAGTTAATGTTTCTTAAAAATAACATGTAACTATGGAGATACTTTTAGGTAGGGCCTTCGGATATAAAAAGAAATGGAAATAAAGAAAACATAAACATATTTAGTTAAAAAGGCAAAGATGAAGATATAATGTCCGTTTATCATTAAATTTGAACCTGCTTTTCATCAAAATTAAAAATATTTCTTCAAATTAATTTTTTTACATCCAAACTCTAGTATTTTATTTTAATTACAATTTTAAAATTATTTTTTTAATATATTACAATCAGTTTTGTTTTTATAAAAAATCTTAGTTAAAAAAACTATAATTTATAATATTCTTAAACTTATTTTTTTCAAACCACAACCATAAAAATTATACAATGAAAAACACATATATTCTTCAATCTTTTACACCTTCTGTTGAGCGAAACTCAATGTGTTTGAAATTTCTGTACAAGCCCTGTTTGTTTTTGTGTTTCAAAAGCGCTTTTAAAAAAAAAAAATTTAATTTTTTCTTTACTTCAAATTAATATTTTTTAGGTGTTTTAGATTATTTTGATGTGTCGATATCAAAAATAATTTTTTAAAAATAAAAAAATTTTATTCTGATACATTTCTTAGAAAAAAACACTTTGAAAAATAACCGCTATATATCACACTCCCAAATACCCAAATTGTGTGGCTAACAATAAACCAATAAATAAATTCCATATGGCCATCACTACTTCTCCTTCACTCTCCAATTGAAAGGGTTGTTTTATCACTAATGTTAACTTCAACATGGTTTATCATATTATCACTTAACAAACATCGCTTTTTGTTATTTGATTTTTGTGACATCAAAAGTCAATTTGAAAGTGATATTAGCGTTCAAAATTTGTGTTAAATTTTAAAAAGAGAGAGAGAGAGAGAGAGATACGAATAGAGACTTCAATTAAGAACATAAACAATTTGTTATTAAATCATTCATGAAATGTGATGACCATGAAAGAAGATTTAATATTAATGTATAAAAATTGTGCAAAACTTGTCAATATTGACATGACAAGAAGGACACCCAATAATTTTTTACTTGAATGTTGTTTCCTAGGTTAAGTTGCCCTCCATTATCAACCCAACCATAAGTAGTGGCTTCCACCATTTCTTCAACTTCAAATCTCCCTCTACCTCCCTCCCTCCCTCCCTCTCTCTCTCACACACGCACGCGCACATACAGACACAAAAATGGGGATTCCCAGCTTTGTTGCAGTGAAGATGCCAAAATGTTTTTGTTTCAAATTCCTGGTAGAGCTTCTCACTTTCATCAAGTTGGTGTTTCTATTGACTCTAACCATTCTACGTATGTTCAAGCAGCCTGAACTGCTTTACAATTCCGATCAAGATCAAGATACCACAGGGGGTTATGTTCTTTTAATGGATGAACTTTGTCCATCACCAATTCCAGTCCCAGTTTCCACTCTTGCAAGACTGATCAAGAAGAAACTTAAAGTGATAGCATACAGCAGTTTACTTGAAAGATCAGGGAAGCTTGAAGATGATCAAGAGAGCATATGTCCTGTCTGCTTGGACTGTATAGAAGGGAGAGATGAAGTCAGAGAACCATGCAACTGCTCTCATGTGTTTCATCTAAAATGCCTAGATAGTTGGGTGGATCAAGCTCATGTCACCTGCCCTACCTGCAGGTCTATGCTGTTTCCAAAGAAGGTGGGAGCTGCTGCAATGTATTTACTTGCTTTTCAAGAATCTCTTACGGATGAACAAGTTAGCTGAAGTAGCAAAACCATATACACATACATATATGGGGCTACTATCCCAAAATTTCTCTCCATCTGTAAAATATTTTTTTTCTTTGATCTAATTTATGCATCTTGGATATTACTCTCTTTCTTTCTTAGCCTCTCTGATTTTCAATTTTTTATTTCCTCCTCCACACTAAATTATTGTAAGGCTTGAGTTACGTGTTTATTTTACACTAAGGTCAATTATATCTCAAGTCAAATGAACTGGCACAATATCCCTTACCAAATCTGAAAATATATAAACTTCTAGAACGTGGTAAACTTATAATCATAACTAAAATACTAGCATACATTCTAGATAAAAATTTCAATCATACAAAAAAAATTAAAAATTATCTTCTAGCATGAATACCAAAATCACAACCAGAATTTTGCATTTTATCGATAGACTATTCTGTACGTGTTTAGTTACTAATTCACTAGAATAATTTTACCGACGAGATCACGAACAGTTATTATTTGTAAAAAAAATTATCGTTGGTGATTTTTATTATGTTGGTTATCTTATTGGTAAAATTATCATCAGTAGATTTATAGAAAAAAAAAGTGTGCCAAACAAAAAACACATTTATTGGCATCAATTCGTTGGTATTTTATCGGTAAAGATGGCACAATACCAGTGGAAATGACTGTTTGTAATCACATCAGTGATTTATTTTTATATTATCGAAGGAATTAACTCGTCTGTGAGTAAATAGTGTTAGTGGCATTTCTTATAATTTTTTTCCAACTCTCTGGAAGTCTATCAGTAATTTGTTTAATTTTTAAAAACACATATAAAAAAGTATAAAATAAAAAACCAAATATTTATTACAAATTTAAAAATTTATCAATTTAAATGCAATTCATCTAGAAGAAAGTGGTTAAAGGAGGAGGAGTAGGTAGTCTTCATTAAGACTAGAGGGGAGATAAGGTTGGCAACATTTATCACTCATGTTTGATTTTAACTCTATGTACAATCGCCAGAGTCCAATCATTTCAACACTAAGTCGTTCTATCTCAGCAGTAATATGGGTCGTCCAAGCTTTAACTTGTTGGTTTAAAATCACCTGGAACTTCAAAGATCGAGTGCTGAAAATTGATTGCGAGCATCCAATGGTTGAAACACTACAGGTCATCCACAACTTAGTCGTAGTGTTTGAGATACCGTAAACCCAATTTCTTTCCGGTCCACCAAACGATTCTACCTCCAACTACAAATTCAGATTGAGTTCTAGATAGGTCAAATGATCATCCTCATATCTCTCCTGCAACCAGGTGTTATATGTTTCCTAAAAAAAAATAGTTAGCTAATTTAAAAAAATAATAACTTAAGAAAACAAAAATGTTGAAATACAACTTACCATGAACTTTGGAGCTCGGTTATCCATGAGCTGCTACACAGTTTTCAACAATCATCATTTTGAATGTGAGTTTCTACAAAAAGCTTCATTGGTTTTGGTTTGCATTCAAGAACCGTAGTTTACAAAAAAAAAAAAATTGTTGTTAGTTAAACATTTTCATATAAAATAACAATTAAAAAAATGGATGTGATAAAAAAAAATCTTATCATTTGCTTCGCATGCAAAATGAACCGAATGGATTCACTAGTGTGCATGGCAATTGAACCATGAATCTCCTTGTTTCGGTTCTCTTCCTTGGACCGTGACTATCACACAAAATACTTCGACATCACATGCTGGGTATAAGCTTCCCATAAAGCACTCAAGACATGCAGAGATCTAAAATCCCTCCAAACTGTCACATTTTCTTAACTTGGAAGACCTTTTTCTTTATCATCTTTTTTTTCTTTTTATGTCTCATACAAAAAATCACACAACCTATACGGTAGCAGTAAATTATCGATTAAGATAATGAAAAATATATTTTTTCATTTAAATAAAAAATATAACATTGATAGTTCAATCTTACTTATTTGCGTTACGATGCTCCCGAACCCTCCTGACAACAGCGTTGCCAACCATATCTCAGTAAAAGTTTTACTTGTAAGTAAAATTTGTTAAAGAGTAGTTCATTAAAATCAATGAACTAATTGAATTAAAATAATAAAAAAATTTATTTAATTATATACTAACCTTGAACTTTCCTAACCATGCATCAATCATGAGTTTTCATTTAAGATTTTTGGAAACTTGATTCTATTGAAACAATGACACTTCCAGCGATGATTTCATCACTGATATTATTGTGTGTGCAACTTCAACATTTGCAAACTTAAAATTCAATTTGTTAATTGAAATTTAATTTTCAAAAATTATAATTTTTTTTATTTTTTAATCGTGCAAGAAAGGAAAACAAACTTACATTGAGTGGTCGAGATTCCATTAGGTAATGTACTTCCCAGTGTATACATTTTCGCTCTAAACGAACCCCCCTTAACAAGGCGACATTGCACTTGACGAGTTTGCATCGAGAGAGACTGTCTGTACCTCAAGTGTCTGTTCATGATCGACACCAGTAACTCATGGTTATTAAAAGCACTGCTAGAAGAACTAGCAACGCTCCTATTCGTATGATGCACAATTGATTTTCCCCTTGGCAACTACACAAATTAAAGGATTAAAAAAGGTAACAACATTCATATTTAAAAAAAAAATGGTAGACACAAACCAGTTGATTCTATTTACGACAAGTCCTTTTTCCTATTAATTTCTAAAAAAACAAAACCCTATAAAATGTGAATAATCAACTAAGGAAATATTTCTGCTAACAATTTGGTTAATTTCTGAAATTTTCCAAAATTATATAAACTAACAATTTGGCCAATTTTAAACAAAATTTTATAATTTTGTTATAACTCCATCACAAAAATTATATTTTGTATATTAATATTGTTCACATGCACGTTGCATAGCAAGCAACTTGCAATAATTTTCTATGGAATTTCATTACATTTTTAAAATAAAATTAATTTTATATGATTAATTGTAAATTACTTTTAAAATTAACATGTTTTCTACCTACAAATTATTTGTATAATTAATTAATTTCACAACAATATAAATTACCATTTTAACCAAAAGTAAATTGCACAACTAACATAAATTCAATTTATAAAATAACATATTCAATTAAAAAATTACATTAATGAAACAAAATTAACCTAAATTACTCATGTTGAAACATAAAATACATATAACCTTAAATAAAATCTTACTTAATTTGAAACCAATTTCACTTTTACCGAAAATGTATTTCCCTCCCTTTCCCTTTTCTTCTCTAGGACTAAAATCCATTATAATGGGTCACCATCTTGTCAAAACCCCATAATAAATATCAATGAAAAACAATAACTTATTATGTAAAATACCTCAAATTTTAAAAATGATGGAAATCAACTAAGAGCTTTGACTACTTGGCTTATAAATACTTATATCAAACTTATATAGAATACTAACAACAATACCTATTAATTAATTATGTGAACTAAATAAATTAGCTAACATTGATTTAACTCAAACTTATTCAATCTATTTTAATGATACTTTTAAATCATTATTAATTTTCTAAAAAACATTCAAATTCCTCCACATTTACAAAAAAATTTCAACTTAACAATAAAATTAACAAAATATCAAACATTCCCATTAAATAAGCCATTACTTATTTCATTACAAAACACCTAAATCACAAAATCAAAATCAATTTCATCAAATTACAAATTTTTAAAATCTCAAACAAATCCTCACATGTACAAATCATACTTTCATATAATAAATTTCTATAGAAAAAAGCTACAAAACAAGTAAACACACAAACAAACTACATGTATTACATCAAATTGCCATAAAAATTAACTTTTTAAAAATAAGTTCAAACAAAAAATGGATAGTTTTTCTTACTTGATGTGGGGAATCTTAAAACAAATGAATTAGAAAAGGGATGCTGATAGACTGACTATTGAGGTGGCTGAATTTTTGGTAATGAGAAATTGATTTGTGATAAAAGAGTGGGGCGGAGGGGGGGTTCTACTATTATTTGTAGAGAAAAATAGGGGAAGAAAAAGAAATGAGGGAGAAGAAGTGGGCAGGAGACCGCTCACCAAGTTATAACTTAAATATTACTAACGGAATTATCAATGAATATTAGCAACAAGTTTATTTCGTTGGTAGTACTGTCTGTAACAATGACATGTTATTTTTTTCCTCTTTTTTTTTATTTTTTCCCATTATAATCCCCCAGTATACATTCACGGATATAGAAAGAAAATATTTCATTGGTAAATTTCCCCGTAATTTGCCAAGGAATATGTTTTTCATCAGTATTTCTGTTTGTATTTACTAATTTTTTGATGGTGAATATATGTTGAAATTATACTTAAATTAGAAGCATGTAAAACACTTATATACTTTTGATTGCCTCCGGAGACTTGTACAAATAAACTTTTGATTGCATGAATACTTCCAAAGATATATAAGTTTAAAAAATAAATTACGTGTGTGTGTATATACATATATATAATTTGGTAAAAAATAATATTTATTATTGATAGAAACACTCCTCTAACAGGAATTTATAATTTTTCAATGTAACTTGTTAAACACAGTGATGATTAATAAACAACTTTTGCTTGTGTCCTTTCATACTCTGTAGGCTGCCATTGTCAAAAGGGATTTCCTTTTTTCTAAGATAACTATAGAATAAATGCATTATTTAAGTCACATCATGATTCTTCCATGTAATCTAGTCAAGCAAGACAAATCAGTCGGTGGGAAAAGAAAAAATTAACAACGATCCTCCAATTTCTATCTCTATTCAAATAAGGCTTTCAAATTAAAAAAACTTGTAATTGCACCAACAAACTATCAACAACGAGTCAATTTGGTCCTCGACCCTTATTTTAGATTCATTTTGCAAACTTAAAACTTATTTATATTTCAATTCTATTTCAAAATTGGCTTTGAAGTTCACAATCTTTCAATTGTACCAGCAAACTATCAGCTGTGAATCAATTTGGTCCTCAATCTTTATTTCACATTCTTTTAGAAACCTTTATAGAAATTTGCAAAGTTACATGTCTTCGTGTAACGTCGGCACACTTTTTTTTTTAAATATATATATCAATAATAAATATATCATTATTAAAAAAATACAAAAACTAATATCATTTCAATGCCTTGTCCGAGGAAAATTGTGTTTGTGATAGTGAAGAAGATATGCTTGTTTTCCTCTAATGCCATCGTTGAATAAAACAAATTAATTTTTTTTTTCATAAAACGTTTAAAATACGCATCAACATTCATAAGCCAAATGTCATGACAACACGACTAGAATGTAGGGATGCACACATTAGTGAATTAATGTTTTTTTTTTTATAAAAAAATATATTATACTGACAAACAATATTGCAATGAGAAATAAATAAGAAAATCAGGTTGAATTTCGCTCACAAGTCGTGACAAGAGCTGATCTTATGCTAGCTGGATCGAGAGTGGAGACCATTAATTTTGCATGCAAATATTTAATGCGAGCTATAATTCCTGATACGTGGGGATCGACAAGCCATTGAATTAGTTCCTGATAGGGATTCAGATGCGTCACCCTCATCTCCGTTGGCTGGTGGATATGCAGCTAATTATGTCCACACCTGGTACGGCAATGTCAGGCGACTATCATCAACCAGACATGGGATTATCAGGTGGTTAATGACGACAAAATACACACAGACGACAAAATACACACAGAAACTGTTAAAATAATTGAGATGAAATACAAAAAGGATACTAGAATTCTAAATAATCTATATATTATGAATATTTAATCTTAACCTAAATACAAATAAAGTATATATACGTTAAACTGAAAGTACTATTCTATCCTTAATAAATAAAACTACATAAATATTATTTAACATCTCCCCTCAAACTCACGATGCGGCAGCTACAAGTATCGAGAGTTTGCCAACCAGAAAACAAAAACGAGAGATGGAATGCACCTTGGTAAAGAAATCTGCAATCTGCAAGGAAGAAGGAACAAAAGGCAAAGCAATGATGCCATGTTTGAGATGATAATGAGTAAGATGACAATCAATCTCAATGTGCTTAGTGCGCTCATGAAAAACCGAGTTATGAGCAATCTGAATAGAACTCTGGTTGTCACAATAAATAAGAGTAGGATGAGAAAAGGAAATTCCCATATTAGCAAGTAACCAACGTAACCAAACAATCTCTTTAGTAGTAGATGCCATGGCACGATATTCTGCTTCGGTGGATGATTGAGAAATAATAGATTGTTTCTTGTTCTTTCAAGAAATAAGAGAATCACCTAAAAAGATACAGAACCCGGTAACAGACTTGCGATCTGTGGGATCACTACCATGATCAGCATCAGAGTATGCACGCAACTCCAAGGAAGAGGTGGATGAAAGTAAAAGACTCTGAAAAACTGTACCCCGAAGATATCGCAAAATACGAAGAACAACTGCCAAGTGAACAGTAGTAGGAGAACCAACAAACTGACTAACAACATGAACAACATATGCAATATCTGGACGAGTAATAGTGAGATATATATACCAAACTCCCAACAATAGTGCGGTATAAAGTAGGATCTATCAAAGGTAAATCATCAGAAGAAGAATACCTTGCGTTAACCTCAACAGGAGTATCTACAGTCTTGTTATCAGTAAGTCTAGCCCGCTCAAGAATATCTGCAACATATTTCGACTGAGAAAGAAGGTAACCTCTAGGTGAGTATGCTACCTCAATACCTAGGAAATATCGAAGATAACCCAAATCCTTCATTTTAAATCGTCTACACAACTCTGTTTTTAAAACTGAAATACCATCAATATCATCACCAGTAATAATCATGTCATCAACATATAAAGACATAATGATACGACCTGCATCAGTGCACTTAATAAAAAGAGCAGAATCATGACTGCTAGAAACAAAGCCAAGAGACGAGATCACAATAGAGAATTTCTCAAACCAAGCACGGGGTGCTTGTTTGAGACCATATAATGCTTTCTTAAGCTTACAAACATATCCAGAGTCATGTGAAATACCAGGAGGGGGTGTCATATAAACTTCTTCTTGAAGATCTCCATTTAAGAAGGCATTTTTAACATCAAGCTGAGAAATATGCCACTGAGGAATCGAAGCTACGACAATAAGAGTACGAATAGTAGTCATTTTTGCAACCGGGGCAAATGTCTCCTCATAGTCCATACCATACTGTTGAGAGTATCTTTTTGCAACCAGCCTAGCTTTGTATCGCTCAATAGACCCATCAAAATTAGTCTTAATCTTATACACCCAATGACAACCAACAACACTCTTACTAGGAGGTAGAGGAACCAGATCTCAAGTATTTGTCTTATACAAAGCAGAAAGTTCCTCATCTATAGCTTGCTACTAAAGCGAATCAAGAATTACCTCTTTATAGGAAGAGGGCTCAAAGAGACAATGAATAGAAGCTAAAAAGAAAGTAACTGATGAAGAATAACAAGAATAAGCAAAATCTGGTAGTTTTATGGACTTACGAATGCAGATGGACAAACGTGGAGGTGGATCCATAATCTCAGATGAAGCTTGAGGGGCTGTAGATGAGAATGGAGCTTCAGGTGTGCCAGAGAGTAAAGTACCAGTACCTGCAGAGTTATGAGTACAAATTGATCGAACATAGGGAGAGATATCATTACCAGAATCCTCAGAAAAAGGATCTATACGAATAAGATTAGATTTTGTCAAACTTACAACAGTAAGAACAACTTCTCCCCAAAACTCACTAGGAACAAAAGCAGACAATAAGAGAGAACGAGCATTTTTGACAATGTGCCTATGTTTTCTTTCAGCAACACCATTTTGCTCAGGAGTATCTGTTTATGAAGTTTGGTGGATGGTTCCATCTAAAGCAAGCATTTGACAAAATTTATTAGAGGTGTATTCCCCACCCAAATCACACCTAAAGCATTTGATCACAGCAGAATGTTGAGTTTTGATAAGAGCTCAAAAAGCTGCATATATCTCAAAGAATTCAGAACGATGTTTCATTAAATAAACCCAACAATAACGAGTATGATCATCAATAAAAGAAATATAATATCGAGACCCTCCTTTTGTGGCAACAGGAGAAGGTCCCCATACATCAGAATGAATCAAATCAAATGGTGAAGATGAAACAGAAATACTTTGATTAAAAGGTAAAGCAGAAAATTTTGCCAGT
>Ga0325405_1000425_pt1 | contig 40853 bp, 18 predicted proteins | sample PopdelMetagenome_21_FD_205663 | JGI IMG/M metagenome (GOLD analysis project Ga0325405, IMG submission 205663) | Populus deltoides microbial communities from Bellville, Georgia, United States - Xylem-Control-R2 | ecosystem: Host-associated > Plants > Phyllosphere > Stem > Wood/Secondary xylem... | reverse complement strand
AGTGAATTAAATTCACTCGCACTGTAATATCAATTTTATACCTGATAATATTTTATTTAATTGTATTATTAAATAGTTTAATGGAATAATAAAAATATTTTATATAAAGTATTATTTATTTCATAATATAATATGAGTAATTAATTCTATAATATTTAAATTTAAAACCATTAATATTAATATATATTTTTTAAAATTATTTTATAACCTCAATTTCAAAAGAACTCTTACCCAAACACATTAAACTACTTTTTTTCAACCTCAATTTCAACCACAGTTTTAACCAAACATCTATTTTTTCAAACCAGCCTCAATTAAAAATACTTTTTATAAAATAATTTTTTTTCAAACCACAACCACAACCATTACTACAATACCAAACACACATAATAAATTTGAAAAGTAATTCTAAAAAAATTAAAATTTTTATTTTTTATTTAAAATCAATATTTTTTTAATGTGTTTTTAAAAAAACAATTATTATTATATTATTATCCCTAAAAGCAAAGAATTTTTGCAACTCTATTATTGACTCGAAAGAAAAACTCTTTTGTCATGGCGTGAATAAAAAGTTATAAGAGTGGGTGTGACTTAGTGGCCAAGTAACCGCCCGGAGGAGGTCACAGGACGATCGGAGGGTTCTTTCTTTCCGCCTCACCAGTGATTGATGTCTGGCAAATAAAAGAATCACTTGACACATTTTACATGCTGAAAACATGAAATGTTCAATCCACTGCCATTCTTAAAACGTTTCTTATTTCCATAGATTTTGAAACGACTTTATAACATTCGTTATTTACTGGCTATATGACGGCTTCTCCAGCGCGGGTTGGATATTTTATTTTTTTATAAAAAAATTAAATGTACATGCTTTTTTAATATATTTTTTTATATACAAAATTTAAACGTGGATCAAAAAACATATACATATATTTAATTAAATAAAATGACAACCATTGATATCAATAGATATATATAAAAAAAAGTCATCAATAAGAATTAAAGACTAGACTATAAAAATCAAGAAATAAACATAGAAACACACGCTTACATGAAATTGATTAAATAAAATCAAAATAAAATAAATATTATACAATGTTGCATATATTAGAAAAAAATGCTATCATTTTATGTGAAAACTAAATGATATCTAACTAAATAATAAACTGAAAAGTTAAAAAATAAATATGTATGTAGATATATAACCTTGAAATAAAGATCATAGACTCGATTGTATTTAATAATATTTTTTTATTGAAACTAATGCTCTATTTAATCAAATAAAATAAAATAAACTTGTAGAAAGGTGATTTAATAAAATTAAAGAGAAAAAATTAAGTAGAGCTGCATATAAATAATGCCTCCTAAGATCAAAAAATTCTTTTTTAAAGCATATTTGTAAACCAAGTAGAAATTAAATCATATTTTATTAAAAAAAATCGTTAAAACAAAAAAAAAAAGCCAATGCAAAATTTAATAAAAATCCAACAATGAATAATTAAATTAGAAGGAAAAAAACAAAAAAAAAACCAATAAATCCAAAACAAAAAAGGCTTAAACACGTGGGCCTGACATGGGTGGCTCAACACTTTAGGACTTGAAAAAAACCCAAGCTCATGTGCTTGTGTTGAGTTTAGTTATTTTTTAATCTTAAAAAGATAGAAGATCTATAATCCATTTCTTAAAAAAAAAACAAAAAGAAACATAGAATGTGACGCGTCGCTTGCTACTTGGTTTGAGGTGCCTGGAAGGTCGCTATAAATCTAGGCCAAGGGGGTTTTTTTTGCTAAAAAACTTGATTTTGAACTTGTTTTGACTCAAAACATTTAGAAAAACTCTCCATTCACCTTGACAAACTTACTTATGGCCCCATACAACCAAAAATTAACCAAAAAATCAAAAATTAACTTGAAACAAAAAAAACTCCATAAGCCCATATCTATTATCTCATGCAAAGTTAAAAACACATAATATATAGGTTAAACTCTTCTCATTGAATAGAATCTATTGATACTAGAATTGTCCTTTGTAATGATCAAAATCAGTATCAGTTGAGACTTTTTTTTTCTACTATCAAAATCCAACCACTCTCTCATTTCTCAAATCAGAAACTAAAAATTAAGGAAAATAAATTTTTGAACAAAAATATAATTTTTAAAATATTCAGAAATTAAAAGTTTATTATTTGAGAAGTTGGAGGACCAAAGCAAATATTTTTTAACCAATTTCGAATCTACCATTTATTTTATTTGTTTTTTTTTATTTTAGTTCTTTTTCTTTCAATCTTGACCTTCATTGATAAATGTGAAGCAACTAACCTTCAATTTAGACAAAGGATGGTGAAATTGCCAAAAAAAAAGTTTGATTATCAAAATGAAAAAAATAAAAATGAACACCATGAATCCAAAGTGAAATGTGAGAAGAAATACAATGTTTTGTCTAGTGAATCCACCACACAACTTAGTTTTTTCTATAATGTCATAATTTTTGTATCTAGTTCGAGGTCCATTCAAGAAAGGGCTTGAGTTATTGGATTACTAGATGAACCTAGATTTATTATTTTGATTGTTCTTTAATTAAATCCAAACCATTAAATCGCAGGCCCAAATATCAAATATACAATCGAACCTTCTTTTTGGTGAATTTATTGGGCTGAAAGCCCATACATGTTTTCACCTCAGATCCATCAACGACACAGACATTTGGTATTATAATGGAAGAATTTGCTAAAAATATATTAAAATAATATTTTTATTTTTTAAAATTTATTTTAATATTAATATATTAAAAAAATCTTAAAAACATTTTAAAAAAAACGCTATCAAAATCAGTAAACAGAATAAACTCTCTTCCAAGGCAGAGCAAAGCAAAACAAAAAAAAAAGCAACAAATCTCCTTCTCAAAGGTTTCTCTCTCGCGCAAAATACTTCCCAGAAAGTGAATATTTTCCCGGAAAATCGAAACCCAATACACTCTTGAAATCTTAGTTTCAATACAGTTAGGGCTTTTGGCTTTCTGGTGAGTAAATACAAGTGTTGAATTCTTTTTGAGTGTAACAGTGTAGGTTTTAGGACTTTTTAGGCGTTTTTAATCTGGGTGTTTGTTTGGTTACAGAGAGAAGTGGAATCCAGTGGATTACGGACGGTGGTGGTGCTGGTGCACTGATGTAACTGTTCTGGGTTGTAATTCGTGAGCTTGCGGAAATTGAAGCAATGGTAACAGATTATGGTTTCTTTTTTTCATTTCTTGTTAATCTTTACTTATAGTGATTAGTTATGATTGATGCTGAGGTGTTTTTTGTAGGAAATGAAAGATTGTTGTTTAGGGTTTTAGATTAGATTTTAATGGTGGGTTTGGATATGATTGCGTTTTACTAAAAACTGTGGTCTTTTCTTGATTGTTAAAAGAAAATCCTGATAGATAAAATAGGCCAAAGTTTTCAATTTAAAGAAAGGGGGTGTGACTTTGACGTAGACTAGCCAAATGACTGTAATAATTTCTTTGAATTAGGGTATTGTTAATCATGATTGTTTTGATGTTATTGAAGTGTTTAATCTCATGCATCTATTGAAGACAATTAAAAATGATTATGTAGGGTTTTTTCTTTTGTTAACTATAAGGTAATACTGACTGGATTAATGCTGCATTTTGATCTTGATTGTGTTTTATTGTGTGGTGCTGTCTCTAGTTGGTTACGTAGTAAATATCCATGCTAAAAGAGGGCATTTTGAATTCTAAGAAAAAGAGAATTTGATTGTGACTTGCCTAATAACTATGATAAGTAGTTTGAGTTAGGGTTTTGTTACATTAGATCCAAATGAGAAAATATGTGCCAATGGTTTGGTTGTTTTTTTAGTTTGCAAAAATAGGAAATGAAATGTGTGAACTCTTGCATTTATGGCGCTGAATTGTGTGAGATTTAGTGTAGAAATACAGAGTAGAACAAATTTATTGAAACTGGAATATTTAGATAGGTGTTGAATGGGTAATGTGCTTATGTTTATGTTTGTTGTGCACAGGCTATGTCAAAAAAGGTGATTACAAGAGAAGAGTGGGAAAGAAAGCTTAATGATGTAAAAATTAGGAAAGAAGACATGAATAAATTGGTGATGAACTTTCTTGTTACGGAAGGTTATGTGGACGCTGCTGAGAAATTTCAGATGGAATCTGGAGCTGAACGTATCCTTTTTCATCTGTGTGTGTGTGTGTATCAACGTTATTCTTACTATGGTATAAGGGCATGCTTGGGATTGTGGTAGCGGTTGTGGTTCAAAGTGCTTTTCGCTTAGAAATGCATCAAAATGAAATTTTTTCATTTTTTAAAAATTATTTTTGAGATCAGCACATTAAAACGATTAGAAAACATAAAAAATAATAATTTTTAGCAAAAAAAAAAAAAAATTGAAATTTGAGGGAGCGCGGTTGAAACCGCGTTCCCAAACAGTCTCTTATGTTTGGTTTTTGTGCTTTGGTGGCATGATATGTAGTTTTTTTTTTTTTCTTATTGAGAAATAGCAGATATAGATCTTGCAACTATTACAGATCGAATGGCTGCTAAGAAGGCTGTGCAGTGTGGAAATGTTGAGGATGCGATTGAGAAAGTGAATGATTTAAATCCTGAGGTGCGATGCTTTACTATGTTGCTACAATCTTTGTGAAGGTGACTTGTGGGTCATTTATTCACATATTATTATCCCTATCATAGTTTGTTAGGACCATGTGATTATATTGGTTGTTTGATTAATTTTTTTTCTTGAAATTTTAGCTTTTCATTGTTTAGGGACTTCGGGAGTTTCTTATCATATTCATGGATGTGTTATCTGAAACTCTCTCTTTTCCAATAGGTTCAAGAAGCATGTTAGGCAGTCATCTATGATTATGTTGGTTGTAGCATCTTTAACTTTGCCAACGGCCATACAATTGCACTGAGCTGTAGGAGACCTTCAACTTTCTATGACCATTTAATTATTTCATCATCGTGGCAAAATTAATGCTTTGGTCTTAGCAACAGGTCATAGTTTAACTCCCATGTCCTACTGATTTTATAGTTTTGAATGAAATATGGCTTAAACTATACAGCTGTTATGTCAATGATATTCTTATGGGCTGAATGCTTATAAGCAATGAATGTTTCAAGGAAGCAAATGAATAAACTGCAGGATTATATATTATCATTTTGCATGCCTTATCATGCAACCCATTTTAGTCTAGCCATGAGAAAGTCATGTGATGTTCTTATACATGACATTGTCATATTGCCTGTTTAGTGTGTACTACTGAAAATCACAGGAAAGTGATTAAGAAAGCTAGAATATGGAAACCTCATCTTTAATGGCGGTTGTGGAATTTCAGAAACATAAATTCTTTCATAGAGGGCTGTTCTTTAAGTCATCATTGCTTGTTCTATGCAGAAACATAGAGGGCTGTTCTTTAAGTCATCATTGCTTGTTCTATGCAGAAACATACACGCACATATATGTATATACATGCATGCATGTATGACACAACCATATAGATTATGGCCTTTTTTCTATCTAGATTTTCCTCATGTGAAAATTTTGCTTGCAGATACTGGATACAAATCCGCAACTGTTTTTCCATCTCCAGCAACAGAGATTGATAGAACTGATTCGCAATGGCAAAGTAAATGAGGCTTTGCAGTTTGCTCAGGAGGAACTTGCTCCAAGGGGAGAAGAAGATGTAATTCTGAGTTCCTCATAATTTTGTCATGTTTACTTGCATAGCATTTGATATCATCTGCAGTTCCTTCTGGCTTTGTTTTTCTTCTCAATTTGGTTGAACTTCAATGATTAAACTGGTTGCATAATTATTGAAACTAATAATGATATTCACCTTGAAGATAAATACTGTCTTAGTGGGACACATTCACATGACCACTTTCATGATAATAAATGACCTGAGAAAGTTGAAAATTTCTGCAGCATAGCTTTTTAGAAGAACTGGAGAGGACTATTGCGCTGCTGGCTTTTGAAGATGTTTCTAACTGCCCTGTTGGAGATCTTTTGGATATTTCACAACGCCTTAAGACAGCAAGTGAGGTGAATGCAGCTATCCTTACAAGCCAGAGTCATGAAAAAGGTTTGCGGATGTCTATTTCTTTTCTTTTCTTTTTTTATTTTTTTTATATGTCCGCGTGTTTGTGTTAATAGAAATAAATGTTCCTGTGTGCTTGGGTGATGTCTGCTTCTCTTTGTTTTTATTTGGTTCTTATGTCCCAAAAGAAAAAAAAAAGAGAAGAAGAAATCAAGCACCTTTGTATTGTACATTTTCATTGCCATGCTACCAGCTATGTCATGGTAACCCAATCAATTATTATTCTTGACGTCTTCTGGACACCCACTACCATTCATCACAAACATCATACACAAGCTTCCACTCTTTATGTTGTGTAAAGAGATGCTCACCTCCCAGGCATGTCAATTAGATAATGGTGTAAAATGGGCTTCAGTCACTGTAACAACATCCTTTATGTCAGAAAGAACCTTTTATTTTTGGGTATACCATTTGGACATTGCTGATTTAAGGACCCACATAAATTGTGCTTGATCTTCTCAGTAGCACTAAAAGCCTTGTACATCATTGGTTCTCACGTAAAATGTGGCTATTTTGTTCTTTCCTTTGGAGGGGATTACACGGAATATTGGGAAGGGCAAGAGCTTGCATCTAAAGGGCATCTGCAAATTTTATTCCTTTAGGTCACATCATTTGCTGTGAGTTAGACACGTTTATTTTCTTTTACAACATTTGCTGAATTCTTAACGAGATAATGACTAAGCGATGAGATGCAAGCTCATATTTTGGATACTGTTCTTTGTCCTCTCCTTTCTCTGTTTGCTTTACTGTGCTTGTGTACTTGAGTTGATTATCTTGCACTATCTTTATTATAAGAAGAATTAATTATGCTGTTCTGTTTTTTTTTTAATGAATTGACATAATCACAGATCCAAAGCTTCCAAGCTTGTTAAAAATGTTGCTATGGGCTCAGAACCAACTTGATGAGAAAGCTGCATATCCTCGAATAAAGAATTTATCTACTGCCATGCTCGAAGACCCTGCAGTTTGAGCTGCTCGCAAGTTCTCGTGGAAGATTTCGCTTGGTCAAGATTGCACATGCAGAAACTGGATGATGGAAGGACAAAATGTCCGTGCTTCTATTACAATGACTTTAGGCAGTCAGTGATCTGTTGGATGCTACTGTTTTACAATTTGTTCGTTGTTCATTCTCCTCTTTCTAAATCCTTGCACAGTAGATATGTTTACACGATTTGCCTTCCTTAAAGTTGTGGATTATGGCATCATATCCAAAATCATAATGGCATAAGTAATTTCAAGGCTATGACCAAACTTTGAAAATGTTGTCCTCTTCACAAACACCTACGGCTAGGCAGAAATCCCCGCTTTCATTGAGGGACGTTTTCACTTTATGGCCTCCTTATATAAGCAAATCAATCCATTCCCAACCCCCCCACTATCTTACACAATAAATTCAAGGCCATGACGCATTACCCCTTGCCTGGCTTGTTCTCCGGGATAAATGACTAGCAGGGCATCTACTGGAATGATGCTTTCTGCTATTCAGCAGCCCAACTGCTGAAGACCAGACAGCGAAGACAAAAAATTTAAAGCAAACGAACAAAAGGGGAGAGGCAGAGATCAGAGAAAATACCAAACTGAAATAAGATTAAAATATATATTTTAAGGAAAGCTAAGAAACTGCTGCTTTTCTACACAACTTCTTGAAAGCCGCTGATTAAATGAAATCTAGAGAACAAACTGAAATAAATAAAATAAACCAACACCACCCTGCCCCCAAGTACCACTCTTCAAGGTTCTACCCACAGAACGTAAACCCACAGCATTTCTTTGCTATCCTGAATGGTGTTATTACCATGTTTGACTGCATATCCACTTGCACCCAAATTGCAACAGCCATCATCAAAATTGAGAGCATAACTTGAAGGATCATACTGGAACTTGAATTGCTTCTTCCCACCATTCCTTTTCACAGCCTTCCTCACTGCTGCCCTGAGCCTCCAGAAAAGGGTCATGCATTGCTTCTTGCTGTATCTATTCACACATCCAAGGCTTCCAATCAAGCCCATGTCAACCAACAAGCAGAGAGTCTCAATTCTCAACTTCAATTATCAGAAAGAAAACCAATAACCCAATAACCGAAAATCTTGAAGGGGAAACAAAAGGAACTAGGAAGTTGGCTAGCAAGTATCTCTTGGCTTTATAAAGAGAGAAGAAACAAGAAAACTTGGAAAAGTGTTTAGAAGAGTGGGAAAAGAGAATGACAACAAACTTAAAAAGGGAAACTTTCGAAGTAAGATGTAAAAGAATGAATGACTGGAGGAAAAACAAAAAACAAAAAAAAGCAAATCTTTTGGGTCTTTCAAAGAAGCCGCTACAGGTTCAGATGCAGTATCCACAGCCATGTGCTCTCTTTTGCATCATATTGGGATGCTCAAATTCCATCCTCTGCTATAAGAAAGAGAGAGAGAGAGAGAGAGAGGGAAAAGTGAAGGTTGCAGTGGGCAGAGAGCCTCTCTCCATCTCTATGGTCCTATCACTATCAGACTGTTGCTATTGTTGTAGCAGCAGCTGTATTGTTATACCAAATGTGTGCTGTGTGCGCGCGCCTTGGCACTTCTTGATGAATTCCTTTGTCCACATTGTGTTCTACTTTTTTTTTTTTGGTAGTGTAATACTATTTTTACCCTATGAAGGAAGAAGAGTCAGCTAGCTATGGCAAGGGCTACTGGGTTAATGGACACTGGCCAGTAACTAGACCAAGCTCTAACAAACAAAGATTGCAATTAACTGCTCAATAAAGTACTCAATAATTATGTTCCAAACTGTTTCAACTAGCTAGCTGGTTTGATTCTTAGATGAGATTTTTTTTTATTTGAATAAAGATTCTGATTTAATTTTGAGATTTAAAAGAGAAATCAATTATTCCATGTTTTTATTTTTGTATTCATCAAATATCTTTTTGTGTTTCAAAATTCAGCTTTCGGTTCTTAATTATACATTACTATTCATCTTGTAATTTGGTTCATTGTATTATAAAAATTATCAATTTCGATCGCATATCTTACTTTACTAAAATAATTTTTTTTAATTTTAATTATAATGTATTTTCGGACTAGTTTGTACGTCAATCAAAACTATTTTTTTTAAATAATTTTAAAAATACATTCATTATAGATACATTCAAAAGAATTTAACCCATAAATTTTTTAGAAAGAAATAACCTTCTTAACTATTAATAACTTTATAGACTGTGATCATTGAAGGTTGTTACATGTATTTGAAAAGTTTTTATTTATATTGATGATATTTGGAATTAAGAATCAATCCCAACCCTAACATCTAAGTTATTGGTATCTACACGTTAAGGTGGTATTTAAAATGGTGATAAAAATTACTTTTTAAAGTGTATTTCGCTTGATAATATATTAAAATAATATATTTTTTATTTTTTAAAAATTAATTTTGATATTAGTATATTAAAACCTTTTAAGAACACTAAAAAAATAATTTAAAACAATAAAAATTCAAAATTTCTAAAAAGTTCAGCTGACCGTGCTAGAAAAAGTGGGCAATGGAGGTCTCCAATGATCCTACAACTCAATCCCATCTTTTTTTTATCCTCCCAAGTGCTTTGTCTGTAATACAAGACAATGTGGGAAGAAGGTGGTTCTGCTGATTGCCTCCTGGATTTCTACCTTCTATCCATTTGTTTTCTTCTCCAAAGTCTCTCTGCCTTTTCATATTCTCATTAAATTCCCTTTTGTCTCACTCTATAGTTCCCTTCTATCATTTAGCCAGGGCCCGAGTGCCTCAGTGCCCTTTCTCTTGCCTTCTGTGCTTCGGTCCAAACTCCTACCCTAGCCTACCAATGGAGCTTGTGGACCCATTTCCAGATGAGTTGTCATTCTGTGCCTCCAAAGCAAAGCTTGTGTTAAACATTGGAAACTCCCTCTCGACCCTCCACACCATTATCTCTCCCCTTGTCTATTTTGATGTGGGTTACATGGGCTCTACTCTTGAAGTGGGCCCATCTTATCCTGAGGCTTGGCCATATGGTACTGGTAGCCTGCAATAGATAGCATAACAGGCCCAGATCAATCTACCACCTAAGATTCGACACAATCCCTTTTGTCAGTCCATTTGTCAAGACTCTCTCGAGGCTATTAGCTGGATCTCACAATATTTCCACGCAGAGTTTGTTCTCATTCCCATTTTGATAGTGCTTGTTCATGTGCCTTTACAGATTCTTCCTCCACTGCTACAACCTTATATTCTCGTTTCTGGCATCGTTCGTACATTTGACCCTTTCTTGTGTTGAACGTTTGGAGCTCAGCATAACTCGTTTTCGAAGCTCACTCACTCTCTGCAAGTCCACTATGTACAATCATTGTAGTTCATTCACGTATGCTGTGATGCATGCCACATTATCAAACTCCATCATCCCTTCAATATCAAACATCTTCATGACATAGATTCTACAATATCAATTTTTTTAACTGTATATTCTATTAAAATAGCATTGTTTTCATAAAAATAATTGACTTGCAAGTAAGCTCGATAATCAGATTTTTTTAATCAATCATCGAAATGAATCCGACATCTATGCTTCATTATGTGCCCTCTCTATGAAGGAAAACAAAAATAAGCAGAATTTCTTGCGATCAAAGAGAGAACACAAGTTACAAGAGAAGAGGCATCCCATTTTCACAGAAACTGCTCAAAACAACTTGTTATATTTTATGATCACATGCTCTATTGCCGCCCTTGAATATTGTACAAAGGTAGAGAGAAGATAAAGATGCGATCCCAGAAGATAACATCTTATTATAAAACTAACTACTGGATAAACATGAGTAAAAAGGGTCATTTCTTGATAATCAGACCTAATGCCTAGAGCCGAATTTGTGTTGGCCTAGTGAGAGCAAGAGTGTGAGATTCGAGATTTCTAGTATCATGCGGTAGTATCTCATTTGGATTTGCTCCCTATTCCTTTTTTTTGGTGCCTTTTCACTGTGGATACATGGGTACATGCCTGCATGTATATAATATATATATTTCTCCATGTGTCTTCCTTTGGACCACTTCTACATTAGCATTCAAGAGTTTAAAACATAGGGTTTTTCATTACAAGGATGATCATTTCAAATCAAAATTTTGACATGCTTTCTTGATTAGTAGACGTGTGCTTGCGTTACGTTGTGGTACACATTACTCGAGTGAGTGTGTATATATATTAAGAATAAACTAAAATTAATCAGTGTTTTATTGTATAAATCTACAGTAAAATGTTGAGTAATCTTCAACTTTTTTTTTTTTATTTTTTTTTCTGTTTTTTTTGGTTTTCTTAGCTTTTATGGGTTTTTTTTTGCGCTTTTTTTAATGAATTTTTTTTGTTTAATTTCTTTTTGTTAATGTTAATTTTTTTATTTAGTTATTAGATTTTCATGACACGAATCCCGAGTTTGACGAGTTAATCTGATTTTTTTTTACTTTTTTTTAATTAATAACATATACTAAAATTGTTCAGTGTTTTACTGTGCAGTCCATAGTGAAACGCTAAGCAATTTTTTTTTGTTTTTAATATTTTTTTCTATTTTTTTCTATTTTTTTTGTTTTTTTTCTGTTTTTATTTTTTCTGTTTTTTTTTGGTTTTCTTTGCCTTTATGGGTTTTTTTTTTTGCTTTTTTTTTGTGCTTTTTTTAATGAATTTTTTTGTTTAATTTTTTTTGTTAATGTTAATTTTTTTTATTTAGTTACTAGATTTTCATGACACGGATCCCGAGTTTGACGAGTTAATCTGATTTTTTTTCTTTTTTTTAATTAATAATATATACTAAAATTGTTCAGTGTTTTACTGTGCAGTCCACAGTGAAATGCTAAGCTATTTTTTTATTTTTAATATTTTTTCTATTTTTTTTTGCTTTTTATACCTTTATAGGTTTTTTTTTTTGCTTTTTTTCTTTGTGTTTTTTTTCTTTTAATGAATTTTTTTGTTTAATTTAGTTTGTTAATGTTAATTTTTTTTTAGTTATCAGACTTTCATGACACGGATCCCGGGTTTGGCGGGTTAACCTGGTTTGACGAGTTAACCCATAATTTTTTTTGCTTTTTTTAAAGTTTGATGAGTTAACCCGGAATTTGTTTTTTGCTTTTTTTTCTTTTTAATTAATTTTTTTTTGTTTAGTTTAGTTTTTTAATGTTGAATTTTTTTCTATTTAATTATCAGACTTTCATGATACGTATCCTAAACTTGATGGGTTAACTTGTTAATTTTTTTCTATTTAGTTATCAAACTTTCATGACGCGAATCCCAGGTTTGACGGGTTAACTTGGTTTGAAGGGTTAACCCAGTTAATTTAGATTCTTTTCTTTTTCTTCATTAATTTTTTTCTTCCTGTTGATTTTTTTCTTTGTTTTTTTAATTAATCTATTTAATTATCATATTTTTATGACACGATCTTGCAGTCAGACCCACATTCAAGGCTCTTGGGTCCGGAGTTGCAGCCAGACTCACTTAAACTTGAGTCATGTAAGTTTAATACTATTATTAATATTATAAATATTACTCTTGAGTCAAGCATTACAGCTGAACTAAAGGCTAGTGGACATATCTTTGCAGAAAGACCTAACACTCTTAGATCTTACTCTTTTTTGATATTTTTTATGTAAGAAAAAAAATTTAACCCGTGACGTGTGCCTTTATTTTTTTTTCTCTTTTCCTTTTTAAGTCTTTTACTGTGGATTGCATAGTACAGTCCATAGTGAAAAAGCTGATGACTTTAGTTTTTTTTTTGTCTTTTTTAATTTATTTTTTTGAATTTAATTTTTTAATATATAATTTTTTCTATTTAATTATCAGACTTTCATGACATGGATCCCAGGTTTGACGGGTTAACTTAGTTTATTCAGATTTTTTTTCTTTTTCTTCATTAGTTTTTTTCTTCCCATAGTTTTTTTTTTCTCTTTGCTTTTTCCTTTTTAATTAATATTTTTTTAAAATTTATTTCATTAATAATAAATCTTTTTTCTATTTAGTTATCACACTTTCATTACACGAATTTCATGTTTGACAAGTTAACCTGATTTGGCAGGTTAACTCCGTTGATTCAGATTTTTTTCTTTTTTTCTCATTAGTTTTGTTCTTCCGATTTTATCTTTTAATATTGTATGCAGTCTACAGTGAAAATGCTGAAACCTTTAGTTTATTTTTTGCTTTTTATATGTCTTTCACTGTGGACTGCACAGTGCAATCCACAGTGAAAAAGCTGATGTTTTCTTTTTTTAATTAATTTTTTTATTTAGTTTGTTGATATTAAATTTTTTTCTATTTAGTTATCAGACTTTAATGACACGGATCTCAGGTTTGACGGGTTAACTCAGTTAATTTAGATTTTTTTTCTTTTTTTTTGTTAGATTTTTTCTTCTTATAAATTTTTTCTTTTATTGTTTCTTTTTATTTAATTTAGTTCATCAATATTAAATTTTTTTCTATTTAGTTATCGAATGATGCCTTTAGTTTTTTTTTTTGCTTTTTTGCTGTTTTTATGCCTTTAACTGTGGACTGCGCACTGTAGTACACAATGAAATGGCTGATGCCTTTTTATTTGTTTTTTTTCTTTTTAATTATTTTTTTATTTAATTTAGTTTGTTAATGTTCAAACGGGTTAATCTGGTTTGACGGGTTAACCCAGTTAATTTTGTGTTAACCTGTCAATTTTTTTTTTCTATTTAGTTATCAAACTTTCACGACATGAATCCAAGGTTTAAAGGGTTAACCCAGTTTGAAGTGTTAACTCAGTTAATTCAGATTTTTTTCTTTTTCTTCATTAATTTTTTTCTTCATTTTGGTTTCTTTTCTTTGTTTTTTCTTTTTAATTATCTCACTTTTATGACACGACCTTGCAGCCAGACACACATCCAAGATTATTGGGTCTGGTATTGTATTCAGACCCACTTAAACTTGGATCATGCAAGTTTAATGTTATTATTAATATTATAAATATTACTCTTGGATCAAGCGTTGCAGCCACACCCAAGACTCTTGGGTATAACTTTGTAAAAAGACCTAATATTTTTAGATCTTAATTTTTTTTAATATTTTTATGCAAAAATTATTGACCCGCGGCATCGCGCGGGTCATGCAACTAGTATATATATAAAAGTCATCATGATAACATGAGAACAAAATGCAAAAAGACTTGGTAAATTAAACATAAAATAAAAAAATAAGATAAAAAAAACTGGTGTGAGCCAATGCGAGCCACCAAGATAGACATTTAATCTAGAAATTAAGGGGCGAGTGAGTCTTGATTAACTTAACAAATCTATTTTCTAGGTCATGAAGTTGAGATAATTCAGTAGAAAAAAATTAAAAATAACCACAAAATTTTTTTTTTTTTAAAAAAATGTGTAACAACGATATCGAAAAAGAAAATAAAAAGAAAAAAAGATGTCAACCCTTGTAACTTTTTAAATTCATGACCTGAGTTATCATACCAGAAGCACTATATATAAAATAATTATAAAGCGTAATCCATAAGAAATGAAACGGTTAAGGATGACTTAAAATTTTTTTAAAAAAATTAATTAAAAGAATGAGAGTTAAAATTTAAAGAAAAAATAAATCAAAGGGCAAAAATAAATTTTCAATTTCAGAGTTCAATTGAAAAGAATAAAAACATTAATAAAAAAAAATCAAAAGAATAAAAACAAAAAAAACCAACACACAATCAACTTGGATTGAACGGTGAAATTAAAAACAATAAAACTTTTATAAAATGGTCAACATAAATAATAAGAAATCAAAAGAATAAGGATCAAATTGAAAATACCAACACTTGATAAAAAAAAGTTTGAACATGTAGAAGTTTTCAACGCATTGTTTTACATAAAAAATAGTAAATGCAAATCAAAAAACTTATGAACGCAACTAAATACATTAAGTACAAACTATTTTGTAAATAAGTTAAAAAAAATCTATCAACAATAAATAAAAATGTAATTGGAAAAATTAAGTGGAAAATGTAAATAAAGATATTTAATGTTGCAATAAAGGTTATTTACCCAGTTGTGTTTAATGAATACATTTATAAAAATCAATTTATAATAGAAATCGACATACATATAAAATTTATTGAATAAAATAAATAAATAAAATTCTATGCAGGGCTGTACAAATTAAAAATATTGTAAAAAAATAAATGTTATTTATTTTTAAAAATAAACTTAATTTATATAAAATATAAAAAAATATAAATGAATCACACCAACCTCATAAAAAAGTTAAATACACTCAATATAATTAAAAAAATAATTGCTATTTCAAAAAGGCTAAATAAGCCAAACAAATCAGGGGTATTAATCAAAACATAAATGCAGAAATTATTTTTTAAAACAAATATACAAAATATTAATTAAAAAAAAAGAATGAGGCTAGATGTTGTGGGCTTGATAAGCCTGGCCTAGTGCTTGGCCTACAAAGGCTGACCCATGCACGCGGGCTTGCAAGTCTAGATCCATGCACCCAAACTTTTTTTTTCTTCTAAAGTTAACAGGGTAGCCATTATTTAAAAAACAAAATAGGTAATGCTTTATTTATAATTGCCCTGAATCTGACTATTGTGATGATCGAAAAAACAATGCTCTTGTTTTTCTAATAAAAAAAAACTATGTTGAACCCATTTTTGATCCAAAACACTTACGAAATACCCTTAAAATCTTGTTTAATCAATTCATGACCTTAAAAAACCGTCCCAAAACCCACAATCAACCTAATCTTAACTCTCTTCATCATACGAAATCATTTGATGTAAAAATCAACCATTCTAGTTACCAAAATCATCGTTAACGATAACATTCTCTCTCGGATGGAATCTTGGGACCCCCTTCTCATCACCACTGAAAAAGAACTAAGATAAATTTTTCAAATAAATTGCAGAGCCGCCACCTATATTAGCCATGTTTTTCACTTAATCCCTCTTTCTTTCAATTCAATCCTCATAAAAAAAAAAAAACTTGCTCCAATTTGAGCTAAAGGTTTAATTGTGCAAAAAAAAAAAAAAAGAGTTTAAGGACAAAATTAAAATGTTTCAAAAATTTCACTATTAAGAATGAATAATAAAAAAAAATGCAGTAAAAAAGGCCACACGCTTTTTATATTTTGTTAATTTATTGAATTTGGGATGATGTATGTTAGCTAACTTCATTGGTTAAATTATTAAATATAATTATTTTGCAAAATTTTGATATAAAAGTTCAGTCACACTTCAAAACAACATGGATTACAAAAACAGCTGTGAATATTTATCACATGTACAGATGATTAGCTAGTTAGATCTAAGTTGATAACAGAGACAAAAAAAAATAAAAAAAATTAAGGGAAGAACTTGGCATTGCGAAGCTCTACAATCCCAAGTCCAAGGTATTGCCTCTTTGTTCCTTTTCTATTGGCATAAGAAAAGATATTAAGATTTATTTTTATATCAACATATTAAAATAATTTTAAAAAAATCAAAAAATTACAAAACTGAAGTTCAACCACATCGCAAAAAACTCTCATAATCTCAATATCGACCATGGCCGAAGATGAGTACACAGAATGCTAGTGCTGCCTTTTGAAAGAACATATATAGGGTCATTAATTCAGCTAGGATTTTTTCAAGTTCCACGATTGTGTTCTCCCTATATTTTTGCTTCGATTTCTCAGAAAAACCTTTCTCGTAATCCAAATATGACAAAGCAAGAGACAATGACCCACCAAATTGTTCCCTCACACCAAATCGGGCCTTGATTTTTTGGTCATCACTAGGTATAGTCATAGAATTTTGCTCCATTCTTAACATTAGCTACCCTCTATGTATAATCCTTAGTCGATGCAACAACCCCTTTGTTGTGTTCTCCGCTGGTTTCTTTATATGTTCCTTTTTTGTCTACATAATAATTCCCATTTCACCTAAGATCAATTAAAATCATATAGGAACCATACTAGAACTACCACCTCATCTTTGCCAGTTCTTCAATGGGTTCACTTCCTTCTCCTCCCCAAACAACAACACCACCTTCATCGCCGGAATCTTCGCCTTCTAGCTATAGGGTCTATGCCTCATTCTGCCACAAGAATGTTTCCAATTGGATAGAATGTTACAATCCATCAAATAACACATGGAGTTATGTTAGCTCAGTTCCTAACCTGATTGAAAACCATGTCTTGAAAGGTTTTGCAATGGTTACATTAGGCGATTCAATTTACATAATTGGAGGATTGTTATGTCGCAGGGTGCAAGCTCCTAACAGTATCGATGAGTCTGACGAATTTATCGACGTCGGTGTTGAGGTGCTACCATCGGTTCTTCGCTACAATGTTTGTTCTAACCAATGGTCTCAAAGTGCACCCTTAGGCGAGCCACGGTACGATTTTGCTTGTGCTATATGCGAGAATAAAATTTACGTGGCAGGAGGCAAGTCCAGTTTGGCAAGTAGAAGGGGAATTTCTTGTGCCGAGGTATATGATCCAACCCTTAATGCGTGGAGCCCTCTGCCGACTATGAGCACATTGAGGTACAAAAGTGTAGGTGTGACATGGCGAGGTAAAATCCATGTGGTAGGGGGGTTTGCCATGAGAAGGGACTCCGATAAGACGGTGCCGTTTCTAACCGAAAGGAGCTCCGCTGAAGTGTACGATCCACGAACAGGAAAGTGGGATCTAGTGGCAGGAATGTGGCAATTAGATGTGCCTCCTAATCAAATTGTGGAAGTTGACGGGAGTCTGTTTAGCTCCGGTGATTGCTTCAAAGCATGGAAAGGTTACATTGAAGCCTATGATGGGAAGCTCAATATATGGAATGTTGTTGATGGATCCCATTTGCAAACTCTCAACTCACCAATTTCATCTTCAGATGACAACAATGAAAATTGGCCACCAACCCAACGAATATACCTCACTATGGCACCAATTGGGACTCGATTATTTTTCCTGGCAGGCTATAGGAAGGCTGGGGAATTGTCACGTATAATGTCCACGGCCCTTATTTTTGACACTACAGCAACTAGACGTGCATGGGCGAGCTCTGAGCCCATTGAAGAGGAGGGGGTGAAGGAACTTTGTAGCCATTGTTGCGTAGTGAGAATTTCTGAAACGACAGTAGCAAGTGAAGTGACAATCTAATGCTAGTCATGCTTGTATTACATGAAAGCCGAATCGAATGTAATGCGTACACACACAACTGGAATTAATTGAATAATTCTTGCACTTGCAGAAGTCCATGATACTCTTTACTTGAGTGGAAAACATCTCTGTGCTTAATCTGTCTTTGCTGGGATGCTCCACTTGTGACTCGAGTGCATGATTTTGGTTAGATTGGGATGACCAAATAAGACAAGTCTTGTACAAGTATGTGTCTTTTCTTAAGAGTTATTGATGTATGAAAAAGAGGCATTTATGGTATTAATTTAGAGAATTAGAAGCCATGCTAATCAATAGCCAGCACTTTTCCTCTCAAAGTCGTAACTCACCTCATTTTCTAACCCCAAATGGGTGTGTGGCCTTCGCCACTACAAACATGTCAACTCTATCCAAGATTCAATAGATTAAAGAGTTCCTTTTCAAAGCGCTTCACTGCTGCCAATAATTAGAAACGATCAGGTGTAGGAAATATCTACTTGAAAGAGTTATTAAATGACTCAAACAGATAACAAGATTTTATTTTAAATTATATGTATGTATGTATGTATGCACAAAAAACAATTATTTTATTTAAAATAATAAGGAGTTGAAGACTTTTACTGCTTGAAAACGCTATCATCAACGGAAAGATAATCATGGACTCTTATAATGATATGGATCTTGACCTGTCTGTAAATATATGCTTGTAATTATCATCAAGTCACAACTTAAAAAAAAAGAAAAAAGATCAGGCTAAAAAACTTTATCCCTACTTCTCTCTATTATTGAGAGAAAATAAATTTTTAGATTTTGCACATAGAACAACAATATGATTATTGCTTAGAGACAAGAAAAGCTACCATCATGAATTCATATATGTTTTTTTAAAATTAATTACTTCAATGTGAAAAGTATGATAGTTAAATATCTAGAATTACATATTAAACTAAATTAATTTTTACAATGTGAAAATAAATGAAATTCAAATCATAAAAAATGAAAAAAAAAAAGAAAGTCTTCTGATTAATTTGCTATCGTAATTCAAGGTAAAAAAAATATTATTTTGAAAAAACCCTTATTTCTTTTCTCTCAAAGCCCTACAACCGTTGCTTACTATTGTTTTTTTTTTTTTGTGTGCGCATTCAACGTGTTTGGGGAAAAGGATACTACTCAAGACAAAATCAAAACTAAAAGATAGTCAGTCGTGGAAAGATATGGAGGATGATCATAGGTCGAGCTTTTGGGTGAGGAAACGAGGGGTGGGCTTAAGATCGAAGAAGGATTTGGAGAGGCATAAGATATAAGAAAGGTTGGGGGCTAGAGGGAGGTTGAAGAAGGCTTTAAAAAACACAAAGAAGGAGAGGGAGATGAGGATAAGGAGCCAGATCTCCATCTTTTTTGTTTTGAGGTAAAATCAAAGTCGAGTACTATAATAAGAAAAGGACAGATGATAGGATTACTTTCATGGCAACGGGGATGATCTGAAGGAATTAAAATTATAAACTAATAAATTATTAGTAAGAATTCATAGGCATTATTTGGTTTAATTGTTTGTTTAGTTTCATCCTAACTATATCAATTGATATATTAATCAAGATTAATTCTTTAAGGTAAAATAATCAAGATTGTTAATTGTATTCTAATTTCTAAATAATATAATTAAATTCAATTATGTATTTTAATATTTTATTTCAAATATAAGAATTATAATAGGTTGTTAATTGAATTAAAATTAAATATAAAATTAAATTCAAATTGATTCCAAACAAGGTGTAAGTGTGAAAAATGGGATTTGGAAATTAAAAAATATATATTTGAGGAGGCCGAGATTCGAACTTGGGTATATAAGTTCTAATTAAAATATGAAAGGTCATTACACTAGAGTAATTTCTAGTTTCTATCATGTGTGTGTGTATTATAATAAAAAGCTTATATATGAGATTTAAACCATAAAGTGAAGAAATAAAATTCATGACAGTGCCAACTATGTCACTCAGAAGGTGAAGAAATGAAAAAATAAAAGAAAAGCTTAACAATGGATGGTAGAAGAAGGGAAAGCTCGTTTTCAAATGACCTAGACATGCTAGATCAAGCATTATAGTGGCTTGTTTCTTCTACAAGAAAAAGGGACATATGAAGAAAGATCAATGACTTAAAAAAAAGTTAATTATATTGCCTTTGTGTATTTTGAATCTAATTCTTTAGACTCTTAATAAAATTCTTGGTGGATTGATTCGAGTACTACATTTCACATTATCAATGTTATACAGGGCTTTCTAAGTTTAACGAGATCGACGATAAGAGAAGAAGGCAACTATTTAGGAATTAGGATGTGTTTGTATGTTGAGGCCATGTGGACTTATAGACGTGTTTTAAACAATGTTTATTTTTTGGATTTAGAGAACACCTTTTATGTTCCTTTGTTTTTTAGGAACTTTATTTCAATTTCTAGATTAATGTATTTTGGTTATTATTTTAATTTTATTGATACTGAACTTATTATTTCCCATAATAAAGTTAGCATAGATTTTGAATGTTTGCTTAATAGATTATTTAAACTTAAATTAGATTGAACCTATGAACAAAGTCTCTTAACCTTGTGTCGCAGGTCGTGCCGCAATGTCGTCGGGGACGACGAAGGCAGTTATCGTGCCTCCTGATGAGGTGTGGTGTTTTTGGAAAATGTGTTTTTGATTTAATCATAAAATTATGATTAGTGTTTAGGAGTCACCATCTAATATTATGGTCACTAGGAACCTATGGTCTACAAGAGTCTAGGTAAGGGATTGGTTGTGCAAGGAGAAGACGCATCACTCCCAGTGCACCTTACTTAAGATAAGCTGCATTGTTATTTGATTGTTTTTCTAGATCGGGTTTCTATTTGTTGGTCTCATCTATGTTTCAAGATAGATCTCTCTTTATGAAAAAGTCTCTACCTTATTGGATGGAGTCTTAATTGTTCTAAAGTCACAAATTTAGCATCGTATTTATTTTATGTCTTATATCTTTAACATTTGATGGTATATTTTATTGTATAATTTTACACGCCACAAATATTAAAATTTATATTTGGATCCTAAAAAAACTTAAAAAAAAGTTTTTTGGCATTTTAGACAAATTCTAATAGATAATCATAAACTGGTTATGATATTTATTTTTATAGATTTTTATTTTATTTTTTGGATTTTATTTAAAAAAACCATGAGAAAGATACAATTTTTTTGTTCTTTTATGAAAAATATACTTGGAAAATTTTAGGATTTGACCGTATGCATGAAAACAAAATATTTTTTTATTATTTTATTAAAGAAAAAATTAATTTAAAAGTTTTGAATTATTTTTTTGATTTTTTTTGAAAAGTTTAAGAGAAAACCAGATATTTTAATATAAGATCTGTATCTTACAATGTAAGTATACAAACCTGATATTATGTAAAATTGGTGGAAAAATATGCGAAAAAATCACAAATTTTTTTGAAAGTATGTTTTGAATTTTTTTGGAAATTTTTCACTTTTTAAATATATAATATTATATATATTAATTAAATATTATGAAAACATGTGGGCTGGGTCGACCCAGCTAACTGGGCCGAGCTCAACCCCAAAAAAGAGTTGGTTGATCTCGGCCTAATAGAATTTTTGTTATTTGATAATTAAATAAAAAAGAGTGGGTTGATCTTGGCCTAAATAAAAAATAGTTTTGAAAAAAGATACTAAACCTGGTAGTATCCATGAACCAAGTCGTCAGCTTGTCGGGCTAGCTTGGATTGATTGGGAATCGACCTTTGTAACTTGTTTTAATTTACTTTTTTATAATTATCATAGTCTTAAGAAAATGTCATGATATTGGGTTGGTGATCAATTTTGCGAGCAACTTTTTTTTTATCATATAATGAAATAAAATTAGTTTTAAAAAAGTTATTAAATTCAATGAAATACATGACCGTTTTTGCTAGTTTGGCGGATTAAGTCACGAAACCCGAATCAATCAAATAGGTCGACTCCTCTATCTTAATTGTTTTTAAAGTCAAATTAAGCTTTTACCAATCATCCAAATTTTCTTTGGACTCACCAAGTTAATTGGATTATGTTGGGCCAACTCCTATACGGTTTAATTTGAAATATAAACTAGGCAAAAAGTCAGGTTAAGAGATTTTAAGGTTGATTTGTTGGACTGAATTTAATGACATTATCAAAAAGTTCATTGTGACCTGGACATTATTTCACATTTTAAAAAGAATTTTGAGTTAATCCACGGTATAGTGCAGGCCAATTATCTATCATGTTTAGAGATTATCATAATTTCTTTTGGTATTAGGTTTTTTTACAATTAAAACAAGATTTAGAGATAACTAGATACTTGACCTGTGCTTTGCCATGGGTCAAATTGTTTTTCCAACAAAAACAATCGTATACACAAGTTTTTTGTAATTAAAAAAATTAAATGAAAATAAAAAATTTTATGCATAAATGTGATCAAATAAATCGAGAAGTATATAAGTTAATAAATGGAAAAAAAAAACACCATAAATGATAACTGAAAATAAAACTGTAAAAATCGAGAGACAAGTGTAAATCAAGATATTTAATCTCGTAAGATGAGATATTTATCCAGTTGTATTTGCTAAATTTATTTATTAAAATAAATTTTTTATTCATTTAAACGATAATAGAAATAGCCAACACATTAAATTGATGAAATAAAATAAAAGGGAAGAAAAATATAATGCTAGGACACACATATTAGAAATATTATCTAAAAAAATATTTTTTTATTTAAAAAAAAGTTCATTTATACAAAAAAAAATATAGATGAATAAAAAAACCTCTTAAAAAATATAATGCATAAAAGTAATCAAAAAATATTTGTCATTGAAAAGAGATTCTCTAAACAAAATGAGAGAGAGAGAGAGAGAGAGAGAGAGAGAGAGAGAGAGAGAGAGAGAGAGAGAGAGAGAGAGAGAGAGAGAGAGAGAGAGAGAGAGAGAGAGAGAGAGAGGATATTGATTTAATTATAAATAAAAAATAATTTGAAAAAAAAACACATATAAAAACACCTAGAATTTTTTTTAAATAAAAGAAAAAAATATTTTTTCTAAAAAAAAATAAGGTCAGGTGCTGCTGGACAAGGTAAGCTAGCCCAACCCGCCTAGCCCATTTCGCTAGGGCATGTGTGGTTGAGCCTTTTTTTTTTTTTGCATGTTGTTCACCTTGATTTTTGTTTTTTAAAAAAAGTGTGATAGGACGCGTTGTCTATATTGACCAGTTTCGAGCCACTACGGTGGCTGGAAAATTAGAGCTGGTGATTTTTTTACCTAAAATTTGAATTCTCAACCATATTTTACCCAAAACACCTATAAAATATCATAGGCAATTTGATGAATTCATTCATGACCTCAAAAAACTAAAAAAAAATTATCTCAAAACCCGAAATAAAAAATCTTACCAAGATTAAATATATTTTTCTTGGCAACTCTTAATGTGAGCCCCCTCATCAAAAGAAACAATTTGATACTAATTTTAACAGTTTTTATGGCTAAAATCAATATCAACAAAAAGTTTCTTTCTCTAGCACTATATTCTGGTGATTTTTTCTTACCTATCTCATATTAGAGGTCAAAAAATTAAAAAACAAGTTTGAGATCAAAATTGATTTTTTCTTTTGATTTTTGAAACTGAAATGACCTAATATCTTCTAGCTTTATGTTGAAAAAATATCTTTAAATACAGTATGAATACACACCTCAAGTTATATTTTATATGTGTTGTTTGTTTATCGCAACAATACCTATATAGTATCTGACTAAAAAGCAAGATCAAAATAACCACGCCTTTTTTTTTTCTTTGAATGCTTTGACCTCGTACATGTAGTGAGAAATGCTACAAAACCTAGGCTTTAGCATCGAACATAATACCAAGGCTATCATGATCATTGGATTCGCTATTTCATTCAAAATCAATGATTCCCGTTGCCATTATTGATATTGTACTCCTACTCAAGCCATACCGTAACATGATATAGTTTCTGCCTGTACAATTTATAAATGCTGCCTCTTTAAAAAAAAAAATACAAACTGTAACATAATCATCTTAATCCAATAATTTAAACGGTTAGGTAAAGTTCTAAAATATAATTTATATTATTCTTCAATATACCTTTTCAAGTGAAAGTCCTTTGAGTTTGAAACTTGCACAGGCCCACATTACCTTATACTTAATTTTTATTAAATAAATGGGGATGGTGAGATTCGAACTCGTGACCGCTTGATCATCATGGCTCTGATACCATGTTAAAGAACCATCTCAACTCAATAGCTTAAGCTATTAAGTAACGTTCTAGAATATAATTTATATTATTTTCCAACAGAAAGAGAGATGGTTGGCTCAAATTCATAATTATGTTTTGCTTTGCCTGCATGGCTATCGAAATCGATCCAGTTATCTGTTCAGGAAAATAAACTTGCACTCATATCCTTGTTTCCCTCTTGTTTACTAAATATAGCAGGAGTTTAGTGCTTCAAAAACCGCACAAGTTTTTTTAGCTAGCAGAAAACAGTCCAGATTTACATTTTTGCGTCAACCAAATGATGCTGCCTCCCAAATTGGACCCCTATCATCTGCCTAGCACTGTTCCATTTCCACACAAGAAAAAGGAAAAAGAAAAGAAAAGTAGAGAGAATTATACTTCGTGCTTTAGCCTCTGCCAAGACATGTTAACTCAAACCTGGACAAGCTTGGAAGAGAAGCCCAAATGGTCAAGATCTTCTTCACAAAGCAGAACACACATAAAACCCCATCTGACCCACCCCCATAACCTTTTTGGAGTGTAAAAAGGGACCTGGGGTCACCTTCTGGATGTAGGCTATACCCTATGCATAGGCATGCAAGGCCAGCCCCGAGCCACGACCCTTTATTATCGATCGAGCGATGGCTGGTTCAAAAAGCTTGCCATCAAAAGAAGAGAAAGTGGCATTCCTATGACCACAAGCCAAGAAATTGCAAAAGCTAGTAAAAGATCCTTTCACGTGAGCCCGTAAGATTAGCCTCCATCACAAGCCACCATGCACCCACCTGAGTCACCTGACCCAGATCATGACCATACCAGCCCCACACCCTGACACAGTCCCCCCCCCACTGCACTTGCTGAGGTTCTTCACTCTCTTTTTATCTAGGTTTTTGGCGCCGCGATTGGGGTTATGTTTTTTAAAAATTGAGTTTTTTTATTTTAAATTAATTTTTTTATATCTTTTTATATGCTAACATTAAAAATAAATTTTAAAAATAAAAAATAAAATTTTAATATATTTTCATTAAAAAAAACTTTAAAAAACAGTTTTTATCTCTCCTCCACGCGCCACTACTTCTTTGACTCCTCTTCTCGTACGACTGCTAGTCAATTATGCCACACTGTACAAGCAACTGCACGTGCGAATTGTACCATGCACGCATGGGGATTCTACAGTTCTTGATGTTTGACCCACCCACCTACAATGAGCGTTCCCTGAATCAACGGTTATGATTTGTTGGGATCGGAGAGGTGATCTTGACCGTTGATGCGGGGGACAATCTCAAGAAGTCTGATGTCCACATGATGTTGGTTAGAGGTTGGAAAGGCCGACACTAGAAGTTGATATGTCGGATTGTTTTAGGGAAAGGAGAGATTTAACAGCACATCATTATTAAATTTTTTATAAATTTTTGGGTATGTTTTATTGGTGCCACGTGGATAGAGTGACATGGATTGACACGCGGAAAAGGGGTACAAGAGGGAACCATTGGGCTTACAGGGTTTGGAAGACACGGACACGTAGTCCGACATGGTGCACGTGGTGGAGTTTTTGAAAAAAAAAATTTTATTTTAGTTTTAAATTATTTTTTTTATCTTCTTTTAAGTTATTTTTACATGTTAATATTAAAAATAATAAAAAATTATTTTTATGTATTTTTATGTAAAACGCAATTTGAAAAAAAGTATCTATCACAATCCTAAACACGCTCCAAGTCTAGAATAAATTTTATTTTTTCCAAGTGTTTTTTATATAAAAAAAAAATAAATTGATATGCTTTTAGATGTTTTTCAAAAGTTTTAATATGATAATGATAAAAAAAATTAAAAAAATATTATATTGATATATTATCAATTAAAAAGCATTTTTGATAAGTATCATGCATCACATTACTAAACAGATATTAATATAAACATGATTCATGTAAGGTTATTAAATCAACCTAGCACCTTACCTAGTCTAGGGTATGAGTTGGGATTAATTCGGGTTCAATCTAAAACAATGTTATTTTAAGGTGTTTTTTTTAGGTAAATGATGTTGTTTTTAAAAAAAAAAACTGAATTTTAATTAAGTATTGAATTGAATAATTTGATCAATCAAGTTTAACAAGATTTACTCTTATTTAGTTTAATTTAAAACTAGAGGCAGCTCTTAGGTTAGCGGATCATCATAACGAGATAGAGGTTTAATAACATTGGAATAGAATTGCTGTTTTTGCTTAATAAATCTTTGCCACTTCAGCAATTCCTAATGCATGATGCCTTGTAGATCCTCATTTATTTTTTGATGGGGGACTTCAGACTGTTTGTTGGTGATAATTGTCTCTTTTAATTGCCACTGATCTTCCAACATGAAGTTGCATGGGATTCAAGAGAAGAATATGGATTTCTATGCATGCTTTATATGTCACCGAATTTAGGAACCGAATTTTGCCAACAACTCAATGTGTAGTTTCATACATTCTTATCACCAATCAGTCATTTGAACAAGAAATTCTTGTCAATGCTATTGTGCATCTTCAATTGTCAATTTGTAACGTTCGAATCAAGATAATAACGTAAAAAATAACCTTTTTCTAATAATTAAATGTTTTTTCGAACTAGTTTATAAAATATTCTTTCAAATAGCTATATGAAAATTATTTTGATTCGAAAGAAAATTTTATTTCTAGTGTATTTGAAATTGTAGTGAGAATTGCTTTTAAAAGTATGTTTTTTCTAGAAAATACATCAAAATAATATTTTATTTTTTAAAAAATTATTTTTAACATCAGCATATTAAAACAATTATAAAAATTATAAAAATAATTGAAAGTTAAAGATGTTTAAAACAATTTCAAAAGTATGCTCCAGCTACAAAAACAAACACAATTTAATATTAAACAAAACATTCAAAATTATTTGAATTGGATTCAAAATGTATCTCAAAAGGCAACAATAAACATTAACATATTTTCTATTCATAGCCATGAAATTGTTGCAAGCAAAGGGAAAGAAGATCAATTATGAGTTGAAGTTGGATTAACAAATCACCGGTTCAGTTCTTTCGTATAAATAAATATAAAACAAAAACATCAATAGATCCTAATGATGAGCATGTTAGGCAAATGCCACATAGGACCACAAACCTGCTTTGTTGGAGGACGCGTGACCACGTGGATTCTTGGGCTTGTGGTATCTACTAGCTTGAGTGCGAGTGTAACGTATTTCATATTGTTTTTTAAAGTATTTTAGAATTTATTTTTGATATTATTATATTAAATAATTTAAAATTAAAAATACAGTGCAATACCAAAATACATGTTAGGAAACATAAGCTTGTGCTTCCCTTCTCGAAAGAAATGGATCTTTAGTGAGTACTTTTGTTGTTTCGTGTATCCATCAGTTCCAAGGTAAGGTTAATCTGGGAAACCTGTGTCTTCACCTTCACTGCAATTCTAAACTTAGACCATCTTCCATTTCTCCATTTTCCCATATCCTTATAATTTCATAAATACCCCTGCAGGTAGTCCCATGGTCCACTGCCACCTCCCATGCTCCCCCGCAAGTCCACTGCCACTTCCCATGCTCCCCCGCAAGTCCACTGCCAAGTCCCATCTCGAGGCCTCCCCAGACGTCGACAATTTCACCATAATGAAATGGGTGCCTATGACCATTTCATTAATACCCACTGCCTCAGATTTCACTGCAGGTTTTGGATTTGCAGAGTCAACATTTGCCCTATTTTATAAATTCCGAGGTCAAGTTTCTTTCATTTGCGTTGTTTGCTTTGTATTTTTACATGAACAAACGATGCATGATATATAAGAATTTTATTCAAGAAAGATGGTGAGAAATTGGGTATTGATTCTAATATGTGATTAGACGGATTTAAATGAACTTTCACACGTGAGATCATGGAAAATTTATTTATTTTTTGATGTAAGGGATTTAGTTAAGTAAATATCGAATCCATGAGAATTAATTCTTCTGGTGTGCATGATAAAACTCTAGAGTTAAATATTTAACCACTGGACCAATTATATATATATATTCAAAAGGGTTACCAAGAACGAAGATAAGATCGAATTCTAAATCATTTGTTTTCCATGAGAAGTCTTTGCCCAAGAAAAGAAGATGGTGCCCACAAGAAATTAGGCGCTTAGCTTGATGCTCCCAGAGTTTTTAATATTCAATTAAAAAAATGCAAGCTCAAACAGAATTTCTTGTGTTGGGATCCAAATGTGCAGAAACCAATAAAGCAGAAGTTTTTTGTGGAGCATGGCCACGCCATAACTGAGTTCCTTTTCCTTTTAAATTTGTATGTTAATCAGTCTAGAACGCTTTTGTTACAATGTGTTGTTGATGGCAGGAACAAGATGCGCTCAATGGGCCTGAACAGTTTGGTTAGGATGCCCTTAGAGCAGCGGATAGGAGCTCGATCACATCTTTTTAAGCTTGCATGTTATGTGTCTTTTTTATCGTATTAAAGGCATGCATAAAGATAGTGAATGATAAATGTTAGCCATGATTGTGAAATTTCTGGCCAATAAAGTTGTGTGCAGTTTGTCGAAATTTCTATTTAGATCAAAAGCCATGCATAATTGATGGGGAACTCTACCAATGATGCTCGGCCTTTAATGCATTGTGATGGAAAAATAAAGGAGGAAAATAATAAAAAGAAAGAACTGGGCTAAATTTACTCGATAGGGTGTCGAGCGTAGCTGCCGATATCTAAAATTCTGCCTCGTCAAATCTCTGAAATTATAGCTATACGTTTGCTTCAAGTTAACTACAAACCAGTGCTCCATCTATGATAGCGGTTTGATCAAATCAATCTTGGAACTATGAATTCTTAAAACCATATCTTCTTACTGATTAGCACTCTCCTGGCAGTTAAATGCATCAGTTCCATTCTATCAAGAGAAAAACTATACATGATGAAAAAGGAAGAAGAAGAAAAGGAAGAAGAACTAACAGAATTTGTTAATTTTCAGCCCCTCGAGGTGTGATTTACCAGACCCAATAACCTTGTTATGCACTCATGCTCTTCATCAGTCAATTTAATATTTGAATGCCTGGCTTCTTTTACTTTGCTGACATAAATAATCTTCATTGCAAGATAGAGTTTCAAGGACTCTTTCCGGGTTGTTATAAAAAAGGACCTTTTTAGGAAGAAAATGGGTGGCTAGCTTTTGATATCATGCTAGCTTCTACTTTTTAAAACATTTTCAAATTATTTTTTTATCTCAAAAGGTATAAATTAATGATTTTTAAAATATTTTTCAAATTTTTTGATGTCAAAAATAAAAGAAAATTTGAAAAATTATAATTTTAATATATTTTTATTTGAAAAACATTTTTAAAAAACATTAATTTTATATATATTATGTTAACGATCACACTAGTACAAACCAAAATAATTTTGAGCCATTAGATTTTTGTGCATGGTTAATCCCCCCCAGCTAAATTCTTTTTATTTTTGTCGTCAGAAATTTATTTAACCTGATTTAATCTTCATAGCAATGGCACTATGGACATGATAACATTACACTTATTTAATCTCTAATATTCAATGTTGTTAGAGATTCGAAAATCATTCAAAATACAACAGCAGATGAGCACAGCAGGCATCTAATTAATTGACCAAACGAATGAGAAGATTAAACTAGATCCTAAAAAAAATAAAAAATAAAAAAATAAAATTGTAACTTGCAATGGGACGAATTTGAATTCGGACGCAATATCAACTTTCGAAGTCAAGAGCTTAAGTTCTTTTATCATGATCAAAAACGTCAATGGCAAATAAATTCACATTTTCTTAGCAATAGGTCAAGTGGGGGTAGGGAGTGTGTGGCCAATTTCTTTAGACTTTTGCTTGAAAGAAAAATATACAATCACTCCATCACAAATAGCTAGCGACCATGAACTCAATTTCCATCTTTATCATGGATCACTCATTTTTTTTTAAAAATAAAATAAAAAAACAACCACAAATATGATTTTTGATACAATCAAACTTGTAAAAACAAAAATTTATAAACATTCGAATGAAAATCTAACATAACTAAATGAAAATTTTATTCAATAGATTATATAAATGGCCTAACATATATTTTTTGAACTATTTAAATAAGTTTAAACTCAAAAAAAAATTATGACTGTTGGAGAAGACTTAATTTTTTTCAAATAATTTTATAAGTGATTTTTCTATGTTTCTTTGTCAGATTGTTAGATTTGTTATAATTGAGTTTCAAGTTTGAATGCTATTGTTTGGGTTTATTTTTTTATTTTATTTTTTATTTTATGGTTTAATTTAGACTTATGTTTTGTTTTCTTTATACTTTTGGATTTATAGTTAATTCCTAATAAATATAGATTTTTTGGTCTATTTAAATGTCATATAAACCTGTTAAAGAAGACATTCATTATATATTTTATTTTCAAGGAATAAGATTCTAAATTTAGAGTTCATGCTTTCAACCCCTTTTACTAATTAAATTGTCTATGTGTTTATTTAACTATTTTTTCTCATTAAATTATCTGTATTTTCCCGTGTTTCTTTTTGCTGTCATATTAGCTTTTTTTATATAACTTCAAATGTTAAAACAATAAATAAAACATTTAATTTCATGCCATTTGGCATGCTCTTTACAGGTAGAAATTTGAAGTTCGCCTCTTGCTTTTTTTTTTTTTGGTAAGAAACAATTATGGTATTAAGGCCAACTTCAGCAAATCTTAAAATCACTTTTTGATCGTTTTTAGGTAGGCAATTCATATCGAATTCAGATTTCTTGAGAAATTCCTTCGTCCTCCTCTAGAATTTGAACCTAAAATGACAATCTTGGAACTTGAAAACCTCATGCTGCTTTGCTTGTGTAATTTATTTTACTGCTGTAACTCTGCAGACCACCACAAAAAGGACAAGAAACAACCAATTTGAAAGGCCACAGCACACTTCCAAGTCTTGGTTATATAAACTGAAAAGTCAATTTCAACTACCAAAACAACCATTTCTCCCATTTATGTAACACCAAGAGTTAAAAAGCAGACAAAGCTATCCAAATTCCAAAGCTTTCTGTCTTCTCTCTCTAACCCCAGTCACCTCCTGTAAGGAAAAGATAGCCCACATGCCCCCCTCCCTCTCTCTCCCTCTCTCATAGCCTCGCTTTCTTGAAGCCTTGAAATACCAAAGCCTCTAAGCAGTCCATCAAAGTTCATCAAGTTTTCAATTTTGAATTCTTTTTTTTGTTTTTTGTTTTTTGTTTTTGAGTTAAAAAGCCTGAAGTAGCGCCTTACCTTTTGTTAACACACGATCAGGCATTAATTTCTCTCTCTGTCTCTCTCCCATGAGCAAAGTAATGATAATGAAAGTGAAGTTCACGATCTAAAGAATTGAACTTGAAAGAAAAGAAATAAACAAAATGGTTGCACATGATGGTGGCTATAATGTTTGGCCACCAGCAGAAGCTCCATTGTTGAATGTGCAAAGAGAGGATCAACACTGGAGACATTTTGACAATTCAGTTAATGCTGTGTCTTTTGGGTTTGTAGCTACTGCCATTCTCATTTCAATGTTCTTGGTTATGGCCATCTTTGAAAGGTTTCTTAGACCCACTTCAGGTACAGGTGGCCAAGGTGATCTCGAGTCTCAAATGGGGTTCAATTCCAAGCTTGGACACCCTTCACCGAAAGTAAGTGATACCCTTTTGACCTTTATGCTTGCATTTAATGTTTTTGTTTAAGAATTACTTGTTTGATTGGATAATGTGTGGTTTTCTCTAGCTTTCTCAAGGGTAAAAGGTTTCAAATGTTTCATTTTGCAATTTTTTCAAGGGAAATTCTGTTGCTCGCTTTCTTTCTTCTCTTCTTTTGTTTTAGACAGTTTGGATGGTTATTTTGATTTTTGGAAATAGTGATGATTGTTGGTCTGACATAAAGTTTTGCTGCCTAAGTGGTTTCCTTTCATAATTATAGGTTTTTTTTTTTCTTTGTTTTCGGTTGATTCGTAATTATGCCTGTCAGAGATGGATTTATTGCATTCTGGAGAGTTTTTAGCTTGGTTATTTTTTCTTCTTGAAAGCATAACAAAGGAATCTGAACATTAGTTAAGCTTCTAGCCATGTTTACTAACTCCTCATGTTTTTCTCTCTAATTCCCATCTGAGTTTCGCTACTTGGCTATATTTCTTCTTAAGAATCCCATCACCAAAAGTCCTCCTCGTAAGTTATGACAGAGATCTATAATTACATTAGCCATGTAGTCATGTTAAAGTAATCCTGATTACACCTGTGACCCTTCTCTTCCTCTCCCAGGACTGGCCATAGCTTGAATGAATTACATTAGCCATGCAGCCATGCATCGTATAATGTTTGCATCTTATAGCAAGTTGTAGTAGCTGTCCTTGAATGAATTACTACCTTGATGTCTGAACAGATTTAAGATAGGTTTTGGTTTTACAACCAAAGTGATTAGAGTTTGATCCAAATACAATATTTACTAGCTCTGTAAGTATGCGCTTTGCAGATGTCATAAAACTGAAGCTGATAAAATTCATTTTTTTCCTCATCTGCATTTTCATTCTTTAGTCAAAATTCATCATTTAGGAACTGTCCTGTCCCCAAATTATGATTGCTGGGGCAATGGCCCATCCAAGAAGTTGTCTATTGAATGAATGGCTGGTCACAAACCAATGAGTTGAAGGAGGGGAGATGTACTTCTTGTTGTTTAGACCCACCATTGTACATTAGTACATGTTGGTTAATATCAGCCTCAATAGAAATAATCTTTGTGCTGTCCGGTGCTTATGGTCGGAGACAGGTTTTCTGTGGACACGGCCTTGGTTTAATCATCATCTTCTTATGAATTCCCAAATCTATCTGTGTGTCCTACTAGCTTTCTAAGGTCACAAAGTGTCTTACCAGCTTTAAATACCGTAGTTATGTGCATTTATGAAGGGAGATAAACTACCTGAGTTTAGGTTTAAGATTTTTTCTGCAGTATCCAATGAGGTGTATGCCTGATGCATCACATTTGTGGTCTACCATGTGCCATAACTTTAAAGAAACACACAAGACCCACTTGCATAGCCAACCTTGTTGTTCAATCTTAGGCCTTATGTGGGGCATGGCCTAAAAAAAGTGGTTTCAACTTTATGAAGTGATAAAAATGCTAACAATCCATTGATTGTAGAACTATGCATTTTTTAAATCGTTATCTATAATTATATGAAAATCCTAATCAGTTAATCACTTTGATTATTGTCAGTTTGTACGAGTGCTCATGGGAGCTTTTCTTTGATAAGTCTAAATCAGTTTACTTATTGTGACGTAGTGCTTAAGGGCCCATATTTACACTTCATATCGACTTAGACAGGGTGGTCTTTAAAGTGTTTTCAGATTATCGGTTGGGAGACAGTGCCTTTTTTTTTCAGGGTCCAGGGTTAGAAGCTAACAGTTAGTCTTGTTTTGTGGGCTGACGATCCTCATTAAACTCATTTAGCTCCACATCCTCATACAGGATCTTTGAGTTGATGTGATATGCAGACTGCAGTAGGGCCAGTAGAGCATGATGCATGTATTCCAAGGTGTTTTGAAATCCAGAAAATATGTGATTTAGAGCTCAAGTTTGTGTCTTCTAGATTAGCAATGGACAGGTTGCATTAGTTAGAGACCTTAATCAAACCAGTTGCTTGAGAAATTAATTGCATTTCTTCACTAAGAAACAAGTCCCCATGCGTAGGTTTGTCACTTGGTTACAAAACACAGCTGTTGTGTGGATAAAAGCCATAAATATCTTGCATCTGTTAGCATTACTGTATTGTAGACCATCCTCGTATAAAATTGTTTGTCCCCAGCATGCTCAAATTAAATGGACTCATCTTATAAAAAATGGGCAAAAGTCAAATGCACATGTTAGTTGTTGGGATAATGTTGTTAGTTGTTACCTTATCCAATAAAATATGGACACGAACAATAAAATGGAAGAGTAAGCAGTAATAAAGCACTAGCATGTGCTTGGATTTTCTGAGCATTTAATTTGTATGTGTCATGTTTTGCCTGTCTTGTTATTTTTGTTTTTGCTTCGACCCCCCAAAACTGTATGATCCTAAGTGATTCTGTTTCGTTTAATGCTTTGTTGCAAAGTTACAAAATAAGTAATGAGGTTCCTGAACCACCAAATTGGGGATGGAACCTGTCTACATTGCATGTATGGAAACTATGCTTGATGTTAACAGACAAACACTGCTAGCATGTGGAATTCTGTCAACTTGTTCCTTCCTCTGGATATCTGGTGGTTTGAGCATGTGAAGTCTCTGAGGCCTTAATCAGTGAACACTGTTCTCACAGTCAACTTCTTTGTTGACTCTGCTATTTTCCTAGAAATAGGACATTATGCTCAAATTTGTTTACTGATGAACAAGCTCTATTTGTTCTCAACTTTGATTAGAGACGTTGTTATAGCTGCATTGTATTTTCACTATCTAGCGTCTGTCTTGCGATGCACTTACAACAATGAATGTGGATTCATCTTGTTCACTGGACTGCAGAGTCCTTTTCAAACCCCAGGTTGTTCTTCTTGTGCTAGTTTTGATGAGATTGACTGAATTTGACATCCATTCCTTTTGAATTTGGACAGATGACTGTATATACAAATGGAGTTTCTGTGTTGATGCCTGGAGACAATATTCCTACCTTCATAGCACATCCAGCACCGGTGCCCTGTCCTCCCGAACGAATTTCCTACCTTCATGATCAACAACATATCGATTCATTTCTGAATCCCACTGTGAACCCTGACACAAACGCAAGCTCAAGTTCGATATTATCTCAACAAAACTAGACGTGAAATGCCTATTTAATACCGGAAACAAATAATCACAAACTTGAGCAAACGTTTGATGGCACACAGACAATGGAGCTTTTCGTTCTGGAGTAGAGGTCGCATGCCCTTTGTGTCGTGTGTGTGTATATAATTAGTTTTTAAACGAGTTCACTGGCTTCGGCATATACTCATTTTCGAATCAGCAGAAAGGTTTCCATCGATCCCCAGATTCATCTCGCACCATTTCTATGTCAGTTTTCTCGGTAGGATTGGATCCTTGAAGATGGATTGTTTCTCCTGTCAAATGGATCGTTCCACTTGTGAAAAAAACATCGAGGAATGTAATTATTCTGGAGTATGGAAAGAAGTTGCAAGGCCTTTGTTACATATGTTAAGGATTCAAATTCTAAGAAATATGATTTTGTCACCGCCATAGCTATCAGACTGATTCTTGCAAGCTAGTTGTTCATGTCATCCTCAGTATATTAAAAAAACAATGTTCTTGCAGGGTTTTTTTTTCCTTCTAATTTTAGATAAAAACTAGTAAAAAAATCCTTAAAATTCATGTAGTCAGTCTCTCTGGGACATGATATTCGTGTTCATCGATCAGGGTCATGTTAAATTCCAAGCAAATAGATCACTAGATTGGCCCATCGGGCCAGTTGTGTTTAATGATTATGGTTTCTTCCTTCTTAATCATGTCAAATAACAATGGAATATTGGAATCGACAAGGTACGATGCAGGGGGCATGTATCTTGCCAGATAAATTGAGAAGAAGTTGTGTTCATAGCACAGGCGTGACCTTTCTCCTACTTCATGGATATTCTGATGATGAGAAACCATTCTTCCACTCTTGACACCGTGGCTGAATACCTTTTTCCTCCCAGGGTTTTGTCCACATTCTCCACATTCTTGCAACCTATGAAATAGGTGAGTACAGCTAGATTTAATCTTGTATGAATCAATGGAAAAAAAGAAGAAGAAAAAGCCTAGTCCCCCTCAGATCCCAAACCCCACCACTAATTTCACAATAATTGAATGGAAGAGTAATATTGTTGAGGAACACAAGTTTAATGTATCGTATTTTGTGGTAGAGGGTGTTTTTTAAAAAATATTTTATTAAATATATATAAAATAATGGTTTTTATGTATTAGTATATTCAAAAAAATATAAGAAATTATTGATTTAATATTTTTTTAAATAAAAAACAATTTAAAAAAACATAAATAAACACAACGTTAGGGCTCGTTTTAGACCCCACCACGCTAGGGTTCTTTCCTCTGGAGACTCCAGGAGACACAAACCCAAGAACAAGCCCATCGAAATTAATCATCATTTGAAGGGCTTTTAGCTTATGGGTTTGTCTCCTAAACTCAAAGGTTAGCAAACAATGAAAAACGCATAGTAAAATTGATTTCAATGCATTATTATTACATTGGTGTGTTAGATTGAACCAAAACCCTAATTTTTTTTGCTTGTGAATTTATAATTTTACAATTCGAATTTATATTGCATGTTTTGTATCGTGTTAAAAAAGCATTTTTGACAACCTTGCATGTATATGAATAATATTTTTCATTCAATACATATATACATATTTTAAATATATATTTATTATTATTTTATTTTTTACTGAATATTAAATAATAAATAAAATATAAATTTTTAAATTTTTTATTTGATAAAAAATAAATATCTATATTAATACAGAGAAACCATTACCTATTAGCATCCCTGCTTAAAAAGTTTGAAAGGAAATAACGGATACATTTGCCGGCTTTCTACGGAATAACTCCACAAGCGGCTTAATATTAAAAACTTGGACCGGACCGCTCATGTAATGCTGTCCTCATTCTCGATCCTCGAACTGCTAGAAAATGAAGGGTTTTCCTTCCCACCTCAAATTTTCAATTTCTCACGCAACACAATTTCATTCAGGACTGACATTTTCAATTTCTCACGCAGCATAATTATTTTTGTTTTATTTTTTTAATATTTTTAAATTGTTAATGTTAAAAATAAATTTTAAAAAATAAAAAAATAATTATTGACTGAATCAATAAAAAATATAAATATAAATATATAATTTGAATAGGGGCTAATCTTCTCATTTTCATGAAACTTGGGTGCTAAATGGTATACGATCACTCACTCAAAAAGCAAGCTGTTTGAAATAACTTGTTGAATCCATGAAAAGGAAAAAAGGAAAATTTAAATTTGAGCTTATTCACTAAATAAATTTATTTTATTTGAATATATTAGTGGATAATTTCAAACAATTAGCTTTTAGAGTAATTGATCACATGCCATTTTCAGTTGTAGGAAGTGTACCAAAACTTGTTGGTGAATGGAGTCTCGCTTGAATTTTCTACCTGGGCATTATTGCTGGTAGTTGTATGAACACACGAATGCCGAGGGAGAAAAGGAGTCGTCGTTTCTTACTTTAAATGAATCCTTCTTTCTTTCTTTCTTTCTTTCTTTTTTTGTGTTTGAAATTACATTTTAAAAGTATATTTAATTTTAAAAAACATCAAATTAATATTTATTTATTTATTTTGGCAACCATCTTTGACTTCAAATGATGTTTATGTCATTTTTTTTAAAAGGTTTTGAGTTTTAACCTTCCTCTCGCGAAAAAGACTTAAAAAAAAAAAAAACTTTGATCAACGATTTTTACAATAGATGAAATTATGTGGTTCAAGTTGGGTAATATTTATTATTTAGAGCTTCATTGCGAGTGAAATGAGTTCCTCCAAGAAATTATATTGAAATTGAAATCCTCTTCTCATTTGATTCCCTCTGTCAAGGAACCAAAAGTTAACCAGGCATGGGGCACAGAATATTCAAGATAACAACAAATATGTCAAAGTGTTTTTTTTCCCAGAAAGTTCATTTACTCGATCAAAGTAAAAGGGCCCGATTGTTTTCTAAAAGCAAGTATGAACACAAGAAGCAGAGAGCAATTGTGTTCGGCAATGAACAAGCAAGCAATGCATGTGCTTTTACTTGGTTTTTTTCAATCTCTTCCACATCAAAACAAAGGGGAAAATCAGAGGCTCTGGAGGGCAGATCTTTGCGTCACTTGTACAGCAAAAAGACCATTAATCTTATGAGCAGAGAGAAAACTTGGCAAATAAGGCAAGAAAAATGAAGGGAATCAATGGTCATTTGATGGCATTGCACATCCAAGTAGCCTTGACACAATCTCCCCTCGTGACTAGATATATTCACATAACAAAAAGAAATATAAAAGCAACCCAGAAAAACTAACAAGGCCAGTAAACTGAACCTAGTGGCGGCTATTATCACCGTGAGACATAACTCCGGCAATCCCGGTGGAATATTCCTCGTTCAAAGAAAGATAAAACATTCAAGAGACACAAGTGGGTTCTCTAGCGACTCGTCATTTGTAGTCCCATTAGCAACATTACTGGTACTTGGCCACTTAGCCTCCATGCCATTATCCATGTTACCATTACCAACACCCTCATGCGCTTCCTTCCTGATCCGACCTGGGGATTGATTTGTCCTTCTTGTGGACGGGCTTCGACCCATTACAGATCTATTCGTGGCAGGGGACCTGGACCTTCTCGCTGACCCTTCACCCAGGTCTCTCTTTTTCGGGTCTGGTCTCGAGCCCCTCCTAACTCCCGCTTGACCCGAACCCATTTCCCTGCTTTGAACCAACCTAACTGATCCTCCATTGATTGCACCGTTTCTCTTGCTTGGTGACTGTTCGGTTGTTCTCCGGGTGGGTGACTTGCCCACGACCCGGTCTTTTCTCGGACCCAACTCACCTGAAACCCGGTTTCTTGGTGGCAGTGGAGATCTTGACACTCTTTGCTTCACTTCATCATCATCATCATCATCATCATAATAATAATCCCTTTTGTCATTGTTGTTTGTTGTTGTTGTCGTTGTCGAAATGCTTTCACAATAGCTCAAGCTGCAAACTTCAGATTCATCATGTTCGGAGATCTGACCTTGATGATGAACTTCTTCTTTTGAGATTTTCTTGAACTTGTTTTCCTGAATCTTGATCTCATCAAGAAATGCTGGGTCAAAGTGGATACTTTCCTTCTCGTGGACTTCTTGATGCTGTGGGCCATTTTCTTGATGGGGATTCTTTATGGGATTTTTTGGTGGTTTGGGTTTGGGAGTCTCAGAGAGGACTTCTTTTACTGTTTCTTCTTGGTAAAGCGAAGGAGGTGGTGACTTAGTTGGCTTCAAGGATTCAGATCCTACTTGAAAATGTTGCTGTTTTTTAAACTTTGAAGGTTCATTGTTGTCGGTGCTAACACAACACCCCATTATAGATAAATTCAAGAAATGATAGAAAGATTCACATGCTGTTGTTGGGATTAGCTCAAGAATTGGTCAATGGCGAGCTTTGGCTTTCTAGAGGGAAAAAAACACAAGCTGGAACCTGGAGTCCAGTGAGATGGTTTTGGACAAGAGGAGACAGAGGCAAACAAGTGGAGAGCTTGGAGAAGGAGTGTGAACGTGTGTATAAATCCCCTACATCATGGACCATGAGGATGTAGTATGGTCAATGCAATCTATAATTATTTATTTGGAAGATCCTTTGAACAGTTGCCACTTTTGTTTGGTCTAGTCATGATCTCTTGTTCTTGGATAAGTATGAAACAGTCCCAAACTTATATAGTGACTAGCAAATTAGTCCTCAAAATACTAAGTCTTTACTAATTTATCCCCAACTTTTCATGGCTTGGCATTTTAGTAGTCTAATTTTTGTGCTTTATAGACAGTTAATGATGTTCTTTTATCAAAAATAAACTTAATGAACTCATCTATTAGCAATTAATTCACTATTTTCAAGAAGCAATTTATGATCTAGTTAAGTTGATTGAGATTTATGTAATTTTGTATTAAAAACAGACACCTTCTAATCACTTCATAGCCTTCCTCAACGATTTGATGATTTTGTTTATATCTAGGTTGTCTTTTTGTTGTTAAAAAGTACTAATGAAACAGAAAAAACAATTGATTGAAATTGCGTTCAAATCAGAAGCTCAGAGGTTCCGGCACAGGGCCCTTCTCTTCTCAACAAAGGGCCACCATGTCTACTATTAATGTAAACAGCCGCAGAAGGAATACAAAGCTGGCAGGAGTTAAATTATTGAGAATCCAAGGCCAGAGATCTATGACTTTGATAGCAGAAAAAAAGAAGAAGCAAATTACAAGAACTGCACGTTGAATAAGCAGCAAATTACAGTACATGGAGACAATGACAAAGTTCACTGTATCTATTACCATTTCCTTACTCAAGTTACTGAGCAAGAACATGCGTGTAAAATGATAAAATCACCGGCCTATAATTTGACTGGGGGACCATGGCTGCATGTATCCATGCAATCTGTATCTATTACCATTTCCTTACTCAAGTTACAGCATCAAGATGATGGTAGTGTCTTTTTGAGCCCTGCATGTACTGAGCACAAACACTGAAAGTTACTGTGTCAAGGAGTGCCTCGACGAAACCACTCTCATAGCCAGCAGCGAAGCTAGGACATTAGGATTGGGGG
>Ga0325405_1000422_pt1 | contig 40925 bp, 24 predicted proteins | sample PopdelMetagenome_21_FD_205663 | JGI IMG/M metagenome (GOLD analysis project Ga0325405, IMG submission 205663) | Populus deltoides microbial communities from Bellville, Georgia, United States - Xylem-Control-R2 | ecosystem: Host-associated > Plants > Phyllosphere > Stem > Wood/Secondary xylem... | reverse complement strand
TTTTTAAAGTAAAAAACACTTAAGCTAAAATCTCATAATTAAAATAGAACTATTTGATATAAAAATCAATTATTTTAGTAGTCAAAATCGACATCAACAATGTTTTCTCTCTATCTTTGGAATTCAGTAACCTTGCTTTCTCATCTCTCAAATTATGAACTAGAATAAACAAAAGTGAACTTTTATACTAAAATTAAATTGAAAAAAATATTAAGAGACCGAATATGTAAATTTTTTAAAGTGTGAGAACTAAATTAACTTTTTGTGTAAACTTTGAAACCATCACTCATTTATTAAGCCTTTTTTATTCTAGTCCTCTCTTTTTTAATTTTGTCCTTAGTCAACAAATTTGATTCATTTGCCCTTCAATTTGGTCCAAAAAAAGATGCAATTGTGTAAAAACAATTCAAGGATCAAATTAAAAAAAACTAAATTTTAAACAATAGATTCATAATAAAATATGAAGAGTGGACAATAGCGTGCGCATAATAAAAATGTTATACCTCTTAAATTTTTAGTAATAATTTATGCTTTTTATTTTTTTAAGAAAATAAAGTTGCCATCATTGTCTTAACTTATTTCAATATTTTTTTTATGGGTCAAGCCAATTTTAAACTTGTGAGTTATTACTTATCATTATAGTAGTAATAAGATACAACTCGAGTCAATCTGGCCTTAAGATTGGGTGGCCAATCGAATGGATCCATTGGTGTCCACCAGAGTTAGTTTTTTTTGTTATATAAAAAAATATTTAAAATAATATTATTTTAAAAAAATAGATTTGTTTTTGTAATTTAATATTTTTATTTTAGAATATATTCGATATTATAGTAATGATTATTTTTTAAAGTATTTTTTATTTGAAAACATATTAATTTTTTATTTTTAAAAATTAATTTTTAATATCATCATATTAAAATAATTTTAAAATATAAAAAAATTATAAAAAATAAAAATTTCAATTTTTTTTAAAAATATTTTATCTCTAAAAAAAAAACGTGGCTTATTATGTTTTGTTGAATTCATCTCCTTTCATAACATAAGATAGTAGTTTGACACGTGTTTCATTTGATTTTACCGATTCCGTGTCATCTACCTCAGTAGAGTAACCAATAGCTGACAAGCAATCACTGTTTGAATCGCCAAACAGGTCCATCTTATAACAAGGGCTTATTATTACACTACGAAAGTGAAGTGTGTGATTGCAGCCAAAACGCAGCATCGGCCAAAGTTTCAAGCCTTGAGACAAGTAACAACAAGAAACCCTAGCTAGCTTCTTAGTTCTCTCTCTCGAAACCACCGCGACTAGCTTGCCGACTCACTTCAACTGCTCGCTCCGGCATCGACATTTCTTTCTCTCTCGGTACAATCATTAATAACCCAGCTCATCTCTGTCTCTCTCTAACCTCTTCAAGTTCAATTTAGGGTTTCAAGATTCCAGTCTTCGATTGTTAAACCCTAACAACTTCCAAAACTTGAATCTTACAGAAACTAATTGAATTACTGCTCAATAATTACGATTAATCGACTGTGATTTCTTGTTTAATTGTTATTCAATGCAGTTCGTGTTCTTTAGAGTATTTATTTTTAGTATTTTTAAGTTTTTTTCATTAAAAACAAAATTAACTTTTATTTTGATTGAAATTGAGAAGATGGTAACATTAACTGACTCCTTAACATATTGAAAACACTTTGATGCTCCGTTCGAGCTATCTAATTGGAGTAACTCATGTTGCGGTTGCGAAATGTGTGGTGTGGGTTGAGACTGCTTTTACTTGATGTGAGGACGAGCTTAGGAAGTACTAACTGACTAAAGTAAGGAAGATGGAAATGGGATGCGAGTCCATAGTCTCGTATGGCTGTATAGATTAGTTGTTGTGTGCTTGTTTTTTAAACTTTGAACGAGATAGGCCAGGTTGTTTTCTGAATTACTTACTTGATGAATTGTTGAGTCGGTGAATTTAATCTGAGAACAGAAAAGTCTTACAAAGTGATGTGAAAGCCAGATGCCCCCTAGCCTCTACCCGAGGGCGACTTGAAAAGGGGGAATTTGGGGGTGTATTTGTAATTTACAGGGTTGTTTTGTTCAATTCTGATTGAAAAGCGAGCTGAGTAAGGTATATAAATAAATATGTTACTTGATCTCTTGACACAAATGCTTTCTTTATGATAGATGACAAGCGCTTGGACAAATTTGAGCTTTGCAATCATGCATAGGGATATAGAGAGGGAGTGGGAAAATCAGGGTGGAGTGGACTTATGAGTATTATTTTTTATAACTGGAGATTGTTACTCACACTCAGAAGAGCTATACATCTGCAAAAATATTGTGGAATGATGAGGAGACCAAATATATATTTCCAATTTATTATAGCTTTGGAACTTCTTGGAGAAAATGAGCGATGGAGCTTGTGGAGCATGGTTCACATGGAGGATTGCTCTCTTGGTTTGCTTCATAGTTTTTGGTTTTGCCATACTTTTGTTATCGTCATAGTACATGCTGATGATAAACGCAACATAACCAGATAGAGTTGTTTTCATTTCTGGAAATGTTCCTTTATTTATGCAATGCATTTGCATCGTGCAGCGAAGGCTTTGCTATATTCTTCCGATACAAAAAATGAGTGGTCGTTTTTCTCGTACAATCTACGTTGGCAACTTACCTGCAGATATAAGAGAATCAAAAATTGAAGATCTGTTTTACAAGGTTTGTCTTAAATGTTTTCATGTGAAGCTTATACTTCTTGTTAGCAGAATAATGAGATTTATTCATTTTAAGTTAATTATATGTGCACCATTATCATTGCTATTAACCTCAGAAATGATTATTTTTTCCTACTAATAAGCATGTACATGCCTGCTTAGTATTTATCACTATTTCCTTGAGTGATGCTATGTATTTCCAGCATCCCATGCTCGCCTCAAAACATATCAAAAGTTCATTCAGGCACAGCTGTGCTTCTGATCAGTGGCTTCAAATATTGAGAAATTTAAGCAATACATTGCTTGTCTGTATACTGCTCTGAGGATGAACAATATGTGTGCGTATAACTTATGCAATGCTTGCTGTTTGCACAATAACATAGAGAAATAGCTGTTACTAGACCAGTTATATATATGTATATAAAGATGGCATGGTTAGTATTTGCTATACAGCTGCAATTTAGCTGTCCAATGGTTTACCAGTATGGCTAAGCTTACAGATTTTGTTATTTGATTTTGCAGTATGGCCGTATCCTGGATGTTGAATTGAAGATTCCACCTCGGCCCCCTTGTTACTGTTTTGTCGAGGTAGTGCTCTTACTACACTTGATCTCTGCAACATATGGAGCTAGGTAGCCATCTTGTATTTTCTGGATGGAAAAAAGGAGAGCGCTTTGAATTATCTTTTGGGGCCATTGTGTGCATTGTTGGTTGTCTTGGGTTGCAACAAGAGTGTAGATTTGTTTTGAGTCTGGGGTGGGGAGCAACAACTTATTGAGAAAATGCTGAAACTATCCTCATTATCTCACCTAGAGCCCCCTCTCACAACTGGAATCTTCACCATTGGACTCGTGGTTTTTTGTTTGCAGTTTGAAAATGCTCGGGATGCTGAAGATGCAATAAGGGGCCGTGATGGCTATAACTTTGACGGTTCTCGTTTAAGGGTATTAACTGGTTCCGATTGTTTCTCTATGTATCTTTTACTGCCTGCCTCTTTTATTTCTCATTGTTACTATGCAGGTTGAGCTTGCCCATGGTGGTAGAGGACCATCGTCAAATGATCGTCGTGGTGGGTATGGTGGTGGTGGTGGTGGAGGAGGAGGAGGTGGAGGTGGGGGTGGGGGTCGACTTGGTATCTCACGCCATTCTGAATTTCGAGGTTTGTTTGGGGAGTATTTTTTTTCTTTATAAAAGATTCAGAGCAATAAATAGACACTGTCCTTCCAAAAACTACCCTTCTTGCATATGGTTTGCTCTAGTTTCCTTCCAAGTAACCTGGATATAATTCTAAAGCACATATTTGACCTGCAGTTATTGTTCGTGGTCTTCCTTCTTCTGCTTCCTGGCAAGATTTGAAGGTTGGAGAACTTCCAATGCTTGACCAACCAAAATTTATCTGTTTATGTACCTTGCTACTTAGTGATAAATTGATTTCAGGATCATATGCGGAAAGCAGGAGATGTGTGTTTTGCTGAAGTTACTCGTGATGGTGATGGTATGCCTCTTAGAATGCTGTAACTTCCCATTTCTGTTCCTGTTTTAGCTTTTTTCTTGAAATTCATCTAACTGGCGTTCAATTTCACAACCCAATTTGGAGTGAGGTGCAAAGTATGCTTGGATGCTGATATTGGAACACACAGTGTTAAATATCTCATGAGCTGCATGTCTTCATGCTGCTACTGAATTGAAATTTTGGACTTAACATTCAGGAACTTTAGGCCTTGTTGATTATACAAATCATGAAGACATGAAATATGCCGTGAGTTGTTTCTTGGTTAAAAAAAAATAAATGCTTGGGATTGTTGTTCTTTCCTCTTATCTAACAGCTCGCATGGGTTTATGTTATTCAGATTCGGAAACTTGATGATACTGAGTTTAAAAATCCCTGGGCCAGAGCTTATATTCGGGTAACCATTAAATCCAGCATTTTATCTGTTGAGTTGGTAGTAAGTTAATTCAAATATTTGAAAATGGTTTTATAGTGCAGAACTGTCTCAAGCATGCAAATTTGCCCTGTTCTCACTTTAATTATACCTAGCAGATCCTTACCTCACTCCCTCCATCTTCTATTTTTGGAGTTCTAGGAATTGTTGAAAACATCAAGTTTCGAGGCCTTTCTTTTCATACTTTTCTGTAGAATAAAAATAGCTCACTATCTTCCACATGGAGATGCTTTGGACATATATTAAGGAAAATATTTTTTAAAAGATGCCAGGCTCATTTAATAATTGCTCTTGGTTCTGCTGTTTGTTCTGATTCGTAAAGGTGAAGCAATATGAGGGCTCTCCATCAAGGAGCCGTAGCCGTGGTCGGAGCAGGAGCAGGAGCAGGAGCCGGAGTCCGAGGAGGAACCGGAGGTGTGTGTGTGTTTTTTTTTCAATGGCATTCTACTTTGAAGGGTTTTTTTTTTTCCCACCATAAAGTGATAGCTGTCTGTTTTATGCAGCAAATCATTGGAACGATCTGTTTCAAGGTCAAGGTCAAGGTCAAGGTCGAGGTCGAGGTCAAGGTCTAAAACTAGATCTGCTTCACCTCTCAAATCATCCAGGTAATTAGTTTCTTTGCATCACATTTTATTTGCTGTTTTTCTTGAGCTAAGGCACCTTTTGTCATTCTCTTGTATTGAATACGCAGACCAAAATCAAGGTCCAGGTCGAGGTCTGAATCTCCCACCAAGGCAAGTCCCCTTTTGGTTGGTTAATAAAAAAAGAAAGGGCAAAGAATTTTTAGTTATTATTTTGTTGTGCGCGTGAGACTTCAATACAGTGTCTAATAATGTACTCAGTATAAGCTCTTCTCTCTTGGCAGGCACGGTCAGGCAGTGCCTGAGCGCTTTAAACTCCGTATCCAATCAGACTGTTACCTGAAACTTCTTCGATGTAGAAAACTCTGAGGCCTGCCTGCAAGAATATCGAGGGGCCAGTTGTTCTAAATATCCAGTCAGACTGTTACTTGAAATGCTTTGATGAAGACATGAACTAGTAGTGTAAGGCTTGGTGGTTTCTTGTCATTTTGGGTTGCGGATTTTTACCTTAAGCTTGAACCGAGTATTTGTTTATGTTGGCACTTTTGTGTTGAATTTGGCTACTTACTTTCCATCAATTTAAATCAGTGAACATTCAAGCGTGTTATAGTTTGACCTGTTACTTGTCACTCCAGTTGCTCTGATCTGTTAATATAAAGCGACGGTGCTGTGACGTCATTTTATTGTCCATTACCGGTGGAACATTGGTGGTGAAATGCTATGGAAAATGAAATGGGACCAAGCATTCCCACCTGTGGTGATGAGAGTGAGCAGATGTGAATGTTTCCACTTCATTCACAGCCTGTATGTACGCGAGAGTTTCGACGTGATTCAATTGAAATATCTATAAAAAGTGTTTTTCGGCTTTAATCTTTTTTTCAAGTAGATCTTTTTGTAATATTGAATGTCATTGTATTGGATCTGCTTAGATTCTGTGGCTTAATCTATTAAAAATCCATGATTTAGGTGATGGTTTCTGATATTTTTTTAAAAAATCTATTTTCAATTTAATAATATAATAAAAAAATTTTATTTGAGATTGTAATAATTTTATAAGATGTTAATTGAAACAAAATATGAAGAAAAATATAAAATCAAATAAATATAAAAAAATAAAATTAAAAAAAAAACTGAGATGAAAGGATAAAAAAAAAGAAAATGCAAAAAAAAAAAACTATCTTCTTTACTGTTTATTTTAACATGGAAATAAGTGACGGTGATTCTTGCCCACCATTGACAGATGGACTCCACCAACCAAGGATGGTAGGCCATGGAATCCATCTTGGCGCCAACAAATAATTTGCAATATGGGCTCATTGTACTTACTTGGGCTGCTACAAAATGCAAAGGAAAAAGCAATACCATTTCTTTCTTTCTTGCCGCTCTTCCTGAAACCCTAGTCCTATCTATAAATACAAATCAAACTCCCTACGCAGCAGCAGGTCACCAAGCAAATCACAGCAATCATGGCTGGTAGTGAGCTTGCTTGCATTTACGCTACCCTCATCCTCCACGATGAAGACATCGCCATCACTGTAAGAAACACTCATCACAAACACAAAGTTGCTGGTTTTTTTTCCCGAAGGTTTTGCGAAGAAAACTAATGTTTTTTTCTTGAAATAATTATGCAGTCAGATAAGATTGCTACACTGGTGAAGTCAGCTAATGTGAATGTGGAATCTTACTGGCCAAGTCTTTTTGCTAAGCTTGCTGAAAAGAGAAATGTGGGTGATCTTATCATGAATATTGGCGCTGGTGGTGGTGGTGGTGCTGCTCCTGTTGCTATTTCTTCTTCTGCTCCAGCCGCTGCATCTGCCGCTGCTCCTGCTGTTGAGGAGAAGAAGGTAAAATTAATGGTGCATTTTTTTTTGGTGTCGAAGTCTTAAAATTGAGTGTGTTGTTTTTGTTGTGATTTGTTTTGCTTATTTTTCAAGGTTTGATTTGCACGGGAATTTTAAATGAAATTGCAGGTTTTGTTTTGTGGGTTATTTGAGTTCAGAGAATTTGTATTTTGTTTTGAGATTTGGTTTTTGTTTACGTGCAGGAGGAAGCTCCAGAGAGTGACGATGACATGGGATTCAGCTTGTTCGATTAGGTGCTTCTTTCCATTGTTATCAACTGTAACTCTTTTGGCTTCTTTATGAAATTAGGACCGGCTCCTAAATTGCAATTTGGTGAAATTTTGGTTGATGATTTGAGAATTTCTGACTGATTGACCATGATTCTTTTTAGTAATACAAGAATTTTTGATGTTTTAGCATTATAACTTGCTTGTTTATACCAATCATGATTCAGTTCTCAACAAATCTTACTTGTTGGATCAAAGTTCAATGGTTTTGTTGTTTCAAAGCTTTCAAATATATCCGACTAAGTTGTTATTTACTCTTATCATAGTTTAGGATGTTATCCAAGCTTGATGTTCATGGTGTTGGAGATTATCCAAGTTTTGGAAACCTATTAGCACAGTTTACGACGGAAAAAGTTTTTTTTTATGCAATTGTTTTCCAGTTGTATTCATTACTGTGGCAATGCAGCATTCCTAGTATCATGTGCTTGAGTTTCTCTTTGGTTCGAACTTCGGTCATCTTGCCACTTGTAACAGCTAGGAGATGATTGTTTTGCTAATTTCAAAACACCACAGAGAAGAGATCTAGCCTCCTCAACAAAAACCGAACCTAATCTTGAGTCCAAAAAGACGGTGCTTAAGCGTGAGAGCTTGAGAGTTTTGAAGTTGGTATTTACAGTGGAAAAGTAGTCTCTTTAATTGCTGGAATATGATGTGAGTCTTAATTGGACAATGAGATTTGATTTGAAAGAAATTTGAACCATTTTTTCTGTGCTAAACTGCTTTAATTTACTAGCAAGGGCTATGGAAAATGATGATTGGACATTGCTTTGGCATGCTTACTTGGAACCCACTAAACCAATCTTTCTAACGTACAAGACAAGAGCATTAGCCCTGTCATGATGCACCCATCTATTTAATACATAGTTTGTGTTCATACCAAATAAAAAAATAATATCGATTGGTCCATAATTAATTAAATTACTTAATTAACTTTATTAAAACATAACTTCTTTTTATATATATATCAACTGAGGGAGTAAGGAATAATTTACTCTCATATATATCCTGGCAAAAGCTTGCCCACAACATGGTATGTACAAGTGCACCAAACAAACTTAATTGTGTTTGGACAAGAGGTTTTACCCGACTCGGCAAGACATGTTCTAGAAATAAAAATGATATCATTTTTCGTCATGAGTTAATTTAAATTTTAAAACAGGTAATGCCGGGTTAATCCTTTTAATTTGAACAAGCCACTTGTTAGTTAAATTTATATAAATTTGTGGAGAACGGGTTTTAAAACTGTGGTTTGTACAAGCTTGGTGGTTAAATTTATATAAAATTGTGGAGGAGAGTGGAGATCTGACCGGTTACTTGTTCCTATGTGTCGGTGGCATGATTTTTTAGTGGCGGTGCTCGTAGTGTTTTCTTGATCAACAGATGTACCTATCTGGGTCGCCTTGTCGTCAACAACGAAGAAGCCTTCTTTGAGCTTGCAAAAGGTGAGTTTCCAGCTCAGTTTTGACAAGTCCCAAAAGCACCCCACGTAGGTGATAAGTCAAACAAGGGGTGCTCAACTTCCAAGGGGCAGTTGAAATATATCTGTGTAATATATCTGTGTCCAGTTTGCAAGCAGTAACTGGACCAAGTCATCCTTCGGTCCAACCTCTACACCTACATTCCACCGCGTCTTTCCAGATGTTTGTAGGCTTTTGAGATGAGATTTCTCCTACCCTTTATATACCTCTCCTCTCTCCTCTCTCCTCTCTCAAGTATCGAATCCAAGCAAGAAATCCTTCTCCTTCAAGAAACCTAAGAGGAAATCCCTTTTCTTGAAACCTCAAAAACAAGCCTGTTTTGAGCCCCAGAAGACGATCTTTAATTGCTTGCATAGTTGTTGTAACATATAAGAAAGAAAGTAAACACAGCCCACTTCTTCGATCCAAGTTTCAATCACGATGCTGTATATGTTCAGTTCATTTGATGCGCTGTGCGCAGAATCACTTGGGCAGAAGCTCAGGTTCTCATCCAGAGCTTCCAAAGAAGGGAACAACCAGCCACAGGTTGAGTCCATGAAGAAGAGAGAGATGTCTGAAGGGAGCGATGACAAGTCTTCGACATCATCGTCAAAATCATCTCCTGTGAACATTAGCAAGCCATTACAGCAACAAAAGAGGAGAATAAGGTTTGCTCCGGAGTTAGATGGAGTGCACTGTTTTGAGACCATGATTACTTATTGAGCTTTCTTTCAGTTTTTCACTAATTTTTGTGTATGTATATATTTATTTATTTATTTATTTATTGCGGGTGATTCATGTAATGTAATCAACATTTTGCAGTTATAAGACTCATTTTCCCCTCTTAATCTGTAGATTTAACATCATTAATTTAATTAAATTCAAGTTTCTGTATAGGCAAAACCGCGACCAAGTCTCGTGTTTGTTTTTTTTTTTTTTATGAATGAATAATTTCACTAGCCAAGAAGGTAAAAAATAAAAATAAAAAATGGAATTACTGTGATAGCTTGTTGATTGCTCTGATGATGGCCTCCACCCTCCGATGAAACTTAGGACGCCAAGTAAGGAATAATTTGGTATAGTGCCTGAAAGTCCATCCACTTGAACAAATACCCTTAATTTCTTGCATGATAAGGTCATATGCAAGCAGCTGTCCACTGCTATTTCCGTCAAAGAACTTGCCGTAACCATAAGAATCTCTGGCCATTAATTCCGATTTCCATTTCATCAATTACTTTGAACACTGAAAAAAAGTTTAGAAGAAGGGAAGATTGAAGTTTTCAATACTTGCAAGAAACTATCATGTTTTAAATGCCACCAGCACACGTACCTATGCTTTCTTGATGTATCTTTCTTGTTTACCAAGCAGCGCATCTCTTGTTCTTATCTCATATTTCTAATTAAAAATCTTTCTAGCATAATATTCCTTAAGGCATTCAAGACATTGACCGTCTATAATATCTCATGTTTTTCATATCTCTAAATATTGTTTAATTTTTCTCAAAAATAAAGAAGGCGATAGCTTGCCAAATTTTCCATAGATCATAAAATCGCATTGTTTTGTTTTGTTTTTTTTTTTTTTAAGTTAAACTAGGGGCAGGGTGACTAGTGAGACTAGGTGAACTTTTATCCTTGTTTGTTCATTGAAAAATAATTATTTTTAAAACAAGTTTTTTTTAATAAAAAGTAAATTATTTTATTATGTTTGATAATGTCATAAAAAATATTTTTTAGTATTTGATTATGCTATGAAAAATAAGTTAGAAAATAATTTATTAATGTTTAAATTTTTTTTTAATTTTATTAAAAAAATAATTAAACTATCAGATTATGAAGCTAAAGGATGATGAAATTAAAAAAATAATTAATTTTATAAATTATTTCAAATTAAAAAATAATAGTAAAAAAAATGAGGACCAAATCTAAGAAGTTGAAGGAGGATGGAATTAAATAAAATCAATTTCATATATTATTTCAAATAAACAAATATAAATCAAAAGAATAAGGGCTAAATTTAATAGATAAAAAATTTTCAATTAAAAAAATGATAAGAAAAAAAAAACAAGAATAAGGATCAAAATCAATATAAAAATCAAATTTTAAATTAAAAAATTAAAAAAAAAATTTTCAAAACAAAATATATAGCAATTAAAAGATTAAGAACCAAATTTAATATAATCAACAAATAATTTGATATTCTTAATTTTTTTATAACTTCTGGAAAGTAAAATATTCTCCATTAACTAACTTTTTAAATGAAAAATAAATATGAAAAATTTTGAAAAATAATTTTCAAGAAACTATTTTTCATAAAATAAGCAGAACCCTAGTTTAATTTATTTGAAACTCATATTATACTAGGAAGTCATAGGCCCAAACGTCCAAGTTTAATATTAGTGAAGAAACCTTTGAATTGAGACTAAATCTTTGATCTTGAATAGAGTTACTTGGATGCAGATGAAGATTAAGATGCATTTATAAACATAAAATATTGACCATTAAACGGGTACGAGTATGATTCAAACCCAAGTCATACGTGAGGGCAAGAAACACAATATTTATCTGCTTTTTTTTTTAAATTGTTTCTAACAAGTAATCATGACCTTAATGTTACTGAAAAACTTATGTTTAGAAAATTATCTCAACTATTAGATCAATTAATTGAATTTGGGTGAGTCTTGACGTGATGAAAATAGACAAGATGCATGCTCTTTTTTCATGAGGGCAAGTTGCTTGCAAGATAAGAGATTAGCAAAGTGGGCTCGCCTTCCATTCTCAGGAGGAAACTATGTCCAATGGAATAGGTTACTTGGAAATTGGATAGGATTATCCTTTTCATCTCTACCCCAAATGAATGCTCATGAAATCAAAGCCATAAATAGAGCCTAATATACTATAAATTCAAGAAGGTGAAGAGGGAAGGAAGGCTAGGTCCTTTGTCACATAGAAATTTCCAGTTTAGGTTTTTTAGTTTTTTAGCTTTTCCTAGTCATGGTAGTACCATAAGAGATGGTCTTTGTATTCCTTTCTTTCTTGCCCTACTTTTCTTGCCTTTCTTTCCTCTCTTTATCACTCTTTACTTCTCTTCACTAGCAAGCTATCTCAAATTCCTTTGCTGTTGCTTTACCCCCTCCTTAGCGTTTCTCCATATAAAATCAAGTTATTTCATTAGAGGCCATTGTCTCCAAGAATAACATAGAAGAATGGCAATGGGTGCGATGTCTGTGACAGTAACAGTTGTTGTTGCTGCAGCTGGGATTTATTTCTTCGACAAAAGCCACACCAAAGCTCAGGTAATAAACTAGGTCCCTTCATAATGTTCTTTGCTTTCTTTCAACTCGTAGTTTTAGTTTCTTGTTTATGTGGAAGAATCCAAGCTTAACTTTGTTTATGTTCAGGAGCTGGGAAGCAGAATGAGATCATCTGGTGAAAACATGGTGGCAAAAGTGAAGAAGACCAGTGAGATGCCAAAATTAGCACCCCAACTGGATGGATTAAACTGTTTTGAAACATTAATATGTCATTGATTCTGCTTGGTCTACGTGGTTAATTATCTCCAACACTGCCTTGCAGAGGTTGTTATTAATGATAAACCATGGACATCACCTTCTTTCTCCAAAACATTACTTATTGCTTCTGTTGTAGCTAGTCATGCATTGATTAGACATTACTAAGGAAAAATGCTACAATTTTGTAGTCTAAACTTTCGCTGTTTATGATTTATTTGTTAATTCCTATGGCATGAGATGAAAGAGGTTGAATTGGAGGAAATCAGGAGAGGGATGTCTCCTATGAAACTTCTCATTCTATAAGATTATATATTGTACTTGAGCAGAGCATGCACAGAAGGAAGATTAAAACCTTAATGGGTGTTTTTAACTGATAATATGGGAGAAGCTATGCCATCAAAGCACAGGACATCATGTTGACAAATATTTCTGCAACAAGTGAGCTAAAATGAGACTGATGAACATAAACAATGACAACATCTTGTAGAGCAGATGATATATGGACCTTTAAGTATCTGTGGTTTAACTGATTGAAGAGAAAACTTCTGCTTTGAGTAAAAGCATCCTCATCATATCGCATTATCAACATGTTTCTAAAGTATGATACAAAATTATACAACCTCCCACTACCACTGAAAAGGGAAGAGTGACACTGGTAGTTAAAAAGTAGAGCATCTCTCATATTGGGTTTTCAACTTTCAAGTAGTTCCAGCATTCAATCTTGCATTCCTTCCCATGTTTCCAAACCTTCTTCCCACATTGAATATAAATGCCTTCGTCAAGAGTCCTCGATCAAAGCTACATGCAAGGATAATAGCCCCACCAAAAATGAGAAGCTTTGGTATGTTCCTGCCCAAAGACTTCTCAGAAGTAGTGGTAGCTGCTTCATTCTCTGACAAATTCTCATCGCCTCCCAAGGATCTCAGCAACTCTGGATTTATTTTGGTGTTAATCTGAGCCATGAAAGCAGGCCGAGAAAGTTCTGCCCCTGATGCTCTTGCTTTTTGGTAGGCACGTAAACCAGGTTCAATCTTCTTGACAGTTCCCCACATGCCCTGCCGCACTCCAAGCTTAGCGATTTCCCATGGGATGCCCATGTCTTCATGATGGAAGAGCAACACCTCACAAGCAGTCAGCTGGCCATCACCTCTCCTCGATTCCACTGATCAAGTGTAATTCAAGCGGATTTAGCTGTTAGTCAATATTCTAAGTCTCATGACAAATAATATACAGACTAGCTCTTCACCGGACAAAGCAATTGCCCAATGTTCTGGGGTAGTGAGAACCTGAAGAAATGTTTCAAGGTGAAGAAGGATTTATTCAATTAAATGGCAGAAAGGAAGAACATATGATATACCTGCTCGGATACACCAACTTGAGTAGTATAGGTCAACCCGTCTTGGCTTATCTCGCCTTGGGACAGATGAGCATGGTACTCCCTGAAATTAGTTAGAAGCAGTCAATTAGATTGGAGGTCCAAAATCTCAGCGATGATAGCAAAAGAAAACAAGCAGACATGATAAAAAGCTGATAGATGAGATTGCAGAATGCTCCCATTTGTTAATAAAGAAAGTCTTTTTCCACAGGACCTTGTGGTCCATTGCTATCTCTCTCCCACTAGTGGGAAGTGATTATGAGTTTGAGCAATAGAAACATGTAGTTCTAGAAGAAAACTGGGTTAGTTTGGGAACTGTAATTACACAGAGAGGGCCTCCCTCATATCCAAAAGGAACGAGTCTTTTCCATCCCTATCATTGTGTATCGTTTCAAACATTTTCTTAGACACAAGTTACTAATTTTTCAATTCACCCAAGTCAATTCAATAGGAACTGGAACTAATAAGAATTACACTCTGAGAAGCACTTTAAGCTATCCCAATTTTAAGCCAGTGAGAATCAATTGTTTATTTGTACCCTATGGTTGCGGATATTCAAAATGGAAGGTTTCAGAAGACCAGTTCAACTTAGTTAGCATCAGCAGCCCTAGCTGATTGGCTTGTTAGACCTCTGTTACCTTACATATAGCTGAACTCAGTTTCCATGTTTGTCCCATCATAAGTTGAGTTAGGTACCAAGTAGATGCTGCTTAATATTATTATTATTATTGTACATAATTTATAAACACAGAATAATAAACTCCTGATTCATACCTTCGTCACACAGAAATAAGATCTGCCCAACTCCCATATTCGCCGACCTATTATGTATTCCCTGTCACTACAGAAAAAGGGAAACTGCAGCACAAAGCATTAGTAGGAGATGAGCACATAAAACCAAGACAAGCTATGATTTAGAACATATGAAATGAAGACTCACTTTTCGAATCCAATGCACTAGCATGGTCCCTGTGATGGAACATTCATCTAATATTGCAGAATAAGCAAGCATGTCATCCCACTTTGTCCGGAAGTCATCATCCCAAAATAAGTCTCTCACTATCTCTGGTGAGGCATCCTCAAAGACAGTACTGCTACGATACTGAGGAGGACCAGTCTAACAACCCATTAAAACAAAAACTGATCAAAAAGATGTCTATATTCCACACATTATCCAATTGCATGAAAGAAAGTAGCTGAAATTCCAACCAAATTACCAAATTGAATCAGAAGAACTGATAAAACTGTTGGCCTGTATTAAATTACTGTTTGAATAAGAGAGAAAAGTCTACCTTGGGATCTCTCCTCCATGCTTGGTATCTCATAGTTGGGGTGGAACGATCCATCATATGTATCCAAGTAGAACCTCCATCTTTAACCTCAACAAGCTGGTTCAAATGTTTTAAATCCTCCTCCGTGACCAGACTAGCAATATTAGACTGCTCTTCATTCAGCTGTGATCTACTAGACAAGTACAAAGAAGAAATTATTCACTTGCCCCAAATTAAGCTCACTCACAATTTTCTTTGATATTATCCAAAACCATTTTATGGTCATCCCATAGAGACAAAGTTTCCCATTGTGTGTCAAACCCAACAATTGATAATTCTAAACAAATCATAAAGCACGAGATCATTGCTAAACTGGAAACTATTACTACAAGGAATCATAGATTTTCTGTTTCTTGCCCCATCCAATTCTAGTATTTGCACAGATTCAAGTTTCCCATTAGATACCATACTTTCATACCATAAGTTGTCATGATGGCACAAGCAACCCTCAGTTAATCAAATTGATTACGAATTTCAACTCCACAAAATTATTGAGAACTTTACCCGTTATTTAACAATAGACAAAACAAATACTACCGACAAACTTCTAAATTCATTCAAAGATTGCAAGGCTCGTTTCATTTAATCTTTTATTGATACAGAAAACTAGACACTTTGTGATAAGGGCTCGTACCTGCAATCTTCATATTCTGTAGGTGGCACATGAGATGGTTTCTGATGCTCTAAATTGTTGTTGTTGTCCAAAACCCAAGAAGCTTCACAATTTGAAGACCTCACCAAGAACGAATTCCACTGCGAGAAAGAACCAAAACTCTTCAATGGAGACATCAAAAATCGACAAGGTGAAGATGGCAACGATGACTCCAATATCTTTGATACACAAGAAGCCAATTTGTCACTTTCCCTGGTCACCCATTTAGGCTTCCATGACCATCCAATAATCAAGCCAATAAGAAAAGATATCCACAGTGGACCTAAAAAACCCACCGTTTCTGTACGTACACCTAACATTGAAGAGGGATGCTCTAAAATATCATATAAAGCCTCAATCAAGGCCATAGCATCATATAAACTCACAAAACCTAAAAGGGTTATCAATAAACCTCTAAATTTGTAATCTTCGTTGTCTTTGGTAACAAAAGTTTCAATCTTCGAATCAAGTAATCAAGGAAATTGATAACTCAAGAGATAGACAACAAAGGGTCTCAAGAAATATAGAGAAATATCAAACCCTGAAAAGAAATATCACATGAATTTGGTAAGAAGAAGACAAAGAGGGTGTCTGTGTTTGTTTTTGTGTGTGAAGATGATTGAGACACGAGTGGTGGTGGCAAGAAAAGATTGTGTGAGTGGATAAGACAAGAGGTGGGCTGGGTTCATGTCACCATGCTGTTTTTGAGAACTTCGCAAAGCAACCTTGTTCGGTGTAGGAGAAATCTTCTAAACGGAACTGTGTGCATAGAGGAGGGGGGCCCAGTTTGGGAAAAAAAGAGAGAGAGAGGATTGGTGGAGACTGACTTTAGTTAAGTACTCGTCTCCCAACACCGCCTCTCCTAGATTTGTCTTTATATGTATCTTTGGATGTACACACAGACAGGTCTCAGTTGCGTTGTGTAATAGTGTACTTTGTTGACGTGTTTTTGGGGCTAATTCTATACGAGTCCCTATATTCTTATCATTTTTAAATCTAGTCCCTTCACTAAAGTTCATTCTTTGTATTCCATAATTATTGACGTTAAGAATGTGGAAATCCTGTCAATTGTTTTTTTGTTAATAAGCATACTATTTTTTTCATTATTTCAGGAAAAGTGTCCTAAAGAAGAAAAATATATAAATAAATGCTTTTATCCTTGTTATGAATAAAAACCTCTTCGTCTCTCGAAGAGAATTTAACACTAATAATGTTATGTTTTTTTTTTTTAATACTAAACACATTCTTTGCTATCTCGAAAAAAAATATTTCTTAAAAAAAAAAAGTAATTTGGTTTATCCTGGTTACAAATCAAAACCTCTTCATACCTTGAAGATGATTCAGTTTCACTTTATATTAGATAAGTGACTTGCGTTATATTATGGGTTGTGTAAAAAATTATTTAACTTGAAAAAATAATCAAAAAAATTTATAATTCAGGTTATAGACCTTATTGGATCCAATAAGGCTACTTCATCTAATATTATGATAAAAAAACAATAACAATAAATGAACTAAATTAAAAAAAATAAAAAATAATCATGATAACCTGCACAAAAAGAATGCTTGCAAAAGAATAAATAATAAATCTCAATTACTAAACAATCTAATGTTGAACAATAAAATTGAGAAAAAAAAATGATCCAAGTTAACTAGAATTAGCATGTCAAACCCGTGACATGAGTTGTGAGGTCACGATAACTTTATAGAAAGCAAATTAAAAAAAATTACAATGCCCAATTCTCAATAATCTAAATGTAGAATGATAAAATAAAAAACAAAATCAATTAACAAAAAGAAGCAAACAAAAACCCAACAAACCTAAGCAAGGTTGCCAAACCTTTCGAGCCAAATAATTGAAATGGGATAGCCTAATAAAAAGTCAATTACGAGAAAAATTATGAAACTCAATTCTCAAACTAACTTAATTCTGAAGGACAAAATAAAAAAAATATTCAATCTTAAAAAACAACCCGAAAAAATAAATCAAAGTCACTTAGGCTAAGCCGCCAGACTTGGGATCTAGGTCATGACACTATAATAACCCTTTAAAAAGGAAAGCAAAGAAAATCAAATAGCTTTATTTCCAATAAATAGAATTTTGAATGATGAAATTAAAAAAAATTGATGTAAAAAAAATCTAAAAAAAGACCAATGTCAACCTGGGTTAACATTTTAAATCTGTGATCCGAGTCATGAGCAAGAACCACCTCATAAAAAAAATCATGAATCTTAATTTTTAACCAATCCAATAATGAAGAATAAAATTAAAAAAATAATTTTTTTAAGACCTAAAGCAAAAAGTAACAATAAAAAATAGGATCAAATTTGAAACAAAAATAAAATGGTAGGACACCTTTTTCTTTGGCAGAGCAACATAAAACTTTAGGAGAGAAAAGAGAAAAAAGAGAGAAGAAGGGAAAAAAAAACATGGATTACCATGTTTCTCTAATCATGACGCGTGTCACACTACTAGAAAATACTCACTGCGATGCTTTCAACAAGCTATGAACAATGAATTTTCATCACTGAAGGTAGTTGCATGCACTAGCTAGCCTCCAAATGCCAACACGTGTAACACACGTACCATCTAAGTTGCCCTACCCATTTACCCTAGCCCACTATCTTTGTTTGAGTTTCAATTTTGATCCATCAATATTTAATTGCTTTACATCAATATAATTTTATTTTATTTTTCTTGACATTGCGAGAATTCTATATTTAGAAAATCAAAACAAACTATCAAGTGAGATCCTAAATAAAGTCAGTATCAAAGGATTAAATTGGAAAAAAAAGTTGAGTGATAAAAAAAATCTTCCCTTGACTTTGAAAATAAATCTTTGATGTTAGCATAAAAAGGAAGGACCGAACATTTGTTTAAGCTTAAAATCGAGAACTCAAAACTCTAATTTTTTCAAATCAACAAAATAAAATTTTATTATTTTAAATTGAGCATCAATCAAGTGGAGAAATATTTCTTGACACTACTAGGTCTCCATATATAAACATAAAAACAAATCAATGATATTAATCTGAAATCAATGCAATGTTAGAGAAAAATAAAATTAAAAGATTAAATTGAAAAAAAAACCTTAGAGACAAAAAAAAATAAAATTTCACCATATGAACATAGTGGAAACTCTCACATGGGCACAGCAAGACATGTTGCCCTTTTTTTAATTTCAATTTTAATACACATTGAGAAAATATATATATATATATATATATATATATATATATATATATATATATATCTGTCATCTGCTCACAAGTGATGTCTATTTTTGGCACTATAGAATTTGCTATAATTAATTTGGTGCGCCATCCAATGCAAAAGGGTGTTGTCTTCCTAATTAAAGAGTGGATCCATGCAAGCACATTGACATTAATTATCACATTAATTGCTTTTTCATAAAATAAAATTAAAGATAAAAATGTTTATGCTTGAAATAATGTGACTCACCATTTCTTATCATACACACATGATCTTAACATCATTGCATTTTGCAATCCAAAATTGCAACTTTTGGTTTGCAGCTGTGACAATTACATCAATAACAAAGTGGCTTTTTTTTCATATTTGATTAGAAATCTTTATATTTTATTTCATGTTAGAATTTTTTTTAGTGTGATGTCACATATTTAAATAAAAATCAAAGTTATTAAATTTAGTTTGATTTATGACCCGACTCAAGACTTAAGTTACGAGTTGGACAGATTAATTTGGATAACTCAAATCAATTCAAAATGATTTTGTTTTAATTTTTTAAAAAGTAAAAGTGACATTATTTTTTTTTTTTTAAAAAAACTCAAACTAGATTTTGACCATGTTGATCACAAATTCACCTATAAGATCAATCAGATCAATTTCAAATTAAATCTTTTAAAAACCAGGCCAAAGGCTAGGTCGACCTATCAAGCTAGATTAAGATTGATACCTGTGTTAGAAGCAACATGTCCATACTGAAATTATCAAACTTGATCTGGCTCTTGACCCGGTCCATGACTCGAGTAACAAACTAGATAGGTTAATTTAAGTGCTTGTTTATAAGTGTGATTTATGTTGATTTTCAAAGTATTTTTTACTTAAAAATATATCAAAATAATATTTTTTATTTTTTATATCAACACATTAAAAATTAATTTAAAGTTAATTTTTTTTAAAAAATACAATTAAATCACAATACCAAACACCATTTAAATTGATACACGACAATCCCAAACAGTAACATTTTAAGATTTTTAGAAAAAGGTTAAAACACATTATATTATTGATTTAATATTTAATATTGTGATATAAAATACATTTCAAAAGTATTTTTTAAATAATAATATATCAAAATAATTTTTTTATATTTTTTTATACCGATACATCAAAATTATTTAAAAATATCTAAAAAACAATTTAAAAAATATTTTTTAAAAAAAAACAAAAATTGTTGTCAAAGAGAAATCTTCAAAGCACAAATTCAGTCAAAACAATAAAAAGCACAAATATATTTTACGAAATAAATCTTCAAAGTGATACCTTTTGCTTTTGCCAAAAACCAATTCAAACAGTTCTTGGTTACATTTTATTTTCTCAAAGGCTTCCAAAAATGCACCAAGTGGCAACCAACAAAACTATGCTTATGGTTTATCCCATGGGCAAATCTACAAGAACTCTTTCTTCCCATCAGTGGCAGCAGCCACCCCCATCAACACCACCTACCAAACTTATTGTAGTTCAGTGTCAAAAAGCTCTCATCTCTCTCTCATTCCCTTCAAGATTATTACAGATCGAGAATCTCCTCAAATCCCATTAAACCAAGCCAATCAATCAATGCTGTGTTCAGTTCAAACCAGCAAGTCCAGTTCAAACTGGTTAGACCGGCTCTGGTCCAACAGAGGCTTCAACAACAACAATGATAATGACCCTTCTGTTCCAAACCCATCAAGTTCTCCAACTACCAATGCCTCAAACTCTGTTATCAACTCAAACTCTGAGTCAACTCACTCTGACTCAGATCAAATCAAAGTTACAGCAACAACAGCGACAGCAACAACCAGGGAGATTTCTTCAAGTGACAATAAAGATTTGTTCTTTATAATGAACAATGTTCTTTCAGACCTCTTCAATATGGGTGGTGTCAGTGACCCAGTTGAGGAAAGTTCAAGACTTTCCAGGAAAAAGGAGAAGGTTCCTAGGAAACAAACAAAACCTAAATTTTGTTTCATTTCAGGGGATAATAGTGGTAATGATTCTTTAGATTGTGTGCGAAAAGACCGGAATGTCCTTGCTGCAACAGGGTCATTGAATTCTGATAAGAATTCTAATAATGTGGATTGTGGGGTTGTTGATGATGACGACGACGATGAGGAGGATGTTGAGGAGGATGTTGAGGAGGAGAAGGGTTTTGGTGTTGGTGGTGATAAAGAGCTAAAAGGGTATTCAAGAAGTGAAGTGACTGTAATTGATACAAGTTGTCAAGTGTGGAAGTTTGATAAGTTGGTGTTTAGAAAGAAGAATGTGTGGAAAGTTAGAGATAAGAAGGGAAAATCTTGGGTGTTTGGGAGCAAGAAGAGGAAAGGAAATGACTTGGAATCTGCTAATGGAAATGGTGCTAAGAAGAAAGCTAAAGTTTCAAACTTGGAGGTTGGATCGTCTAAGGATGTCAATGATGTGAGTTTATTTGTTTTAGTCTTGTTTGTGTGGGGTAGGAAAATTTTACGACGGGTTTTATGTTTTATTGCTGCATAACTTGTTTCAGATAATTAGTTAGTGACTTAATATTGCAAGGTCTTAACTTGTGCAGCATTTGAGCTCCTTTCTGTTTTCTTGACATGGTATTTCAGTATTGCATGTGTAAGATAAGTTGATATTGTTGAGTCTAGCATCAGTATAAATTGTCGTGGACTATGGCGTTGAAACTGCAGCGGTCAGCTTATTACTTTCATTCCTATCATTGCAATGGATCGAGTAAACTGTGCTATCACATATCGCAAAAGAGCTTATGCATTTTGCCACAGTTTAGCCTCTCATATTACATAAAATATTCACCCGTCAAACTTGAATAGTTTGATTAGTGCTAAAGCACAAATCAACATCTTTATTTCATCAGTTCTAGCAAGATAATCATGCCTCTTAGCATGAAAGTTCCTCTCTTTCAAAATATTGCAGTGCTGATAAAGTAGAAACCCTTGAGTGTGACTTTGATGTCTGAATATTAACTTTTGATTGTCAATGACTGTATATATACTCCTAGCTTGTAATTGTTCTAATGTTGCAACTGCTTCCTCTAAAAAACTTGATGTTTGTATGATAAAGAAGTTGCCTTTATTTTATGCTTATATGTCTGCAATGGTTTTAAAGTTTCCAATTAAGTGGACTTCCTTGTTGGGATTAGGTTTATCTGTCTGATTTACCTCTATGATTTAGAAATTCGTTCTATGTTTCTAGAGGCATATTATAAGGAAGAAATTTTATATTCTTCAATTTTCTAATTTTCTGAACTTAGAAGGTTATGTTCTGGAAAAACTTGACGGGGTGTACATTTTCGGGCCTTTGCCTGATAGAACATGTTCAACAAATGCAATGATCTATTTGGCTTTCCTAATTAGTTGGTGTTTGCATCACATGAAGGTTACAATGCGCTGAGATCAGTTGTATTCATTTGGTAATGCAAATCCTAACCTAATTGCGGGTGCAGACTCATTCCTTGAAATGATTTACTCACCTTATGATCCGTCTACTGGCTGCCTCTTTGTATTAATTTGGAACAGGGGCTATTTTTTCCTATCGAAGCAGTCATGTAGGTTAGATACATCCATTTATTGATAAATCTTTTCCAAAAGATGCAGAGGCTAACAATTTTTCAGCAACTAGTTCTTTGCGGTGCAGATTTTCTCATGTGTGAAGTAAATAAGCATAGGATATTATAAATTATGATCATAAATATCTGCCACCATCTCGGTTCTTTTTACTGGAATAAGTAGTTATGGCATTTTAATAGTATCACACTGCCTTGCACTTTACCATTCTCCACTCAGTATAGTACTGATTAAGTTTTCAGTTTTCTTTGTTTGACATTGTTATGGTTATGGTAACATTGTAATCTGCATCTACTTGTCCAAAGACTGCAAATGGGTCGAAGCATCCTTTTTCTTTCTGTTTGTTTGGACTTATTTTAGAACTGCATACTCAGCATACCTTTCTGAAAGCTGTTAGGAAGCTAAAGATTGCTATAGCAAACACCCATTGAAGGATCCCTTTTCTTTCTGCTTATTTGCTAACCTCCATGTTCAGCAATGTTATGGCTATGCTTTTGGCATTTGGCTTGGACTGAGTTCAGTCCAACAGTGTGAAAGTAATAGTATTTTGCATGGGTTTTTCCTGAATCAAAGCATGGCAAGCAAGAGTTGACCAACTGTGTCATCTGTCTTTCTCTGCATTACTTGTATTCATTTCATTTTGAGATGTTTGGTGCCTCAGCTGGTAATGCTGACTACAACAGCATGCCAAATGATGGTATGGAAGGGGAAGCTTTGATCAGTCTTCAAGTTATGACCGGAGAGGTGCTAATGTTATGTTTATTCTTCCTTGTGTAGGTTCAGAAACAAGAGGATGAGAGAAGGGAAGAGGAACATAAACAAATGCCAGAGGATCTTAGCCAAGTTCCCAAAAAGAGGCAAATATAATTGCAGGCCTTGTGCTGTTCTCATAATTTTTCACTTTGTTTGATGCTTGAATTCACATGAGAGATGCATTTTTCTCTTTTTGAATGTCTTGCAGGTTCCATTTTTCAAGATCGCCAGAGAAATCTATAAAGAGTGGCTCATCTGTTATTCTTATAAAAACTATACCTACGAGCAACAAAAGTGGGAAGAATATTACCAAGAATCGTCTCAAGGACACTCAAAGAAAGAACAAGACTTGATGGATTTGTTCTAAACTCCTGAATTGATAGCTGCAAGTTGTCTGCAAGACCAAACCCTTTACATTTGTCTACAACGCCTCCTGCTGCTGAAGCTCTTGGATCTGAAATGGTTTCATTTGTCACACTCCCCCCTGAAAGAGGTAACAGAATTTGGGGTTTGAAACTCAAGCTCACAATTACCTCAAACCCTGATTCTAACCCCTGATTGATTGGACATGGAGCGAAATCATTATTATTTGTATCTCTAGTATTTATAACATCCTTCAGTAACATTAAATATTTCGTTACAGGAAACTACAGTGTATTATTCCATCTTTTCATCAATGTGAACCTGTTCCAAATTCCCCAGTTCAACTTAGAGCAGTGTGTGCATTTTACCAATGATTAGGTTTCTCATGCTCATGACCACCAATACTTGAAACCTAACTGCATGCAACTATGTGCTTATACCCAATTCACCAGAGTAGTAGTAGAGGCAAACTTAGAGCAGTGAAGCTGAAGCCACTGTCAAAACCTTCAACTTCCACGGCCACAAGCTCATCCAAAGGGAACATTTGAACGAAGACAACCATGCTTGCAACAGCAAACCCATTATTTTCTTCTTCAAGTTCTTCCTTTCTATTGCAAACAACAAACACATCACCAACAAAGCTTCAATCTTTAGCTACTCCATTTGCAACTCTCTCGACCCATAAAAAGCCAACTCTAGTAAATTTATCTGAAGCATCAAGATTCTTAGGTCCTGTGGGTTTTTCACTCACTAAACACCTTCTAGTCCAGTACAGCTGCCTCGACTTGCCTGCAGTTTTGCAGATTGAAGTTGGTGAGCTGTTTTCATTCTCAGGGACCTTTTGTCAAACATGCTGTGCATATTATGTTCAGATACACATTTGGAGTACTGGGTTTTAATGAGAAAGAAAATGGGTTACTGTTAAGCAGATCCCAGGTCTAAAGTTTGCATCTTTTGATTCTATACGAGACCATGTTTCACGTTTAGATTAGCCGTTGAACTATATCGCATAATTGTGAAGTGGCCGGATGTGTTTAATAGCTGATGAAATTGATCCGTTGATATATTTTGTGCATAATGAATTAGAAGGAAAGGTCGAGCCAGCGTAGCTTAGGCTCCTTTTGATTGCCACTGTGCCAAGGTTCTTGGCTGGTTTTGATGAAAAGGCTAAGCTGTTGATTGATCGTGGAATTACTCAAGAAAACAATGTGAATTTGTCCAAGGCTTTGTTCCTTTAGTCTATTGAAGAAATTGATAGGATGGCTACATTCTTGAGCCGGTTTGGTGGGATTGACATAATTTGTTAGGCGGTCATTGTTTCTGAATTCTGATTTGGATACCCATTTGATTCCTATAGTAGATTTGCCCAGGGAGAACAGCGGTGGGTGACGGGGATGCTGCAGGGATTGTGTTGGGTAAACTCCCTGCCATTCTAACTTACAGCGTGAAGCATACAGCAGGTCATGTTGAGGTCTTGATATCTTTTGCTGGCCTTACTTATCCACAAATACTCAAAATTTTAAGTTACAGTATGGCTACAAATGTGCAGGTTGCTGCCTTCATTTATGTTTGCAAGAAAGAAATAAAAATATGAGGTACAACCTTTATTGAAATTGTATTGCAATAAAAAAAATAATAAAAAAAATAAAACTGTAGTTATGAGCATTTCAAGAATCAGAAAGGTAAGGACTTACATAACTTACTTGAAGATACCGACTGATTTTTAGCTTCTTCTTGTTGCATTTCTACTAGCTTTCTTCTTTCTTCTTCTTGCCTTTAGATTCCATTGATCTTCAACCATTTTTAGAAACCATGCAGGTCTTCTTGTTCTAAACACAACATATCCCATGATAACTCCAAACATAAACCCACATCCATACCCCATTGCAACAGCTTTCCATCCAAATCCATCTCCAAACAATGTTGAATCATCTACTTCAATAAAGTTTGATGGCCGCAATGGTGGTGCCTCACCACTGTTGCATTCTTTTGGCGTTGGAAATCCATATAAACCCAGGTTTTCTTCAAATGAGCTATGATCAGACGTGTTGAACTATACTTTCCACAAGGTATGGGTCTCTCATGATAGTATGTAAAACATTTAAAGACTTCAAGAAATGTTAGATTTGTCAACTGCACAAGAATTTGAAGACAGATCTAATGACTGTTCAAAATTAAATCCTAATGATGATTAAATATGATCTGTAAGGAAATTGTAAGAAAGGTTAAGTTGTTGAAGTCCTTTAAGCTTTCCAACTAGCTTTGAAATCTTATTGTTGGAACTGTTATTTGATAAATCAAATATTATGAGGATACTTTGGTTTGTGAGTGATTTTTATGGACTAGATGTAGCTAGAGTAATTTTTTGATGTTTTGTAAATTATATTTTAATCAACACCCATCATTGCTTCAAAATTATTGAAAAAACCCACTTGAATCCCGTTTGTTTGCTGGAAAGTAATTTTCTTTTAAAAAGTGAATTTTGGGAAAGTGAATTCCAGGAAAGTGAATTATTTTCCGATGTTTGGTAGTATAATGGAAAATAAGTTGGAAAACATTTTCCAGTGTTTGGTTATGTCATGAAAAATGGTTTTTGAAGATCTTAAAAATCTGTAATTTGATGAAAGAATTATAAGTAATCGGACCCTTCACAAAACCCTGAAGTTTATTGGATTTTAGAACAAGAACTTGCATCTCTAAAACGTTTCTAGGAAATAGAAAATGTATCCTCAATTTTATTGTTGTCAAGATCAAGAACTTTCTATATTGTGCAGTTGATGAAAAACAATGGAATTTCCCCTTGAAATTAATTGTCATTGAGGTAGAAATATCCCAAGCGATTCCCCTCTAAAAATGTTGAAGAGATAGTGCTTTAAAGGTTGTTCATGCCTTGATGAAAAACTGGGAGGTTGTTGCTGAAGGTGCATAGACATTGTGGACTACAACCACTCAAGCGGCGTCTATAAAACAGTAATTTCATACCATTTTATTCAATCTAAGAACTGTGTTTAAATTTTCTTTTTCTTGAGTCGTAGATATGTTTTGGAGCTCAAAATCTTAAATATGAGATTATGTATCCGTTCTTATGAATATATCATCAACTTTTCTCATTTAAGCAATGCTCATGTATATAAATCTCATCACATTTATGATCGACGTCCACAAATTGTGTGACCATCGAGCAAATCAGATATGTCCAATTAGTACGCGAGAAGAAAAATCTGCAAGGAAATTTTTTTCAAACCAATTAAGTGAAATAAAAAACTGATCAAGAAAGTCATCTTCACCTTCTTATGTCCACTTCAATCCAATCCCATCTACAGTTGCACACCAAGAATTAAGTAACCAATAAGTTCAGCTGTACACCAGTCAACGTGTTCTTGCAGTAACATTGCTGAACCACTACCAGAATCGAAGCAGCTTACTAATGGAAATTGGAGTTCCAAGGTTCTTGCACTCAAGATTCCCAAGTTGCTGTTGGATTGTTAGTCCTAAAAGATCTTTCGTTTTCACCGTCAACAAGAAAAACCAATCTTCGTTCGGCGTGTCCTTTTCCTCCTTCACCTCCAAGTCATCGGAACTTAAATATATTGTCCAGCAAGTCGTGCTGAACATGGAACTGAAGGTTGAATTATTCAATTGCAAATATTTCCACACAAGTAGGTCCCTTAGTTGATGACTAAACAAGAGTGAGTGTTGGAACCCGGAAATATTAATTTCCAAAGTTGACATTTTTGTTGAGAGATAATATCTACCACATTTGCAGCAAGTCTACGTGCTAATAAACACAGTTTGTGCTCTAACTAGAAGTTCCTTTGTAGCTCGTCTGATGGTGATGGGAACTGTTCTTGAGAACATCCACCCCTCTATCTTGTTGGCTTATAATCTTAATACTAATTAGATCTTCCTTTGCATGCACTGATAAATTATTACTGTTATTCTTAACAAGAAGAAGGGACTGCTTAGTTGACGGGTTATACAATTTATGTGTTTCTCGGAAAAAAGAAGCATTTCATAGTTTAAAGAATAGGAACGCATTGGGCATTAGAGGCTGGTAATTCACGCAACTGCAGACATTACAAATAAAAAACATTGCAAAATCGATTCATTTACATATGAAACTTCCCAGGAAAAGGCATTGGTTTTTTTTATATAGAAGAAACATCTAAGCTAGGTAATGAAACGATTAGCTGGTTAAAGTAAACAGAACTTACAGTGGAAAAAAACAGACAGTGCTCAAAAGTTGCAGTAGATTCCATGGAGCACAAGATCAGAAGAAAAAGGTCGTTGATGGAAGAAAAAGAATCTCAGAAGCAGGCATTCTCCCTAAAATGATGAAGCCCACCTCGTTATATTTGGTAGTTGATGCGAACCAAGATCTAGATAGTGCCCAACTCTCAAGGTTTTCCTGAATGCGTGAGATTTGCTCTTGAGTTTCAACTTTGACCATCCATTGCAGTCAATCTCTGAATCCAGAGAATCTTCAGAGCACTCATATTCCAACTCTCTTTTCAGAGGCTTGCAAGTTCTATTAGCTGATGCTGATTATTTCAACAAAGCTGTGACTCAGACACTGCGACACTGCTTGAGAAGCTAGGTTGCAATGTTGCTACTGTTGCATCCAGGTTTGAAAGCCTTAGTGCTCTCGGTCAAACTGCATCTTCTTTCCAAATACTTCTTTTGAATATTCAGAAACCTGAGATGGATGGATATGAAGTCGCAATGAGAATCTGGAAGTTAAGAAGTCGTGTTTTGCCATTGATTATTGCCATGATAGCAACTTATGATGATGATGTGTCGGACTAATGCTTGCAGATTGAAATCAATATCATTCAGAAACCAGTTGTTCTAAAAGGAATTTCCTATGTGCTTTGAAGAGTCCTGGCAAACAAGTTGTTTGATGAACAAAATGTCAAAAAACTGTTGTAGCTTCGACATTTTCAGAGCAGTTTGGGGGTCGCAAATGAATAACCGGACATCATTTAACCTCTCAAACCCCTACCAATCTTCTAGCGTAGAGATATTTACATATACAGCATTTACAGTCACAATGAATCGATGATCTACAAATTTAGATTGCCATTTTCTTGATTGACAGAGCTTTATCTTCCTCACAGCTACGAGTAGCTTAACCTATTGGACGTCGTTTCTATAACACTCTCAAGAAAACATGACGGCATGCAGCTTGATCACCAAGCAAACATACAATGGCCAAGAACAAAGAAAGGAAAGTTCAGCAGAGTCAGGAGCTGAACTACCACCCCCTTTGTGGGAAATCAGTTTCCTGTCCCCCTTGAATGGCTGTGTAGATAGATCTGATATACTCGGTATTCTTGAAACACTACCCCTCCCTTTCTTGGCATTTGGTCCCAACACCTCTATCATGTATTTCCAACCATCAATAGGTCTTCTCCTGCTAAATATGCGATCCTTGATAAAACTAGCTATCTGCAAGCAGTCACAGAAAAAATTGCTAGTTTAGCAGAAAGGAGATGATGACTAGGCTGAATAGTAGATTCATTGCTAAGACTAGCCTAAGAAAAAAAAAAAACATAATGGCATGACAACATCAATTCACCAGAAATTTGCTGTATACTATTCGATGATCAAATTCTTGGAAGAGAGTATCTTCCTCCCTCTGTGACATTTCCCATATATCTCCATCTTGTGCCTTCGTTGGTGTTTCCCAACCATCAGGCTTGCTTTTAAATTCGTAAGAGCTTGGGATCTTTGTGTTGTCCAGGTCATTAATGGCAGAGTCAAAATTACGTGATAAGATATCTATTAGAATTGGTAAGTTAGACAAAAGGAATCTATGTTATATTCCAAACTTGCCAGTAATCCTGCACAAGCTTAAAAGATCCTGGAATTCAATAGGGCTAAAAAGGACAACAAATTTATTCTCTAAATTTCTAAACTTCATATCGGACCTGTAACATGAGACTACCTGAATAATCTAGCAGAAAACATTTTATCACACTTACTACAAACAAAATGCACCGAAATTCTTAGTCCATTCAAATTCAAAACAGCTTTTAGGGAGCAGTGTTGGATTCTTGAATGGGAAGGAAACATAGCTTTATTACTTCATGGTCATGTAAGTGATTTTGTTCTCGATTTTTATTTTTTGTTCTCTATCCCTGTGGATGAAGACAATTTCACATCCTTTTCCTATGGAGCTCTGTTCTGAACCATCAGATCCTCCGGCAGCAACGCTGTTTCTCATGCATCATTCCATTCATCCTCTTTTTCGGTAGAAAATGATTGAAAAATCGGCCTCCTCCATTTATTCTCCAGAACCAACCCATAGTCATATTTCAAGTACACTGCAAATACAATCAAAACAAGAAAAATTCCAACTTTCACCAAAGATGTGAACTGGCAACTAAACTACATCACACATAATAAAAATTAAACTATATTCCAACAATTGATCCAATAACATAATAAATCAAAACCCCAACTTCAAAAATCACCAAGCTCTATATGACAGAACTAATTGAGAGAGATGAGTATGCTAGCAAATCAAGAAAAAAGTGAACTCTCAGAGTGTAGATTAATGAGGTTTAAAGATTGATTTAAGTGAACAGTAAAAAATTAAGACCCACCAAATCTGAGAGATGAGTTTTTGACCAAACCAAAAAAGCCCATGAACAACTAAAGAAACGAAAGAAGAGAACAAGTGAGAGAAATACCTTCAAAAAAACCCCAACTTGGCAACAATGACTCTATGAGTCGGAGCAATTCAGGTCCAGCTCAAGGAAGCGTTTTGAAGCTACAGTACAAGACAAGAGTTAAAGTATACAGAGAAGAGAAAAATACGAGAAAGCCCAAAAGCTATACAACATTTGAGTGGATAGCTCAAAGTATACAGAGAAGAGAACAATATGAAATAATGACATTGAAAACGCTAAGTAATGTTAATGATAAACTTAATCAGTAAATTGATAATGAGTTCGTTGTTAAAAAGGTTTAGAACTATATAAATGGAAATCTTTCTCTTTTCTAAACAACCAATCACTTGAAAATCTGAGAGGTCTTAGCAGAAAAAGAATGACAAAGAGAGCAGAGAAGGAAGCTAGAGAAACAGAGCAGCAGTGAAAAAGACATGAACAGCTTGAGTGACTTGGCAGATAATAACATGCCGACCATTAGTCAATCTTTATTTTCTTTCTTTTCTTAACCTTTTTTGTTTTTATCATTTTATTTCTACCATCGTCACTATACATCCCTTACAAAAATTAAATAAATAAAAATAATATATATATATATATATATATATATATATATATATATATATTTGTTTAAATGAATTACATTCCCAATTCTCAATCTTGTTTTTTTTTGTTTTTAATGATACACGAAGAGTTGCATAGTATTATTTTGGATCTTGGCTTATTTAGGTTATTTTTAAAAATATTCATCATAATTTCAATATTACCTTTAAATATAGATATCAAACTTATGGAGATTGTTTTAAAAAAATCTCTAAAACTTTAAAGAGACATGTTGAGGAAACAAATCAAGAGAATATATTTTGAATTGAAATCTAATCAATACAATCATCAATTATGGAGGAAATCAAGTACTACATCAAAGGATAAAACTAATGATTTTAAATAATGAAGAGTATAATTTATTTCCATAATTGTTTGGATGTATTTCTATGTATAATTGTAATTAGTTGATTGTAATGTCACATCATATCAATAAAGTTTCTCATTTTTAATAAAAGAATTAAGAAATTTTATTGATATTTTCTGGAAATTCTAGAAAATCTAATTATAAAGTTGAAGAGGATAAAATCTCAGTCTTGCATTGTGAAAATTAAAATTTAGTCACTACGCTTTAGAAAATTAAGATTTAACCCCTGAATTTTTTTTTTGACATTATGGATGGAATGATTGTGAAGTTAAGGATAAAAAATCATACTTTTTTTCATTTAATTATGATACTTTTAGTTTATTCCTTGAATATTGTACAATTATGATTTGACCTTTGAATTTTTAAGGAAATTACAAATTGGTCCCTACTGGTAAAAGACAATTTCTAAGTTAGGTCCTAACAAGAAATTAAGGTTTATTGATGTTTTTATTTATCTAGTTTTATTTGATTTCATTTGAATTTGGTGTTAATTCTATAGAATACCATAAAGTGAGAATTCAATATATTATAGTGAGTAATAAATATGAGATATATATATTTAAGAATTTTTATGAAATGTGTTTTTGCATCCAAGTGTAACCATATGAAATCTGTTATATGATTATGAGTAATTGATATAGTTGCATCTTTAGAAGTATTTATGTGATATGTATGTTTGTATGTGAAGTGAGTAATTATTATGAAATACATGTGTTTATAAAGTATGAAATATGTACCTTGATATCACCACTATAAATTTTTTTTTTCAGATGCAATATTTTGTCAGTATAAAAGCTTTGTTTTTGTTGGTAAAAAATTATCACTGATAGATATACCGACTAAAACATTTCATCAGCTAGTGTCGCATCAAGGATTTCGATCCGTCGGTAATTACATCGATGACTTCAACTCCGATAAATAGGCAAACAAAATGTTAGTATCGATGATAAAATTAGTTGACGACCAATATCTGTCAGTCTATCTATCAATAATATTTATAAAGGTTTATTAGACCCTTTTAAAAGTTCAAAAAACCTAATTGCATCTTCATTTGGTTCTTCATCTAAAGGGATGCTATGCGAATCTTCACCTGAATAAACATGATTTATTCATATTTCATTCATCACCATACTCATATAATGATTACTATTATTATCTACAACTTCATATAAGTTGATAAAACTAGATATTGAGCTAATAATCTTTTCTAACGTAGTCTCGTAAATAATATAGAGTCTTTCATGTAAAACTAACACAAGTATTTCTTAATGAATTTTTTTTAGAAGATGCATTGTCACAACATTTAATTGGTGAAACCTTTTGTTTTACACTTTTCACATGAACATTTAATTCCATCTCCATTAATGTTCCCTATACAACCCTTAAGGTGAATTTTGATATATCCAAGAACGATCGTTCATTATTTAGAAAACTTATATAAAATATCGATAACAATATTTATTAATAATGTAACAATCAATTAAAAAATGAACTTCGATAATTAATAATGAATTCACAATCTAATAATCAATTATTATTTTTGTATAAAAATTTAATGATGCATAAAAATATTCACTAAATAAACCCAATCAACAATAGTTAATCAGTACTCAAATAATTATTTATCATTTGCTCAATTCAAACTTATTCAATTTAGATCAATACCATTTAATTGTTATCAATTCCGTAAAAAAATCATTTTTCCAAGATTTTTAACATAACAATAAAATTGATATAATGTGATTGTTAACCATTAAATAACACATCTTTCCTTTTTGTATAACACACCTAAATTACAAAATCAAAATTAATTTTATCAAATTATAAACAAATTCATTTTTTTCCAAATCATAAACAAACCCTAACAAACAATTCAAACTTTTATTATCTACATTGTAAATTATATATTTGGTGGGACTAGCCATCACACATTTTTTAAATGTTATAGTAGTTAGGTGAACTGTTGTACCTGTAAAAGGATGTGAAGGGGTATGCATTAATATGAAAATTTCTAATACAATCATCATCATATGTGTTTGATAATGTTATTCTGACATTTATTTATTTTGATTACTCACTAATTCGTCATGAAAACTCATTCATTTCTGTAAATATTTTTATTTCAAGAATATATCAATTATGGATGATGGAATTATTATTTGGATAATTCATGTTTAACACGTTCATGAAGGTTTTTGGTGGGAATCCTTCCGATCGTGTGCCGGTTCCGTCCTCGATGATTTCTAGTGCTCTGCAAATACAATCAAAAGAAAAAAGTCCAGCTTTCACCAAAGATGTGAACTGGCAACTAAACAATGGATTCAATAGCATAATAAATTGAAACCCCAACTTCAAAGATCACCAGACTTTCTATGAAAGAATTAATTGAGAGAGATGAGTATGCTAGCAAATCAAGAAAATAAACAGAGCCCGTGTTTAAAACACTGAATTGGAGAGAAATGAAGGGTAAAAAAGTGAGCTTTCAAAGCGTAGATCAATGGGTTTTAAAGATTGATTTAAGTGAGCAGTAAAAAGGCAAGAAATGAAAGAAGTGTTTTGAAGCTACAGTACAAGACAAGAAGTTGAAAGATGAAAGTACGCAGAGAAGAGAACAACATGAGAAAGCCCAAAAGCGACACAACATTTGAGTGGAAACCTCAAATTAGCCCCCAATGCATTATCAATTGAATTCCAAGAAATTTTTTTTATCAATTAGATCCTAAACGTTTTAGAAAGTTCTAAATTGGATTCATTTATCAATTTCTACTAATTTTCGTATTAATTTTTCTGTAAAATGATGCCTTTTTCTTGATTAAAATAGGCATAATAGATAGAAAATATTAAGAAACTTGATAGAAGAATCCAATTAAGAAATGTTTGAAATATTAGCTGACATCGAAAGATCAGTAAAGGATTTGCAGAAACTACGTACCAATCTGCAAAATCTCTAGTCATCAATAGTTTTAGCTATTTTGAATTTCAAATCTCTTGTAATCTTCATTTTACTCTTCTTTTGTTACTCAATTAGTTATATGTAAATTTCTATAAATACTACTGAATACGAAGTAAATAGTATCCTTTGAGTCATTCTCTTCAACGTGTCTCTACAAGCTTGGTTGAATTATTCAAAACACGATATTAACAGTGCACAATATTTAACTGACGGCATTCTTCTTGTTAAATCTTAATGATCTCTGGTTTGGTTCTTTCAAACCTAGAGCAAATATTGCTTGACATGATCGCAGACAGACTGCAACTAAGGTTTCACTGAAGAGGAATACTGAAGTTCCTAAGGTTCAAGTGCCGATTCGGTCGAGGGATGAAAGAAGTTATGCAGATGTTCTGAATTCGAACATTGTTTCAAAGAATGAAGGTCATATTCAGATTGCTAATCATATATAGTGACAGGAAGCATCTTAATGATTCAAAACACCAAGATATTCTATGGCTTCTTAATAGTTTGGTTGGTTGGATTTAAGAGGGAGTGGATTATTCCATGATACAGAAGGGATTGATATAGAGTGGTTTGGTATTTTCTGGCATCCGTTTTCTTGGTGCTTCACAAGCACTGATATTATTTGATGATTATGATTTAATGATGGAAGCTTTGCGAATTTTAATTGGCACCATGTCCTGGGAAGTTTTACATACAACAGTTACTTTGCGTTTGAATGGAGAAGATTATTGTGGAAATAGACTGACTCATTATCCAGATTATGAGTCCATATCCTATACCATGAATAGCTTCTTGGTAATGCTCAATCAGGAAGAAGATGATCAGTCGGGTGATTTAGAGTCTGCAGATGCTGATGTAGACAATAATGTTGATGTGGAGATGAATACTTCAGTTGATGATGCTGATAGGGACAATTTTGAGTTGCAATATAATTCTTCATTGGATCAGTTCAGGAGGCAAGTTACTTTTGAACACGAGAGAATAATGGAGTACAATATTTTATTTCCTGAGATTTTGGGATATCCTACTGCTTCCATTTCCAACACAAACACAAACTCTTCTGATTATGAGGACTCAAATTTGGAAGCTTCTCAGGAATTGGGTCTCAGTCCTATGGACTCTCATAACCGAATGACAGACTCCAATAGACAGTGTGATATGGACCGTCAGACTCATAATTCTTACTTTACTCAAAGGAGCAGATACCGCAAGGAAAGATTTCTTTTTAATACAGGCAGTTTGCAAAGCACCGCTGAGGAAGTAGAGGAGTCTTCAATGGATACTGCAATTCGAATGGGAAACAGAAGATGGCTACAGGAAAGGAATTTGCAGATTGCAGATACAACAGCAGCAGAGACTGAGGTTTATCATATGATGACAAATGGGACAATTTTGGATATTGGGTGTGGCTCTAATCTGAGAAATTTCACAGAGGAGATAAGAAATCAAGTGGAAAGGGAGTCGAGGACTGGAAAGCTATACAGTAATAGATTTGAGTCTATAGCTAGTGGGATTTGTATTGTTAATGCATATAAAGATTTTTTCTTGGAATGTCTGTGGTTTAGGCTTGACTGCAAAACGTAATTTTATTCTAAGATAACACGAGCATGATGTTGAGATTTGTTTTCTGCTAGAAACAAAATTGTCTTCTTGTACAGGCAGTTTGATTTATAAAATATGGAATGGGAGTGAGGTTAAATGGTGGGCATTTATTTCAGACGGTCGTTCTGATAGCAATATAGGATAATTCAAAATTCAATGTTCATTCAAGTGAATCAATTCGTTAACCTATAAATATTCAAAACGTTGTTTTGAATAAAAATTAAAAAATATCTTAAAGCTGACTGGGTTGAATGCCAACTGAATTTACCCTAATCAACTAGATCACAGGTTACCCAATTAAGTTACCAGAATTTGATCGAATTCACTCCTGGACTAATTAAAAAAAAAACCTAACTTCTTGATTTATGTTTCTATCCCTATGATATTCCCTCAGATTCAAGCCGGGTTTCAGTCCTAACATGTATTTGGATTTGTGTTCATTTTCTACCAGAGTGAAGGCAACAAATGACCCTAGAGGATGACTGGGATCATTTTGGTCGGGCATTAATTCAAGTCCATTACAACACTCATTACCCTTTTGTTTCTTTTCAGGATTTCTATGATTTGCAAACAGCAACATCCATCAATGATTAAGTTCGTTAAGGTAAGAGCTGGCACTGGTTTGTCTAAAGTAGACAGGTCCAGCCTTGAAAGCAAAACACTTATTCCTCGAAAGTTGCAAGCCTTTATTCCATTGTAGCACAGCCTTCTTTCATGAGTGCAAGCTTTGTCCACTCGATGTCAAATGATGAAAGTGTTCATGATGTAGATGCTTTTGGTACTAGCTAGCTTGAAAGAGGCCAAAATCACATAAGAAAACAAAGCAATGGAGGTGATATCTGCAAGTATTGAGCATTATAAAGACTAGGGGTCTGTTCACTAATCATTAAGAGAATCTTTTTTTTTTTCATTATTAGATTTTCTTAATAAAATAATTAGAACATGTGTCATTTATTGGGAACAAAGACAAGTTTTCTTCAAATAAAAATAATATATATATATATATATATATATATATATTTTATAAAAAACCAATACTATAAGTTATAATATTCTGTATTGGTAATAATATAATGATAGAATATTAATTTTGTTCTTGTTATCCTACGTGACTCACAGGTTGATGAGATGCTGTAGAAACTGTTCAAAAATAATATATTTGTACAGGGGGATAAGGCTTGACCTACCATATTCTTAGGCACAAAAAGAAAAAAAGGTGCTTGAGATAACTTGTGTTGCAATCCCTGAAAAATCTAAGCTGACTTGTTCCATTCTTAGCAGCTTAATTTGAAGTTCAAACTCCAAAAACAATGTGGACATGCTTTGTTTTTTATGCGATTAGGCAGCTGTGGCACGCGGCAGGAAACAGGATCGAAAGCGAAAGAGATTGGATTTGCATGGGTTGGGTTACTAATTAGGCAGGCCTGCAAATATAATTATCAGTTTGGTGGAAAAACCATCAACTTCTGATCGAATAATTGTGTGTTTTTCATGGTAAGAAAACTTCAAAAAGATTGAAAAATTCAAAGAAATTAAGTTAGACTGGCATGTTGTCACTTTCTCATCTTCCCCAACTGGTCCATATATGGCTGCTCTGCCTCTTTATGCCATGCAAATTGATGCCCGTCAAATTGTGTGTCACAATTGTTACCTTTTTCTTACTAGTATCGCTTGTTAATTTATTAAATTAATCTGCAAGTCAATCGAATATATCTTACAATTGTATTATTTTAAATATAACTTGATTAAATCTTACATGAATTTAGTTAAATCACTTAAATTTAACTATGTCAACATCCATTTTCATTAAAAATAAAATAAAATCAAATAAAATCCAAATTAAATTTTAGATCAGCCATTAATCCACTCATCCTTGAGTATAACAGAGAACAACTTTTTTTTTTTTTATACAAGGAACAATAAAAGTAAATGCCTTCATTTTCTGGGTGTTCAAAGAATACTCAAATAATTGAATATTCAATGGAATCAAGCAATGTGAATAAAGTATGGTCGTACAAGTCCCTTCACAAATCATAATATATAGACCTCAAGTCTTTCTGGTCATTCATTAACAGCTAGGGGCAATAACCCACCTCCCTCCTTCCAATTTCGTGTCTTTGACCCAGTAAATTTGCCGGCACAAGTTGACTATAACTCCAAACTACACAAGCCATACATCTCCCATCTCCACCATTAAAATCATCATCCCTCACTTTCCATACTCGACCATTATTTCTACTTTGCTTCAATCCCCTTTGTTCTTATTACCTTTCTAACATGTTTATCATGAATCTTAGCAGCCCAATTCTTGTTCATTTCATTACAATCGTTGTCTTTTTAGTCATAATTAGATTTTTGGCAAAAACATCATTTCTACATATTCTTGTTAGATGTTGGAGATCGTTTGAAGACAAGTTTTATGTTTACCAAATCTTCAAGGTTCCACAATTCAATGATCTTTCCCTAGAAAATCAACTCTACCACAAGGTCTCCACTTATCTAACCTCGCTGCCTGCCATCGAAGATTCTGATTTCACCAATCTGTTTTCGGGTTCGAAAGCGAATGACATCATCCTCCATCTCGACAAGAATCAAGTGATTCATGATAGTTTTCTTGGGGCTAGAGTGCATTGGAGCAATGAGAAATATTGTGAAGGAAATGGTAAGAGAACATTGGTGTTGAAGTTGAGAAAGAAAGACAAGAGAATGATTCTACGTCCTTACTTGCAGCACATTCTTTCGGTTGCTGATCAGGTTGAGCAGAAGAGCAAAGAAATCAAATTGTTTATGAATCTAGAGCAGAACCCTTATGAGAATGGAAGGTGGAGATCAGTTCCTTTCACACATCCAGCCACCATGGATACAATGATCATGGATGGAGACTTGAAGAACAAGGTAAAAGCTGATCTTGAATTGTTTTTGAAGTCTAAGCAGTATTATCACAGATTAGGTCATGTATGGAAAAGAAGTTATCTTCTTTATGGCGCGTCCGGGACAGGCAAATCCAGCTTTATTGCAGCCATGGCTAGATTCCTCAATTTTGATGTCTATGACATTAACATCTCCAAGGTTTCCGGTGATTCTGATCTCAAAATGCTCCTGCTGCAAACCACAAGTCGGTCCATGATTGTAATTGAGGATTTTGATAGGTTCTTGACTGAGAAATCAAGGGATGTGAGCTTGTCTGGGGTCTTGAATTTCATGGATGGAATTGTTTCGTGTTGCGGCGAGGAGCGTGTGATGGTGTTCACCATGAACTGTAAGGATCAAATTGATCAAGCAGTGTTAAGGCCTGGCAGGGTTGATGTTCATATTCAGTTCCCATTATGTAATTTCTCAGCATTTAAGAGTTTAGCCAATAATTACTTGGGAGTGAAGGAACACAAGCTTTTCTCACAAGTTGAAGAAATTTTACAGTACGGTGGATCGAGTTTAAGTCCAGCTGAGATTGGTGAAATAATGATCTCTAACAGAAATTCGCCGACCCGGGCTTTGAAATCAGTCATTTCAGCTTTGCAATCACAAACCAATAGCGGTGATTTAAGAGGGCCAAGCAAGGTTGGCCAAAGAATGACTGGCAGTAGGTCAGCTCGGTCCAGCAGGGACGAGACAGGTGAAACTGGAGGCGTGTTTAACCAAGAAAGTAGTGTTCATGCTGTGAGGGAATTCAAGACATTGTATGGATTGTGGAGGATGGGAAGTAGAAGAAAGGAATCAATGGATTTAAGCTCTTCAGCAGAGAAGGAAGAATCACAGCAAGCAGCTTAATTAATCTTCAATTTAGAAATGTAGATCATAATGTTAATTTTCCTTTTCTTTTCTTTTGGTTGCAAAGTAGAAAGACACCCTCTTGTAAAAGGGTACACATCATAGTGGTAAAGAAAAGGTTTCTCTTTTTTGTTTAATGGCAGTCAACAATTGACTCTGCCTGAGGTTAATGTTGATGAACACTCCAAATGCCTCTAGCAAAAGACATTTTGAGCAGTCTTCTATGACTTCATTAGCTCATCCTTGAGATTTGACGGCAAAAGATTGCAAACAACCTGTGCTAACATTCTGGATGGTCAATTCAATTTAATTAAAGGAATTCTATGCTTTATTTTTGTCAATGCCTTGACTATTCCCAGCATCTTTAGCTGCATAAGTTTGATGGCAAGGAAGCTGCCCTTTCCAAGTTGCCATTTAGGCATTTGGCTTTTCCCTGCCTTTCCGTGTTTGCTTCCTTGGATTGAAGTCAAGCTGTTTTTTTGGCCTATCGCCAATTGTCCCTTCGGCTTTTCCCATCCAGCTTTAGCCCGTTTGTCCAAGTTGCTGCGTTGAAAATCTCATTCTAGTTTAAAACACAATGAGCAGATATTTGGCCTTCGGTTTTATTTCAAGTCAAAGTGACTGCAAAGCATGACGCAGCAATACTCTCTATTGAGCAGCTTTCAATCATCTATTTTCAAAATTGTTAATATATTAATCAAATTATCTTAAAAACACATTTTTTTATATTAAATTGGTGTATTTATAAGAATAAATTTATTTTAGATGTTGATAGTGAGATTCTAACTTAAAAGGCTAAAAGAGAAAGCAAATCGTTTTGAACAACATACCAATCCTTTAAGATTAATCCTGTTATTCAGTGCAATTAACTGGAAATTTAAGGTTGCATGAATTTGATTGGTGTAATAATTTTCAAGATTAGGTAAGCCCAGTGGGCCTCGTAGATTGAATTATTTAGATTAAAGTAGAAGCCCAATAGTTTCTTGAATGAACATTTTCTTTGGGCTCGCAACAAAAAAGACCTCCCTCACAAAGTCATTAGAGCATCCACACCTCCCGAGTCAACTATTATTAGTGGGTAGTTATATTAATGTTTAACAGCCTAATTCTTTGTTTATGAGATTTTTAAGTGACTTGTATCCATTTAATTTGATCAGTTTTTCTAGCATGTAAGAAAATGGATGAGCAGATTTATAAAGTATTTGCCATGTCATGCAAAAACATCTTTCATTAGCAGATTCTTAAATCTTCTTCCTTATATGTCATTGCTTATTTTCCTTGGAAGAGAAGAAAGAGAGTTTGACTTTGGACACTGTTTATTTTAGTGTCTAGCTAGTAAGCAATACATTA
>Ga0325405_1000420_pt1 | contig 40980 bp, 20 predicted proteins | sample PopdelMetagenome_21_FD_205663 | JGI IMG/M metagenome (GOLD analysis project Ga0325405, IMG submission 205663) | Populus deltoides microbial communities from Bellville, Georgia, United States - Xylem-Control-R2 | ecosystem: Host-associated > Plants > Phyllosphere > Stem > Wood/Secondary xylem... | reverse complement strand
GACTTCCTCATATATTGGCACATGTGATACATAGGCCATTATTTTTTAAGTCGGCTTTTCATTAAATTCTTTTTTATTTGGTCCCTGATTCTTTGATAACTCTTTATTTTTTTTAATTTGGTCTCTAAAGGTTTTATAGCTCTTCAGTTTGGTCATAAATTTCATTCAACTCAAGCTCAATAAAAAACTTAACTGGGGAAAAAAGAAGGGCAGAGAAATGAAAAGGATATCTTGACAAATCGGGTTAGCTTATTATGATCATGTTATGACCTTGCTAGTGAATATGACAAGTTAACTCGGGTTAACCAGAGTCAATAAAAAATGGTGTTGTTTTTTTGTTTTGCTCCCTAAATGTTTTTATTATTATTTTATTCTTTAACATTTTGTTGTTTTGCTTTTGAGCCTAATCAAGTTTGACAAAGGTTAAAACGATGCCAACTTGAAGAGTTTTTCAAGAGCCATATAATGTTTTCAATAAGGTGATTGGGTTGTGTGCTAGGCCTACTTGGTCAAATAGGCTATGTCGAGCCAATCCCAGCATGGTATGATTTTAAACTCAAACCATCCAATGAACAATGACATAGGGCAATGCCGAAAAAAATATAAAGCGAAGAAACTATGCTAGCAAGTTATTTTGTTTTGATTCAATTTTTATTTCTCTCTTATAAAAGAATATAGATGAATAATTAAATAAAGAAGCTAAATAGCATGACACTTCACAAATTCTGTGTTCTATAAATGCATCCATCAGTTAGCATCTCGGTCTAGTCTTTGTTTATTGTTAACAATTTTTTTAGTATTTATTATTGCACATGGCGATCAATTAATTTTTTTTATATACTAATCGAGCTTTTAATACGTCTTTTAGATTTTTTATTGTCAACTCAAATTTTAATATTGCCTATATTTTTTTTTATCTTCACATGTTTTTTATGCTTAAATTAATTTTTGATCTGTTCATAGCACTGTATGGATATCAAAACAAGTCATTAACTAATCCCAACTATAAGTTAAGGAGGACTGATATCTACTTAGTGGAGATCACATATGAATGTAAATGTTTTATGGATAATTAATGGTTTAGCTTGGTTATCTATTTGATAAGAGAAGAATATGGATATTATTAAATTCATTCATAATATAATCCAAACTCAACTTGCAATATATATTAATAGAGTTAGTTTCAATCTATTTCCTGAGATTTTACACAAATTCACTTTCTCTTTTTGAGTTTTCATTTCGTATCCCCTCAGAAGTTTTCTTACTGAATCAATTAACAAAAAAAAATTTTTCAGTCCTTCAAATTTGATCCTTTCTCTTTTTACAAATAATTTAACAAGATAGGTTTTTTTTTTTAATTATAGCTAGCATCTAAGTGTCAGCATTAATATGTTTACTAATTGCTTTATTATTTGATGGTTATACCCTTATAACAACACAAAAGTTTAAAATTGTTTCACTTTGAACATCAAGCTTCTTAGTTCTAAGGTTTGCCAGCACAAACACGCCCAATGGAGGCATATTGGGTTTGGCACTAGCCAGACGTAACTATGATTAAGTTTAATAGTGTGTTAAACCCAGGTATATTGGGTCTGGCATTATCGAGACCCAAGAGATGAATGGATCTAACACCATTAATTCTATATATTTTACATCAAATCATAGAGGAATTATTTCTCAACAAACATACTTAATTAAACAAGTCTATTAGGTGTATTAAAGTCTGTCATGGTCCACTGTGTCTCCATCCTTTTGCTTTGCTGGATAAAATGAGTGGAATACAACTCATAATACAACTTAAAATATCACAAAAGTAAAATCACACTACATTCTTTCCTCTCCACAAAAAAGACAAGACTCGTGAGTTATAAATATACCATGAAACCTTCAGAAGAAAGATTCACAATCTTCATTCTCTACTACATATATATTTTTAGAGCATATCTCTATAGAATATTATTATATGTTCTCTCTCTAAAAAGAGACTTATTTAAGTATCAGAAAGTCCCCACCACCACTAAAATATACCTTTTGCCATTACTAGCCATAAGTTACATTGGCCTAACAAGCTATAAACCACCTTGGTTAAAGAGAATTGATGAATTTGTTAGAATCAATTGATTAACCGATTATCTAATCCGAGAATCTTATTTTTAGGCTATTTGGATTTTTGATATTTCATCAGTTTTCAATATAAACCTTACTAAAAATTAATTAATTTTCTTTCTCACTTTTTTAAATATAAATGATATACATGGTACCATTTGAACTTTTAAATCAAGTATAAGATTTTATAAAGAGAGAGTTCTATTTGATCAAATTTTAAAAATTTAAAGAATAAAAAAAAAATTTCTCTTACTTTGGGTAATTTGAAATTTTGAAGAGAGACATTGATACTTCTAGAGATATATTGAAAAAAAATTAAAATTAACCGAATTAGTTTAATTTATCCTTATATTTTTTTAGTTGTCTTAAATATAACTTTATATGTTTAATTTTAGTTAATATATCTTTAAATATAAGCATAATCTCTCTAATAGAATAGAAACTTTTATTATAATTTTTTGTTAATGAATTTTGATATGGACTTGCAAATGAATTTTTAAAAAAAATTATCTTACTTTTTAGCATATCCCCATCATATAAATATATAATTATTTTAAATATAATTACAAAATTATTATTTATTTCTTAAAGTAACAAATTAATTATTTACTTAAAACTAATAAAAAAAATTAACAAATGAAAGGATGTTTAAAAATAATTATTTAATTGATTCCAAAAGGATTAAAAAAATCACTTTCCGCGTTATTTCACAAGGGTAGTTTTGTCAAAACTCATTTTTACGGGAGATTGTTTTTATATCTAGGACATATTGCATGCAATTAGACATATTCTACGATGAGATAACTCATAAAATGGAAGGGCATATTAAGTAAATTTCTCATAATAAATTAATAGTTTTTTCATTCAATATAAGCATACACTTACCCAAAACATATATTATTTTAATTCTCATGTTGATTAATAAATAGTGATTGATTAATAGATGTTTAAAACCTGACACGTATATATGATGTTGGAGAATTTTTTAGATAAATTATTTATTTCTGCACTTATTTTTATCTTTATTTAATTTAGGAAAATATTTTCTTTTATGATGTTTTATTCTTCCTATTTAATTTAGGAATTTTATTTTATTTATTCATTTTAGGTTTAAGACTAGTATAAATAAGATTGTTTAGTTTGTCTTTCATGAGACTTTTTGAAGAGAAAACATTCAGTAATAAAATCTTGAATTAAAGTTTTTGTATGGGGACCCAATTCGATAGAATTTTATGTTGTTTGTGCATGCTGTATTTCTTGTATTGTTTTTGTATTTGTTAATTGATATCGAAACTTTATATTAGTTGGTATCAAAATCCAATGATTCTTAGTGGTGTTGTGTGATGTTGAATAATCATAATAACTAGAAGAGGTAATCACAAAACAAGACATGCTCTTGTAGGAGGAGATGAAGAGGTTCTCTCTTAAGAAATAGAGATTTAGGAACTAGTGATAAAAGACATGTAATGATAAATTGCAGAATTAACACATCAACTAATGATGATAAACTTCTTGAGACATGTTGAAGAATTATCTTGTCAAATAGCGAATATGAAGAAGAAAAAAACTAGAAGGGAGTTATCACAAATTCATAGCTAATTTTAAGAGCTCATTCAGAAGTATAAGAAGAAGATATAAATATGGATTAATATTCTCCACCAAATTATGATGTTTTATTTCGATAATGATTATGTTGATAATGTTATTATAAACAATGATAGTAATAGATGTGATGACATAAAAAATATTCTTATTGATAAGTTTAAGGTTAAGTACAAAGAAAACAAGGAAGGAGTTCAACAAAAGAAAATCGTTGATTTAGCCTATGTTGATTTTTTTGATAACAAGTTTTTTTTTATGAATGAGATAACAAGTTTATTATTATTACAAATGTATATTTATTCAATGGTTACATGGATACAACATATGTTGATAAAGCTAGTTTGAGGTTTGCAACTCATTATGCTAGAAGTGAGTATAAAAGAAATTATTTATCAATTGATATTTCTTATATAACATTTAACGTGAAGGGACTAAAATTGATATCTAAAATATTTATGTACATGAAACGAAGAAAGAAAAATAGTTGGAGAGTCTTGATTAGAAATTATTTGTTTTCGTAGTTATTGTTATTGTTATTTAGTTTAGAAAAATATTGTCCTTTATGGTTTTTTTTATTCTTCATATTTAGTTATTATTATTTTTATTTAGTTTAAGGTTTAAAAATATTAAAAATAGGATTATTTAGTTTGTATTTCAAGCGAATACTTAAAGAAAAAATATCAATTGATAAAATTTCAAATTAGGCTTTCTATACGGTGACCTTACTCGGTAGAATTCTATGTTGTTTATGCTTGTTGTTTTTCTTGTATTGTCTTCATTTATGTTCAAATAGCTATTCAAATTCTTGACTTAGTAAGCAATGAATAGATATTGATTTTTTTTTATTTTGGGTATAAATATGAATATATAATAAGTTAGACTAATGAGCATCATTTGTCATTTTTGCATACTTAGTTATCAAAATTTAAATCTCAAATAAAATTATAATATTAAAATTCTTATGAATTTGTTATTCTTGTTTTATATTATTTATATTTAATTAGATTGGAGAGATAAACACGATATCAATAAAATTATTCCAAGAATATTACCAACCTGTGAAGAAAAGAAAAAAAAATCCATAGTTATTTTGGTACTAGATCCTTTTTATCTCATTAACATACCCTACACTTTGTTATGGGAACTAGGCTTACTAAATAGGTTGGATTGGAAAATTGATAATCAAGATATGAGTCAAGATAATTTGTAAAAAATCTAAATATAGATTGAACTATTAAAAACTAGATGCAAGTGATCTTGTCCCATAAAATACATTTCCATCAACTATTTAGGGCTTTTAGAATACAACATCCATAAATGTACTCTTTTTAAAAGTTTAGTAGTTATATTGCTCATATATCGTCGTGGATATGCATACAAAATGTGAATTGACGATGATTTAATTGCTAAGGATCTTAAAAAGAAAAAGACAACCTTTGAACATATAGAGTATACCTGTTATGAGTTGAAGTATGCATAAAAAGAAAAGCATTATCCATGTAAAGCAATAGTCAAAGAGATATTTTAAAGAGCTATTTATGTGAAGAAATAACGAAATTATGTTTGTCAATTTGAAATGATAAGCATACAGTAAATAATTATTAATGAAACCCTAAAAAAAAAGAATGAATAGGATTTGAAAGAATAAGTAAATAAATGACATCAAACATTCAATAAACTCTTTGTGAAAATACAAATAATTTTAGGGAAAAAATTAATATCCAACAACATCACAAATGAATCTTAACACCATTTATTTTCTATTCCTACAATAGTGAAGAATTCAATTCTTTCATTCTTAACCTCCCAAAGACAGCACAACCTCTCCCTATAAAAACTAAAAGGTATTAATCGTGGTTCCCTCAAGCCAAAAGAAGCATATTTAATGATTTAATGAGTTAAATTATAATTGAATAAAATAAGAGAATGCAACTAATGAAAGACCAATAATCTCTTTCAACCAAGGTTCTATTCCAAGGCAATTCCAAGATAATGTAAAATGCATGTCTTAAAGCAAAATATCTCATAATAGAAAGCTCATTTACCGAGATTCTTATTACCAACAAAGTGCCAAAAGCATCATAACAACCAATCAAAAGCTTTTATTGAACAAAGCATAGTAAACAAAAGGATGGCAATGAAAGACAATGAAAGAGAAGATTCTAACAAAAAAAAGTAAAAAAACAACAATATTGCAAAAGCAAGAGAGAAGAGAAAAAAAACACCAGAAGGATAGATGAATGGATAGATAGATAAATAAATGGAAAGGTAAATTACAAAACCTAAACATCCTCCAAACTCAACATTTATAGTAGAATAAGAAAATGAGCAGGACCTTAAAGGATGAAAGAAGCCTAGGGTAATGTTTTTGAAGATGCAAAATGCAAAATAACTTGAAGCTTAAAAGATGGTCGAGCGAAGAGGATCAATGACCCTTATGGAACACATGAACAACAAATACATTTGGTATCAAAAGACAAAGGCAAACCCAATTAATAATTAACCATGATTGAAATAAAACTTAATCCTTTAACTTGCACATCACAACAATATAAATCATTGATAAAAGTTTAGTTCAAAATACCCCATCCAAATGAAAGTGTGACCAAAATAGGCTAAAGCTTGAAAGAGAAGATAATATGATTTTTTTTAAAAGGTGCTTTCTATACAGACCAAACGCCCAAAGACAATGAAAGCAACAAAAAATCCATAGTAAAACCATCCAACAATGTTGCATGAAGATACTACCATGCATGCTTCCCATCTTTTTTAGACGTGAAATCCCAAGATAATGGCTGTCATCAATTGATGACCAATCATATTCTGTAGCATATTTAGACCCTCGGATAATATCAATCAAGACCACATACTACGTAGGTAGTAGCAGAATCTTCCTCATAAGTAAAAGAAGAAATAAGAATAAAAAACTCAGTAACAAACCACCTCCAAAGCAATAGACCACAAACACAAACATAATAGAAACCAACAACATGAATATAAAAACCAATCCTTAGTGCAACAACAGAGAAATGTTAACTCAAAATACCAACCAACATAGAATGACATCTAAGATAAATAACGTAAACTAATAAGAGACTTGAAAAAATTGACATAACAATACCTTAATACAAGTACCAGCAAAGCAAACAATAAAACAAGAATCATGTCAGCTTAAGCACAATGAGTGAAACCTAAACTTGTGAAGCCACAAAAAGGAAATGAAAAAAAAAAACAGTTAACATGATGGTTAAAAATAAGAAAACTAAAACCAACCAAAAAGAAAAAAAAGAAAGAATAGAAGAATGAAAGAAATCACTAGCAAGTAGAAAATGTCACAACACCAAACCACCCCACCTGCAATCCATGAAGGTTGTTAAACCCAAACCACCCCACCTGCTCTTTATCAGAAAAAAAAGAAGATGTTAAAACTATAGCATGCTACTCTAATAAACATGACATGAAATGACAGAACATTAGTAAGACCAATTATATTTTTTTTTTCTGAAAAAGAAAACAAACCAGAATAGTTGTTAACAGAACTAACCCATACACAACTTAACAGCATTGGAAGGGAAACTAGAGGCAAAGTAACTAAAATCAACAAATAAATTGCTAACACCTAATTTAACATCCAACCCGCATAACAATCACCAGCACCCTCAAAGTTGTTGAAGGACAAATGACGAAGACAGTTGCACCTTACATTTAATGAATAATCATGATTACATATCATTATCTGCTAGACAACCCTCACAACACTCAATAGCCTAACCAAGCTAGATGAAAACCAACGGCTTCCTGGAACCCAACTCCAAGACTAGTGCACCCTCTGCATGAAAACTTAAACTTAAAAGCGATGTGAGCCAGCCCAAAAAACAAGCCATAAGAAAAACAAGGATTCCAAACGTGAATGTCTAGCCACTCATAGTCAAGGAGTCAAAGAGCCTCAAGGTGACACTAACAACAACCTTACTTGCCTATAGAAATCCCTTGATTAATAGTAGTGAAAATGAGCTGCACACCCTTCCCTGTCCAACCATGCCTCCAAGAAAGAAAGCAAAGAAAAACCTAAACAACCCTGCTCAATAACACCCAGCCACTAAAATCATCAAGACTAAAATCAGCAGCACACTCTCCTACCCAACCACGTAACACATTACCTTGACTAACCATGTCTCCAAGAAAGAAAACAAAAAAAAACCCAGACATCCCTTGCTCAAAAACACCTAGCAATTTAATTCATTAAGGGAAAAAAAACGACACATTACTACAATCTACAATCAAAATGTCTCAATGTCCATAATAAAACATACAAGAAAATAACAACATGTTTTATATTTTTGTAAAATTTGTTGTGTGAAAATTAATTTTTTAGAAAATTTTCTCCATTTTTCAATGTAAAACAAACATTAACAAATATACCAAACACATAATATTTTCCAATCAACTTCTTAATAAAATTAATTTGGAGGAAAATATTTTAATTTTAAGAGGTTAAAATGTTTTTCATGATATTACCAACTCACAATATTTATTAACACCACAAGTTATTTATTTCAACAATCATTATCAGCTCATTACCATTATCATTATTACTATCACAATTGTCTTACCACCACCACCATACCATGACCATTAGCTACCACCACAAACACTACTCACCATTTTTTTTTAATCAATGTATTTACCACTTCATAACTAAGGGAAAAAGTAACAATACATTGCCACAATCCATAATCAAAATGTCTCAATGTCCACAATAAAACATACAAGAAAACAACATGTTTTATATTTTTGTAAAATTTATTTTGTGAAAATTTATTTTCTAGAAATTGTTCTCCATTTTTCAATGTAAAACAAACATTAACAAATATACTGAACACATAATATTTTCCAATCAACTTCTTAATAAAACTAATTTGGATGAAAATATTTTAATTTTAAGAGGTTAAAATGTTTTTCATGATATTACCAACTCGCAATATTCATTAACATCACAACTTATTTATTTCAACAATCATTATCAACCCATTACCATTACCATTATCACCATCACAATTGCCTTACTACCACCACTATCCCATGCCCATTAGCTACCATCACCAGCACCACTTGCCATCACCATTTTTTTTTATCAATGTACTTACCGCTTCATAACCATTTTCATCATCTAATACTGTAATACCATCGCTATTACAACAATAATTGTCACCACTAGTTACCACCACTATTGTAATCATAACCATCATTTCTCCACCAATACCACTGTTACCACCACTTCATCAATATTTTTATAATCACCATGTCACTTAATACTATCACTACCACAATAATAATTACCACTACTAATTGTTACAGTTGTCATCTTATTACAAAAATAACCTCAATTACAATTATAACTATATTATTATTGTCATAACAACCATCATTGCCACAAACATTATTACAATCACCATCATAAATATTATAACCATAACCATCACCAATAATATTATCATAATTATCACAATCACCAGTATCATTATTTTTATCACCACATCATATTTTTTTTATTATCATTATTTAAAGCTGCTAGTGAAAGTAAATGTATCTTGTAACAATATTTTCGTTAACATAACCAAATAATAGAAAATAAATTTCATTAAATTTTTTTTTGGTAAAATAAACAAAAGTTTTAATCCAAAGAAGGTGGTTTGATATGCCTTTAGCATTGGACCATGCTTAATTCCGAGGGGACGAGGACAAGACAATACTTTTTAAGTGATATTTTCCCATCTCTCCCACCCTTCCAAATCTTTCATATTATAAAATTTGAGCTCATTTAAATTCGGAGATACGATATGAAAAGCGTGTTTGAGATTGAGTTAGAAATTATATTTCAAAGTGCTTTTCACTTGAGAATATATTAAAATAATATTTTTTTAAAAAAATTATGTTTGACATCAGTACATCAAAATAATAATAAAAACACAAAAAAATCAATCTACAGCTAAAAGAATTTAAAAAAGTCTCAAAAGCATGATCCATCCATTATTCCAAACACTACTAAAAAGATGATGGTGTTGATGTAACATTTCACCCATTACCCTAACATAATGAGCTTCATGGTGAAGTTCTTTTTTTCCCCCCATTTAGCCCCCATCTTTTCTTTACCTTTTCATTTCCCTCCCTTTTTCTTTCAATTTTATTTTTTTAATTTCATCTCTAGATTTTTTTTAACAATCATCTATGTTATTTTTGAATCGGTTAAGTTGACTGGATTACATCAACGCAACTTTCACATGTTTTAATTTTAAATATAAGCTAAGCAAGGAGTCAAGTCATGAGTGTTTTTTGGTTAATTTCTCAATTTCATTTTTATGCTTTTTTTTTTTATCATTCAACTAAGTTGTTTTTGGACTAACCATGTCAACTAGATCATGTTAGGACAATTTCTACATGGTTTAATTTTAAATCTAAGTTAAATAAGGAGTTAAAGTAAAAGATTTCAAAATTAATATACTTGACTAGATTTAATAATAATATCAAATAATTATTTACAAGTTAAATATTTTTTTGCTACGTTTGATTTTTTTTTTATCCGATCTATGAAATTAATTCTTAAATGATTCATAAGTTAGAAAAAGAGCTGGCATCCATACAACCTCAATGGACTAAAATCTATAGAGAATACTTGAACTATTGGTTATTTTAATTCACTTTCTATAGTTGTTTTCTCTCAATTTTAGTACATAATTTATTGAGTGTCTGGATTAAGGCCCTTCCATCACAATTTGTTATAGAGACTTCACTATTCTGCCTATCAAATTATATTGAAAGACCACCAAATCAATTCTTTTAACCTTATAAATAACATTTTAAAATAAGAAAAGTCATTTTAAAAATCAAATCAAATACAAAGTCAAATTTAATAAAGGTTGACTCCAAGATTTATGTGAATGAATCAGTGGCAGCAAAATGTTTTACTTCAACATCAACATTTATGATAGGATCGTAAATGATGAGGTTTAGCAAAATACCTAACAAATGAGGTCTGCGTTTTATAAAATTTTAATTTTTTTATTTAAAATTATAATTTTTTTATATTTTAAAATTATTTTAATATGCTAATATTAAAAATAATTTTTTTAAAATAAAAAATTATTATTTTCATTTTAAATGAAAAACACTCCAAAAAATAACTACTATTACACTATTAATTACTACCTAAAATTAAAAAAAAATCAAAATAAAAAGAGTAATCAAAACAAAGTATAGATAGTTCTGTACCCCTATACGCATTTTTAACACGACACGAAAAATACAATATAAACTTAGGTTGTAAAAACATATCGTTAAATAGTAAGGAATTTTATAAATATATAGTTCAAGTATCTTAAAATATAATATTCAAATAAAAACTTGTATTTAGTTCGAGCACCTTAAAATACATGATTCAAATAAAAATTCATACATAATTTAAATAATTTAAAAATACAATATAATTATTTTATTCATTATTTTTATTAACTAACCATTAATAAATTTAAAATAAACAATCTACTATACTAGTTTACAGGTGTTTACACCTGGCTTATAAAACTACAAAGAATAAGAACTGCAGTATCTTTAGTCTAGAGCTTGAATTGTGTGCGAGGAACAAGAATTGTGTATTGTTTTTTCACAATTGTCTAAAGAAAGATTAGCGAGCAACAATCCAATTCTAACTATAGATAGATTGCATACTTGGAAAGGTAGGGGAAAAATGAAGAAGATATTGTGCAGCGACCCATATATAGCACCGTCTTCACCTTTTTAGACACTCATTTCTCATCACCATTTCTTGATCCCAAAAACCAAGTACTTCATGCCTAGGGCTACTCCCCTTTTCAATCTGGAGAAAAAAAACCCTAAATAGACAAGTATATTACTCGAAATAAATTCATAAATTGAAAAGAAAACAAAAAAATAAATAGTAATGTAAAATGATCCTTAGCCAGTGCATGATGGGAAAAAAAATAAATAGAACTATAGAATAACTTACAATTGCTGGTGGAGAGGACACCACTGTCTGGAACTCACAGTAGCTGGGGAAAAAGATGCAGTCAACGATGAAAAAAAAAAGAGGGTTATTAGTGGTGGTTGATTGTTGAATGACTGAGAGAAAGAAATTAAAACAGAATAGGGTAAATGTTGTATAGGTGGTTAGTGCCAATGTGGAGAGCTGGACTCTAGAGATAAAAATTTGGTGCAGTACATATACTTTATGAAATTGTAAAATCAGTTTTAAAATCGTGATTTTACCTGATTTTACCTGATTGTAATTTGATCTTAATAATTTTCGAGTTTTCAAAGCAATTTCATATGTTTAACATATGTTGACTCGTAAAATCGTACGATTTTACGAGTCAACTCACGATTTTAACAACTTTACTTAAAACACCTTAAAAAAAAAATTAAGGTGTACAATAAAAAATATATATAAAAAAAACACCACAAGACTTCAATAAAATTTGATAGTGAGATGAAATATGATCATTAACTAGGTTTTTCAATCAAACATAGACATTTTTTTAAATAAAAAATATAAGCAATTTGTTATAGGAAATCTCAGCATTTGTTCTTGAATTATTTTTTTTAATGTAATTATCCCTCAAAATTATTATAGCCGTTTTGTAAAAGTGAATTTATGATAATATGTTATTCTTTGACATAAAAATCTGAGTTGATAAAAATTGACAAAGTAAACCAAAAAAACCCTAAAAATGTCACTATATACCAAATTTTAGAGCAATATTTCTTCGTAGACTTAATCATCATTTATTTTTATATTTGGAACAACGTTTGATCTCATTTTAAAAATGTATTTTGATTTGAAAAAAAATATAAAATTAATTATTTTTTAACATATTTTTTAAAAATAATTTACATCACACAACTGAGCACATATTGATTTCTAACCCTTTCCTTTTGTTTTGAACTTGGCGGGTTTCCCATTTCATTTCATCCTCAAAACCCTAAAACCCTAACTCATTCCTTCATGAATTAGACTTTTCACTTTCTCCCTCCCTGATGCAAACCACAGCCATGAAAGTAGTAAGATTATTCTACACTTACAAAAACCGTTTCCTCTTAAAACCCAACCCCATTTCTCTCTCCCGCCATTTCCACCTCACCACCTCCCCTTTCCTTTCCAAAGAATCTGGCCTCGCTGTCCACTCCTCCGCAAACGACCCCATTCCCATTGACAGCTCCAAAAATGACCCTCTAGTTTGGAGTGTTTTCGACCCAATCTCGGATGGGACAGTGACGCAGAGTGGCGCCAGCAGTAGTGCTGAGTTTAGAGAATCGGAGCTCAGGCTGTCCAGTTTTGATGAGGAAGTGGATGGCTTAGCGGGAGAGAATTTAATCAAACGAGAGAAAACCCAGATGGGATTGCGGAATAATCGTAATGAAATAGAGGATTTGAAGAAGGAAAAGAGATATGTGGGTGTGAAGAAGGGAGGTTCAGTTAATGGGGCGGTGGGATATGGGGATAGAGCGGTGTATAGGACGAAGGGGAAAAGTAAAACTAGTTGGGTTTGCGAAATTTGTGGGTTTACATCAGGGCAATGGTGGGGGTCTTGTCGATCGTGCAATGAAGTAGGGACAATGAAGCAGTTTTTTGAGGCGAAAATTGGGGGTGGGAATAAGGTGAGTGGGATTGAGGCTTCAGAGAATGCAGTGCGGTCTTGGCTGCCACAGAAGCCTGGGGAGTTGCGTCCTTTGAGGCTGACAGATGTGAATCGTGGGATGAATATGTTGAATTGGCGTATTCCTTTGTAAGTTGTTATCTTATCAGTTTTGGGATTTATTTCCTGTTTAGTTGTTTTGGCAACCGAAAACACCACTAGAATTTGTGATGCATCTTTTCTTTTCTTTTTATTTTGTAGCTATTGTAATAAAATAATAGGATTAACCTGTTTTTCTTTTCTTTTCTTTTCTTTTCGACTTTTTTTTTTCATATTTCACAAAGGAGCGGAATGAAACCAAAGTCTTCTGTTCTGTTTTGAATTGAGATGTTATAAAGGACTATAACCCCTAGCCTTCTAAGCTTATGATGCGGGTTTGATTCCCGCTACCCGCTTATACAAGTGGTTATATCGGTTGATTTTGGTGAGAAGTTAAAGATCTAGGGGTTGAAATGTCAATTGTGGAATACTGTGGTGGTATGGCGGCAAGGGCAGTGGCCATGGTTGTGGGGACCGTGGTGAGTGCTGTTGGTGGAATGGTGGGTGGTGATGGTTGCACTCATGGAACCCATTTAACTCCACCAAATGGAACTTTGAAACCGCTACGTATCCTGTTAAATAACATAGTCTGGTTTTTAGAGGAAATGTAAGGTCACAGCCAATTAGCCTTGGTTGAGCAGAGACTTTTGTTTATTTGAACAAGAAGCGTTACTAAAAACTAAGATTGTGTGTTTTTATGTAGAGTATTCATTATTCTGTCTGTTACTTTCAATGCCTTCGTATGTAACTGTTTCTTTTTTTTGTATGTTGTAATGGCTGTAACACTACATGTGTAATCTGGTGATTAAAAATCAATGGAGGTATGGAATTGTTGTGAAGTATGAAGGATACAATAGGAATATGATTTTTATATGAAGAGAAACAACTCACTTATGTTCAAGCGAGAACATCATTGGATTGCCTGGAGGGTCCTCCATGCCTAGGTTTTTATCATTTTCAACGTGCATTGTTTGGTTGACTCCTCTGCACCATTTGTGGACGGCTCTTGCAGCCAACTTTCCCTCATTGAATATGTGAAACAATTTCCACATTTATTATAACAGATACCTCCATTATTGCAGCCATGCTCCTTTTGTTGTGGAATGGCAGAGAATTTCTATGGCTTTTAGGCATTTGCTTATAAAATGTAGTTTATTTTTCAATTGCACAACTGCTTTGGATTCTGTAATGATGAATTTATGATGTTTCATGATATTGATTGATTGAGTTCATAATTATATTTGCTTGAGGAAATCTGTTTTCATATTTTTTGGTTGTGATCCAGGTCTGGACTTTTTGGAAGTGAAGTTGAAAGGGTGCTTGGGGGTGGTCTTGTTCCAGGTTTCATCAGATTTACTTGATAATATTTTAAATTAATAATTGTTTTGGGGTAAAAAGCTTAGAAGCCATTGCTTGGTGATGGGTCATGGGCTTGCAACTACAATATAGCAAGTTCAAGTTTTTAGAGCAGCCACTTTATGATGAAATATTAAAAAGTTGGTCTCTCCAAACATTCTTTACAAAAAACTCTATTTTTCGTAGAACATAACAGTTATAGCCTCTAGCTTTTGGAAATATTACTTTGTTTCCTGACCTTTTGACTTGCTGAATTTTATTAGCTGGAAGTTTTAGGAGCAATGAAGCACATGATTGAAATCCATAGGCTTTAAGTCCTGCTATCTAATCCTGCACACAGATGTTTCTCTGTATTTTGCTACTTCTTTCATGTCTTTAGTCAAGTCTTTTCAAAATTGTCTGTTTTTGATACTCAAGTCATTCTTCTGCAAGAAGTGGACTCAAAGTTTACTTTGGTTACATGTCCTTTGCATTTGAAGGTTCTTTGGTTTTGGTTGGTGGTGATCCTGGGGTCGGCAAGAGCACACTGTTATTGCAGGTGAGTCTCTTGTAATAATTTTGATCTTATTTTGATCTTATGTGCTTTTACATCGTCAGAAATTGTTGCTTTAATTTTTTTTATGTGACCAGATTTTTTTCTATATGCATCATTTTATCTCGTTTGATCCAAAATAACCCCTCTATTAAGTATTCTATCCTATGTCAACTCTTTTGAATTGGAAGGTTGCTGCAATAATAGCTGACAGTGAGGATCTGGGTGGATCAGCTCCAGTTGTATATGTTTCTGGTGAAGAGGTTAGTGTTTCCTGCAGACAAGTTTCACATGCTTCATGCTTTCTCAATAGCCCTCTTGGCCCCCCCACCCACCAAAAAAATGACTAGGCCATATGCTTTCGTACCTGTGCAGAAAATGACATACCAGTTTTACATGGTTTTAATGAGGTTTTTTAGTAAAATTATTAGAAGGGAAAACCTGATTTTTCACTCTGAACTTAGAATGAGGAAATCTTAAGGATCATCACCGCTTAGATAGGGATAGTGCGGGAGGCTCTGAAATTGGTACTCAAGCTATCTAACTCATGTTTTGCTCCTGGAAGGCTACAACAGTTGGGCTGCTATCCTGAGATAAATTTTGACATTTATTTGGTAATATAAGTCTTGATCTTATTATCAACAAGCAAATACCATTTCACTTTTTCTTCCTCATGGCAGAGTGTCGAGCAAATTGGAAACAGAGCAGACCGTATGGAGATTGGAACTGAGGAGCTTTACTTATATTCCAGTACTGATATTGAGGTGAACAATTTGTGACTTACCCTAACTGGTTTGTTGGTAATAGTTTTGATTTGAACCGTCCCTTTTCTTTAGTGATTATTTTGGTGCTCTTTTATTAAACTCTTTCAGGCTGATCATGAATGGGCATTCTACTCAATCATCCAGGTCTAAGATACTTTTGTACGAACTTCTCATAATTAGTTTCCTTGCCCTTTTTCAGGATATACTTGGAAAAATTCAGCATCTCTCCCCCCGTGCTCTGATTATTGACTCAATTCAAACAGTTTATCTGAAAGGAGTTGCTGGAAGTGCAGGAGGACTGTCACAGGTTGGAACTTTATGCACTATAGACTGCCAAGCGCAATATCAGATTTTAGCTTAACGTATTCAACTCTTATGGGGTGCATCAGTGCAAGAAGACATGGTGCTAAGCAATGTATTTTGGCCCAAAGTTATGTAAATCGCCTCATTTGCTATGTAGTTCTGTGCTCAAAATGCATCTACTTTTCTTAAAGTTACTGTCTTGTTGACAATCCAGAGGCCTCACACATGAAAGACAGCACCTTTTGTCAACCTATCTTCATTCTCTGTGAGCAAAAGTAATGCAAACATATCAGAATGATGTTGTCAGAAAGCATTATGTGTAAATTTTGGTGGTCCTTTTCCTATACTCTTTGCTTTCTGAAGCAAAAATGCAAATATCTGTGTGCCGTGGGCACATTTATCTGCTGGTTTCAGGAGAGAGTTGCTGATAGCTGTTACTGTATGGATATGTGACAGGTTAAGGAATGCACATCAGCCCTGTTGCGTTTTGCGAAAACAACTAACATCCCAATACTTTTGGTGAGAATCCTGTGCAATAACCTAAAAATTACTAATCTAGTTTCGTTTAATATCTTTGAATTCGTTATTCAATTATAACTCTGAGATTACCAAAAAGTTGGGTTCTGTATGCTTTCACACCATGTGTCAAAAAAAATCAACTAGACTGTTATTGCTTTGGTGTTTTGAATTAATATGAATCCATTACTTTGTTACTCTCGTCTGTGTTGATTTCTCTTCATTGCAGGTGCAGCAGATAAATCAATTCTTTTCTTTAATTATTGTTTCTGAAGAGTTAAAGTCTATTGAAAAGCATAAAGGAGATCCCACCAATACACAAGTATACATGCAAGACTGATCCTTCTTAGACTGACAAACAAGAGGATAGAGAAAAAATTAAAAATCAAATCAAAACTAAAAATTTGGAAACTATGGAGAATAGTAAATAATATTGTGCATGAGGTGCTGGCTTATAGCTGAGACAATAGTTATGCTCTTAAGTTTTGCCCAGTTCTGGATTTTGTTTTCTTTTGTCAGTGAACTTTCTTCAGGGACTTCTAGGGAGAAGTACTAATATATAGGGATGGTTTGTTCACTCTAGTATGGTAATGCCTGGTGATAGAGAATACATCAGGAACTAAATGATCCCAAATAGACATGTATGGTATATGCTTCCAGATCATGTCATTACTTGGTTGGTTGATTTTGCTCTTGTTCTTTGGAGTCATACCTCTTTATTAGCGATAGAAGTAAGCAAGTACTCTTTGGCTTTTGTCTCTTCGGTCTCTCACTGTAGGAGTTACAAAACTGTCTTTTATACCATAGTCTTGCCAAGTCCTTAACTTGAAAGTTTCATCTCCCTTTTCCCTCATTTTTCTTTTGAATCGATTTACTTTTCAGTATCACTTTGGTAAAGGGGGCTAGATTGATTTTTTGCTTGTCTTTAATTGTTTATTTCCTCTTTTGTTTTTTGCTTATCCTTTTCTATTATTAGATTTATACACCTGTCAATCTGTAGGTTTCTCTATCATTATTCACATGCTATTACTCTAAATCTCTATCTTGCATGCAAATAATCTTTTCTGCTCTTGTCCCTTTATTTTTCATCTCTTTTCTTTTTATAATGTTCTGCAGATTGGACATGTGAATAAATCTGGAGATATTGCAGGGCCTCGTGTATTGGAGCACATTGTTGATGTTGTCTTATATATGGAAGTTGGTACCTTCTTAAATTATCTTTTTTGGATAGTTGGCAAAGCTAGTACTTGGTTATACTGTAGATTGTAGACTACTTTTCTTACCTTTTCTATTTGGCATTCTTTATCTGTTTAAAGGATGCCTCTCAGGTTATACATTTCTTTAGAGAAACTTCAACTGCTAGTTTTCTTGCAACTTTAACCCATTACTTTGGTGGGATTCCAAGGCATTTGTTTTTTTTTTACTTGGAATGTGAAGATTGCTAATCAGTGACATGTCATGCTAACTACCAGGGGGAGAAGTACTCGTCTCATCGGTTGCTTCGACCTGTGAAGAATCGTTTTGGGTCCACAGATGAGGTGTGCAATTCTAGGGATCTACAACTTTGTGCATATTTGTGGCATGCATTCATTTCATCTGGACATTCTGGCATTTAACTTTTTTCCCCTCCAATTTGGAATTTGTCTAAGACTTTTGACATTGCAATTTTAATTTTTCGGTCAATACATAGGAGTTGGGTCCTATATCCTCTATGCATTGCAGTTCTACCAACTTTGGCTTGTTTTGGAAAGAAATATTGAATTAATTTTTAACTTTCTTGTGCTAAAGTTTCTATTTTTATTTTAAAATTTGAAATTTTCATGTTCAAATAAGATATACTGAAGAAATCCTATACCATGTAGTAATTTACCTATTTAATGAATTTTCAATACTTTTACAGTAGAGCACTGCATAATCCAAATTGGTGTTTAAATTCTAATTTTCTGGGATGGTGTTTAGATTACTTTACTGCATCTTGGCTCAAGCAGTTACATATGTTGTCTATAACATCTATTGTCTCAGAACAGCAGCTGTAACTTTCTGTTTTCTAGAAATCTTTGTGGAGGGATTTTCCTGGAAATAATTTAAAAAATGAATGTGAATTTTCTCCTTGATGTTTCTAAAGATTTAGATGCTAGTTTTGCATTTCTGAACTGATGTTAGAATTATCCCTTGTTGTCAGCTTGGAGTTTTTGAAATGTCACAGTTGGGTCTGGCAGTTGTTTCCAATCCAAGTGAGATATTCTTAACTGAGCAGCACTCAGATTCAGATTTTTTAGCTGGGCTAGCTGTTGCTGTAATAATGGATGGATCTCGAAGTTTCCTTATTGAAATTCAGGTAATCTTTATAATTACCTTTTATACTTCTTACTTTTTAAAAATTTCATGTATGCAGTGGATACACCACTATTTGAGGATGAGAAGTCCAATGATGATTTTACTGAGGTTTCCTTTTTTTTAGTTTTGTTCATTTATTTATTTTCACCAAATGCTGATGGTCCATTAAAACTTTTATTCAGGCACTGTGTGTCTCTGGTTCATCAGTTTCAAGGCACATTAATGGAATCCAATCAAGCCGAGCTGACATGATCATATCTGTAAGTAATCTAAGGCTTTGATAAGATTTCATATGCATGTCATAATTGCTGTTGGATACACCTTTTCTTTTTCTTTTTTGATTTAGATTTTTTGTTCAGATGTATAATCGATGTCATATCTCTTTTTGTAGGTTGGCCTGTACTGGCAAAATTGTGATTGCTTATTTTCACAATCACCTCTCTTTTATATCATTGTCCCAGTGAACTTATCTTTGAAAATTGGCAAAAATCTTTAACTTGTTCATAAGAAGTAATGCATGCTAGAAACCAATGTCATGATCTCGAGGGTCAGGACAATAGCATCCCTTGGATAGATAGTAATCCTTGAGAACATAGATGTGATTCTGTGAATTGGGTTAAAACCTTGAAATCAAGAATGGCTATTTGGTGAGCACTCTTCTTGGTCAACCTTCGAGGAATACATACAACCACAAGGTCACCTAGGATAAAGTTCAAACATGAACTGCATTTAGCTGGAGGTAACCCAGTTCTCAGCCACTGCAAGTGGCCTGACTGAATAGGAGTACATAGGAAGTTGGACATAATTCCCACCATGTAATTTGATTTTGGCCCTCCTGTTATGATATAGGGCCTATATGATTTGGGCATTGGCATATCCCAATGGAGGGAATCACTGTTATGTTATGGACATCATGGCCATAACATGATTACACTTTACAAAAAAATCTCATTTGTTCTTTAAATACTTACAACTACAACACCTCATGATTCCAACTAAGAACCATGGTGGTGGGCACCCTCTCCTCGTTTCTTTTTGGATATGAAATGAAATTGAAGTCTGCACTCACTAACTTACATCATCACTACCATGTGTTTGTCTTATGAGCTTGGACAATTCTTTTGGGTGAGAAGAAAGGAACATTTTGTTAACTTGAATTATTTGTTTGATTTCTGTAAGTGTTGGAGAGTATAAGTTGAAATTACCTAAGTTTTCATGTTTAGAAATGTAAATTTGAACAAGATATGTTATTTACAATCTTCATGTGTGCACACATATGCGTGCACACCCACACAAACACATATTTCCACCTTTCTTTGCTTCCAAACTAAAAGTAAAGCAAAGCCAATGCTGAAGTAGCAACTGAATCTCTGAAGTGACAGCCTATTTTAGCTTATATTTAAATATTTCACATTGAAAAGTTGACAAGCATTTTTTTTTAACTATTTCACATGTCTCTTTGGTTCCAGGTTCTTATAAAGCAAGCTGGTTTAATGCTCCAAGAGAATGTAAGCTGATTTTTCATGTTCGTTTTCTGGGTTTGTGGTCCTTGCATGTCTTTCTAAAGTGTTGTATTAGAATTTCCTGCTTTTCATTTATATTGAACTCGTCTTAAACGGGATTATGTGAAATATGAAGGAAAAAAAAAGGCAAAACTTTAATTTGAACCTGGGCAATATCAGTCAAATGATTGTCAACATGCAGAAATCTGCAAAGGCAGAGTACTGAATTTTTAAAATGCACAGGAATCTGTAAATGAACCAAATAAGATGCATTTTATGAATGTTGAAAATCCATACGAGCTTTTTATTTTTTCCTCACTTAATGACTTTAAGCATCCATAGCATGTTTCTTTTGTACTCTGCAAGTGAACTAATGACCGAATGCCTTAACATTACTCTAGGATTTCCTTGTCTTTGTTTTTCATGATTTAGAGATGTTTAAAATATTCATTTTGTTCAAGTGACTGGATACCTTTAAAATTATTCTAGTTTACAATTAGTGGTTTTTTGTTTAATTCTCATTTGTTTTTTCTTCTATTTCTTTTTTCTGAACTAGGCCATCTTTTTGAATGTTGTTAGCGGGGTAATGCTGACAGAGACTGCTGGTGATGTTGCAATAGCAGCTGCAATTTGCAGCAGGTGTGTGATTTGTAGTCTTGTTCTTTCTTTTTTCCTTCATGCTCTTATAACTGATGTGTATTTTTTTTAATCGGAAATGATTTGCATCCCGTCTACCCTTGCATACCTGATAAATATAAATATAGTGTTGTGAATTCTGCCAGTGCAACCTGTGACCTTTAGTTTGCATTCTTTCAAAATGCTCCTCTCTTGGTTAGTTTGTCCCATCTTTGGTCACATAGATGTTGATATTGGATGCAGAAGTTGAAATATGATCAATCTGTTTTTTTTTTTTTTCTCATTTCAGTTTCTTGGAATTTCCCATTCCCAATAACATTGCATTCATCGGAGAAATTGGCCTTGGTGGTGAGCTTCGCGCAGTAAGTACATATTTCCACTGTAACAACCAAGAAGCACGTCAAAATCAACTGTGGTTTTTTATTTTTATTCTCTGTAGATTGTAAACTTCTGTTTAAACCTCTGTGAACCTTTTTCAGCTTTCAAGTTTCATGCAAATGAAATAGCATATGATATAACTGCATTTCTTGTTTCCTCTTAGTTCTTTAAAGGTGTGTCTCAGAAAATGGATGCAACTGGTATTTCTGATTTTCCCTTTTCCTCTTTGTTCTTACAAGACTTGTGTCAGAAAATAGATCCAACTGGTTCAGACTGGTTATTACTGTTTTTTTTGTTTTGAATACTATGTTTGCTGCTGTGTTGACTTATGGAGTTTCAACTTAGTGTGGTTTGAAACCTTCTCCGTGTGGACTTCATTGTAATTTTATTGTTATGATTTTGAAGAGCCTAATCAGCATTTTAGAACTAGTCAGCAAGCCCAGCACTGCCTCAACATGTATAGTTCTTGAGAAGCATGGTTATTAAAGCTTTGCCAAGCTGATGATGTTTGGATATTATGCTGCTAACTCAAAGCACAACTTGCTTACGGAATATATTACTTTATTGAGAACATGCTGTTAGTGTGTTTTTTATAACATTCAATGCAGATAATTACATGAAGTTTGCTACGTTTAGAGCCATAACATGTTCCTTGATAGTTGAAACATCTGTATCTTTCACTATTTCTTGGTGGAGCTACAGAGTATCTTGTTGCATTTGCCTTGTTTAATGTATATATTTTTGTCACGACATTGCAGGTACCCAGGATGGAGAAAAGAGTACATACTGTCGCGAAACTGGGATATAAAATGTGCGTAATCCCGAAATCAGCTGAAAAATCTCTTGCAAATCTAGGTTTCCAAGGGATGAAAATTGTTGGGTGCAAGAATCTAAAAGAAGTCATCAACACTGTATTCAAGGCTTGATGAAATGAAGTTGGAAATTATTCTGCCATTTTTTGCACACAGGGCTGGTGGAGAGATGTAATGCTTTGTACATATTGTATTTCTTATTGTTAGAAAATCTGTAGTCATGTTAAAATGTTTAATGGATTTGATATGATCGTGTTTCTCTGATCAATTCCCTCGTGAATCAATCCTTAATGGTGACAAGAAATGCAAGATGGCATTACCTGTAAAAACCAGCAGATACATGATTTTGTTTGTGAATATAAAGTATGGTTATTTTTTAAAGTGTTTTTTATTTAGAAATGTATTAAAATAATTTTTTTTAAAAAAATATTTTTCATATCAACCCATCAAAATAATTTAAAAATATCTAAAACATATTAATTTGAAAAAAAAAAAATATTTAATTTTTTTTAAAATATTTTTGAAAAGTAAAAACAAAGGGCTTTATTGAATTGTATGCTCTTGTTTATCTTTTCATCGTTCTCGGACTTGGTAGGCTGCACATTTATCCATTGCTAGAATGACATTATTATTCTGCTGTCAAGGTTGACCACAGACTTTACTGGTTTCACAACCTCCTTGGCTTGGACCCAGAGCATAAGAGGAGGATAGATTCTAAAACTTGCACTTCTGTCCTAACCATTAGCGTGATAAGTCCACTGACAAATGACAAAGCTCTGGTTATCAGGGATTAGTCCAATACATTCATATGATAATTTGAGTACGAAAAGCAACCATCTCGATGACGCTAATAGAGAAGCCGAGCGAGCTCGATAAATTCTGATCACCTGTAAAGGTTGTAACGGCAGAGAATGGTTCAGATACAGACGTAACAGCAGAGAATGGTGCAGATACAGAAATGCAGAATCCATTTAAGATAAAAAATTTAGTGGCGAGGAATGCATCAGGAAAGGAAGGGTGAATCCCTGTTGAACTCTAAACTTGACACACCTAAGCAATCATGGGAAGGAAAATGGATGAAATTTGCTTCTGGCAAAGAGGGACTTGCAATGTTGTGGGATCATTACCATTGTTGGTTATGCTGACTGTTTCAAATGGCTGTTTGCAATTCAACAATGTTGGAATATATACGAAAGAAAACTCTGGTTGACTGAGTACTGACCTATGTATTTTAGATTTATCGTCATCTTTTTCTGACTTGCAAAGTGATCCTGCAAGAGGAAAATTGTCCAATGACGTGAGAAAAATCTTATTGCCCAAAAATGACAAACTTTTTCTTGATTAGAAAGGAAAGATTATAGAACAAACATTTTGAAGTCCAAATAAAGTTACAGTTACTACAACATCGCAGTTTATGCCAATTTTCAAACATATAATTGTTTTAATGTTATGGTAGCAGTTTAACAATTTGGGGTTCAGCGTCTTCTCTAATTATCTTAAATCAGTGATTGTCATATGATGCTGTAATTTTTGAAAGCTTTCTGGAATCTGATTTCTTGAAGATGAATGGAATATCACTTGAGAATTTTTCGTTGAAAATTGCTTTAAGGCTTGGTTTTATCTCAATTCCTACCAATACCAATTCCCTATTCATCCCTAGTTTCATCTATATCTGACCATAACCGAATGCCTTGGCAGGCCACCAAAACTTGAAAAAGGCTTGTGTCAAGACCCGAGCTTGATGCCCAGAATCAAGAACACAACATTTAAGGTGGTTTGGCAATTGCCTATATCCACAGAGCTACTGATTTTACTAGATAGAGAGAAAACTACAATCTACATCAACGGAGGAGGAGAAAACTCTTCTCAACTCAACTCTCAATATCTCTGTAATTGCCTCGCTTCTCTCTTCCTTTTAGTGTGTTGTTGCTGTGTGTTTTTCTGCTCTCACAAGTTCTCTATTCATAGTTGAAATGGGAACGCATCCCATTTTCATCCACGATTTCTCCCAACAATTTGGTAGACAAACCACCAAAAAATCTTCCCTACTTTCCAGCCTAATTTGCTGCACTGAAATCTTCCCTTCCTTTCCAGCTTGATTTGCAGCTGGATGTGTGCCTCTTTCGCCCCCACACCCAACAGCTTGTCCTGCACCACAATGCCCGAAAATCCCTGTTGCGTTGCTACTCCTATAATTCGCTCCTAAAATCCATGTTTTTGGTACTATAAATGGAAGCAAATTGGGAAACCATATGCAACGCCTAAGATGAAGTTATGAGTATCTTTAAATGGTTGGTCTTTGAAACTGCAAGCATAAAGCTTCCAAGGACAGGATATGGTTTTGTAAAGCATCATTTCTAAAGCTGGAGAAAGATGGTTAAGGCAGAGCATCAGTATACCTTAATCTTCTGAGATAACCACAGACCAACATCTTGGAGTAGCTTGTTTCCTGAAGCATCCTGTTTGTTCATGGAAAGTATGCTTTCAGGAAGAAGCTCCTGTCCTGCCCCTTCAGCTATTACTATAACCATATGCCCGTTCTCTTTTAGCCTTTTCTTAATGTATTCAAATAGTCCTCCAAACCCATCAAGATAGAAGGGTGATTTTGGAAGCAAACAACACAGTCCACATCTCTACTGGCAAGAGTGGCGTACACTGCTAAAAATCCTGTTTTTGAATTTTTCGTTCAATTCAGATAGCAAAACTTGGGGGTGCCAGTGAATATATCTCGTAGAGAATTAGTTGGTTATATATAATATTGTTTATGTATTAATAAATACTTTTTTATTTTTAATACTTATTTATATTTAATTAATAATTTAGAGTAAAGATAAAGTGATAGGATAAAAATATTTTGTAAGAAAAATTATAAAATTATTATAATTAAAAGATTCTATTGTATTAAAATATTATTTTTAAATATTCCTGGTCAATATTTTAATAAGATTAAATATTAATTAGAGTTGTTGAGAAAAATATATATTATATTCCTTCTTTTATGAAAGAAAACAACTATTTTCATAAACTAAGGTATGAGGGATACCCTCATACCTATAACTAATATGCAAGTGCTTAACAGATGACATGTACATTGAATTAAATCACAAGAGAATTTCATTTGGAGAGATCACCTATGTCTATGAAAATATTTTTGTGATAGTTGTGTAAATGATCATTAAACTTCAGAACACTAAGTTATTTTATATAATGAGTGTTATGCTTTGATCTTGTATACATGTTGTCATAATCAAGAGCAACAAGCAGACAGATATTGAGTATAACATAAACTATATGAAGATATTTAAGTAATTATGAGATGATTCATCACCTTAGATGAATTAAGAAAAATATTTCATCTGTTCTCAAATAGTATTGATTATGAAATTCTTGTTTAAGGTGGAATGAGTTTTGAAAATAATTTCAAAATCTTATTTAAAGAATTAATGACTATAATATTGAGAACTAAAACAATTTAACAAAACAGCTATAATGTTTAAATTGAAATATTAATAATGAATGAATAATAAGTACACTTAGAAACTAGTAACTAAAATGTTAAATCAAATTTCTTATAACTTTTTTAATATGTGGGCATCATAATAAATTATTTGACAATGTAATTAAATTTTAAATATAAATTAATTAATTATTGAATTAATAATAAACTAAATTGTTTAATTTATTCAACTTCAAAAATTATTGCCAAAGATCCTCTTGCTTGCATGCAAAGTAGAATTACCTTGAAAATCACCGAAAACCCTTTCTGAGTTCCATCTCCTCCAATTATGCAAACCTGAGATGCATTTACAAGTTATCATATTCTTATAATAGGAATTACCTGAAACGGCAGAAGCAGTTAACTACATGCACTTGGTTATGATGTAAAAATACAAAGGGAAGCGAACATTTACCTGAAGGTCTTGAATGCTGTCGTCAACAATCTGAGACTTGTCATGGCCGCCACCTCTTGAAGTCTCAAGAATGGTGCCACCACGTTTATGGATATCATTCACAGCCTTCGGTGTCGAAGGAATCGTATTTTGAGCATAAAAAACACTCTATCCTCCTTGCATTAAAAGACTTATTATGTCTTGAATAGTTGAGGTTACTGAATTGCACTATTCTATAACAGTTGCAATCTGAATTTACCTGATGTAACAGTATCAGAGGACAAGAATTTCAGGCAACCAAAATAATAGATAGACAGTGTTTAAACCAGGGCATAGACCACCGCATGCTACAATACACCTGAGAAACAATATCCAATAAAATGCAAAAGCAAGAAATTAGGGGCAGAGAGAGAGAGAATTCAAGCCTTTTGACGAGGTCCCTCTAGGACTATCCCTGTGCACAGCAATCTGAAAGCACTGAGGAGAAAAAACGCAAATCAGAATTGCATCAGTTTGCTTATGTATAATCACAAAGTAGAAGTACATTATTTAGATAATGAGAAGGAAGAAAAGTTGAAAATATATACATAAATGAAATAGTGATGATAGTTTACCTTCTGGGCTAGCTTCAGTATCATCCACATTAACGAAACACTGCCTGGCAAAACAGAAGGTTGTTTAATGATTTAATATCAAGTTTATGCAAATCTAAGTTAGAAAAAAAGAAGAAAGAAAAAGCCTTACTTAACAACTGAATGAAGGATAGTGGATTAATTGGGATATGTCTGCATTAAACCATAAAAAAATGAAGACCACATGCCAATTAATTGTATGAAAGATTCTTAAATATTAATTTTTAACCATTTTAATAAACAACAAATAAGCATCTTCAAATCCATGTTAGACAGCATATCCATCCACTTTTAACTTTTTTTTCATATTTTCTCAAGGAAAATAATAGCTTTACACGAATATATATATATATATATATATATATATATTGGATAAAGTGCACAAAAGTGTTATTGTTTTTCCACTTACGAGAACATAAAAATTAAAGTGAAAATAAATTAACGGCATGCTTAAGATACAATTGAGAAGGAAATTTACTTAATTTAAAATTAATGAAAGCTGGTGGGAATATCCTCTTATTATTATTATTATTATTATTATTATTATAAAAAGGGTTTTTAATTATAGAAAACACTAAAAAGTGTGGCTAAAACACCATGCACACATCACCGTTTATCCTCTTATATTTTGTTGTTGATTTATTGTTCAAAATTTTTGGTTTTTTCTCATTTTGGTCCTCAAATATTTTTTTTTCATAATTGCATTTTTTTGGACCAAATTAAAGGACAATTAAATTAAATTTGTTGACTAAGAACAATTAAAAAAACAAAAGAACAAAGTGAAAAAAGAGCCACAAATAGGAGAAGCTTTCAAAGTTATCACCAAAAGTTTACTTTAGCTCTCAAACTTTATAAATTATACCATCTAGTCTCTTAATAGTTTTGCAATTCAATTTTGGTACAAAATTTTATCTTTATTATTTTTTAGTTCCTGGTTTGTGAGAGGAGAGAGAATACTGCATTTTAACAAAGAGAAAATCAATGTTGAGATTGATTCTAGTCACTAAAATAGTTGATTTTTGTGTCAAAAAGTTTCATTTAATAAGGAAAGTTCCACTTAGGTGTTTGTTTACTTTGAAATTACCTAAAATACCAAATTTAAGCTCAAAAAGATTTTTGATTTTGGGTTTTTTGTGTTGATTTTGGTTTTTTAAGGCTATCTATGAGTTTATCAAGGTGTTTAGACTATTTTCTTGGTATTTTGGATAAAAAATAAGTTGAAAAATAGGTTTTTGGTTTAAAAAAATGGCTGGAATTTAGGAAATACTAGACTATGCGTTTGTCTGGATAATTGTTTTTCAAAATTTTTTGGGGTGGATGACATGTCTGCCCTAATTATATCTTTTTTTCTTAAAAAAAAAATAAGGCTAGTGCATGGATACTTTCTAATTGAGCCAGGCCTTGACCTTATATTTTTCTTTTGTAATTTTGATTTTTTTAAAAAAAATCACACTTTTTTTATACATGTTTTTTTTTAAGAATTAAATAGAAAAGTAGATAAATAAATAAGTAAAGAAGAACATGATTGAAAGAAATAGGTCAATGATGAGGTATCGAGGTTTGGTATTAAAGTGGGTCGAGATGGGATTTCTAAAGAAAAAATAAGCATTTAGTATGTCAGAGACATTAATATAATTAACCTAAAATAGATTAAATAAGAAGAATGACTTTCTAAGGAAACCATTAAAAGTGGATGACCAACACCTTTAGAAAGAGGGAGAAGATAATTGCTAATCCTACCTATTTTTCCAATAAAAATTCATAAAAATACTTATAGATTTAGATTGTTGATGAGAGTTTAGAATGATCTAAAGGTCGTATTCGTTTTGTAAACTCCCAGTTAAAAATATTTGAACTATTAAAATTTTAACTTGGAGATAAAATGGGTTAAATTGAATTTAGAAAATCAATTTAAATTGATACAGGTGATATTAAATGAAGTGGAATTGATGACAGGTATTAAATTGTTAAAGGAAAATCAATTAAGAAAAAATAGGGACAAAAAGGAAATAAGAAAGATTATAAAGCCAAAGTGTAAATAACAGAAAATTAAAATTATAAATGTCTTCCTTCTTTCCTTTGTGGCCGGGAATTATGTTTAAATAAAAGTGGAGGGTTTGTGGGCTACAACTAGGTTTAAAGAAAGAGGGAGGGTTTTTGAAATTTCTCTTCTCAATTTTTGACAAAATCACATCCAAAATATTATTTTAGAGGGATTACAAGGGTACTGGGGGATTAAAAGAGGAAAAATTAAGTGTTTGAAAGGGGTTTTAACAAACTAAAAGTGAGGGTTTTGGAGAGATCTGAAAGAGAAGAAGAAAGATGAAGGGAGCTAGGGTTATTTTGCATTTTACATTTGAATTATCATCTAACTAAGGTAACAAAATCATCTTAAGTGATCAATTTGATTTATTTTGTGATATGTGAAATTTTGGATATGTTAGTGTGTGTAGTATTAATCTTGAGTTATGGATTTTGGCTAGTTAAATTGTTGTTTTTATATTGATTTATATTTGTTAACATGAAAAATAGTTGGGTATCAATTCAACTGAAAGAATTAAAGAGAAAAAAAAATTAACTCCCTTTTATGGGATAATTTTAGCATAGAAGGGGATATAGGGAATGGTGCAGGAAAAATTTGACTGGTTACGATTTGAAAACCATTTTATTACTAGGTTATGGGCATTAGATATGTAAGCCTAAATAAATTCAATTAAGGATTGATGTTTAAATCGTGAATTTTGTGTTAGAGTTTGTAATAGAAATTTAGAGGAAATGCAAAATGGATGGGGAATTGAACCAATTGGGTTAGGTTAGCTTGTGATAGGTGTTAAATCATGAAAAACAAATATCATGGTGTCTCTAAGGGCATTTAGGGACGACCAAGAGAGAACAAGTTAGAATGTAATGAAATTGTGCTTAAGAAAATTGTGAGAGATTAATCCATAAGGTTATGTGGAAAATAAATTTTGAATGAGTTTAGTTATTATATAAAATGAGTAAAATTTGCATATGGTAGTGAATTGGAAGGTTACTGTATTTAGAGGTAAAGATTATTGTGTAGTGTTTGATTTCTCATGAAAGGAAAAATTTTGATTAAAAGTCTTAAGAATAAATCATGGTACAAAAGAGGTTGTAGTGCCAGCTAAAAAGGAAATAAATTGGAAGTGGATGTGATTATGATCATGGTTGTGAAATGCAGTATATATGTGAATTGATATGAAGCATATGTTTTTCTTGAAATAGTTTTGACTATTTTAAATAAAATATGAGTTGGATTTATTGGTTCTTAGAAGGTTGAAATTAGTGATATTATAACACATATGAAAGATCAAAGCTTGTTTAATGATGAGAAGACGAATAGAAATACTTAGTTGATTGTAAAATTTGTAGACAAAAATTGAATAGCTTTGTCACCTAATTTCCATAGGAGATTAGGGCGTGAAAATGATAAAATTTAGAATGAGTTTATCATAAAATTTATAGCAAGGGAAGTTATCTTTTGAACGGGATTGACTTTGCATAAATTGAAGTTATAAAACTCCTGATATGAGTTAAAATTTGAGGGGAGGTTGAACAAGAACCATATTGGATAGTTTTACGTGTTGCAATAAAAAATAATTTAAGGTATATTAATAGAAGAACTGAATTTTAACTCCTTTATTAAAGTTGTAGCTTTATCTCTTAGTTTTCCATAGAGACAAGCTACACCCAAATCTAAATTCAACAACTTTAGATATTGAAATAGTAACCAGTGTTCTTGTGAATTAAATTAAAAATGGTAGAGTAACTATCATTAACGTATGTGACATGAGTATCAATATGGAAATGATATGTTTAGACTAGCCAACCTTGATGGGGCTAGTAACATCCATGTTGGATGACTAGAATTAATTATTTAGACTAGCTGACATTAACAAGGCTAGTGAAATCCATGTTTGGATGACTGAGATTAAATGTTTAAACTAGATAACCTTAACGGGGCTACTGACATCCATGTTTGGATGACCAAGATTAAATGTTTAGACTAGTTGACCTTAATAGGGCTAGTGACATTTATGATTAAATTGTCGAGATAATGTTGTTTCAACTACTTCTTGAAAGATGTCGGTAACTGTGACTTGTTTGATTATTTAGTAAGTTTGTAATTGTTATAAGAGTAAAATATATACCTAAAATGATGTGTATAAATTGGACTATGAAAATGAACTAAAATTGTTTAAATAAATGAATTCATAGGTAAATTAGATATGTATGAGATTAATTATTAAATCTTTTTCATGCATTCTAATGAATTGTATAAATTGTAACTTGTTGATAGATACATCTAATCCTAGAGTGGATCATTAGATTTATGTTGTTATTTTTCTTTTATGAGTTAAAATTTGAGGGGAGGTTGAACAAGAACCATATTGGATAGTTTTACGTGTTGCAATAAAAAATAATTTAAGATGTATTAATAGAAGAACTGAATTTTAACTCCTTTATTAAAGTTGTAGCTTTATCTCTTAGTTTTCCATAGAGACAAGCTACACCCAAATCTAAATTCAACAACTTTCGATATTGAAATAGTAACCAGTGTTCTTGTGAATTAAATTAAAAATGGTAGAGTAACTATCATTAACGTATGTGACATGAGTATCAATATGGAAATGATATGTTTAGACTAGCCAACCTTGATGGGTCTAGTAACATCCATGTTGGATGACTAGAATTAATTATTTAGACTAGCTGACATTAACAAGGCTAGTGAAATCCATGTTTGGATGACTAAGATTAAATGTTTAAACTAAATAACCTTAACGGGGCTACTGACATCCATGTTTGGATGACCAAGATTAAATGTTTAGACTAGTTGACCTTAATAGGGCTAGTGACATTTATGATTAAATTGTCGAGATAATGTTGTTTCAACTACTTCTTGAAAGATGTCGGTAACTGTGACTTGTTTGATTATTTAGTAAGTTTGTAATTGTTATAAGAGTAAAATATATACCTAAAATGATGTGTATAAATTGGACTATGAAAATGAACTAAAATTGTTTAAATAAATGAATTCATAGGTAAATTAGATATGTATGAGATTAATTATTAAATCTTTTTCATGCATTCTAATGAATTGTATAAATTGTAACTTGTTGATAGATACATCTAATCCTAGAGTGGATCATTAGATTTATGTTGTTATTTTTCTTTTGTATTAGGTTTAACTATATAATTCATAGGCAAACTTTATTGTGTATTTAAATGTTGTTAACTTTTTTTAGAATTATGTAACTAAGCATAATATAGATGTTTATGAAACTAATGACTTTTAATACATTAAATTATCTTAGTGAACTCATATATTAATGTATTTGATGATATATATATATATATATATATATATATATATAAAGTTTGTTATATTTGTACAATATGGAATTGTTGTTGTTTTTTTTTTTTAAATTATGTGGTTGTAAATGAGTTTGAGGAAATATCTAGGATGGTTGGACCAAGATTGTAGCATTGTTTTGGGATGTATAGAAGTGTGTCGATAACTATATAATTTGTAGGCAAACTTTAGTCAATCTAAATTTCTATCTAAATTTTAATAGAGTTTCCTCTATATTTGGACCCTTTTTTTTCTTCTTATTCATAAGCTATAATTGGAATTGTTATACATCCTATTTTCAAGAATTGGTGTTTGTAAATGGAGGTTTGAAAACGTAGGAAGAGATAAAGAAAGAACCGAAGAAATTGAACTTTTCTTCTCATTTTAGATCTTTAAAACTTCTAATTTAAAGGTGAGACATCTTATTATAAGGGTAAATTGTGTATGTAATTGTCATGGGGACGTGCTTTTAAACCTAATTGTGTTGAATTGATATTGAATCATAAGAAAGAAATGAAACTTGAATATATATGTGTGTGTGTGTGTGTGTGTGTGTGTGTGTGTGTGTTCAACCAAATTGGTGTTTGATGGGGAAGGAATTTTTCTTGATTAACATGTGTAAAATTGTATAATTTAGGATTGGCTAATGAAAGATTTTGATGATTTGCTTGTATAGAAATTTGGTTTCTTTTAGGTATGTTCGATCAAATTAGCTATAAAAAAGGAGAATGATTGATATAAATTGTGTATGTAATTGTCACGGGATGTGTTTTTAAACCTAATTGCTTTGAGTTGATATTGAATCATAATAAGAAAATGAAACTTGAATACAAACACATATGAGAAATAATCAAATGGTATTACTTGGGGATGTAGTTATGGGTTCAAAGATTTTGGAAAGTAATGATGATGAAATTATCTTGTGTTAATATGAGATATTATTGTAATCAGACCACAATCTAGAGTAGGAGTCGAGACATCATGTACAGCAGGTAGGTGTCTAACACCTATCTTTAGTTAATTAATGCATTAGTAGAATTGTAAAATTTATTTCTAAATGTCTTTCTAAAGTGGCAATGAAAAATAAATAAATTGGTGGATAAAAAAAAATAAAAGAAAAATTGACATTTGATTAGTCGTTCCCTGTATGGAAGACTAATAATACCAATAAGAATCATTAGTATCGACATTTACTTGTGATTTGAATAGTCGTTCTTGTATGAGAGACTAATGATACCAATATGATTCATTAGTATTGGCAAGAACATAAAAAAGAATTCATGGAAATAAACTTGATTAATCATTCCCATGAAGGCTAATGATGTCAATATGAATACATTAGCATCGACATGTGCTTAAAAATTTGATTTAGCTATCCATTGGAATGGAAACTAATTAAACCAAGTGGATTAGTATCGACATACTCTTAATTAATTGTGCTTGAGGTAATGATTAATGATATCAATTTGAAATTGATATCAGCATGTATAATTAACTCGGGTTATAGATGACTAATGATATTATGATGTTAATGTGGATAACCGAAGTAAGAAAAATCATGAAATGATAATGGAATTTAATTGTATTCTATGATGTAACAATTGTTATTATTTATTCCATTGGTTGATGGTTTATATGTTGTACTTTTCAGGGTTGTCGCACTCACGCCAAGAGTAGATTTATATTATTTCTTTTGCTCATATAAACTAGGTATATCATGTTCATTTTGGATTGTAATATATTTTGTTTTAATGCATGCAAACTTGAACTCTTATCTTTTGTTTGTAAAGACATGAAATTAAGTGTCCATTTTTATTTATGAATGCTAAATTCTTATATAAACTCATAAGCCTTGTAATTAACATGTTATATAATTAATCAGATGTTATATTGAGCCAAAATGAAATTATTGTTACAATGAAAATGTGAGATAAAGTTCAGGATGATTGGACTATGATTTGTGATGTGAATTATGATTATACTTCAACTAGTTGACTGATTGGATTCTCTAGTTGATCGCTTGATGAAATGAACAATTAAAAAATGATTACTATCTCAATTGGTTAATCGTTTGATTTTTCGATAAAAGAAATCTGAGAACTATTGGAGAAACTAGTTGGCCAAATTGCTGGATCCATTTAATGCAATCAACCAATTAAACTAAGAATAGACTATCATAAAAATTAAATAAAAAATTTCAATTTCTTCATAATTGAGAATGTGTTTTATCCTAGAAATTTTGGGATTTTTACATTTTGAATCTTTTAATTAAGCACAATTAAACAACATGATAATTTGTGATAGATTTAAAATACAATGGATGTAAATGAAGTTTTTTTTTTTTTAAGAGATGGAGAGAAAGAGTATGCCAAATTACGGAGGGCAATAGTATATTAAGAGAGAGAAAGAGAGAGTTTTTAATGATATTTTTTAATTAATTAGTGATATGATAACGATTTTAAATTGACCAAGCTATAATTTAAAAGACTTGACTAGTTACAACTTGAATATTAAGAAATTTTTACGAGGTTCATAGGATGAATATTGTTTTTTAAGACAAAAAAAAAAGTTTATAAGTTAAATTTATAGATGAATCCTGGATTTAATTTCATTATTTTTAAATTTTTTTTTATTAATAAGATTAATAAAGCCTACTTGGAAATCACATTTAAATGGCCACATTCACAAAGCACTATTCTTTGTAATAGTGCTTTGCCTTTCTCTTCTTTTCTCTTTATTTTTATATAATTTCACCCTCGAATAATCTAATTTTTTTTAGTAATTTTATCTTTCAATATTAAGTTATTTGAGAATTGAATGTGAATTTTTTTTAATTTGTTTTATATGGGATTATTCCGGTCTCATAAATTTAGTTTTTCTCTCTCTTAATTTCAACCTTTAATAATGGATTTAGTGAAATTAAGTTAGATAAATTTTTTTATTTACTTACCATGAAGCTATCATGATCTTATGATCTAAATCACGAGTTTAACATATTAACCCAGGTAGGCTCAGGTCATTTATTTATTTTATTTTAATTTCATCATTCAATATCAGATTGGTTAGGAATTAAGCTATGAAATTGGTTTTTATTTTCTTTCTATGAGGCTATCTTGGTCTCATAACCCAAGTCACGAGTTTGCTAGATTAACCCGAGTTGACTCAAGTTATTTTTTATCCATTTTTTTAATTGAATATTTTGTTTTAAATTTTATCTTTCAACAACGGGTTGATTTGAAATTTAAATTTATAATTTCTTTTGATTTATGTTTTATGATGTTATCATAATATAATGATCTTGGTTGTAGATTTGACATATTAAGTCATTAGATCAATTCAATATATCATCATCTCAATATCTTTTATTATCTCAATATTTAAAAATAATATTGTTTAATATATGTTAAATTTAAAGTTCATAATTAATGGTTTTTATTAGAAAATATATTAGTAATACCTGAATAATTTTTTTTATCTTCATTTTTTTTTATTTGACCCGCAATATATTAGGGCTAATGATGTAGTAATATCTCCTAAATTTTATTAGCTCATATAGTTATATGTACTTTTGATTTTTACCTTAAAAAAGGAGCAAATTACAATTACCTCTTCAATTATCATAAAATTATAGAAATTATCGTATAAAAATTTGAAGATACAGAAAAAAATCCTTTTCATTTTTTTTTAAATATTTCGAACCCCTCCTTTTGTTTTCGAAATGTTTAATTATTATTAAATATATATATATATATATATATATATATATATATATATAAATAAGAAATGGGCATGATTTTTGTTATAGATGAACAATATTAAATTTAATAGTGAATTTTGATCAATTTTAATTTTATTTTATTTAAAACTTTTTATCACCTCCTGAGACATCACAAGATTACAGAAATTATGCCTAAAAATTTAAAGATATGAAAAAAACCCTCATAATGTTTAAAAAATATTTCAAACCCCCTCCCTTTTGCTCTAAATGTCCTAAGTTATTATTAAAAATATTAGAGAATATTAGAGAAAGATATAAGAAAATGGGCATGGTTTTTTAATTGATGAAAAATATTTAATTTTGATCAATAAATTTAATTTTATCTAATTTTTTTTCTTTCTAATTATCAATAATTTAAATTTAACTATACTTATACTACTAATTAATAACATATTGGGTACAAAATAGGTAAAAGTAACCCTCCTTTGCATCATTTATAGGTTGAATTACCACTCTCCTCCCACTTTTTTTGATGTACAACGTTAAAATAAATATATAATTTCGCATTTAAAATTTTATTTAATAACACAGAAAAGAAATAAAACTTTTTTACGAAAAGAAAAACCAAAATAGAAATTTATTTTTTCGAAATTGAGGAATTTTCTCAAAAACCTAGATTCTGCCATGTCCAGGAAGTCTAAACAGGGTTAAACTTGACTTGTACTTGGGCCCATAATAGTATGATCTTCTTCACGAAATAAATATGGGCCTTAACGTTGAGCTGGCAACTAAAAAATGAAAAAAACACACACAGATTATAAAGGCTCCTTCCTCTCATACAAGATCAACGAAACCTTAAAACAAACAAACCTCCTCTAGGGTTTCACAGTAAAAATTGTCAGGTTATCAAACAATGCACAGGTCTGCAATTTCACGCCTTAGAGCTCTCAAGGTCAGTTGTTTGAAACCCAATGCAACCTAATTTCTTTTTTGTTCTCGAGAAAATTCTTCAAGATTGAATATCTCTCGCCCTCTCTCTCTGTTTTTTTTTTAAGACAAAAATGAGGCTAAAGTGAATGCTTGACTTGATTAATTACATCGATTAACAGTTGAAGTGCAAACTCTCGCCTAAAATCCTTTGCTAAACAAATCTAACCCATAATGTTTTTTCAAGTTAGATTACTGTTTTCTGTATAGTTTAGCCTAATTAGACTCCATTTTTTTTTTGCCTTGAATGTGGAAAAAGTCGATTATAGGATAGAGCTTTTATGATAATGTGACAGGTAGCTCGGATGATGTTTTTATAATTTTCTTGAGTAGATTAACTTTGCATCCTGCAAATACAATTGGGAGTTTGTGGCTTAATTAGTGGGCTATTGGTATTTTTATTTTCCTTCTTTTCTTTACCTAATGCAGTTGATATGGTTGATTTGACTAAAACGTGACACTGTCTTCCTTTTTAATGGTATTTGCATGAATAGGGTTGTGCCGGCAATTTGGGAACCACCCGGTATGCTACTTCAACTGCAGTAGCTTCTAGGCCATCCTCACCTGGCTTCTTTAGCTGGCTGACTGGAGAACAGGCTAGCTCTTTTCCTCCCTTGGAAGTACCGCTTGCCGGTGTTGCCTTCCCACCCTCATTGCCTGATTACGTTCAACCAGGAAAGGTTGAATCAAAAGTTCTGGAAAATGGTTTGATGATAGTCTCGGAAGCATCATCGGTATGCTCCTATTGTTTTTAACCATTCTATGCTTTATTTTACTGTACTCTGAGTTTCCTTTATGAGTGAGTTATAATTATTAGTTTCATTTGTTTTGTAATCTTAAGAAGCTTATTTGGTTGGTTTATTAGAATCCTGCAGCCTCAGTAGGATTATATCTTGATTGTGGTTCTGTCTATGAGACCCCCATTTCATGTGGAGCCACCCATTTGCTTGAAAGGATGGCATTCAAGAGTACTAGAAACAGGAGTCATTTGCGCATTGTCAGGGAAGTTGAGGCAATCGGGGGTAATGTAGCAGCTTCAGCATCTAGAGAACAGATGGGGTACACTTTTGATGCTCTTAAGACATATGCTCCTGAGATGATAGAGCTGCTTATTGATTGTGTAAGGAATCCTGTCTTCTTGGATTGGGAAGTTAATGACGAGGTAATCATCTTAGATCTTGCCTTTCTTTCCCATTCTGATCTAGTTAAAATGTGATTGCCAATGTTGTTGTTCATAATTCTCCAATGGTCCTTAGTAGGTTCCTTTCTGTTATTTATATATTGTCTTAGGTTTTGATGGATCTGTGTCCTTGGATGCTTTAATCCTAGATGATGCATCTCCATAGCTGTATATTGATTTATTTTATATTTTTACTATAATGTGCATGATATCATCCACTAAATTACATGCATCCACCATTCCACCCTGCAGGTGAGGCAAACATATTTATTTCTAAACGTTGAATTTTTATTTCTAAATCTCAATGTATTTTTATATATATTAAAAAAGTTGTACTACCAAGTGACAAGTTGACTACTTTTTAAATCGTTTCTGGGCGCTCTGTTGTAGACCATGCTTTCTGCATTTGTAAACTCTTATCTATGTTTGCACTGCTTCACAAATTTTCTTTATGTTTCTTTTGTATTTCACTTGCGCTGTTGAAGAATGATGGACATTTCTTAGGATATTCTGTAGTTTCTGTGTCTGATACATTTAGTTCATGTTTGTGGGCCACACTTGAGTGTTGCTCTCTGTCGATTTTCAACCATAACTGATGCCTGCATTTTACCTGCCCACACTTACTCATCCTTGTTAGAGTCTGCACCAAATGTCTTGATTTTATTAATAGTCCAATGTTTTGTCTGTACAGCTGAAAAAGATGAAAGTTGAAATTGCAGAGCTCTCTAAAAATCCCGAAGGCTTACTGCTGGAGGCTATCCATTCTGCTGGTTTTCTTGGTCCATTGGCGAATCCTCTCTTGGCTCCAGAATCATCACTAGACAGACTGAATGGTGACATTTTAGAGGAATTTGTGGCTGTAAGACCATGGAACTTTATGAATACTGAACATTTGTTAATATGCTATGCACCCTTTTACATTCATTAAACTTTGTGCTCTCCTCTCTGTCTATTCTTTTACTTATTGATTTCTGATGTGGAATTTTAGAAGCATTACACAGCTCCTAGGATGGTCCTTGCTGCATCCGGTGTTGAATTTGAGGAGCTCATCTCTGTTGCGGAGCCACTGCTTTCTGACCTCCCACGGGTTCCATGCACTGATGAGCCAAAATCTTTGTATGTTGGAGGGGATTATCGCAAACAAGCTGCTTCACAGGTCTATATTATTTAGCTCCCATTGGTTATCTTTTACCTTCTCTCTTTTTTTTTTTTTCCCATCATTAATATAATTTATATTTTATTTATCCAAATTTTCTTTTAATGGTACTTACATGTGTGACTTCTTATGAGGCCAGTTGGCACATGTTGCTCTAGCTTTTGAAGCCAGTGGGGGATGGCATAAAGAGAAAGATGCTATAATGCTGACTGTTCTTCAGGTTCTGCGTGTTGACTTTGCTCTCTTAGTTTGTGCATGGAATTGTCTTTCTTCATGTTGCCTTATACATCCTATTTTTAGCGTATCAGTTTTGCATTTCATTAGAACAAATGTAGTGTATAAAAGTCATAATACTATTTACAGATGCTTCTGGGAGGTGGTGGCTCATTCTCTGCAGGGGGGCCTGGAAAAGGGATGCACTCACGACTTTGTAAGTTGCATATTTGCTCCTCTCTATTGTTACTATAGCCTAATTACTTGCTTTTGTACCATTTAGCTCTCTGACTTCTGTGTAATTTTTCCAGTTCCTGCATGTTATACCAAAATGTTAGTTCATGCTTGCTTTTTTTTTAATGCATTTGAACACAGATCTCCGTGTCTTGAGCAAGTATCCAGAACTCCAATCTTTCTCTGCATTCAACAGCATCTTCAATAAAACTGGATTGTTCGGCATCTATGCTAGCTGTGTAAGACCAATGGCATATGTAATTTTGTGTTTAAATTTTTCCTGATGAACTATGCTGTTCTGGTTTTTTTTTGTTTTTTTGGAAACACTTGTGAGAGTTTTGTGCACATCCTTGCTTGTGTGCACTTTTTACTTGAGATCCTTTTGTTGCCTAACTTTGATGTTGGTAACAATACTTGTCTGGCTTTTCTGTTCATGATGTGCATGCTATCATACATAGCCCTTGAGTGACATAATGCATACTGTCAGTACATATTAAGCTCATTTGTTTTTGCGTTTCAAAAGCACTTTTGAAAAATTTTAATTTTTTTTTAATTTTTTCTTTGCTTCAAATTATCTTTTTATGATGTTTTCAGATTGTTTTGATGTGTTGATGTCAAAAAAATAAATTTTAAAAAATGAAAAAAAATATTATTTCGATGTATTTCCAAGCGAAAAGCACTTTAAAAAGCAACTGTTACCACAATACCAAACGGGCTCAAGTCTGTTAATTGCTTATAAATTAGTTGGGTGGGGATAACCTTGCAGAAGTTTACAATATATATATATATATATATATATATATTTTATATGGATGCTGTTGATGGTACTCAAAGCTTGACGTCTTTCATTGAGTTCAGGGCCCGAACTTTGTGCATAAAGCAGTTGATTTAGCAGTGGCGGAACTAATTGCTATTGCTACACCTGGACAAGGTTTCCCTTTTGCACCTCATTTTGTGTATTGTATAGGCTACTTCTGCCTCTGCAGCGTTCTTGATAGAGCCC
>Ga0325405_1000419_pt1 | contig 41093 bp, 21 predicted proteins | sample PopdelMetagenome_21_FD_205663 | JGI IMG/M metagenome (GOLD analysis project Ga0325405, IMG submission 205663) | Populus deltoides microbial communities from Bellville, Georgia, United States - Xylem-Control-R2 | ecosystem: Host-associated > Plants > Phyllosphere > Stem > Wood/Secondary xylem... | reverse complement strand
ATTAACATTTCATAAATTATTTCAAATAAAATAAGTAACAATCAAAAGAATGAGGACCAAATTTGATAGATAAAAAATTTCAATAAAAAAATGATAAGGAAAAAGCAAATAGCAATTATAAAAATAAAGACCAAAATTAATATAAAAATTAAATTTTAAGAGATGGAATTGAAAAATAAATATACAAAACAAATTATATATAGCAATCAAAAGTTTGAGGATCAAATTTAATATAATCAGCAAATAATGACATTTCTAAATTTTTCACAACTTCCGGAAAGTGTTTTCCGCCCAAATTTTTCAGGAAAACACTTTCCTAAAAACCAAGCCAAATTTTCCTTTGACTGGAAAGTGTTTTCCGTTGATCAACTTTTCTAATGGCAAACAAACACAGGAAAGTTTGGAAAGTGGTTTCTCGGAAACCACTTTCCGGAAAACAAACACAATCAAAGGGAAAACATTTTCCTGGAAACTAAACCAAATTTTTCTTTGACTCAAAAGTGTTTTCCGTTGACCGGAAAGTGTTTTCCGTTGACCGGAAAGTGTTTTCCATTGACCAATTTTTCTAATGGCAAACAAACACAGGAAAGTTTGAAAAGTGATTTTCTGGAAAGTGAATTCCGAGCAACAAACATACCTTAGATTGGATTAGACTCCTCTCGAGTTAGGAGTGACATGACACATGGTGGAAAAATCCGAATCATTGGTTTGAATTTCAATAATTAGGATTTGATATTATTTCCTCACCATTATTACCATTTTTCTTTTCGTTTCTCCCTTTATTTTTTTACTCCTTTGATACTTAATTACTATACATTAATTAGTCAGAGTCGAACATTATATAAGCTTTAATCACAATCTTTCTCAAAAAAGTCTTCTACGAAAAAACCCACCGAGAGTACAAGGACAAAAAAAAATTAAGTTCCGCATGTAACAATTCCTCTTGAGGGACAAATTATACAAAAATCATATAAATAATGTTTGATTATTGTTTCAAGAAAAAAAACCAAAGAAAATAAAGAGAGAGAACAAGTTTCTATTTATTTTTTATTTTGAAAATGTAGAAATTCATTTTAAAATTATTCAAGAAATATATTTATTTTATGTTTATATGTGTCTCTTCAACTAAATAAATTTTTTATAAAAGATATTTATTTTATGTGCAAATAGTATGTGTGAGAATCTAAAATTATATTTCCTAGATGATATGAAAATAATTTATTCATGAAATATTTTTGAGTAACTTTTTATTTTACAAAACAAGAAGCATAAAAAGATATTCTTCTTATCGCTACTATCTATCTTTTATATCTCAAAACAATAATCAATCAAACGTTAATATAAACCTAACATTATTGGTGGCATAAATATAAGAACGTAATTTGTGTGATAAAGGCTCCTGAGTTGCTCGGTTACATACCATTGCCTCTACATTGGTTAGAATACTTACCTAGCTTATAAGTCTCGGGGTTTAGGAGTGATTGAGAGTGTAATATCGGTTATTTTTTAAAGTATTTTTTATTTAGAAATACATTAAAATAATATTTATTTTTATTTTTAAAAAATTAATTTTGATATTAGTACATCAAAAATTTAAACAAATTTTTTTTTCTCAAATTTTTCTAAACCCTTGTTTGGAACGAAATACCAAACAAGGACTTAATCTCTTTAAAACAAAAGGCATATTATGGCCAGAACTCACCAAACGTATAGGCCAAAATCAAGGACTTTACGCAGAACAATACATGTTAGAGGGAGACATCCTTTATAAACAAACTAACAAAACCTCTAAGCATCATCCTACTAGCTAATATCTCCATAATAGTTAGCTAATTCTCCAAAATCTTGAGTTTTTACCCTTAGAATATTTCAGATACCTTCACGACTACTTGATTAAGTATATAGTGTTCACTAATTGACGTTTATTCTAAAGATATTTTTCTAGAGACCAACGTGGGAGTCATAGTTAAAATCATAATATTATCACTAATATAAATTAATATATCTAGCAATTGGAGAGAAATCTTCGAATTAAAAGAAAAAATATACTTAATTTCCACTTTAATCTTAGGATTTGAAATCAAACTTCTCGACTAGCAACCCATAAAACTAAATATCTTTTCGCTTTCACTCAATTGAGAAATACAGAGCTTTAGTAAGTGTCAAGACACCATTAATACGAGCTTTCGCCTAGAAAATGTTTTATTACCCTCTATCAACATGATATTGTATTGTGTCTTTTTATAATAAGTTTTTATTTACTAACAACTCTAAGTCATTTAATGTTGTTAGAAATTAAGGATTGATCAATGAAATCAAAGTGAATAATTTTTTTCCAACATATTTCATTGATCAATTCTTCATTTTAAACGACAGAGAGTTGGTATAAAATAAAAATTTACAATGCGGTATTATATCAGCAGAGGGATCCAATAAACATTCTCTACTAACAGAGATAAGAATTAATATCACAATAGAAATACTCGTCAAGACTGTTTTGCATTATTTTACAATTTGATGACATAGAAAAATGGGCCAGTCAGAAACATTTTTCCTATAGATTTGCAAATTTAGTTACTCTTGAGAAAACTAGTTTCACCTTAAGGGAATGGAGAGTATTTTATATGGAGATTCAAATCTCTCGCTAACACCACCCATCCATTCCCTTACTATCATCACCACTGTTATGGCCTCCAATTTCACTGTCTCTTCAAATCACTAGGTATCCTACAAGCATGCTACCATTGCCTCCTTGTCATCGTGCTTGTTGCAATTACTACTACCATTATCACTACCTTCTCATCGAACCAATACTAATATCGCCACTATCACCTTCTTCTCAACAAAATTCATTAGCTAATTATGGTACTTCAAACCGGATGTTTGAATTGTCAAGCAGTCAATTTGTAATTGGTCTAAATTGAAGGTTGAAACCTCCTTTGCATCTCTTTGCTTGAAGTCCCTTTGGCCCTTTAAAATTGTGTTTCGGGATGAAAAACTTGAAAATATAAATTATGAACTATTTAAAAGCATGATGTTCCCGCTTATTCGTAAGCTTAGAACACATACATTAAAGTTTAAAGTTTAAACCTGCACTATAAATCACTAATTATTACATGAAGAGATTTACATAAAGGTTTCACAAGCCTTGACGCCTTGAAACCTTGCTTGTAACAAACTAACAGAATAAGGTTTATTGTCGGTGCTCTCAAAATATGCACGATATCGTGATCATAGAGGTAAAGTCAGAAAATACGGAACACAAATTATGTCGTCAACAATAATGAGATGAAAAATGTTATGGAGTACATAATTCAAGGAAATCAATCTATTCGTATACAACTAAAGGTCTGCCAATAAGGACAACTTTTTTTCCGATTCTTTGGTGCTTATTAAAACTGGAGTTACTCAACATGGGTCGCCGTATCTACCTCAGTGCGAGCAAGATTAGAATGCAGTTCATTTGTTACTATGCTCGGTAACTTTAGGATGAAAAGAGTTGTAAGGAAAATTATTTATTTCCTTTGTTATTTTTATTCATATTAGTATAAATAAAGTTTCTTAGTTTGTATTTCAATAGCCTATAGTGAATTATTGAGAAATATAAATTTCAAATTAGAATTTTTGGTCTATTAACTCTACTTGGTAGAATTTTATGTTGTTTGTTATTGTTGTATTTCTTGCATTGTTTTCGTTTGTGTTAGTTGATATCAAATCCTAATGATTTTTGGAAGTTAATTGTGTGTTGTTAAATAACCATAGTTGAAAAAAGTCACATAATATGACATGTTTGTGTAGAAGGGGATGAGGTTTTTCCTTGAAAAAAAAACTTTTCAGGAACTAGTAGTAGAAGACATGGAGAAACAAATTATAAAATTAACTCGTCGACTAGCAATGATAAAGTTGCATAGGCAAATTAAAGAAGTATATTGTTAATTAGAGAAGATCAAGAAGAAAAAATTGGAGGATTGCGAGGAAAGTGATAATGAATTCCTGGCCAATTTTGAGAACCTCTTTCAAATATAAGAGTAAAGAAGGCAATCTCTTGATCGAGATGGATATTATGGAGAATTTAGTGATCAAGTTTATAATAAGATAGATATGGATTGATATTCACTATCAATTTTTGATAATTATGTTAATAATAATAGCATAAATGATGACGGTAATGGTGGCAATGATAGCATCAATGGTGTCTTTATTAATAAATTAGAGGTTGGGTGCAAAAAAACATAGAACGTGTTCAAAAAAGCAATTGTTGATTTAAGTTGTGTTGAATTTTTTTTATTACAAGTTTTCTATTATCACAAAAATAAATTTGTTTAACGGTTATACAATTACAATACATGTTGACGAAGCAGATTTAAGATATGCAATTCATTAATTTAGAAGCTAATGGAAGAAATAATTTGTTCATAGTTGTTTTTTATACAAATTTTAACAAGAAAGGATTGAAGTTGATATCTAAAATGGTTATACATTTGAAATGAAGAAAGAAATGAGGTTGAAGAATTTTTATTGGATATTCATAAGATTGAAGTAAGAACAATTTTAACTCGAGAATGAATTATTTCTAACTTAGGAAAACTGATGCAAGAATATTTTTTGGAAAAAATATTTGTTTCCTTAGTTATTTTTATTCCTATATTTTCTTTTATGGTGTTTTTGGTATTTTTTTCCATTTAGTTTAAAAAATATTTGGTTTAGGAATTTGATTTTCTTATTCAATTTAGGCTTAATACTAATAGTATAAATATGGCTACTTAGTTTGTATTTCAATAGACTATTTAGTATGGTGAATTATTAAAAAATATAATTTTAAATTAAAGTTTTTAGTTTAGAAACATGTTATTTGTTATTTTTGTTTTTCTTATATTGTTTTTGTTTTGTTTGCATCAGTTTACCTATAAGAATATCTAGCACCCACTTTAATAAGCATATTAGAGGTACTTTTCTGACCATACAAACCAAGCTTGCGGGATATTGAGGTCGAGATTTTTGTTGTTTAACAATCAAATATTTTTTATTCGGCCTGTGTTTGACAAAAAAGAGGCTATTCTCATGAGAAGGCAGAACTGGGAGATTTTTGTGCAATCGCCTTCTCTCAGGCTATTCCCAAGGAACTAGTAGGAAAGGATCCCATGTCTTCATTAGCCTATTCCCAAGGAACTGGGAGATTTTGAGAAGGCTAATGATTGAATTAATGAGTCTTTTTTATCTAAATTGAGAAAGTTTTTAGCATTGTTTGAAGCAAGGAGATGAATGAACGTTCGCCCTTAGTAGTGTTAGAGTGATTGTGAATGAGAAGCTGGAGGGATGGTTACAAGGACTAGGAGCAGTCTGTTAAGGGAATTCTTCATCTCCGTCGATATTCATGATGTGATGGATGCCTTTAGTTGAGCGATGGAGAGAGGGACAAGTTATTGGTGAAAGGCGTGCATATGTGTTCTTAAAGCAGGAAACACAGTTTCTGAAACGTGTTAGATAACTTTGCAAGTGTAATTGAACGGGCTTTAGTCGGTGATTAAATTCGGTGTAGATTCAGAGTTTGCTAGCTGCTATGGTATGGAATTTCGTGTGATCATTGAAGTGCTTGCATGTTTTAAACTTTGAGTGGAGAGCTATGAACAAGTGTTTTTGTAGTATTCAAGCTGTAGAACCCAAGTAAAACTTAACAACTCTATGACACTGTTAATCAAATCCAAACTACCAGAAAGCAAAGATTTTTAGACTTATAGTTATTTGTTTGGAACAGAATGAGAGAGTTAATTGGTTTTCCCAAAACCACTCGATCAAAGTAGACGTGATTAATTTTGGGTAAGAGCGAGGACTAAACCGCAAATCTAGAGCTTGGGAAAAAAATATAGTTACTACTGTAACTCATCTGGTAGGATAGGACCCAAAAAAAAAGGCAATTATAAAACAATTAACACGTTTACCAACGCATAGCATATACAGCTTTCATATGAACTTAGATTTTGGGCCCTAATTTTAACGCAACTAACATTCATCCAAAAAATATGATCAGATGCAGTCACTGCCTGCCAAGAACATTTGACAGAAAAAGAAAGCAAAAATAGAAACAAAGAATACACGCACCTTTTTGCATGAGATCAGACAATTTCTCATGATTTATATAGACATTTGAAGAGATTGGCTTAATTGTCTTCTATCCATTTTCCTGTCACTAAGAAAACTGGAAGATAGCATGTTATAGAGGACATGCATGGCAAACAAATTGAAATTCAAGGTTTTGTGAATGTTCCTTTGTAACCCTGATCCTGATGCTAAAATTCAGTCAAAGGTCCTTTGTTTGCAAACACTCAACTGCAAGTCCATACATAATGCACGACAAAACTGTTACAACTGAAATATTCATGCATGATGCATTAGAGAAACAAACGTGTTATGACCAGCCATCTACTTGAAATGATAACTGGCAGTTTTCTACGTAGTACATACCGTGTGCGAAATCAATTTTCCTATTAAAATGTAATACAGATACGGTTCTAACAAGGAAAAAAAAGCATCGAGCTGGGATTAAGTTCCTTTCACCAAATTATCAATAAAAAAACTCGAATGTCTTACAAGCATACCTATTCTAACAAACCAAAAGGTAGGGCTAGTGTAACATCTTCAAATGAATATGGGAAGCCAACGTGTTTTTGATAAGTTTAAGATAGCAGAAGCTAACAGCATGTTTAGACAGACTGCAAATCCTGTGGACAGCTGCTAACTCTCCAGAAATAAATAATTGCAACCCAGCATCACCCACTAGACTATTCACTACAGCTTTGGTGACTTCGCACCTTTACTTTGGAGGTTATTTGACTTCTTACTTTGTAATCCTGTCTACTAATACAGTCTAATTTAATTCTGTTTATTTATCCAGCCCCAAGTTTCCCACCTGTGTCTTCATCCACTACTGGTTTGGCCTTGGACTTAATTCAGGGAATATTATAGATATAAGATGACATGCTATAGTTGCACCTATGCATCAATATGATCTAACAAACAAGATGAGATTACAGATTACTACTTTTATCTTGGTTTTGTGGGTGGGTGGTGTAATTCATTAGATTCACGGATCACTTCTGTTACCATTTCTCAGTCACATCTGACACTTTTGCTCAACCCAAAACTATCAAGACCTGATAGAAAATCATTTCAGCCTCATATATAGTGGTTAATCAATCACCTTGATGAAGGCATCAATCACCCTGATGAAGATTGCCGGTAAGGGTATTAAAGGGTTACCAGAAAGTTGTTTTAAGACATCAATCACCCTGATGAAGACATTTCAAGGGGAAGCAATAAATAGAACTGACGCTACGATAATTTCGTTATCATGAAGCAACAAAATTGTCAGGAAGGGATCGGTACTCTAAATGAAGCTCCAGAAACTTTTCAGATGCAGTTGTGGCAGCGTTTGGGAACAAAGCCTCCTACTACGTTGGAAAAAGCTCAGGAATAGCTTTTAGCAGGAAGCAAAATGAGTGTTACCCAAAAAACCCTGCTGTTTTACTGTGAAAGCAGCAAAAATTCACAACCTTGTGCATCCCCGCAAAGGAGTGAAAGCTGCCCATTATTAAGCAGTTTGGAAGATGACCTTTCTTCTTGTGAATGGGTGAAGTGAACAGTTCAAAAAGTTGAAAACTTGGAATTCTATCTATTGTTTGTGTCAAAAAATGGTAGATGCACATTTTCAGATGTCAGTTACATACCGTCTGCCAACAGATAGTCCTTCTTTCATCTCTCCTTAAAATTGTCTCGCACCAGCCCTACATCTCACAAAAGCCCTATAAATTTTATTGCACCAAAACCCACCTAATTCGAACTCCTAAAGATGTCGCAGCTTTTCCAAGTAAGGTAGAGAACCATAAACTTCTGACTTTCACCTAATTAACATGCAAAAGATTAGAATTTAAGTTCCAAACTTACCAAGAATTGCACTTTTATGCTTTCTGCACAACCATATGATGAATAATTGCAGGTAGTTTGTTATAACTCATTCAGGCATGATTCGCAATAGTGTCAGTTGAACACGATTCTCAATAGTGTCGGATGAAGGAAAAATAATGAGGGAAGACAAAGCCATAGGAAGTGAGCTTCCTTTTCACATCCCAGTAAAGAATGCATGGTTAAAAATGAATTGAAAACTTATCTTCGAGACCCTGCATCAAATAAAATAAAGATTGGAAACTTACATTTGAGATGGTGCTCCGCTGAAAAACATTCTCATTCTGCCGGAGAATGTAATATGATTCACAAGAATGTAATATCATTTAAGAAACTCAATCTGAAGATAAGTTTTCAATCTTTATGATATTTCAAGTTGAGAGATCTAAAGTCTTGCGGACTTGAGATTCTTAAATGATAATATTACATTTGCAGCTTAAAATCCTATAGTCAGGACAACTCAAATGACTTCTGGAAAAGATATAAATGATATAGTTTAAATGTGTGCATTCTGTTTCATTGAGAAACTATCCTTTTAGTGATTCCATGCATTTTGTTCTTAAATGTTATCAGAAAGCATTCACATAGAACATGACACACATCCCTGATGCAATATGAATCTGCTCTTGCAGCATGAAATCAGTCATTGAAAGATACAACAAATCAAAAGACGAGCATCATCAAATGGGCAACCCAACCTCTGAAGTCAAGGTATTTCAGAAACCGATTTTCATTTTATTTTGCAAGTTTGGGCAAAATTTGATTCGTCGTATTATTTTTCCACATTTGCATATAGAATTTAGTTGTACATCAAAACAAACATGTTAAATTAAATTTACTACTTGTAGCGGAACAGCTTACACATCTCTAGTTTTTAAAGCATTGCATTTTTGTCAAAGATAGCTCCAAATACATTACTAGGAATCACCATGTGGAACTTTGCCTTTTCTGCTTTAAACAATGCTGTTACCACGAGCAGCATGGATTTTTTTGGCTATTGCTACAGCTAAAAGATACTGCATCTAACAATTCTGCATTTCAGCTAAAAGTTTGCACCTATTGGACGAGCTATACTTGCAAACATAACATTATGACACCAAAGGGTTGAGATATTTTGTTTTATAAAACGTGTTAATAACGCAAGAAAATCTTAATGTTTCTGATCATTTATCAGCAGGATGTGCTAATAAACATGGACTTATGAATGGAAATCTAACTAAATAAATTATCCGGCATAATGTGGCAATAAAGAAGGGAAATGAAGATACAAGTTGTACAGACTACAGATAAGCTGTGCCACATCTAGGACTTGGCCTTCAATATGATTTCAGAAAGGCACAAGAGCCCCTTGAACATGCAAGTATAAAATTGGTATGGCCAAATGTTGCAAATGACAAAACCAGTATAATTCCTAATTCTAATACTGCTGAAGGAAATATCATATCAAGTGTTTAGTCCAAAATGATTTAGGAATGAGAAACAGAAACCAATTAATATTCCTTGACTGGATTCTGATATTTAAAGCACATGATAAATATAAAAAGTTAGACAACGGCAATGGTTCTGCCGGTTATTAGCTGCATGAAAATCCTATCTACTATAGATATCCTAAAATTTAAAAGCAGCAGATAATGACTGGCAAGATTGTGCAACACAATCAACAAATGACTTGCATTTGAAACAACACAACAACACATATCATAGGTTAATAAGAGAGTATGCATAATGAAGTTGTTTCTACCACAGAATTGTACTTTGTTAAGCTTCAAAGTGTAGACAGGAAATCATCTGTGTTATTGTTCTAAATTAGCAGGATAAACTGAAATTAAAAACACAAATATATGTCAACTAACATGTCATGTCTTCAGGCTCCAGCAAAGCACGGCCCAATTGAATAAATAAATACGCATATGATAAAGCATACGAACTCAACACAACCAAGCCTTATTGATTCATTCAAGCTTTAAGGTGTAGCATCATATCTTACACTGGACCTCTGCTAACCGCAACTGTCCTCCTTTATCTGCAATGGGATTGGGACCATCTGCGTGCAGATAGAATTCACAAGACATTTTATCAGTAGCAAGAAAATACATGTCATCTTGAAGCACGTCGTAGTCTATTAAAAATGCTTTCTAGTTTTGTCGAGATAAAGGTAGAGCTACATGGAAGATTAGAGAGGGGGTGGTATTCAGACATGAAAAAGAAATGAATCATAATCACTATATGGAGATTAGACAGTGGCTTATCAGAATGAAAAGGATGATTTTTTTATCCCTTTTTCTTCAGATGTGTTCTCATAACAGCAGAAGGCAATTACTCTTCATTTTAGTGAATGCATGTTAACCACAAAAGTTGGTAATTCCACTAAATTGTGCATTTTATTTTGCTAGTTCTGGCAAAGGGAGGCAGCAGTGTTGAGACAGCAACTGCAAACCTTGCAAGAAAATCATCGGTATGATCCATTCCCTTCAAACAATAGTGTTTTATATGAGATAAATGAACACAAAGACTGAAAATAGAATAATTGCGACAGATCAAATATAAAAAACTGAAACTTTCAAAGGAGCATGCTATTATTTAAGTCAGACACTTGCAGGTGGTACTGGTGTCCATGTGATCACTAACAATTTAGAAACAAACACAAAAAAAATCACTTGTGTCACACTGAAAAAGTTCATCTCGGTCACCTCTAAGAAATGTCAGCATTGTGCATCAGGAGCAAAAGGGGCCACAAGAAGGCAGCAACCATACACCCTCTCCTAAAAGTAGTAGTACTAGTCAGATTTATGACCTCAAGAAATTTATCGCAGAATTAACCCGAAGACTTTCAAGCCAAGTCACATTTACAAGCATTTTTGAAATTCTTGTTATCGAACAAGATTAAAGCATCTGCATGAACACATGCCTATAAATACCTCTAGTATCACGTCTACAGCTGAACAAGTCATTTCTCCAATTATCTTTTGCCCATCTATTTCTTCCTATTAATATCTTCTTTTTTCATCAGGAAAAGAATGAAAAGAATTCTAGAGTCATTTCTCCAATGTGAATAAACTACCTCTAGCCATCGATACCCCAAACTAAGGGTCACTCCAAAATATATATATAACTCAAAACAAAGACTAACAGTAAATCTTACCGGAACATAAAAGGAAGCATCCAAGATAGCTAATGCTGTTGGAAAAATCCTTCAGGAACATAATACAGTAAAAAGATTAAATGGATCATTGCTTCTCAGTATATGCCTCATTAGCAAAGTTTACAATGTCCTAGACAAAAGTTTAAAACCTAACTGCATTTCCATATGATGATAACAGGCAAATGATGGGTGAACAACTTTCTGGCTTAAGCATAACAGATTTGCAGAATTTGGAGAACCAATTGGAAATGAGTCTTCAGGGTGTTCGCATGAAAAAGGTTTGAAATTCCTACAACCACACTGTGCAGTCTTTAGATTTCCATAAAGTGGAACACATCCATCTCACTGAACTGATATTGACTTCATCAGGACCAAATTTTAATGGATCAAATACAAGAACTAAATAGAAAGGTAAAACTGTAAACAAAGACTACCGACTTGCTTTGTAAAGTTTTTTAATTCAAATAGCTAAACTTTGATATATCTGTTGCAGGGCAACCTCATTCACCAAGAAAATGTTGAACTCTATCAGAAGGTAAACTATTTCGTCATGAAAATCAAGAATTGTATAAATTAGAAGTTTGAGTAAGCAGAAACTTATAAGATCCTTGCAACTTATTGATTCAAACCATCACTACCTTAGTCCTGAATCAAATTGCAAGGCGTTTCATTCCACCCTCATCAGCATATTTTCACATCCCAGGTCTATGGAACAAGGGACGTAAACAGAGCAAACAGAAATTCCCTTCTCACAAACGGTCTGGCCATCGGAGAGGAATCACATGTACCTGTCCATCTCCAGCTTAGCCAGCCACAACAACAAAACCATGATACACCAGCTACAAAGTTGGGGTACAATTTCCTCCACAGCACAAGTGTTTAAATATGATTATCAATTACTTTACCAGAGTATTTGATGCCAAACTTTTGTCCCCCATAACTGCAGCAGACTACAACTGCATTAGCGAAGATGAGGGATGCATCCTCACTGGGAATGGATGTTGTGTCATTTTGATGGCCCATAAATTACAAGATCATGCTTCTATTATTGCATTGTGGTATGTAAGCCTAACCATTCAAGAAACATACTTTGGTTTGACATTACCAATGGTAAAAACTTTCACACTGCTTGATGATCAAGACAGCTATTATGTAAAAAATGAGATAATTGTAATAAAGAGAAGTGACATTGTGCTGCATTTTTAACACATTTTTTAAAAAGATCTTAAATCTTAAAAAAATGGGTGAGTAGAATTAGAAGTCAAACATAATACCATAAGCAATTGCATGTAGGATATCATTTGGTGGGACTCCAAATAACAATATTACCATGCATGTACTTCAGGAAAAATAGCAATATGCTGACAGAAAAGCAAAACTATAGAAACATATTTAAAAAAATACTTCAGAAATATACGGACATATACTGCATGCTAATTTTAATTTCAACTAAGTTTTAATTTAAAAATCATACTGGAAATGTATGTATAATAGTCCACCTTCTTCATTTCCTATGCTTGTCGTATACAGAATTTAAAGAACTGATAAAAGCATATTGCTTGTGTTAGTATGTTTAACAAGTATTTAACAAGCATATACAATTTAAAGAACTGATCACAACACAACTCACTTTCTATAGAATAAAAAGGTTCCAGACAGACTACCACAACGCATTCAAAGACAAAATACCCTTTGTTGGTCAAAGAAAGATACAGAGGAGAAAATAAAAGGAACGTGTCAACAAGCCCATGATAACAGGAAGGAGGGGGCGCAGGCGATGCATTAATGCACATTTCTAATATTAAAACCAGTGTTACTGCAATTAGACCAGATAAAACCTAGGAAGTTTTTGTGAGCCATTAATAGCAAAACTAAATCATACTGTGAAATGTGGGAAAAAAAATATATGCTGTTTGTTATTCCTAAAAAAAAGCATTCTGTACAATACTAACTACACTTATGGTGCCAACGTCAATGACAGAAAAATTCAAAGCGATTCCAAGATACTAAAACCCTCAAATGTGACAGGATATGCACCTCAATTATATGCCTGGTTTTGGACATACAAAACCCATATGACCACTGTGGAAGGAGCATTAATTGGTCAGCTAGAAGAAGTCTTTCGAGTTGGAATCTGATGCATGCCAAATATGAAAGAGCAGCTGGTGCCTGGCTAGTTGGAATCAGCGTGCAGTTCAGTTTTTGAAGAAAGTTTACAGCAGAGAAAACAGGTTTCCCTTCCAAATGACCTACAACTGTGCATGAACATCCAGTTCTTGGAATAAATAGGAAAATAAGATTTCAAAAACAACTTGATGGTCGTTAACTCCCTTGCGAACAGGTATTAAAGATTCAGGTCTGTTCTCATCCAGGTCAAAAATGAATTTAAGAATAAGAGTGTGAGCTCTTGATTTCTAGAACTTAATTTCTAAAGGATCTTTATTATTTTTATAACTATTCTTCACTTCAAAATATTTCAGCAGTTCATTCTCAAAAAATCTATATCGATGGATCTCCAAAATTTTCCATGCAACTAACAAATAATGGTCTAAAAATAGTTCTTTGGAAGGTTTACATCCTATTCATCTCTAAACAATGAAAAGGAGAAATAAAATAGAGACATAAAGATCGTTAGAGTTGCATTTGGCCAGAAAACGTGCTAATACCTGGAGGGGAAATTTTTTAGAAAGAGTTGATGAAATTGAATGCAAGTTAAATCACCTTCTGATAAGAAATCAGAAAATTATCTGGCACGGCAAGAAATTTTTCACTATTCACTGTACAATAATTATACTTTTATGTTAAAAACTTGGTGAATTCTCAGAAAAAATCAACAGATTAAGAAAACAAAAATCGATAAGTCCCAATATATAATAGATGATGAATTTTGGTGTAAAAAGAAAGTATTTGTAATGGGAACTATAAAAGGCTTGTGAGAACAAGAAGAAGAATGTAAGAGTTAGATACTAGGAGCATAAGAGAAAAGGTGGAGGATAGGAAAACAAAACTGTGTCAATATATATGATTATGGTTTTGTGGCTGGTGTCATATACGGTGATGATTGTAAAATGCAATAAAGTCAAGAATCTATCACTTAATATGCGCATGGTTATGTATGTACAAGTATTTTTCTCTATAAAATAAATTTAAAATTTCTCAATATGGAAACAATAAATAATTAGTGGATAATAAAATCCATCTATTAGCACATGTTTTTCAAAATTGGGAGACTATATCCGTGCTTGACATTCATAGCATCTTGGACTCCATTATATTTCATAAAATTCTTTCACTTTATCCAAGACTTGAAGTTTCCAAGCATCACGCTAGTGTTAGTGTCAAACATTTGATTCTTTACTCGATAGAAAATAAGAAGACAAAGTAACGTAAGATATCAATTGTTTGAGAATGCAACAATCTGTGAACATTTGTCAAAACTTTTCAAGTTGAGGGGGATCATACTTGGATTTATCCCTAAAAAGGATAAAAACAACATTTTGAGGTGTTTGCTTAAATGTATACAATCACATGGTGGTTTCTGGACTTTTGGAACAAACAGCTAAACAAACAATTCAAGAATCCAATTTACTTCAATAAAATTAAAAAGAAAAACATTTACGTAGGAAAGGTAGTTAACTGTGATGTTGTGTTGTGTAACAAAGCAATGAAAAGTGTTTAGTAAAAATTGTATGTTGTGTTATGAATACATTTATTGTTGTACTATTTGAATTAAAATGAATATAAAAAATATTAACATATTATAAGGTTTTTTTAGTAGCTAAATTAATAAAAAGAAAATCGACACTATCATTTTAAAGATGAATTATCATTTAATATAATTTTTACACATATCCATTTCAATTTAAAAGTCCTATAAAATGAATTTATTTATATATGTTTAAGATAAAAAAAAAATCTAAGTTGCTTTAATTGAAAATCATAGCACTTATAGTTATGGATATAAGGTTGAGAATGTGAAATAATAATACTCAAAATGTTATAGTAGATATTAAACAAAATATGGACTATTGATGATTTGGTAATTTAAAAAAATAATTTAAGGTTATTTTTATCTTTTTCAAAAAACAAAGGACCTTCCATCTCAAAAAGCATTTTCCCATGCTTTTTAAAGATTCTTTTGAGATAGAATCAAATATACATTATAAGTGGAATCACCTTCTACTCCCTAAAGTTAAACAATGAAAGTTATTTATTTGTTTGAAACTTTTAACTAGGGTAAAAGCTACAAATAGAAGCCAAACAAGCTTTTTATCTTCAAGACGAGGCAATGAGAGTGTAGTACAATTCATGGATATACCTTATAATGGCTTTAATTGGGATAAAGGAAAGAAAAGATGAGGAATGTTTTAAGAGCAAGAGAAGAGAACATGGGAAGGTAGAAACATGTCCGTGCTTCATCCCTTTGTTTGGATTCATGGGCAAGGATAATGGATGATACATCTTCCCCTTATTTGGTTATAAAATTATAGTTTGCACCGCACCCTTTGATCAAGATGGTCAAGGAGATTGTAAAATGATGGGGGAAAAACCCTTTTCTTTTCGCCATCAAATAATTGCCTTTCATTCCCTTATAAAAAAGCATCCAAGATTTTTATAAAAACAAATCTTAAAAACCTTCAAAGATTTTGCCACTCTCCCCGTGAAAGCCTTCTTTTATAACCATAATGTTGCATAAAACAATAATAGAATCAAAGCTAAAACAGGAATTGTTGTAATTAGAAGGAAGGTCTTAAATAACCCTAAATGGGTGAACCTTATATAAGTTGACTTGATAACATACTAAGTTCTAAAAGAGTTTGAAAATAAATTTGATAATATAAAAGAAATGTTTACTATATCCAATTCAAAGGAAGACATTCAGTTTCATAATAAAAAAACCAAGTCCCAAACAAAATTAGGCCCAAATACTATAAAATGTCTTAAAAACAAGGTCAAAGCTTTTACTTATTTAAGATTTTATGCACAATTCATTAAAAAAATGAATAGGAATAAAAAGGTAAATTGGTAAGATTAAATTAATTTTATAAAGTAATTATATTTTTTTATATTGAGTTAAATTTTCAGGTCAATCGGGATTCGAGAAGGTCCTGCGATACGGGTTAGCAAATACAATACAAATTTTGTTATTTGTTACTTTTTGACTTGTGAATTTTCTATTTGGAGAGGATTTTTTTCTTCATAATGCAAGAATGTTCAACAACTTATTTTTTTGGAGTTTCCTAGTTCTACAATGTTCTTTTAATGGGCAATAACATAGTTTCCAAGTGTGACAAGAATTCCTTAATGTTTCAAAATCTTTTTCTTACAAAACTCCCTTATTTATCCTAGCTATACAAGGAAACGAGGGCTGAAGTATTTAATGTCAGTCAAACATGGGCTAACATTATTTAAAGCCATATTAATTATAAGATTCCCATTATATACTAATTATATAGTTGTATATATGGTTTGCATATTTAGCTACGTGGAGCTGGAAATAAGCCTTGTAATCAGGATGTATTGTGCTATTTGGTTTTATATAAAGGAAGGGATTCTCTATTAAGAGGCATTCAGACAAAACTCATTGTTATGTCTTGGTATCAAAGCCTAAACATTCAAATTAGGGTTGTCTCATTTTGTAGTTACTGTCAAGAGGATTAGAATTGTTGAGTTTTTGCTAGGGGAGTGGTCTAGGATCACTCCATTACTCTATTTTGGCTTTCAGCAAATTTTGTGGCCTTTTTTAGTTGTCGGCGCAATCTTAGAAGGTTTCGTTGTTGGTATCTAGTGTCAAAGTGGTTTAGGCATTTTCAGGTTGTTATCTATTATGTCTGAACTTAATTTTATTCTAGTGATTTGTTGTTGTTTTGGTGATTTGGGCTTGCTATTTAATTACTAGACTTTGGACTTGTTATTTTTTGACTTTGGACTTGTTATTTTTTGTATCATGACCACTAGTAATTCAAAGTCTTTTGGGGTGAAATTTACAGGTAAGAATTATTTTGCCTGTGAATTCCAATTTCATTTTTAATTTGTTATGGGGAAAGAGTTATGAGAGCACATTGGAAGTGATCTGACTCCTACCAAAGATTTAAAGTCGGCTTAGTGAAAGATCAAAGATGCTTGAATCATGACTAGGATGTTAGCCTTTGTTGACCTCTTGATTATTGTAAATTTGAGGTTGTATAAGACTACTAAGAGTATGTGAGAATATCTTAAGAAAGTCTATAGTCAGAACAACATGGCCCAACAATTTCAATTCAATTGGAGTATGAAATTGCAAATTATACTTATGGATATTTCTCCATTCAAGAGTATTTTACTAGATTTCAGATCTTAGAGGCATAATTTGTTGATATTATTCATGCAAAGGTACCTGATGGTTCTCTCGTTGTAGTTTAGAAGGTTCATGAGTAGAGTAAGAGAGATCAGTTTTCAATGAAATTGCTACTTGATTTCGAGGTTGCGCTGCTTAATTTGATGAATTGTGATCCCTCTTCTTCTTTAGATATGTGCTATGGGGAGTTACTTCGTGAAGAGCAATGTCTTGTGACATGGGCTACCTTTCAACAAGACAAATTACCTATTAATGTTGTTGTGCCTATGCTACTCAAGTGAAAGGAAAAGGTAAAGACATGTAAAAAGTTCAATGTTTCAGTTGCAAGAAATATAGACAATTGCTACCCATTATGTGAAAATGTATGGTAATTATTGTAATAAGCCATGACTTATTATCAGAGAATGTCCTTCCTGTCCTCGAAATCACTAGGCTAATGCCTATTAGGCTACAGTTGGTTCATCATCTTTCAATGTTGGTGATTCATCTGTCCGTACTCTTGAGATAGTCCAGCAGATAATTATTTCTGCGTTTTCAACATTGGGACTTCAAGGTAATAGTTTCCTACCATTAAAATCTTGGCTTGTTGATTCTGATGCATCTAATCATATGACTAGTTTTGCTAGCTTTTCACAATATTTAACCATTTACATAAATTATGATTTCTAATGATAGTCAGCTATTAATTCATGATGTTGGAGATGTTAATTCCTCTGTTAGAGATTTATATCTCCTAAACTTTCCACCAGTCTTATATCAGTAGGCCAGTTGGTTGATGATGACTGATGTTTTTTTTTCTCGTTATGATTGTCATGTGCAGGATCAAGTGTCAGAGAAGATACTCGTAAAGGGGCCTAAAGTTGGATGATTGTTTTTTCTATACTTTTCCATTCCTCCAATTATTTTTATTGCATGTACTATTATAAACCATAAAAGTGAAATATGGACGTCTGGGTCATCCTAACTTTGTTGTCTTATCTCAATTAATAAACTTTGGTTTTTTAGGCAATAAAGATTAATTTTCATCCCATATTTCTCTTGATTGTCGAAGTAGATAAACAACCAAAGAAAGTTGAAATTTAGGTTTGGATAGAAACCTTGACTGAGAGATAACTTTGTATCTAAAAACTAAAGGTATTAAAAATTAAACTTGGATCTGTTGATTATAAATAATCAAGAACCCAAAGTATGTGAAAACACCAAGGTCAGGTATACCTTGATAAGTCAAATTTGTTTTTTCTCACAATAAAGAGAAGTGTTGTATTACGCAAAGCACAAGTTTATTCAAAACATCATGGTTGTTGAATCTTGCATAAAAGATAATATCTCTTTCTAAATAACACTAATGGACTATAGATCCAAGGCTCAAACCAAATCCTAACAAAAACTAAAGCCTATAACACTTATTAAACCCCAAACAATTACTAATGGGTGTCATGAACCAAAATTATAGTAAAAGTTTAAACTAAAACTAAAACAAGACCAAAATAATAAAAATAACACAAAACTTAATAATAAATATAGTTCTTCATGAAACGAGCTTAAATAGCCCAAAGCAAACAAAGTAATCTGCTATTAAATGATAGAAACAATGAGTTTTGTCTGAATGCTTCTCAATAGAACCAAATAGTACCAGATGTACATATAATTAGTTTACAATTAGAATTCTATAATTAAAGTGGTCTTAAATAATGCTAACCCATATCCAACTGGATTTGCCTCTCAAATTGATGTTGGTTGATCAAGAAGTATCAATTTGCCAACCAAAAATTGATGACATTGTCGGGTTATAACCTTGGTAAATATATCAGCAAGTTGAAGATTAGTGGAAACATGCGAAAGAGTGATGATTCGGGTATCTACAGCTTCTCGAATAGAATGAGTCCACTTCATTATGCTTCATACGCTAGTGAAAAACATGATTGGCCACAATCTAAATGACACTTATTTTGTCTCCATGAATTGGAGGGGTTGTGCTGAGAGAAGCCAAACTCAGCTAGCAAACCTTTTAGAACAAGCAACAAACATAACACGATATTCGGGTTCTATAAGGGATTTGGATATGCGTGCCTACTTCTTACTCTTTTAAGAGATCAAGTAGTCATCAGGATCACTAAATGATGCAAGACGAAGAGAAGTACCAACAGGAAAGAATAACCCACGACTAGGTGAGCCTCTGAGATATCAAATGATACGACAAACAACAATTAGATGTAGATGACATGGAAATTACATAAACTAACTAACCTGCTGAATCGTAAAAGAGATATCAGGTTGTGTGATTGCCAAATAATTCAGGCTCCCAACGAGTTGTCGAAACATGGTAGGATCACAAAAGAGGTTGTTTTCCTCATGATGATATTTAACGTTAACCTCCAAAGGAGTATCCACAGAGGAAATATCCTGAAGACCTGCCAAAGTAATCAAATCCCGCATATATTAATGTTGATTCAGGAATATAATGAAGGGATACCTTTAACCTCAAGTAGTATGTAAGCAGACTAAGATCCTTCATGTGAAACGAGGCCTAAAGATATTGCTATAGTCGGGTTCTCAAAGATAGAGTTTGTTCCAATAACAACAATATCATCAATATAGACAAAGAGAAAAACAATACTCGTAGATGTCTTGTAAATAAATAAGGTAGAGTCATACTTGCTTTGCTGAAAAGAAAACTAAAGCAAGGTGGCTTGAAATTTATCAAACCATGCTCGAGAAGCCTGTTTCAGTTCATATAAAAAGCGCTTCAACTTACAAATATCCGAGGAAGAGTTGGAGAGGAAACCAAAAGGTAGTGTCATATAAACTTCCTTTTTAAGATCACCATAAGAAAGGTGTTTTTGACATCCATTTGATGAAGCGACCAACATTGTGAAGTAGCAATCGAAATAATATTTCGTACGATAGTTATCTTAACAACTTGAGAAAAAGTCTTCTTATAGTTCACCCCATACTCAAGTTTGTAAGCAACTAATCGTGCTTTATATCAATCCAAAGTCCCATCAAAACAAAGTTTGATCGAGTAAACCCACTTACAACCAGTAGCTTTAGTAGTCGTTGGGCAAGGAACAACTTCCCAGGTATTATTGTCCTTAAAAGCGTGAAGCTCATTGACCATGGTATCTTGCTAGCATTTATGCTTAATTGCCTCATAATAATATGTAGGAATTGGAATGGATGAAAAAGTAGCATGAAAGGATATAGGAGATAATCAATACTGATTAGAAGGACGCGAGAATGACAAGGAATAAGGCTAGAATCCAGTTCAATCACGGAAAGCATTGTCTAAACAAGCTCAAATGATGAGTCAGGATCAGGAAAAGGCAAAATTAGGCATCATCGTTCATACACAAATTCGGGCATGAATCGTTAGGAGTAGAAAACAAGTCATCAAAGCATGGAAAAACAAGTATCCCATGCACAAATGCAACATGAGTGGGAAATAAATATTGATTTTGAAAGAAAACAATATGACGAGATAATCAAAATCTATTAAAGCATGAATCATAGCAAACATAACCTTTGTGGAAAATAATGTAACCTATAAAAGCACATCTAATAGATTGGGCAGACAATTTATTGCTTTTATGAGAAGGGAAATGAACAAAACAAACACAACCAAAGGTATCTATGTCAAGATAACAAGGATGTTGCTAATAAAAACGATAATAAGAAGTCAAATTTAAAAATACTAGAGGGTAATTTATAAATTAGATGGACTGTCGTGGATAAAGTTTCAACCTAAAATTTAGGAAGAACATAAGATTCAAGAATTACATGTACAGGTAACATCTAGTAGATGATGAATTTTATGTTTAACAACACCATTTTATTAAGGTGTATAAGGACAAGAATGCCGGGAGACAATGTTTTTTGGTTAAGAAACTCATGAAATTCATAAGACATATATTCCCCACCTGAATTAGGCCTTAATCAACAAGGATTGAAGTGTTATATCACTTCTAAATCTTCAAGAAGTCACTGAAAAGAAGAGGTTTAATTGGTTGACTCTTATCCTAGTTCATCATAAAAGCCCATAACTATGACCCAAACCATCAAAATATAGTTTGATTATTGATTTATGGAGAGAAGAGATGACATTAAAAAATAGTAATTGTGGTGGTATAATAGCTAAAATATTAATAAAATTGAAGTTAAAACAAAAGAAAATTAAGCTTCAGAAAATTTGATAGGTTGATAAAAAACAAAGAACCTTCTAAAAAATAACCATAACATCCTGTTATATTACTTAGAACCTTAAATCCTTGTAAAAAAAGGGATGGGTATTGGCTTGAAAAGCCCGAACCTAAAAACCAATTTTATTCGAGCTCAACTTATTCCAGCCCATCTCTCAAGGTGTTTGGGCTAAGGTTAACCCCCTGGAAACCCACCAACTCGAGCCCATAATGACTCAAGGGTAAGCCTAGTCCCTAAATACACTTTATCTTTGTGGATTCGATTTGGCTTGGCCATGCTCACTAATCCGAGCATTTGAGGACTCAAGATGAGGCTTGGAACTCACCAACCTGAACACACTCTATCTTAGTGAATTCAAGTCAGGCCTGCTCGAGCCCACCATGTTAATGTCATAGGTTCGGGTTAGGCCTTAAGGAACGTAATTCGTTTGATTTTCTCTAATTCGATATCAAGTCAACTCGTGTTCTCAACTCTTTGTAAAGATAGTGTTAAGCATTTAATGCTAACATGATCCTTTTACTGTCATGGGATCCATAAAACAACGTTATGCCTTGCTTATGCCAAAACCATTAACGTAAATGTCACATTGTCCATAATGATAGTAATCATTATGCATGATTACCTCTAAAAAGCAAATTACACAATCTACCCCTCAGTACCCCTTCCGCCATATAAATTCACATGATTCAAGGGTATATGAAAAGACCCACGAATCACTAGTCATGTCTTTGAACTCATTCTTAGGTTGTGTTTGTTTCCCGGAAAGTGGTTTCCGGGAAACCACTTTCCAAACTTTCCTGTGTTTGTTTGCCATTATGAAAGTTGGTCAACAGAAAACACTTTCCGGTCAGAAAAATTTGACTTGGTTTCCAGAAAAGTGTTTTCCTTTTATTTTAGGCGGAAAACACTTTCTGGAAATTGTGAAAAATTTAGAAATATCATATTATTTGCTGATTATATCAAATTTGATCCTCAAACTTTTGATTGCTATATATATTTTGTTTTGAATATTTGTTTTTCAATTTCATCCCTTGAAATTTAATTTTTATATTAATTTTGGTTTTTATTTTTATAATTGTTATTTGCTTTTTCCTTATTATTTTTTAATTGGAATTTTTTATCTATCAAATTTGGTCATCATTATTTTGATTGTTACTTATTTTATTTGAAATTATTTATAAAATGTTAATTATTATTATTTTAATTTCTTCATATTTCAATTTTTTTATTTTTTAGATTTGATCAAATTAAAATGTTAATATTTTTTATTTTTTATTCAATTAAATTATCTAAAAATTATTTTGATTATTATTTATTTTATTTGAGATAATTTATGAAATTATAATTTTTTTCAATTTCATTCTCATTCAACTTTTTAATTTGTAAGATTTGTTCATCATTATTTTAATAAACTTGAAAAAAATAAAACATTAATAAGTTATTTTTCAACTCATTTTCCATGACATAACCAAACATTAAAAAGTATTTTCTAACTTATTTTCCATTACACTACCAAACATCGAAAAATAATTTACTTTTCCGGAATTCATTTTTTAAAAAAAATAATTTGCATTAAACAAACAAGACATTACTCTAAAACTACACATAAAACAACATTCTCCTGCCTTTTATCTTCTACATTTAATACATACCACACATAGTTTTTAAAGCTACATCCCTTTGATATTTGTGCTAATTTAAATATTGAAGATCCAGAAGACTTGTTTTACAAGATTTCATGAATGATCGGTCCAATTCTTCAACTTCAATCTCTAAAGCCTATCAACTAGCTCTTAATCCTTTGAAGTTTGCTTCGAACTTCATAAAAAAGATTCACTTCACATGACTTTTAATAAATTAAATACTCGACATTAATGTCAAAAAGATGAAAATAAACTACTTTTAAGGTGAATTGTGCATCAATTATACTATATTTTATACTCTTGCACGCATCGGAACTCCTCGTTTTGAGCATCCCAGGTAAGCTTTAGATGTTTTTGGTCTTCACGTTTGGTCTAGTGTACTATGATAATGAAAGATAAAAAATTTTATACACCTTGTAATCTTGAACACAATTAGTACGTCATAAAAAACAAGATTGATTTGCACTTTCATATTATTATTATATTTTGGTTTAAGGTTGGTTATTAGGGTGTGATAGTAATTTTTTTTTTTTTTTGAGAAAGATGGGACGTTTAAAATGGTAAAATAGTTATACAGTAAACAGTTAAAGGAAATAAAAAACATATCTTGTGGCACGGGAAGCATAAAAAAAGCAATACAAATTCACAATAAAAAGATTGGCTAGTACTTATCCAAAATACTAATAGATTTATACTATTTACCACATTTATAAAATTGATTGCTTAAGAGATTGTTTTTTAGTTTAAAAAATTAATTTTTAATATGTTAATATAAAAAATAAATTTTAAAAAATAAAATAATATTATTTTAATTAATTTTCAAACAAAGAAAAACAAATATTATTACGCACTCTAAATATAATAATTTAAACCTATTAACTCAACACCTCAAACATTTTAGTAGAACGGAAAAACAAAAGGGAACAACTGTCTAAGACTGTATTTTATGTGATTTCCATTACAAACTTGATAGTAAGGAATCAAATATTACCTTATGGAACATTCATAAACACAACGATTATCCAGAAAATTAGAAGTCATAAAATAAAGTAAAACGATAAGACATCCGATGAAGCTAACAACCATGTCCAATTAATTAACTTTGTACACTATTAAATGGATACATCTCAATGGTACAGAATCAATCATTTATAAAAACTATAATCAAATTAAAGCAGCAACACAACAGTTTAAACTTCAAAAGTGAACTTTGCTAAACACTGTACGAACACCGGCAAAAAGAACATAATTCTTGAGTACTTACCTAAAAGCGAAAAGCATCAGGCGCTTCCATCCAGCTCCGTTGCTACTCTAAAATATCTTCTGCAAATGTTCCAAAATATCAAAAAATAAAATAAATAAAAATAAAGGGTATGCACCAGTCAAAACACAAAATGCTACTCGATTATGGTGAAAAAAAGATGAAACAAAATCATAATTTTTCGTTTAACTGCCGATATAATATCATCAGAAACGAAAACACAAACTTAGGGTTTGCAATGCGAATGTACTTAATGGTGTCATCAATAGTTTAGGTCTTTTGTTTATATTTCTTGGAGTTTCTCATCAACCAAACGGATCGACACATTTTGTTGATCCGATACAACATATACCGAAGGCAACATTGAAAAATCACAGATAAGAACAAAATTAATAATAATTTAAACGGCAACTTACTTTGAAGAAAGCAGCATTTAATCGTAAATGTAAAGCTTACAAAGGCTACAAATAGTTTAGAAAAGCCAACTGAACAGTCTAGATTGGAAGAGGAAAGATGTTAAAATCAGAAGAAAAAAAAATTAGAGGAAAATCTGTGGGAGAATCGGAGGGAAACAATAAAGAGAAATTTGAAGGAGATTCTAAGAAATCTGCTTCATTTAAGGAAACATGAAAATTTGTATGGAAGAAGAGCGAGTAGAGAGAGACGTTAGTAGAGAGAGAGAGAGAGAGATGGGGGGGGGGGGTTGTGGGGGACGAAAATATCTGTGGAATAGGAAAACATTTTATAATGTGAGGTAATAGGAGAGCAGATTAGGGATGCCCCCACCCGATCTATCATGTAATCAAATAATCCGGTACTATTTAGTATTTACATTCTTTTTTTTCTAAAAATAAAAATAAAAATAAAATAAAAACAAATTCAAATATATTAAGGTTCGGATGCTCCTAGATTGGCTTTTCTCCGCTTCGGGGACAAATGCTTTTTTTTTTAACTGTGACCAGCGCATTAGTTCAGTCCGCTTTTCTTCTCGGCGCATTATTATGGTGTGCATGTTTATAGATTTTATTTTATTTTATTTTATTTTATTGATAATCTGAAAACTTGTGTTATGAAACTGGAATTATAAGAAATTTAAGTGATAAATCAATTTTAAAAAAAAATATTTATGTTTTAATAGAAACTAGCTTGAATGCAAAATTACATAAGATGTTTAAATCAATAATTTGAGATAATTTTATAATATATGATGATTAAATAAAAGATTAACAAATAATATAAATAACTAAATAAATGCTGTTTTTATTAAGTACTTTTACAGGACATTATAATTAGTTTTGATTCAAAACTATTAATAAATTAAATATTTTTTTATCGGTTACACAAAAGAAATTCAAGGCGTATAAAAATCTTATGTATATTAAATGTGAACATTATTGTATATATTTTATATACTACCTTTTCAATTTTTTATATGAAAAACTTGCTTTTATTTTTATTATTTGAGTGTGGGAAATTAATTTTAAATCTTTTTTTAAAAATCACACATCAAACATATAATAATCAAATACACGTGGAAGTGAGATTGAAAGATGATGAATTCACATAATATTTTGAATAGTTAAAGAATGGATTAAAAATTATATTTTTTTCTTCAATTTCTTTTCTAATTTTGAATTATAAGTATTTTTTAGAGTTGAAAAATCATTATAGACTTGAAATTTATATTTTTAAATAGAAAATTAAAAACATATTTTATTTCTAGATTCTCTGAAAATTTTCCAATTGTGCTTCCCTTTCTGAATATAGGATTAACAAAATGAATTTTTGATTTGTAGGATCAAAAACATTAAAAGAAAAAAAAGATAAAAAATGCAAGCCAACGCCAAACAGTCAAGAGCCTTAACTAGGAAGCCGCTGTTTTCAAGCCGTTTAGAGAAGCGTGTAGCTGACGCAGGTCGGCAATTCAAGTGCCAAAGCGAAAGATAATTGGGCAAACAACCGAATTACGTGTCACGCTTGTAATCAGCCACGATGATCAGGTACGTCTCTTGAAGGATTAGGTCGTACAGTGTCTCTCTGACCTAATAAAAAAAGAACACGTAGCTATCCTAACCTCTAATTTAGTTTTTTAAAAAACTCGAATCTTATAGGCTCATGTTTCTATTCTTTCTTCTGGAGGTATCGGGCACTCTACCGCCTGTCACAGACACGTGTCCACCAGTATACTTTTGTTCTATTATTCGACCTTATTTTTTGCATTAAAATATCCTAAAGGGCATGAGATATTTTATGATTTGAGCAAAGTGAGGTTACTCTCTGTACCCCGTAGTCCAGATGTTTTGCAAGGATGAAGTGAAAAGAAGAGTACTTTTTTTCTTTCTTCTAGAGAAACCGGTCATCCATTAAAAGAGATAAGAACAGGTTCGTGTATATCATATTTATTTTTGTCACGTGAATATCAAAATATATAGCAACTACCTATTTCATCTGATCTCCGTCTAGTTTGAATATATTGTTTTTTTAAAAAATAAAATACAGGTTTTTTCAATATATTTTTTTTAAAAATCCTAAGCATAAACTAAAAATTTTATAAGTATATTTAATTAAATAAATTGAGAGTTATTTGTGCTAATAAAAAATCATTAATAATAACTAAAAATAAAATTAAAAGAATCAAGAGACAAATGTAAATCAAAATATTTAAACTAAGAATTGTGTCGTTTGCTATTTTCTATTTAATGACTTTGTTTATTATAATTATTTTTTATTTAATCAAGTAATAGAAATAGACACATATGAAATCGACTGAATAAAATCAAAGAAAAAAAATATTATATAAGATTGTGCATATTAGAAAAAACAATAATATCATTTTATATAAAAATAAAATGATATTTAACCAAATAATAAAATAAAAAGTTAAAAGATAGATATAAATATGAATATTTGATCTCAAAATATATGCCATAGATTCGATTGTATTTAATAATATTATTTATTAGAAAAAATGTTTTATTTAGTAAAGCAATAATAAAAAAAACCATGCATAATAAAAAGTGATTTAATAAAATTAAAGAGAAAAAAAATTAAGTTACACATAAAGAATACCTTCTAATCGGAAAAAGAAATAAGTGTATTGGTAAACTAAATAAAACTAAAAATATATTTTATTTTATTAAAAAAACATCATAAAAAATTATAAAAAATAAAAATAAAATAAAAATAAAAAAATTCAATAAGAATCCAACACTTAAAGATGAAATTAAAAAGAAAAAAAAACCAATGAAACAAAAAAAACTACAAAAAGTTTGTTTGGGGGCTAAAATTTTGAGTTTGACTTATTTTGCCCATAAAATTTAAATTTTGCTAGTTTTATGGGACATATTATCATATATTTTTTTGGAAAGGCACGGGTGAGTCATGCACATGAATTTAAAAAAAATATTAAATAAACAGTTAAAAAATCAGAGAAAATAAATATTAATTCAAGTATAAATTAAAAAATTATTTCAAAAAAATAAATATTAAAAAAGTATCAGAGAGAGAGAGAGAGAGAGAGAGAGAGAGAGAGAGAGAGAGAGAGAGAGAGAGAGAGAGAGAGAGAGAGAGAGAGAGAGGTTAGGTGTTGTTAAACTTAACCAATTTTAAAAAGGCAGGCCCGCGCACGTGTGCCCTTATATTTTTATTTGGTAAAGGGACAAACGACATTTCATTCACCATAAATTTTCTTGAAAGAAGTAAACATAGGAGACATGTCACATGTATTTTCCCAAATTTCAAACAAAAAGTCTGTAAATGGCTTCAAACTCATATATGGCCTAAAAACCTCAACAAAACATCAAAAAAACTAAAATCAACCCAAAATTATAAAAATATGTTGAGATCAAATCTATCATATAAGGTAGATTGAAGGGCTAAGAACACCTAGGATAAACTCCCCTCGTTATATGAAACTTATTAACACCAAAATAGACTTTATCTCTCCTCACTCAAATCAAAGACTAAAAAAATAAAGTTTTGAACTAAAATTAAGTTTTTAAAAAATTAAAGGACTGGAACTTTATAATGTGAAAAGTATGAGGACTAGAGTGAACTTTTTATGCCATTTTTAAAACCGCTCTCCTTCTCTCTTGTGTTTTTCACTTCTGCTCCATTTCTTTTTAATCTTGTCCTTGCTCAACAAATTTAAAGCAATTAAGCTTTAATTTAGCCCCCTAAAAGATGCAATTAGTTAAAAATAAAGTTCAAGGACTAAAATGAAAAGAAAAAATGGTCGAGTAGGTCCAAAGTGAAATGCAAGAGTGTGAATAATGATTTTTTACAGTAAAAAAAATAGTAAAATACCACAACCCAAAAAAAATACTTCAAACAATTTTAAACCCCTACAGTTTCCTCCTATTTTGCTCTTTATTTTCTTTCTCTCTCTATAGTCATCACCCACACCCACCATTGTCAATAGCTATTTCTCTCTCCCTTAACCTTAAAATACCTTTACATCCACTGTGAGACCACCCACCTCACTTTCCATCATAAGTTAGGTGTCTTTCTCTCCACCTGCAGGTCTCTCACCAAGATTCGATTGTTATAGCCACCACCAGTGACCACCACTATTCATATTTAATACTCAGACGTGTGTTACACACTTACCTTTTTATCAATTTGATATAATTTTTGTTAATTATTGATTTAAAAAATATTAGGGTTTAGAATTAGGGATTTTTAACTAACTATAAAAGATATTAATTTGAGTTGTTAAATCTATTGTTTTTAAAGAAAATCAATTATTCTATGTTGTTTTTGAATGTTAATTAAGGTTATAGTTAAGGTTTTTAGGTTAAATTAGGGGTTTGGTTAAGTTAGATATAAAATATGTTATTTAGCTATGAAATACATTAACTGGGTTGATAAATTTGTTATGATATTTTTATTTAAAGGTTTTCATTGATCATACTATCACTAAGGTTTTGTTGATAAATTACATGTCTTGATTAACCATACAATATTGATAATTTAGGTTTGAGTTTTGCTGTGGTGTTTAACAAAATGTCTAGCAATATCTTAACATTATGCTTATATGGTGGTACTATTATTAACAACAACAATAGTAACACTTATAATAGAGAAAGTATTGAGTTCTTAATTGCTATAATAGACATGTCTCTTATCTAATTATCTAGAATATTATATGATTGACTTGGTTGGAATATGTTGGAAATTAAAGTTGACATTACTTGGAGGATGAGGCAAATCAGGGTTAGTCTATCTTGTTATGTCGGTATACCTATTCATAATGGTTGAAGTGTGAATTCAATATTTGGATTTGCAAGCATTAGTGGAATGAATATGCAAGAGTTCTACTTCAATAATACACATATACGAGGAAAGTCATATAATATGGAGTTGACTCGGGTTTCAAATAACATTCAAAGAACCACATAAATATCACAGACAGTTGATCCATCTATGTTAGGTGGCAATGAAAAGAACCAAACGTTGACATAATAAATTGTTGATATAGAACCTCGGCTGAGTATAAACACTGCTTCATATTATTATGAAGAATTTGAATCAAGTATGAATGAAGATAACCATCACATTGATAGAGTTGAGGAAGAAGGTAAGATGAGGATTTTGAGATAGTTAAGCCACTAAATTAATTTGTGACCCCTTATACTCTTGAATTCAAGGTTATGAGTAGACATACCCAATATGGATACAAATGACTAGGTTATGAGTCATAGACATTCATGCTTATCGGGTGATGAATTAGAGATTGAACAAATATTCATAGACAAATATGAATATATTGTTGTAATTAAACGATGGCATTTTAAGAATTCACTGTATTACAAGGTTCATCGTTCAACTAAAACTCATATGCAGTTGCAATGCATTTTAAAACCAATATGCAGATGGTATTTACATAGAGAATATCATTAGATGTCTAATTTATGAGGGATATCAAAGTTGAAAATGCTAGAAACATATAGAAACCCACTTGTTTTGAAATGTCAACATTAGGCCGACTTAGATCTCATAATAAGGTGATGTTGATAATTGTGAAATCTAATATAAGCATAAGTGTTATAAATATTAGAGAGATTGCGAACCCCGAATAAAAGTTCTAAAATAAATAATAATATGGAGTTGAAAATTAATTTGACTAGATAAGTTAATTTTGAATTAAATGAAAGGAAACTTGTGAGGGTAGAACGAGAACTTGGGCCAATAATGTAGTAAGTGAAAATTTGATAAAATAAATAGAATAATTAACATTTCTAAGGCCATGTTGGTCGGCCAAACGAGGGAAGAGAAAGAAAGGAAAAATTATGATAAAAACCTTGAAAAAATCTTCCCATAGACATAAAAAAGAGATAAATTAATTGATCAATGGGTGTTAGAAGAAGATTGGGCAAGTAAAATCGAAGAACAAAAAAGAATTATTCCTAGGAGGTCACGACACTAAGAAAGAAAAGTGAAATAGGAGGGTTTTCTAAGCTTTTAATCCTTCATTTTCTTTATATAGGAAGGTAACAAATTCGCCTAAATTGCTTATTTTGTGAGGTTTTGTGTATGGTGAAATATTGATAATGATTTTTATATTAGGGTTCAAAATGTAGATGATTAACGAAGATAAACATGAATAATTAATGGTTAAAAATTTAATTTTATAAATTAATAGAAGATGTTAATCATACCATGGTTAGGACTTTAAACCACTGGATATAGAAATAGTGTTATGGGTAATTGAGATGTTTATCAAGTGTATTTTGTGGAATTGTGTTGACTGGATTGAATGATAAAAGAATATTATTAATTCGAGTTATTAGAAAATAAAAGAAAAGAAAAGAAAAGAAAATCCACCCTTTTATGTTTAATCAAGTGCTTATTCTCTCTATCTCCCATCCCTGTCTCTTTTTTTAATACTTCATGTGAGGATTACGTTCTACTCTTTATAACTATAGCTTTAAACATTAATTTTTCTTCTTCTTTTTCTATCATTATTTTTTTTATTTTTCAAGTGTTGATTTTCTTTGAATATATAACGTGTCTTTCAAAAATAGTAATTCAAGTGCTTATTAATGAAATTATGTTATTTTTTAATACTTTGTAATGTAATTTATTAACGTGGACCGATATTTATTTGTCATGTGCTCGCTTTGAATTTATTGTATGCAAGCACATTTCACTCAATTATCAATTGTCACCTCAAAATTAACCAATAAAATATTGACAAGTGTCCTACAAACTACTTTAATTCAAATTTGATGTTTCAAGTTAACGGATTTGGATGGAAGGGCCGATTCTCCGAACCAAAACCTTGAGGACCCGAATCGTTGGGTTACATGGGCCGAAGATGCAATTCCTCATGGACTAGGAGAAATGCCGTTAAACCGAAGAAGATAAACACGTTAAATTGACGGGCTGTAACCCGCAGGCCTGCCATCCTTTTTCATTGGACCCTTGAAAATCCGGAACCCTTTTTCTTTTATCCCAATCCACCTAAATAAATTCCAGGCCTAATTAGCCGACGAAAAACATTTTCCATCTTTCACACACATATTCGCATGCGGAACCCAGAAGCAGACACAAACTGGATAAGCAGCAAGAAGCGGCGGACACAAAACCTTCTCACCAAAAACATTGTAACTCTCGCGGTAAGCTCCTTATCGTCTCATTCCAAATTTGCCTCAACCTTTGAAAGCACCGTATAAAGTTCATTTTCATCTGGGTTCTCGAACTTGTTTTGTTCGTAGCATGAGTTTTTGAGTTTTATTGGTTGTTCTATACTAGTAGTTCAGGTTATGGATTTGATAGTACCTACAAGTCATACCCATGAAGGGCTTCGCTCATTTCAGTACTTCAATAGATACACCACTAGAAGAAGTAGCTTCGCTGGAGCTAGAATTAGGGGTAATGATGGTTCAAGCAGGAAAGTCCATGTGGGGTTTAGAAAGTTAAGGAAGAGTAGGGTTTTTGCCGTTTCGGGAGTCGAAACTTTTCGTTCCAATGGTAAATTGGAAAATCTCGACAAGCCTCTAAACGGGCATATGGGAAATGGACACGTTTCTTCGAGTTCTATTGAGGAATTTGAGAGCAATAATCATCTTCGTAAATTGGTCAGAAATGGGGAATTAGAAGAGGGTTTTAGGTTTCTTGAAAACATGGTCTATCGTGGGGAGATTCCGGATATAATTGCTTCCACGAGCCTAATTCGAGGATTTTGTAAGATTGGAAAGACTAGGAAGGCGACTCGGATCATGGAGATAATAGAGGATTCTGGAGCGGTTCCAGATGTTATAACTTATAATGTATTGATTAGTGGGTATTGCAAGGCGGGAGAGATTGATAATGCTTTAAGGGTTTTGGACCGGATGAGTGTTGCCGCAGATGTTGTTACATATAATACGATCTTGCGTACCTTGTGTGATAGTGGGAAGTTGAAGCAAGCAATGGAAGTTCTTGATCGACAGCTGGAAAAGGAGTGTTATCCAGATGTGATTACATACACTATACTGATTGAGGCAACTTGTGCAGAAAGTGGGGTTGGACAGGCCATGAAGCTCTTAGATGAGATGCGAAGCAGAGGATGCAAACCGGATGTGGTTACATATAATGTTCTTATCAATGGGATGTGCAAGGAAGGGAGATTGGACGAAGCTATCAAGTTCTTAAACAGCATGCCATCATATGGATCCCAGCCTAATGTCATTACTCATAATATTATTTTGCGTAGCATGTGTAGCACAGGCAGGTGGATGGATGCAGAGAAACTACTGACTGAAATGGTTCGTAAAGGTTGTTCTCCCAGTGTTGTTACTTTCAATATCTTAATTAATTTCTTGTGCCGTAAGGGTTTACTAGGTCGAGCAATTGACATATTGGAGAAGATGCCAACACATGGATGCACTCCAAATTCCTTGAGCTACAATCCATTGCTCCATGGCTTTTGCAAAGAAAAGAAGATGGACAGGGCAATTCAGTATTTGGAGATAATGGTGTCTAGAGGCTGTTATCCTGATATTGTGACCTATAATACTATGCTCACAGCTTTATGTAAAGATGGGAAGGTTGATGCTGCAGTTGAGCTACTTAATCAGCTGAGTAGTAAAGGGTGCTCACCTGTTTTAATCACCTACAATACTGTGATTGATGGGCTCTCAAAGGTGGGGAAAACAGATCAAGCTGTAGAACTACTGCATGAGATGCGTGGAAAGGGTTTGAAGCCTGATGTCATCACTTATTCCTCACTTATTGCTGGGCTTAGTAGAGAAGGAAAGGTTGAAGAAGCAATCAAGTTTTTTCATGATGTGGAAGGATTTGGGGTCAAACCCAATGCTTTCACCTACAACTCTATCATGTTTGGACTTTGCAAGGCTCAACAGACTGATCGTGCAATTGACTTCCTGGCTTATATGATATCTAAGGGATGTAAACCCACTGAAGTTTCATACACCATTCTCATTGAAGGCATAGCTAATGAAGGTTTAGCTAAGGAGGCTTTGGAGTTGTTAAACGAGCTGTGCTCAAGAGGAGTTGTCAAGAAAAGCTCAGCAGAACAGGTGGTAGTCAGGCTGTAGCTTGCAATTTGTGTCATCTGTTGCACTGGATTACTGGTCTCTAATGTTACCTTGATTTCATGAGCCTCGCTCTTTCTCAGTTAATTATTTTCAGGAGCTCATCTCTAGCTTGAATTTTCAATTCGCAAAAAGCAAATTCAAGTTCAGTTTTGTTAGTCTGTGTAGCCCTTGTCCCTCAGTTCATTTGGTCTTGGGTGTGCTCCATGATTCTGATGAATTTATCAGTCTATCCTTGTTTGAGCTGCAAGTAATACTTATTCGAGCTTGCTCTCTTCTTCAGCTTGCACTTGAAATCTTTTATTAATATGATGGTGTTTTTCATAGTATTAACTTGTGAGATGCGTCTCTCTCCTTTTGTTTGGAGATAGAGGAGTGATGAGCTCTGGAAAAAAAAGTTCCAGAAAAAACTGAGATTTTGGTGATTATGAATGCATCACGATTGAAGTTGAACAATGGGCTTGCATGATTGTTCAAACTGATCATGCTGCCATCAGCTTTCATATAGAGTTATACTGACAAATCTCCTGCTGCTTAATTCTTATAATCTGTTTATTTATACGCGGGCATGATCATTTTGTATTTTGACATGATTTTGTGGTTTTTTCCTCTCCTGTAAAACCGTAATGTTACTTCCTTTTGAAACATTCGAGCATGAAAAATCTTTGGACCATACACTTCCCGAAACATTGACATTGTTTGCAAAGGTAAAGTCATTATGAAACGGGGGATTAGATATTTGCCTTTCGTTGGTGCTCTCCGTGGCCATTGAAGATGGTTGGGAATTTTTGCCCATTCTTATCGCCTTGCTGTTTGCAAGTATTCAGCAACAGTGCATTTGACTTCAAACAGCTTCTGGCACTCTTTCCATAAGGTTACTCGCACATCTTATGATTCTGGACATTCCTGGTACGCTCAAGAACAACCAGAGCCATCATGATAAAGTATGGAATAAAGTGGTCCTTCAGCAGGATGGAAAGGGGAAAAAGAGATTTTTAAAAACTAAAACAAAGTGGAGAGGGACCAATGGTGGGTGGTAGGACAGGTGCCTGGTAAGAGGACGAGCCTGATGTGTGCTGTAGTTGTATATGCCGTCTGAATCCCACATATAAAGATAATCACCAGAAAAATTAAAAAAAAAAAGAAGCAAGATAATAACAAGAATTGAAAGGAGCAGAATTGTTAGGGCAAGTGATTTCAGTAATGCATCCCGAATATTTCTTTACATAAGCTTCCGATATTCCTGCTCCATCGAACATTCTCGTGGCCTGCACAAACACAGTTCCAAAAACAAAAAGTAATCGTACGTAACATTCTTGCGGAATAGGTAGAAAAACATCAACCATTTTTAACTTTCGATTAAAAAAATCATTAGAAAAAACTTCTGACTCGTAGCCAAAAGATTGTTATAAAATAAATTAGAATTTAATGTTTGGTATAACTTTATTTTTTTTACCACAAAAAAGTCATAAGATATTTCTGACCAGACTTAAATCAAAAGTTTATAAGAAAATTGAGTTAAGATTAAAACTTAATTTTTGGATTCCAACTCATATTATCTATTTTTGTTCTCAGAGAGTTGATTTGATCCATTTTTACAAAATATATTTCTATAATTGAAGTCATTTTAACCTATTTTTGACATAAGTTATTTATGAAAACAACTTTTAAATTATAATTCAAAGTTAAAATTAGTTTCTTATAAATCATACCAAACAAACTCTAAATTCTTAAAATTCTAAGTTATACTCTAAATTCTTTTTCATTTGAAAATATAGTAAAATAATACTTTTTATTTTTTAAAATTTATTTTGATATTAATATATTTAAAAAATTTAAAAAAATTTAAAAAAACAGTTCCCGATACAAAACATCACTTTAATAATCATGATCAGTCAATCCCTTGATTCGTTTCAATGAATCAAGTTCTTAACTGTGACATGATCAGATCAGCACTAGATACTCTTCAAGTAGCCCTGGCTAGGGCATGTCATGATACGATTCCCTGTTGAAAATATAAATCTTCAGAGAATTACGGCTCACAAGTTTAAGCAGAGAGCAGTAGGTAGGGAAATTGTCAGGAATAACTGCCAATTATAACTTGCAATATATAAGCTGGTAGATTTCATTTAATTCGTCCTACAAATTTTTGCCCATGCTATATATAGCTTCTTCCTGCACAGGTTCTCAGAAATTTATAACTAGAAATCAAGTCATATTGACAGATCGTTTCTTGATCCTCCAACATCAAACCTTCCCTTCTTTATGCTATTGCTTCCTCTTTTTCCCTTAAAAACAAAAGGAAACTTGTTCACATGATCTTGTGAAATCTTCTCCACCACACACAAAATCCCTATAAAAAAAAGTGGAGAGAGGGGAGGACACGGACACACAAAAGAACAGAGCCCACAATCGTTCAAAAAGAATAGTATTAATTTCATCGTCGTTTCGAAGGAAGAAAAGCTGCACTGATGGAGAGAACTTTGTCTCCTAGAAATATAGAAGAAGAAGGGCCGCTGTCATGTTGGGGTCGTCTCAAGTACCTGAAGTTTCCATGGACTAAAAGAAGAATAACCAGCAACACCACAACGTCTCCAGGACAGAAGAGAAGTGCTATAGGTTGCAATATAACAGCAACTCTCACGAGAAACAATAGAAATCCAAAAGTCCCAGCTGGAGGACGTTTTAGGTACTCCCCCTTAAGCTATGCTCAAAATTTTGACGATGGTAGCTGGGACAATGATGATATCGAGGATGATGAATATCCCAGGTTCTCTTCAAGGTTTGCTCCACCCCCATCAAGATCACTTGAAGAAGATAAAAGACAGAGCGCTGGTTGACAGAATTTCCTCCGAGAAAGTTGGTGTACTGGTATTATGCTGAATAAGCCTAATTCTTCTTGAACGATGCTTTAAACTCCTTTTTATTCAGTAAAGAAAATAGCATTATACAACTAACGTTCATATTTCATATTTCATTAGAGTATCCGTCTGCATTGAAATAACATAGTACATGGACTGGATACAGATTTTTGATATTTGAAGAAAACGGAGATGATGCCAATTAACGAATATGCCTTCAAGTTTTTGGACTCATCTCTGCATTCAAAGTTATTGCTTTTTCATGCTAAAAAAAGTGATGATATTGATTTATTTTGTGTGGAAGTTTCGTTCAGAGATGTCCATTTATTTTTGTAAGCTGTCGGGATAAATAGACATCAGTTCTGGCTTTCATATTCAAATCGGTAATGGAAATGTTCTTCCCAGACTAAGCTTAGGTTAATGGCTGAAGTTGAATTCGAACTCTGGGATGGGCCCGTCCTCTCCAAATTGATCCTGTAAAGACCAAGAAGGAGAGGAATCCCGACTGTTCTCCTATGCAAAGTCTACCTCGGACCCGTTAATTAGTCGTTGGGCTGCTTGGCCTAAATTGAGATTTTAGAAGGAACTTGTAAAAGGTGGATTCATGTATCCGTCTGTCCGCCTGGCTGCAGTTTGATACAAAATCTTCAACTATCCAGCTAGCTTATGCAATGCCTGGCAAGGAGGATAGAAGCGAAGAACCAAAAAAAAATAAAATTGATTTGCTAATCTCTAATAAATCTAAGAAGTCAACATGCTCAATAAGCGTTCACCTTAGCATAAGTACAATTGGTGAACCCTCCTAAGTTTGTCAATCCATGACCAAGATTTTCTTAAACATGGCCGACACTTCCAATCCTGAAAAACTTTATTCGCCCTTTTTTTTTCCTTGAACTCTCAAACGAAGCAGCTTGGAGTAACAACTTAACTGAACTAATAAACAGGACACCCATCAACAATAACACCTTTGGCAGTTGGGCAGTTAGCAAGGGGACAGTGCTCGCCAGCAGCACCCCACCAGTTTAGGCTGATCTCCTTCATTGTCAGACTGAAGTACAGAAGAACTCCCATGAAAGCCAAACCAGCATCCAAGGCAGCAGAAAGAACATAGTTGTACCTCTGCCACCAAACCTTGTGGAACTTAAAGATGAAGTAGTTGAAAGTTATTGCAACCACAATCCAGCAATTGAAGTTTACTGTTGTAGCTGGTGGCATTGCAGCTGTTGATCCCAAAAGTACAGGAAGATTAATTAATTTAATCCATTTCTGCTTGGGGAAAAGTCTGTGTAGCCCCCATACGAGAACAGGTACTAGCACTCCTCCAAGGAAGAACCAATTGAGTGCTGTGTAGTTTCCAAGTCGACCAAAGATTCGAGCAGGTCCAATCAAACCCCAAATGACAGATGCATCATAGAAAACTCGATCACCAGGACATGTCCATGGACTGTTTGGAGGGAGTAGCTCGTCCTGGCATATGTTCTCAATGCCAGTCAGCAGCCACCATGCCACTGCAGTGTTCAGTGTTCCATTTATTAGAGTACCTATGCACTTTATAGAAGCAGCGAACAGGCATACATGAAAGAGTCAAGACAAGATACTATTTGGAAAAATACGATAAGTCAACCTATAAACAGTCAAGCATAAGAGATACCTGCACTACAAACATAGATCTTGGTGGAATCTTCATGTAGTGACCTAGCTTGAAATCGCTGAGAAAGGAAACAGCTTGAGTCATGCTTATATACCCATAGGTTTTGAAGCAGACGTTGGCTATTGGTCTACCAGGGTAAATTAGACCCATAATGTACTCTGTGATGATGTTTAACCCTGGTGTCTGGCAATAGAAGGGGAATAACAGCAATGATGTTTGTTATCAAATGAGTAAACAGCACGAAATTAAATTGCCTTCATATTTGAATTTAGAAGCATGCAGGAAAAATGTAAAATTGGTATCTTAATAATGCAATTATCCTGCGAAGAAATGGGTATTTATTAAAAGAGTAAAGATGAGTACCTGATTTGTTGTGGCAGTTATGACACTAACTGGAAGCGTAAAAATCAAAGCAAGGCCTGACGCAAAGATGAGCGCCCACCACGGCATTTGGACTTGGTCTTTCATTACAATGCACAGTACGAGAGAAAGTAAAAAAGACAGCACTAGCGTCAGGTGGAACCACCAGCCAGGAATGTCCTCATACCTCTTCATTAATCTTGTGTGAACATCCATCTTTCCCTTGTATGAAGCTCGAAACTGTTGCCATATTTCCCTATCGGAATAGTCAATCAAATCATATCCCAGTAAATATATAAGGACTGCAATTCTCGGAACCCTAATCAAAGCACTAAATCCTTTACTTACTTTCCATTAAACACGAGCACATGCGTGAGGGTGGACATAATGGCAGCAAAACCAATCCCATACGTCAGCGAAAAGAACACACTCAAATTTATGTTTCCTTGCCTCTGAAATGCGGCCACATCTAGCTCAAAGTTGTTGTCAACTATGGCAGATACGTTATACACGTGTCCTTTATTGTCAAATAAATGTGAGGAGAAAATTGGAAACGTCTTTGCATTGTAGATATTAAAACGCCAGTATGCTATTGGCAGTATTACGTACATAAATGCAGCATATCCCACAAGGACATTGACAGCGGCAAAGAACGGGGTGATAAGTGGGCTGCCAATGAACGAGGCTATGACAGACCAGTCAAGCCCGAAAGCTCCAATACCAAGTCCTCTCATTCCTGAGCCAAGCTGCTGGGCTGTCACTGACTTAGGGAATGCCCAGCACACCCACGAAATAGTTCCAATAGCCGGGAAAAGGTAACCAGGAAACACATACCATGAGAAGCTACAGATTAGAGCGATCAAGAAGAATTTCCCTCGTGACATGCGGCTGTTATCTTTCTCATGCAGAGCCCTGCAAAATGTAAGGTAATAGCAATAGGCAATAATGACTAAGATTTAATACTGTTTCAAGAATTGAAATTGAGGAGCTTAAAGAGGCAGAGCATGAACAACTAGTATCGATGGTTAATTACTCCTTTTTCAGCTTTAATGTTAACAGAAGTGCTATACAGTGATACCAGAACAATGCTAAATTTTGTAAGTTCAGAGAACAATTCCATTGTGATGAGCTTACATATTTTTTCTCTCTACATTGTAACGAGCTTATACATTTTTTTATACAGCCAAAAAAAGAAAAGAAAAGAGGGATTCAATTTTCCTCCTGTCAGCTTGGATTTGAAAGCAGGGCATTCGTTAGTTTCCTTTTCTTTTTCATTGCCATTGTCGTGGTCCTGATTGATGATAAATAATATAGAAAAGGCTCATTTAGCCACCCCCACATTAAATAATGGAATTCTCTAAAGTAGAGAAGGCAAACATGGGCAATCATGTTCCTAATCTCACCCTTGATAATTCCTAAAGAAAAAAATGATCACCAGGACATATTACCTGAAGAGAGAAACTTGCATAAGACTAAGCGGCCACCACATCTCTGCTGGATCCACTACATACTTCCTCATGATCCCAGCCCATCCATACCCCAGCATCTTCATATCATTCACATTGCAAAAACAACACATCTCAGCCACAACCATACACAAAAATAAAATAATAAATAAATATTTACCTGAGTAGTTAAAACAAGAATCCAACTAGCCAAAAACGATATCTTCCTTTTATAGAAAGCCATAATTATATCGATAATACCAACGGCATAGGCAGTTGAGCTCCCCACATTAGCAAAAATGGAAATAAGCACATGCTCTTTAACATTAAAAGGCCCAGCATTAAGCGAAAACTCGCGACCACCAAATCCAGGAACCCTGAACTTGGTAGTAGGCAAGGTTTTGGCCATGAAGCGACCAATAGGGAGAGTCACAACCTGTACCGATATCATAGATATTGTGAGAGGTTCGGTCCGGTAGGAAAAGAAAGTGTTCAGAAAAGATAGAATAATGCATGAGGCTATTCCAAGGAACCACATCCGAAAGGTCCATACTGGAAGGGTATGATCGTCGCGTGTTGGGACAGTTAGACGGACCTCCTCAATGGGAGACACGCCGTCGTCTTCTTCAATATTTTCGTTCATGTTCGGGTTTTGGGGTTTTCCTTCTATTTCAAGAGAACCCATTGGTAGGCGAAGG